>Ga0137403_10000846_pt1 | contig 39309 bp, 30 predicted proteins | sample CZOMad2_1_16fung_FD_122057 | JGI IMG/M metagenome (GOLD analysis project Ga0137403, IMG submission 122057) | Vadose zone soil fungal communities from Angelo Coast Range Reserve, California, USA - CZOMad2_1_16fungal (Hybrid Assembly) | ecosystem: Environmental > Terrestrial > Soil > Vadose zone...
AGCTCGAGGGCCAGAAACTCAAGGGCATCTTGCTGCTCCATTTAATCTTCGCCTCGCTCTCCACCGCAATGATCTGGCTCGTGTGGTGGACGCATTCCCGCGCACGCAAGAACGCGAAACCGCTGCCCAGCTATCGATTGGCGATGGAATTCGTGGCGATCGGCATTGTTGCATTGACGGGGCACCTCGGTGGCTTCCTCAGCGGGGTCAACGGAATGGGCTAGCGGATGGGCCGACATTGAAGGTCCACCCCGCTTGCCACAATCCCCTCCGGGGACAACAGGTCTAAAACTTGCAAGTGCCTGATAGAAAGAAGCTTACATGGCTGAAGAGAATCCGACAGGCCACGACTACGGGCGTTCGGAAGAGCAGTATTCCGCCTGAATTTGTTCGCCATGATCCACGAGAATTCAGAACCGCAGAAAATTCTTGTGCTACCTTGTCGATTCCGGGAAAGTCGTTCGACTATCTGGCAGGAGGCAAGACGAACATGCAATATCTAATGTTGATTTACGATTCCGAGTCGACTTTGGAAAAGATGAGTCCGGCGGATCAGGCCAAGATGTACGAGGAGTATGGCCGGTTCACGAATGAGCTCAAGGCGAATGGGAAGCACATCGCCTCACACCAGCTGAAACCCGTAGCGACGGCTACGACAGTGCGGGTGCGGGATGGGAAGCGGGTGGCAACCGACGGTCCATTTGCGGAAACCAAAGAGCAATTGGGTGGCTTCTACTTGATCAATGCGAATGACCTGGATGAGGCTATCGCGATTGCGGCGAAGATACCTTCGGCGAAGGTTGGATCCATCGAGGTTCGGCCGATCGTGGTACGCGAGGCGGCGGCGAAAGGGTAGTGAAGGCTGGAATGAGAAAAACCAGGCGAGATTGACGACGTCTGGGCGTTTGGGGCGCAGCAGTGCTGCGCCCCTACAACTTTGTGCCGGATTATCGATCTACGATATGGATGCAGCGGTCGGATTCACGCATTGTCGGATTCATGGATCTTGAAAAACTGCACCGGGACGACTCTGGGCGTATTCTGGCAACGCTGATCGGGTTCCTGGGTGATTTTGATTTGGCCGAGGAGATGTTGCAGGAAGCGTACGCCACAGCATTGCAGAAATGGCCGGTAGAGGGCACTCCCACCAATCCCCGAGCTTGGCTGATCAGCACGGCGCGGCACAAGGCTATTGACCGGTTGCGACGCGAGCGGCGATTCGAAACGAAAGCGGACGAGATTTTGCGTTCGGCGCAATCCGCGGTGCAGCCGGAAAACCAGGCAGAAAACGATGAAGACGATATGGTTTCCGACGACCGGCTACGATTGATCTTCACGTGTTGCCATCCGGCTCTACCGATTGAAGCGCAAGTGGCTTTGACGCTGCGGACGGTCTGCGGCGTAACGACCGAGGAAATCTCCAGAGCGTTCCTGGTACCGCTCGCGACCATGGCGCAGCGGCTGGTCCGGGCAAAGAGCAAGATTCGCGACGCGGGTATTCCGTATCGCGTGCCCACGCAGGAAGACCTGCGGGACCGGCTTGATGCTGTCTTGCTGGTCATTTACCTGATTTTCAACGAAGGATATCTGGCGAGCAGTGGAGATGCGCTGATCCGGCGGGAACTGTGCGCCGAAGCGATCCGGCTGGGGCGCGTTCTGTGCCAGTTGCTGCCACGGCAGGGTGAGGCTCGAGCGCTTTTGGGATTGATGTTGCTGCACGATTCGCGAAGCGACGCGCGGTTGAGTGCAGACGGTGAATTGATTTTGCTGGAGGAGCAGGATCGCGGCTTGTGGCGGTCGGAACAAATTCGCGAAGGGACGGGTTTGGTGGAGTCGGCGCTGCGGAGCGGGGCCGTTGGAGCGTACGCTGTCCAGGCATCGATCGCGGCGCTCCATGCGAACGCGAAGACGGCGCAGGATACTGATTGGCGGCAAATCGCGGGGTTGTACGGCGTTTTGGCGCGTATCGACCCTTCGCCGGTGATTGAAGTGAACCGGGCCGTGGCTGTCGCGATGAGCGGATCGCTGGAAGAGGGACTCGCGCTGCTGGACGAACTGCAAGGGCACGGAGACCTGCGGGAATTTCATTTGTTGCCGGCAGCGCGTGCGGATTTGTTGCGGCGGCTGGGCAAAATGCGCGAAGCGGCCGAGGCTTATCGGCAAGCGTTGGCGTTGGCCACGAATGATATCGAGCGAAAGTTTTTGAGGAGGCGGTTGGCGGAGATGGAGGGCGGGTAAGCGTGGTGCACCTGCTTAAAAAGGTCATTGAAATGGCCGCTCGTATGACGCGGGCGACGACGAGGATACAGTCGCTTCGAAACCAGGAATCAACAGGAATGGCTGTGCCACGGTGAAGGATTTGCTTTAGAGTGGTGGGCGTTGCGCCTCGCCGACGGCACGGTTGCGGCGCCTTGGGTGGGGATGAAGTCCAGAGTCCAACTGATCACGTGGTTGTTGGCGTTTCTGTTGGCGTCGTACCTCGTGGAAAATCTTTGGCTCGATGGGTGGCTGAGGGCCAGGTTTCCCAGCTTGCCCACGCTGGTGCCTGAGTCTCTTACTCCCTTGTGGTTCGTTCTATTTTCGCTTGGCGGTATTGTTTGCGTGGTACTGATTGTGTGTCAGGTCTTGGTGAGCCGGCACCGGCGAATTTTGATGTGGCAAAAAGTGTGCACCGGGATTGTGGTGGTTGCCGTTTGCTTGCTGTGGGGCACATGGTTCAGCGCGACCAACGGGACGACGTCGGCTGCCGGGGGCGCAGGGCAGAATAAGCATTCGGTGACGCTCACGTGGAAGGCCAGCACCTCGCCGGTTTCCGGCTACAACGTTTATCGAAGCACGGTGAAAGGCCGGGAGTACGTGAAGATCAATGCGGCGCTGGTCCGGGATGGGCTTAGCTACAGGGACGAGGCGGTCGAGAGCGGGAAGACTTATTACTACGTGACCCGGGCTGTCGATGCAGAGGGGAACGAAAGTAAGGATTCCACTGAGGTGGTGGCGAAGGTTCCTTAGACTTGGTCGGCGAGCGAATCGCTAGTCCGAAGACCACCCCTACACTATGGCTCTCATCCGGAGGTTGTGGTCGAGAGAAAAGGATAACGCAGAGACGCTGAGGGGCGCTTTGCGGAGAAAGACTGTTCGAATTCGGAAACCGAAAGAAGGAGTTACTCGATCCGCAGCGCGTTCATTGGTTGGATGGAGGCGGCACGGTTTGCTGGGATTATGGCGGCGAAGAACGAGCACAGCGCCAGGGCGCTGGCGGCGATCGTTAAGGCCAACGGGTCCCAGGAGGATACTCCGTAGAGTTGAGCGGAGATCAGGCGGCCGGCGCCTACTGCTAATGGGAGTCCCAAGATCAAACCGATCAAGACTCGCCTGAAGGCGCCATGTAGGACCATTTGCACAACTCTTGTGCGATCGGCGCCGAGAACCATGCGGATGCCGATTTCGTTGGTACGCTGCGCGACGGAGTAGGCTGTGACGCCGTAGAGGCCGATAGCGGCGAGGATCAACGCGACGATGCCGAAGAGGCCGGCGAGGCTGGCGGTGGCACGCTCCTGATCAAACGTAAGCTCGACTTGCTGTTGCATGGTTCGAACGCTGGTGATGGTCAGATTGGGATCGAGCTCGGCGAGCGTTCGGGTGAGCAGGGGCTCAAGCACGCCTGTGGGCGTGTTGGTGACGAGCATGATGCCGCCGATGAAGTGGGAACGGAACTCGAGAGCTTTCATGAGCTGATTGTCGTAGTTCACCACTTGGGCGAGCGGGACATAGAACATGGGACGCGCAGCGCGCTCAAGTCCCCAGCCGGCGAATTTTGCATCACCTACAACGCCGACAATTCGAAAGGTTCCCTCGAGTTCGGGAACATCCAAGCCGAAGTGTTGATCGATGGGATCTTCGTCGCTCTTGAAAAAACGTTTGACGAAGGCCTGGTTGACGACGGCGACCGGCGCGGTAGTCTCGTTATCGGCGGCAGTGAAGTGGCGGCCGCGCAAAACGGGAATGCCAAAATTTTGAAGATAGTTCGCGCTGACGCGATCCCACGAGGCGCCGGATTCTCCGTTGAGCTTAGCGGGAGGATGACCAGCGACCATGATGAGCTCGCCCCAATTGTCGGTGAGGGGGTTGTACATCGCGAGATTGGCGCTCTGGACGCCGGGCAAACGACTGAGCGCATCTTCCATCTGGCGATAGAGAGCCTGCAACTTGGGCAGGGTGTTGTCGGCATGCGGGTTGTGGAGCTCGACGAGAACGCGGCCTTGGACCTGGAAACCGAAATTTTGGTTTTCGAGTTTGTTGAGGCTACGGCCGAGCATGGTTGCGCCAGCGACGAGGACGACCGAGAGGGTGGCCTGAACGACGAGAAGGGCTTTGCGGGCGAAGGAAGAGCGATCGGTGTTGCCGCGGCCGGAGCCGCGGAGCGCGTCGGCAGGATCGGTGCGCGTGGCGAACCAGGCAGGAGCGGCGCCGAAAATGATTCCGGTGAGGAGAGCGAGAACGAAGGCGAAGCCCAGGACGACGAGAGAGGGTGCAGTACTGATGGGGAGAAAATGCGAATTGTGGAAGGCGAGGGCGAGCAGAAGGCGCGCGGCTCCCATGGCGATTACTAGACCGGCGACGCCGCCAGCGATGGAGAGCAGGACACTTTCTGTGAGAGCCTGCGAAACAATCTGGCGCGGCGTAGCGCCGATGGCCAAGCGGACGGCGGTCTGCCCGCGACGAGCGACACCGCGAGCGAGCAAAAGGTTGGCGACATTGGCGCAGGCAATCAGCAGCACGATGCCGCAGACGGAGAGCAGAATCTGAAGACTGCGGCCGTATTCTGCTTTCATGACGGCAACGCCGGCGCCCGCAGGGACGACGGTGACGATCTGCTTGGGGAGTGTGCGGATGACGTCGGGCATCCAGTTCGCGGGATAGCCGGAGTCATACTGCATCCATTGGCGGAGCACGCCGGTAAGGCGGGGAGACATTTCGGCAGTGTTGGCGCCGGGTTTCAACCGGCCGATGATGCGTAGCCACGCGGAAATGGATTGATGCAGGAGCGAAGTTTCGCCGCTGATCATGGCTTCCTGTTGGAGCGGAAGCCAGATGTCGGGAGGATCGCTTTCGAGAGTTTCGCCGAAAAACCCTGGAGGAGCGACGCCGACGATCGTGAAGGGATGGCCCTCGACGACGAAGGTCGCGCCGATGACGGACGTGTCGGATGCGTAGATGGTCTGCCAGGCGCGATGGCTTAGGACGGCGGCCGGAGGAGAAGAGGGAGTGTCGTCGCCGGGAGTAAGGACGCGGCCACCGAAGGCGCCCACGCCGAGCGTGGAGAAATAGTTTCCGGTTACGTATTCGGAGCGGAGAGCACGGGGTACAGACTCGACACCTTCGCGGCGAACACTGGCGCGCCAACGGCCGGCTTGAAAGGCTGTGACTTCTTCGAATTCGGGCGTTTGAGATTTCAGCCGTTCGAAGAGGGCGTAAGAATACATGCCCCAGCGATCTTGCGGGCCGCCTTCGACGCAGCAGTCGTCGCCTTCGCCGATGCGATAGAGGCGGGCGGGATCGGAGACCGGGAGCGAGCGGAGCATGACCGCGTGGATCAACGTGAAGATGGCGGTGGTGCCACCGATGCCGAGGGCGAGGGTGAGGATCGCCGCGGCGGTGAAGATGGGAGCTTGGCGAAATTGCCGGGCGGCGTAGCGGATGTTAGCGAGTAAATTTTGCATAAATAGCCCTCGAAGACCTTTACGAAGACAAGAAGCTGGAGGTTCCCGGTTAATTGACGACGGAAGGGGCGTGGAGGTCTGGTCGCTAAGGAGATTTCGTGGGTGAGTAGCCGAAATATGCGTACAAATCGCGCCTGAACTTTACGCGGGGGGCAAGCCCCGCCCCTGCCGGACGCTGTGTGTTACGATTGAGGTCCGCGCGGTTTGGATTGTGGTTTACCGGGGACTTTAACTTCCACGATGACGACTACGATGAAAGCTTTGCGCAAGATGCAGCCGGCGCGAGGGCTTTCCTTTGAGACCGCTGCGGTTCCCGCCGTGGGGCCGACCGACGTGTTGGTGCGGGTGCGGACGGCTTCGATTTGTGGGACCGATCTACACATCTACGGTTGGGATCGGTGGTCGCAGGGGCGTATTAAGCCGCCGGTGACGCTGGGCCACGAATTTTGCGGTGCTGTAGAGCAGGTTGGTGACGAAGTTACGGCAGTGCGAGCGGGAGACTTTGTCAGCGCGGAGATGCACGTCAATTGCGGGCATTGCCGGCAATGCCAAGTGGGCGAAGCCCACGTTTGCCAGAATTTGAAGATTATCGGGATCGATCAGGATGGGGCGTTCGCGGAATTTGTGAAGATACCGGCTTCGAACATCATCAAGCTGGATCCGAGTATTCCGGAACATTATGGGGCGATCCTGGATCCGCTGGGAAATGCAGTGCATACAGTGTTGGCTGGGCCCATCGCCGGAATGACGGCTTTGGTGACGGGTTGTGGGCCAATTGGGCTGATGTCGATCGCGGTGGCCAAGGCTTGCGGGAGTTCGACGGTTTTTGCTACCGAGACCAACGAGCAGCGACGAGCGATGGCCACGAAAATGGGCGCCGATGTGGTGATTAACCCCGCGAAAGGGGATGTTGTCGCTCGGATTTTGAGCGAGACGGATGGGACTGGCGTGGACGTTTTGCTGGAGATGTCCGGGAATCCTACGGCGATTCAACAGGGGTTCAAGGCTTTGCGGGCTGGGGGAAGAGCCTCGTTGCTGGGAATTCCTACGGAGTCGGTGCCACTCGATTTAGTGAATGACGTAATTTTCAAAGGGGCTACCGTACAGGGGATTTACGGACGGCGGATGTATGGGACCTGGGTGCAGATGACCGCGCTGTTGAAGGCGGGGCGATTGAATCTGGATCCCTTGTTTGGCGAAAAAGCATCGCTGGAAAAATTTGAAGGTGCGTTTGCGATGCTTCAGGGCGGATTGGCGGGGAAGATTTTGTTGTATCCGGATGGGGTGAAATAACGACGTAAAAGAAGCAATGGGCTTTTGAAGAAACGAGGGAAAAACGAGGAAAAGGATTTAACGCAGAGGACACAGAGGTCGGAGCACAGAGGACGCGGAGAAGAATTCAGCTAGGAGCGATGGGATGTCAGAAATGGGAAGGCAGACGACGAAACAGAATCCCCTGCAGTTTGTGGCGGATGCGTTGGGGGAGTTGCGCGCTAAGGGCGTTGCGCCAAAGTTGCGCGTGTTAGAAGGCGAGCAGAAGCCCGTTGCCAACTTTGATGGCAAGGAAGTGATCAATCTGGCTTCGAACAATTATTTGGGGCTGACTACGCATAAGGCATTGCGAAAGGCGGAGATTGAGGCGGTTCGAAAATATGGAGCCGGGGCGGGAGCGGTACGGACCATTGCCGGGACGATGAAATTGCACATGGAGTTGGAGGAGCAGATCGCGCGGTTCAAGAATGTCGAAGCTTGCGTGGTGTTTCAGTCGGGATTTACGGCGAATGCGGGCACGGTTTCGGCGATCCTCGGCAAGGAGGATTTGATCGTTTCGGACGAATTGAATCATGCTTCGATCATCGACGGCGCGCGGCTTTCAAAAGCTACGATCAAAGTTTTCAAACATAAGGATGTGGCGGACTGCGAACGGATTTTGCAAGAGACCGCTGCTTGGAACGGGCACAAGCTGATCATCACGGATGGCGTGTTTTCGATGGATGGCGACATCGCACCGCTGCCGCAGCTGTGCGATCTGGCGGAAAAATATAACTGCATCATGATGGTGGACGATGCACACTCCTCGGGCGTGTTGGGGCGCGGAGGACGCGGCACCGTCGACCACTTAAATTGCCACGGCCGGGTACACATTCAAGTCGGGACGCTGAGTAAAGCCATTGGAGCGATGGGCGGCTACGTCTGCGGATCGCGAGACTTGATCGATTTTCTCTATCTCCGCGCACGTCCTTTCTTGTTTTCAACTTCCCATCCCCCGGCGACGGCCGCCGCTTGCCAGGCGGCCTTCACTCTGCTGGACTCGCCCGAAGGCGAACGCCTGGTCAAGAAGCTGTGGGCCAATACCAAATTTTTCAAGCGCGAGCTCAAGAAGCGCGGCTTCCAATTCAAGGCAAGCGAGACCCCGATTATTCCTATCCACGTGGGCGATGCCGCGAAGGCCTTCGAATTCTCCAAACAGTTGTTCGAGGCCGGAGTTTTTGCCCCGGCAGTAGGGTTCCCGACGGTAGCGGAGGGCAAGGCTAGGCTGCGGGCCATCGTAAGTGCCACGCACAAGCGAGATGAACTATTGCGCGCGGCGGATATTCTGGCGGCGGTAGGAAAGCCCCTAGGGGTCATCTGAGCAGCGCGAGATCATCGAGCCCGCGACGCAGCATTGTTAGCCCGGCAGGTATTTTCGCAGTACCGGGACGCCATTTTGAACTAAGACTGCCTGCTGAAGAATCTTATAACTGCAACAAAACAGTGCTTTTATCATTTGGCCTATCGTGTGCTATCCTCGACTTCACCGCAGTGGTGTCTGACTTTTTGCGGTTCCCCGGCCTAGCGGTTTTCCCGGACAAGGGAGGACGCGTTTAATGATCAAATTTGCGGTAAGCATGTTGTTCGCAGGCGCGCTCCTGGTTTCGACAGTTGCGGCACAGACCCCTCCAGAGCTCCAACGATCCAACAAAGCGGACGCCAGCTCGGCGCCTGCGCCGGTGATTCTTCCATTGGGCGTTGGAACAGCGTTTAATGCCTCTTTGGACGCCGCGCTCGATACCCGAAAGACCAAGGCCGGCGATCCTGTGATTGCGGAAGCCGCCGAGGACGTTTCCTATCAGCGGTGCACGATTTTCCCCAAAGGCACAAAGATTATCGGTCACGTGGTGCGTGTAAATTCTGGGCACGGTCGAACAGGGTCGGCAATCTTTGTTCAGTTCGAAAAGGCGACTCTCAAGGATGGCCAGGAAGTGCTCTTGAACGCCGGCATCCAAGCCCTCGCTGTAGCCGCTTTAACGCCCACGCCTGGCAGTACTGCCAAGGCCGGGACTGTAGATACACCAGCCTCGACGGTGGACGCCAGCACTGGTGGTTCATCGGAATCGAGTGACGCGTTAGTGGTCTCGACCATTTATCAGGCGCCGCACAGCGCGCCGCGCGCTCCGCTTGTGGGAACCTCAACGCCAGAAGGTGAATTCACCTCCGACGGGCTATTTTCCTCCGATAGCAAGGGCGCATTTGGCCGTCCCGACTTGAAAGTGTACACACCGACATCAGAAGGCTCGCACGGCACGGTCCTACTGTCTTCCAGGAAAAACATGCACTTGGATGCCGGTACTCACCTGTTGCTGGTAATCCAGCCTCCGCCCGCGGCAGATTCGGAAGCGCCCAGTTCATCGTCCACCAATCTTGATCCACAGCAATAACCCCGCCCGCACCCAGCCTGCATTTCTAGTGGAGGTCTCCTGCATGAGAGTCACTGGATCAGCACTGCTTGCAATGTTTGCTGCAAACCTGGTCATCGCCGCGTTAGCGCCAGCCACTCTTGGTCAGGAGCCATCCTCGGCGGCGGGAAGAAGTGGACAGAGCGAGGCCTCACTGGCGCCGGGGTCGGCGATTCTGGCGGAGCTGAATTCCAGCGTGGACTCCAAAAAGGTTAAGGCCGGTGACCCAATCGTGGCGCACACCGTCGAGACCTTGAAGTCGACCGATGACCGCACCATCGTGCCCAAAGGCACAAAAATCGAGGGGCACATAACGCAAGCTACTGCACGCGGCAAGGGCGGAGAAGAATCCGCGTTGGGTATCCAATTCGATAAAGCCGTTCTCAAAGAGGGCGGGGAGATTTCATTAAACGTAGTCATTCAAGCGCTGGCGGCTCCGATGACATTCGCGGCGCCCAGCGATTTGGGCACGACGCCCCGAACGGGTACCACCCAAACCTCGCCGATGTCCGGCACGCGATCTGCGCCGCCACCCAGTGCGCAATCCCCACAGGTTGGATCAGCACCCGACTCGGAATCGACCTCATCCCCGCAACTGGACGCAAAAAGCCGCGGCGTTATTGGCATGCGCGGAATTACTTTGAATGCTGAGTCCGCGAACAACCGTCCGGCGTCTGTGGTGGTGTCGAACGGAAAGAGCGTGCACCTGGATGGTGGCACGCGCATGTTGCTCGTCGTGCAGTCGCAGGGTTCCGAACCGGCTGCGAAATGAGGGACGCGATCCGAAGAGGCTGACGACGACGGGAGCACTTCGAGGGCTAGCGACGCCCTTTGCTATACTCGGCGGGATGCCCTCCGCTCCGAAGAAACTTTTTCTAATCGACGCCATGGCGCACATTTATCGCGCGTTTTTTGCGCCGATGGTGCGCATGAATGCGCCTTCCGGCCTTCCCACGAAGGTTCCCTTCCTATTCAACAATATTCTCCAACGGCTTTTGAAGGACTACAAGCCGGACTACGTTGGCGTGGTATTTGATACCAGCAAGCCCACGTTTCGAGACAAACTTTTCGAGAAGTACAAAGAGCATCGGGCTCCTATGCCGGATGAATTGTCGTTGCAGGTGCCGTATGTGCGGCGGTTGTGCGAGGCGCTCCAGGTGCCGATTCTGGAATATGACGGATTCGAAGCGGACGACGTGCTGGGGGCGCTTGCGGAACAGGGCGCGAAGCAAAAATTGGATGTGCTGCTGGTCACCAACGACAAAGACATGATGCAGCTGGTGGGCGACGGAGTTCGCGTGCTACGGCCGGGCACCGGCGGGCTGAAGAACGACGTCATCGTGGATGCGGCGAAAGTAAGAGACATTCTGGGCGTAACGCCGGAACAGGTCGTGGATTACATGGCGCTGTTCGGCGACAGCATCGACAATATTCCCGGGGCCAAGGGCATCGGTGAAAAAGGAGCGGCGGAGCTGATCCAGAAATACGGCAGCGTAGAAAACGCGCTGGATCACGCCGCGGAGGTTCCAAATAAAAGATATCGCGAGGCTTTGCAACAGCAGCGGGAACAGGTGATGTTGTCGAAGCAACTGGCGAAGATCGCTACGGATGTGCCGGTGACACTAAACCTCGACAACTTGAAACGCCGTGAGCCGGACATTGCGTTGTTGACCGCGCTGTACCGCGAACTTGGATTCAACTCGTTGCTAAAGGATTTGGGTGCGCAAGCGGTAGCCACAGCCGCTGCTAGCGAGCAGGCTTCGGTCAAGACCGACTACGTACAGTTCGCGACGGTGGAAGAATTTCGCGGCTACCTGGCAAAGCTGCCTGCGAAAGCGCCCCTGTCGGTTTGGTTCAATCTGGAGGCGGGCGAGCGCGAAGCGGAAGGATTCGGGACGCGCGTCGCGTCCATCGAAGTGTCGTCAAAAGCCGGCGAAGGCCGCGCGGTCTGGATGGACGAAAAAGGCGAGGCACTGACGGCGTTGATGCCGTTGCTTGCAGATCCCAAACGGCCGAAGATCGTTCACGATCCTAAACTTTTCCAGATTTTGGGCGGACGCACGGAAAATATCGTCGACGCCACGCAGATTTATTCGTATTTGTTGCGTCCGACGACCGGCAATCACAATTTTGCGGATGTCCTTATGCGCCAATTCAACGTGATGTTGGGAGGCGGGCCCGGCGAGCGCGCGGACTATCTGCACCGGCTCGCGCCGGTGTTACGCCAGAGTATCGAAGCACAGCAACTTCAGAACGCCTACGAGAAAATCGATCTCCCGGTTGCGGCGGTGGTCGCCGAGGTCGAGCGATCCGGGATCCGCGTCGACCCACACGCTCTGGACGCCATGTCACTGACAATGGAAACCGAAGTCCGGCGGCTGGAGAAAGAGATTTGGGAGCTTGCCGGCGCGGAATTCAACGTCAACTCGCCCACCCAGCTTGCCGAGATTTTGTTCGACAAGCTAAATCTGCAGGCGCCGTTTAAACGCGGCCGCGGCAGGGTGCGCTCGACCGCAGCCGATGTGCTCGAAGACCTCGCGGAGCAGCACGCGATTCCCAAAAAGGTGATCGAGTATCGCGAGGTATCGAAACTCAAGTCCACCTACGTGGATTCGCTGCCAAAACTGATTCATCGCGAAACGGGACGGCTGCACACCAGTTTTTCGCTAACAGGTACGGCGACGGGCCGTCTCAGCTCTTCCGATCCCAATTTGCAGAATATTCCGATACGCACGGAACTTGGGCGGCAAATTCGCGCGGCGTTTGTGGCGACTCCGGGGAAACTTCTGCTGGCGGCCGACTATTCGCAGATCGAATTGCGAGTGATGGCACATCTCTCGAGCGATCCCGTGCTGCTGGAGGCATTTCGCAACGCGGAAGACATCCACGCGCGCACAGCGCAGGAGGTTTTTGGCGTAGGCCCGATGGGTCAAACCGCCGAACACCGGCGCGCTGCAAAGGTGATCAATTTCGGCATTATCTATGGATTATCGCCGTTCGGCCTGGCGCAAAATCTGGGCATTCCGCAAAAAGAAGCGGCGCAGTTTATCCAGTCCTATTTCGCAAGGTATCGAGGCGTGAAAGAATATCTCGACAATTCCCTGGCGGAAACTCGAAAAACGGAAATTGCCAGGACGCTATTCGGTCGTATCCGGCCGATTCCGGAGATCAATTCGCCTCAAGTACAGCTACGGAATTTCGCCGAGCGCACCGCGCTGAATTCTCCGCTGCAGGGCACTGCAGCCGATCTGATAAAATTGGCGATGATCGCGATCGACGCGCGGCTAGCCAAGGGGAAATTGGAAGCGAAGATGATTTTGCAGGTACACGACGAACTGCTTTTTGAGGCGCCAGAGCGGGAACAGGAAGCGCTCACCGACTTGGTGCGGGATGAGATGGAGAATGTGTACAAGCTCGCGGTTCCACTAGTGGTCGAGATAGGAGTGGGGTCGAATTGGCGGGATCTGGATTAGGCATCTCCTGATCGCAACTCGGCGGTTGGACTAACCGCCCTAGCTCTTTAGGCAGCGACGCTGCCCCAATAAGGGTCATTCGCAGGATCGGTTTAGCCAAAAGAGCATTCCCACTTAGGTAACACAAACCCTCGTGGTGATTGGTCGCAAGAATTCCTCTGCTAGAGTAGGAATACCCCCTGCGTCGGGACTTCTCATGAAACGCACTTACTCACTGCTTTCGTTGGCGGCCTTATTGATCCTCGCCGGGTGCAAGAGCGGCACGGCTGGGAAGACTGTTTCCGTCAGCGTTACACCTACCGGCGTGAATATTGTGGTGAGCACGACGCAGCAAATGACCGCAACGGTGCTGGACACCTTCAATACCAGCGTAACCTGGAGCGTAGTGGGCGGCGCTGCAAATGGCACGATTTCCAGTACCGGCTTGTACACGGCCCCAACCACCGTGCCGGCCCCCGCGCAAGTATCGGTCACCGCCACCTCACACGAAGACCCGACGAAATCGGGATCGGCAATCTTGACGATAACGACGACGGCAGGGCCGTCAAATATTACCGTCCTGGTGTCTCCGGGGGCGGCCAGTGTAGCCAATTATGGCACTCAGCAATTCACCGCGACCGTGTCCGGTGGCCCCAATACCGGCGTGACGTGGCAAGTTAACGGCACGACCGGCGGAAGCCGAACGGTTGGCTTTATCTCAACCGCCGGTCTTTATGTTGCTCCAGGGAACGTACCAACGACCTCGGCCGGAGGCAGCAGCGTAGCGACGACACTGACGGTGACCGCAGTTTCACAGGCCGATCTCACCGCATCCGGATCGTCGACTGTCTCGATTCTGCCCGGCAATCAAAACCAACAGATCGGCGCGATTCAGTTGGGCACGTCGGGCGGAAACGGCAACGACACGGTTTCGAATGCTACCAATCACACCATCACCTGTTGCGGGGGAACACTGGGTGCGCTGGTGACCCGCGGCGGATTGCAATACATCCTGGGCAACAACCATGTGCTGGCGCGGCGCGACACCGCTGCGGTTGGCGATCCGATCGTGCAGCCTGGATTGATCGATGCCGGGTTAACGCCCCAGTCCAAATGCGACGCGACGCAAGCGACCACCGTGGCCACTCTCACACAGTTCGTGAACCTGGAGGCGGAAGACCAGAACGCTTCGTCAAACAACATCGATGCGGCGATCGCCCAGGTCGTGCCGGGTCTCGTAGACCCTACGGGAAACATCCTCTATCTGGGCGCTACCGCGGACTCCAACGGAGTACCGGTGCCCGGAGCCCCCAACGCAGGGTCCGGTGTAACGGGTTCGGTAAACATGGCGGTGGCTAAGAGCGGAAGGTCAACGGGACTGACTTGTTCGAACGTGCTGGCAGTCAACACCAACACCAGCGTGGAGTACGTCAAGAGCTGTGACGGGACCGGACCGACGTTCACGGTGCTCTACGACAATCAAGTGGACGTTGCGGGCGGTGGATTCGGCGCGGAGGGCGATTCGGGTTCGTTGATCGTGACACAGAACACCGCCGATCCCGTGGCGCTCCTCTACGCGGGTTCAGACACCGACACGGTGGGAAATCCGGTGGCGCCGGTGCTGAATTTCTTCGCGAGCGGTGGGAATCCCGTGACCTTCGTCGGCGGAACGGCTCATTCGGTAGTTGGCTGCACTTTGCCGACCGCGCCTCAGTCGGCTCCAAAAACCGTCCAGCCGGCGTCACTGGCCGCGGAAACCCTGCAAAAAGCGCTGACTGCACGGGACGCCCAAGCTCCAGCATTGTTAGCACATCCGGAAGTCCAGGCTGTGGGCGTCGGCGCGAGCTTCGACAATCCTGCGGAGCCTGCGATCGTGTTTTTTGTGACCAAAGGACAGTCGCGCTCCAACCTCCCGGTGCAGGTGGATGGCCTGCGCACGCGGATCGTCGAAGGCGATTTGTTCGCGCGCCACGGTGCAATTTCTGCGGCGGAAACCGCAACCAACGAACGAGCTGTGGCGCCTCGCCAAATGGCGTATTCGCTGATACCAGAAGAACTGCAGCGTGCGAATGTGGTTCACGCGGCGCACGCGAAATCACTGATGCAGCAGCCCGGAGTGCAAGGCGTGGGAATCACTTCCAGCATCGATTCGCCGGGTGAAGCGGCGCTGATGATCTTCCTGATTCGCGGCGTGACGCACGTCCCGATCCCGCCGCTGATCGACGGCCTGCGAACACGTGTCCGTGAATCGAGCCGGTTCCGTGCGGGCTTCCGCGGACTTGAGCCGCAACGCGCCTGTACCGTACCGCGCAAGCGGACCGTCCGTTAGCACCCTTCAAGCACGAGGACTTCATCGAGTCACATTAACGATTGCGCCACATCTAATTTTCCCCTCTTTCTTTGCCTTCTTTCCGGGCGTAGAATCCGCTCACGATGCAAGTGGAGTGGTTTCTTCGGTCGATTCGTTGATCAGGAGGTAGATATGAAGCGCTCTCTCCCCGTTGCGGGTGCGTTTCTGGTTGTGTGTTTCAGCGTCACCGCTATTCCGCGGCACAGCGCCCAAGAAGGTTCAACTCCATCCCAGACACCGGTCGACGAATACAAAATCACACCGGACGATATCGCGCGGAAGAATCCGATGAAGTCGTCACCCGAAGGGTTGGCCGAAGCGCGCCGCGTTTTTAAATACGATTGCGCCATGTGCCACGGACTGGCGGGCGATGGCAAAGGGGAAGTCGTGGAGTCTATGAAGCTAGCGATGCGTGATTGGCACGACCCTGCGGCCCTAGAAGGCAAAAGCGACGGCGAAATCTTTTATATCATCACTAAAGGTAAGGGAAAAATGATGGGCGAAGGCGACCGCCAGCCGGAAAAGTTGCGCTGGAACCTGGTGAACCTGGTGCGCTCGATGGCCGGGAAGGGTGCGCAAGCGAAATCTCCTGCAGCCGCCACCGGCTCCCATCGATGAGTGGTCAGCTTGGACCGCGGAGCGTGTGTTAGTCTTCCCTGTCGAGCAATTTAACTCAGGGAGGCGCATATGGCGCACTCATCGCAGTTTCTGAAGCTAGTCCAAGATGCCAAGAAGAACGTAAAAGAAACCAACGTGGCGGATGTGAAACGCCGCAGCGACGCGGGAGAAAAGTTCCTGTTAGTGGATGTTCGCGAAGACAACGAGTGGGTCAAGGGACATCTGCCCGGCGCCGTGCACCTGGGCAAAGGCATCATCGAGCGGGATATCGAGCAACGCGTTCCGGACACGAACGCCAAGGTGATTTTGTATTGTGGCGGCGGGTTTCGATCGGCGCTGGCGGCTGAAAATCTTCAGAAGATGGGCTATACCAACGTGGAATCGATGGACGGCGGCTGGAAGGGCTGGGTAGAAGCGGGACTTCCAACGGCGAAGGATTAACCGAAAGTTCGGAACGAGGTTTTTGATTCACCTTGATCCCGCGGTATGTTTACGGCTTCTTTGTCGCCGTGATCTCCATCTCCAAGCACAGTCCATTCGGGCTCGCCAATGCCGTGTATTGGTCAGCGGACAATCCCACTTCGCGAGAATTGCTCGCAAGCTCTCTTGTGAGAATATGGTGTAGTGGAAATTCCTGGCGTAACCCTGCCCGTTGTAGGTGACCCTGGCGCAGGCCCTCAAACGCGGACTCGCACCGGCTAAAAAGAAAAAAATTGGCTGGGGCGGAAGGATTCGAACCTTCACCGTCCTCATTAACAGTGAGGTGTCCTACCGATTGGACCACGCCCCAGCAGTTTCACGCATTGTTCTGCAGCCACTCAGAGCAAACGCTACCCTGCCTGCGCGAAGCAGATCAAACTTCGCCACCAGCGGTGCGGCGAAGGCTCATTCTAAGATAACACGGGCATGGGGTCCCACAAATTCTAAGCCGAGAAAAAGATGCGTCTGGCGGCCTGTCAGTTGCATCATAGCGGTAGAACTGAGGAGAATCGGACTGAAGCGGTACGACTTAGTTTGGGACTGGCTTTCTAAAATCCAAATTTGCACGAACCCGTCGTGAAGCGCTCCGGAGATTCAAAATGTTTGAACAGATCCAACCATTCAATTCCCATGATCTTATGAAAAAGTAACAAAAAAGGGCTGAGCAGTTGCATTCCCGAAAGTTTTGTTGGAAACTCATCGCGTCAATTTTGGACTCGGGCTGGCACATCCCGGATAGGTTTTGGTGGACGCCTAGGTTGCCGCTCCCTCCCGGAGCGCTCACCTCCAACGTGCAAACATAGACATGGCGCAGATTTTTCACCGCAGCACGAATTTCATCTCTCGCTTCAGTGTCTTCGCGTCGCTTTTCCTGGCGGGTTTGGCGCTGACGGGCGTCCTGCTGGCGGCGCGCTCTCCCTATTTGACGAACCAGAACGTAACCCGTGATCAACCGATTCAGTTCAGCCACAAGCACCATGCGGGCGATGACGGTATCGATTGCCGGTATTGCCATACCGGGGTCGAGAGTTCCGCGACAGCTGGTGTTCCTCCGACGAAAACGTGTATGAACTGCCATTCCGTGCTGTTTAACACTGCGGGTTACTTGGAGCCGGTCCGCGAAAGCTACCGCACCGATCACTCCATCCAGTGGGTCCGCGTACACCGCCTGGCCGATTACGTTTATTTCAATCACAGCATTCACGTAGCTAAGGGCGTCGGATGTTCCACGTGCCACGGGCAAGTCAACCAGATGCCGCTTATGTTTCAAGCGTCGACATTGCAGATGTCGTGGTGCTTAGATTGCCATCGCAATCCGGAAAATGTACTGCGGCCACACGATCAAGTTTTCAACATGGACTGGAAAGCTCCGGCGGACCAGGCTGAAGTAGGAAAGAAGTTGGCGCTGGACTATAAGATTCGGACAACGGCTGAGCTGACCAGCTGCTCGACGTGTCATCGCTAGTGACGTAGACGTACTTGTAGTGACGAACGCTTGAATGACGGACGGTATGCGCGAAGACGAACACAATTATTTTGCCATGCACCCGAGCGCCGGAGACTCTCGCCAGTCTCACGAAGAGGATGCTCCTGCGGAATTGACGCCCAGCGAACGGCCGCTGGACTTGGCGGCGGTGCGAGCGCGGCTGCAATCCAAGAGCGGCAAGCAGTATTGGCGAACGCTGGATGAGCTGGCCGATGACCCTCATTTCGAAGAATTGCTGCACCGGGAATTTCCGCGGCAGGCGTCGGAGTGGGACGACGCGATCGACCGTCGTGATTTCCTGAAGCTGATGGCCGCTTCGCTGGCCTTCGCCGGCCTGGCGGGCTGCAAGTCGAACGAACGAGAGAACATCGTGCCGTATGTAAAGCAGCCCGACGGCATGGTGTTGGGTAAGCCGCTATTTTTTGCGACGGTCATGCCATTCGCTGGTGATGCCATCGGCGTGCTGGTCGAAAGCCACGAGGGGCGTCCCACCAGAATCGAAGGAAATCCGGATCACCCGTCCAGCCAGGGCTCGACTAACGCGTTCGTGCAAGCTTCGGTACTCAATCTGTACGACCCGGATCGCGCGCAAACCGTTACTTACGCGGGCGAACTGCGCACTTGGTCCTCCTTCCTGGACAGTGCCCAGGCCGATGCCGCCGCCCTCAAGACCACCAACGGCGCCGGCTTCCGCATCTTGACTGGAACGGTCACGTCTCCGGTGCTCGCCGAACAGCTACAGGCGCTGCTCAAGCAATATCCGCAAGCGAAGTGGCATCAGTGGGAAGCCGCCGTCAGCGACGGCGCCCGCGAAGGTGGAAAGCTCGCGTTTGGTCGCTACGTAAACACGGTCTATCGTCCCGAGCGAGCCGAAGTCATCCTGTCGCTCGATTCCGACTTTCTGGCCAGCGGGCCGGGCCACATCCGCTACATGAAGGCCTTTTATCGCCGCCGCAAACTCGACCAGGATCCTCAGGTCGAACAGTTAAGCAGCGAGATGAATCGCCTGTACGTCGTCGAGCCAACACCTTCGGTAACCGGATCGAGCGCCGACCATCGTCTGCCGCTGCGCGCGTCGGAAATCGAACAGTTCGCTCGCGCATTGGCAGCGAAGCTGGGCCTCGGCGGAACCGGAACGCTCTCGCCCGCCGCGCAAAAATGGCTGGACGCGGTTACCAAAGACCTTCAGAGCCATCGAGGCAGTTCTCTGGTCATCGCGGGAGAACAGCAATCCGCGGAAGTGCACGCCCTGTCGCACGCTATCAATGCGGCGCTCAGCAATTTCGGGAACACCCTGTATCACACCGAGCCGCTGGACGCGAATCCGGTCAACCACCTGGAATCGCTGCGCGAGCTTTGCGCGGACATGGACGCCGGCAAGGTCGATACCCTGTTGATCCTGGGCGGCAACCCGGTCTATGACACGCCGCACGATTGTGATTTCACGTCGAAGTTGCGCAAGGTTCGCAACTCCATTCAGCTGAGCTCGCACTTCGACGAGACCGCACAGCATTGCCGCTGGCACGTCGCGGAATCCCACTATCTCGAAACCTGGGGCGACGCCCGCGCGTTCGACGGCACCATCAGCGTGATTCAACCGCTGATTGCCCCGCTCTATTACACGCGATCAGCACACGATGTGCTCGCCGCATTTAGCGACAAACCAGGCGTCAACTCCTACGACGCGGTGCGCGACCGCTTGAAAACCGCCAGCGGTGGTGGCGACTTCGAAAAATTCTGGCGCAAGACGCTGAACGACGGCGTAGTGGCGAACACCGCCTACCCGGCGATCAGTGTTGCTTCGAAATTCAATCCCGCCAGCCTCCCAGCGGCAAAACCCGTTCAGCCTGAGGAACTTGAGTTTATTTTCCGCCCGGACCCATGCGTTTACGACGGCCGATTCGCCAACAACGGCTGGCTGCAGGAATTGCCCAAGCCACTCACCAAGCTGACTTGGGATAACGCGGCAATGATCAGTCCGAATACAGCGGAAAAACTTGCCTTGACGCATCGCGTTGCCGCCCGCGGCGGCGAGCACGGCCAAATTCTTTCGAACGTGATCGACATCGCGCTCTCCAATAGCAAGGTAACCGCCGCGGCCTGGATTCTTCCTGGTCAGGCCGACGGCGTAGTCGTCCTTCCACTGGGATACGGCCGCACCTTCGCCGGCTATACCGGCACCAACAGGGGATTCAACGCCAATGCCGTGCGTTCTTCCAGCGCCTTGTGGCTCGCGCTGGGCGGCAAGATCAGCAAGACCGGCGCCGAATACCCCATGGCCTGCACCCAATATCACTTCAACATGGAAGGCCGCAAGCTTCTGAGTTCTGGCACGCTCGAGGAATACAAAAAGAACCCCGGGTTCGCCCACGAAGGCGATGAAACGCCCCTCAAGCAAGAGACACTGTACAAAGAGTTTGCCTATCCTGGCTACGCCTGGGGTATGGCCATCGACTTGAATAACTGTAACGGCTGCAATGCCTGCGTAGTCGCCTGCGTATCGGAAAACAACACTCCTGTTGTCGGCAAAGATCAGGTGCTGCGCGGCCGTGAAATGCACTGGATCCGCATCGACCGCTACTACATAGCCGAGACCAGCACTAACGATCCGTCCACCAACGAGAATGACGCGCTGGCGAATCCCCCGACATTCTTCCAGCCGGTTCCCTGCCAGCAGTGCGAAAACGCCCCCTGCGAGCAGGTTTGTCCCGTCGGCGCTACCGTGCACAGCGCCGAAGGCCTGAACGACATGGTCTACAACCGCTGCGTCGGCACCCGGTATTGTTCGAACAACTGCCCGTACAAAGTCCGCCGCTTCAATTTCCTGCGCTTCCAGGACTGGGAAACGCCTTCGCTGAAACTCCTGCGCAATCCGGAAGTCACCGTGCGTAGCCGCGGCGTCATGGAAAAGTGCACCTACTGCGTGCAACGCATCAACAACGGCCGCATCAGTGCCGAAAGAGAAAACCGCCCGATTCGCGACGGCGAAATCGTGACCGCTTGCGAAGCGGCGTGCCCATCCGACGCCATCGTTTTCGGCAACGCCAACGACCCGAACAGCCGCGTGGCAAAACTAAAGGCGCAACAGCGCAATTATTCGATTCTTGGAGAACTGAACGCGCGCCCGCGTACCACGTACTTGGCCGCCGTTCGAAACCCCAATCCGGAGATGGAGAAGGCATGAGCGTCGGCCAGCCGCCCCTCAACTCGCCTGAACTTCGCCGGCTTTCGCCGGTGCTCGAGCCGGGCCACACCTACGCGACGGTCACCGACAAGATCGCCGCGATCGTATTAACTCGGCCGGTCTCTCTCGGATGGCTCGCGGGCTTCGGCCTGACGTTCAGCTTCGTGATGATCCTCAACATAGCTGTCGGCTGGCTGATCATCAAGGGCGTTGGGATCTGGGGTATCAACGTACCCATCGGCTGGGGTTTTGCGATCGTCAATTTCGTCTGGTGGATTGGTATTGGCCACGCCGGAACGCTGATCTCGGCGATTTTATTCCTCTTGAATCAGAAATGGCGCACCTCCATCAACCGCTTCGCGGAAGCCATGACCTTGTTCGCCGTGGCCTGCGCCGGTCTCTTCCCGCTGATCCACACTGGCCGTCCGTGGATGGCGTATTACATGTTTCCGTATCCCAGCACGATGGGAATCTGGCCGCAATTTCGCAGCCCCCTGATTTGGGACGTTTTCGCGGTTTCCACCTACGGCACGGTTTCGGCGCTGTTCTGGTTCGTCGGCCTTATCCCGGACCTTGCGACCCTCCGCGATCGCGCGATCGGCAAACCCAAACAAATCATCTACGGCATGCTGGCTCTTGGCTGGCGGGGCTCGGCGCGCCACTGGCATCGTTACCAGTCCGCGTACCTGCTCCTCGCGGGCCTCGCAACGCCGCTGGTGCTCTCGGTCCACACCGTCGTGAGCTTCGACTTCTCGGTCGCCATCGTTCCCGGATGGCACACCACGATCTTCCCGCCATACTTCGTGGCTGGCGCCATCTATTCCGGCTTCGCGATGGTACTCACCATCGCCATCCCGCTGCGCAAAGCCTACGACTTGCAGGATTTCATCACCATGCGCCACCTGGAAAACATGGCCAAGGTGATGCTGGCCACCGGCCTGATCGTGGCCTACGGCTACTTCTTCGAATTCTTTTTATCCCTCTACAGCGGCAATAAATTCGACGTGTTCCTGGTGAAGCAGCGGCTGTACGGCCCCTACAATCATTTCTATTTCGCGCTGATCCTGTGCAACATCCTGACGCCACAGCTGTTGTGGTTTCAGAAAATCCGCACCAACGTGGCTATGCTCTTCGTGATGTCGCTGATCATCAACCTAGGCATGTGGCTGGAGCGCTTCGTCATCGTGGTCATTAGCCTGACGCGCGATTTCATGCCCTCCGCATGGGGCCGCTATTCAGCCACGGTTTGGGACTACGCGACATTCGCTGGCACTCTGGGCCTGTTCACCATGCTGCTCTTCTTGTTCGTCCGTGTATTGCCGGCTATCTCCATCGCCGAAATGCGCGAACTGGTCGCCGAAACGACCGAGGAACACAAATGATCGAACACCGCTCACACACGTACGGCGTGCTGGGTGAGTTCGACACCGAGCACCAGCTGATCACCGCCGCCGAGAAAACCCGAGAAGCGGGCTACAAACATTTCGAAGCCTACGCGCCATTCCCGGTCGAAGGTTTGTCGGAAGCGTTGGGTCTCAAACGCAATAAAGTGCCGCTCATCACGCTGATCGGCGGCCTCTGTGGCGGCTTGGGCGGCTTTTTCTTTCAATACTGGTGCAACGTATATGCCTATCCGCTTAACATCGCCGGACGCCCGCTGAACAGCTGGCCGGCGTTCATACCTGTCACGTTTGAATTGACCGTACTCGGCGCTTCCCTTTCGGCCGTATTCGGCATGCTGGCGCTAAACGGCCTGCCACAGCCTCACCATCCGCTGTTCAACGTCGAGCGCTTTTCCAAACACGCCACCAGCGACAAGTTCTTCCTGTGCATCGAAGCCCGCGACAAAAAATTCGATCTCGCGGACGCATCGCGATTCCTCCAGGGTATCAACGCGCATCACGTGACCGAGGTGCTCGATGATTAGCACCCTGCGCACTGCTTTCCGCTCAAATTTGCTGGCGCTTTACGCCACGGCTTGCGTTCTGCTGATGGCAGGCTGCAGCCTCAAGCAGGACATGGCGCTCCAGCCGTACAATCGCCCGCTAAGCCCTTCCGATTTCTTTGCCGACGGCCGCTCCGAACGCCCCTTGGTCGAAAATACCGTGGCACGCGGTTCGCTGGCAGAGGACGCACTGTTCGTGTCCAAGGAATCGAACAACTTCCCGCTCCCGGTGAACCAGGAACTGCTCGAGCGCGGCGAGAGCCGCTACAAAATTTTCTGCACCCCCTGCCACGGCCTACAGGGAGACGGCAACGGCATGATCGTCATGCGCGGCATGAAGCATCCACCCACTTATCATGACGACCGTCTGCGGAAATCGCCCAACGGCTATTTCTACGACGTCATCACCAACGGCTTCGGCGCCATGTACGGCTACTCCGCACAGATTCCCCCGCGTGACCGCTGGGCCATCGTCGCTTACGTACGCGCGTTGCAACTGAGCCGCAGCGTCAAGGCCTCCGAACTGTCCCCGGAACTTCGGGAAAAGCTTATGCATCCGCCTGCGGAAACGAAAAAGGAAGCCCCAGGAGCATCCAAGGAATGATCGCGCAGGACTATAAAGCGCCGGAAAGCGTCGGAAGGCTGCAACAGCGCGCTCTGATCGTCGCGGTCATCGGCGTGGTGCTCAGCGTCATCGGTTATATGAAGTCGCCGGCAATTTTCCTGCATTCCTACCTGATGGCGTTCATGTTCATATTGGGATTGTCCTTGGGCTCGCTCGGTTTGCTGATGCTGCAGCACCTGACCGGCGGCATGTGGGGTATCGTGATTCGCCGCCCGCTGGAATCCGCCACCCGTGCCCTTCCGCTGCTCCTCATTTTGTTTGCTCCACTCTTCTTTGGCATGCGGTCGCTCTACGGCGCGTGGCTCAATGCTCCTGCTCATGGTGAAGGCGCTCTGTCGGAGTTTCAGCAGCACTATTTGACCGCCGGCTGGTTTCACATCCGCGCGATTATCTACTTCGCTGTCTGGCTGCTGCTGATGTGGATCTTCAATAGCTGGTCTCGCGAGCAGGATGTCAACCGCGAAGACCGTGCGCTGCGCCGCCGACTGAAAATGGTGGCAGGTCCCGGCATCATTCTGTACGTCTTTGCCATGTCGTTCGCAGCCATCGACTGGGTTATGTCGCTCTCGCCCCACTGGGCCTCCACGATTTACGGCTTCCTGTATGTCGCCGGACAGTTGATCTCAGCGATGTCTCTGATGATCTGCGTCGTGGTGCTGCTGTCGCGCACTCCGGTATTCCAGGGCGTTCTGAAACCGCGTTACCTGCATGACCTCGGAAAGCTCTTGCTGGCTTTCGTGATGTTGTGGGCCTACTTCAGCTTCTCTCAGCTGTTGATCATCTGGTCCGGCAACGCGCCAGAGGAGATCAGTTTTTACCGTTCGCGTCTCTACGGTGAGTGGGGCTACGTTTCCGTCATCATCTTGATCTTCCACTTTTTCGTGCCTTTTTTCCTTCTTCTTTCGCGCGACTTGAAGCGCAATCCGTCACTGCTTCCCAAAGTCGCAGCGTGGATGATCTTCATGCGCCTGGTCGACCTCTTCTGGCTGACGCGCCCGGAATTTACCTCAACCGCGACGCCGAACCTGTGGGATGTGGCCACCGCGCTAGCCCTCGGCGGTCTATGGTTCTTTGTTTTCGCCTGGCAATTGCAGCAGAGACCGTTGCTGCCTCTGGGCGAACCAAAACTGGAGGAGGTCCTGGATCCCCATGAGCACTGAGATGCACAACACCGCTCACGGCTCAGCTCATGGACCTGGCGGCGAACCTCGCAACGCCGACGTCTCCTTCGAAAAGGCTGACGTCCAGGCCACCACGATCTATTGGTATCTCGGAGCCCTGGCCATTTCCGTGGTCCTGTCCTACGTGGTATGCGTGTTCGTGCTTCGGCTGACCACAAAAATGGCTGTCGATTACGACACGCCGCCGCCTATGATTCGGCAGGAAATGGGCAGCGCGTACGAAGCCTTGCCGCCGGAACCTCGCTTGCAGGGCGTTCCCGGACATGGCAGCGATCCGCAATTCGACCTGCGAGAAAAAAACCGTTTGGACACCGAAGCGAACGAAAAGATCGGCTGGGTCGATCAAAATGCTGGAATCGCGCAGATTCCTGTGAAAGACGCGATGAAAATCATCGCCGAAAAAGGATTGCCGGCCGTTCCGCCGGCGGAAAAGAAATAGATGAACGGTTTTCGCTCCATCGTCGGGACCGCTGTGCTGCTGGCGCTCGCTGTTGCCGGACACCCGCAAACCATTCCGGGCAACGCGGGTAAGTCGTCCGCAGGCCTCCCTGTCGCTCTGCGCAATGTCGGCTTCGAGCCCCCGCTGAATGGCCAAATACCTCTCGATCTCGGTTTCCACGACGAGAACGGCCGCGACGTCCGCCTCGGCGATTATTTCGGCCATAAACCCGTGCTCCTGGCGCTGGTCTATTACGGCTGCCCGATGCTTTGCAATCAAATAGAACAGGGAGTGGTCGGCTCGCTCAAGATGCTTTCCTTCAATGCCGGACGCGAATACGAAGTCGTCTTCGTCAGCTTCGATCCGCGCGAGACGCCGGACATGGCTGCGCAGAAAAAAGTCTCGGCACTTTCTCACTACGGTCGCCCGGACACCGCGGCCGGCTGGCACTTTCTCACCGGCACGAAGGAATCCATCGACTCAATTACCACAGCCGCGAATTTCCGCTACTCCTTCAATGAGAAGTCCGGCATTTTCGCGCACGCCAGCGGCATCATGCTGCTCACCCCGGACGGACGCATCTCCCGCTATTTCTACGGCGTCGAATATCCTTCGCGGGACGTGCGCCTCGGCCTTATCGACGCCTCCGCCGGTAAGATCGGCAATCCCATCGATCATTTGCTGCTTTATTGTTTTCAGTACGATCCGTCCACGGCGCGCTATAGCGCCACGATCCTCAGGATCGTCCGAATGGGCGGGCTTTTGACCATCCTGACTATGGTCGCAGGTTTCTTGATTTTCCGGCGTCGCGATCTTCACGCGCCAGATCCGAAATTGCGTCCGCCGTTCCGCGGCCGTAGCGAGCAAGGAGCCCACTAGATCGTGCAGTCGCAAATGCCATTGTATCCGGAGCAGGCGTCAAACTTCGCGCCCAGCGTCGACGCCCTGATGGTGTACATCACCGCGGTGTGCCTGTTTTTCGCGGTTGCAATCACCGCAGCAGTCATCTATTTCTTCTTCAAATATCGCCGCAAGACCTCGGGCGAAGTCGGCGTGCCCATTCACGGCGATATGCGCCTGGAAGTCGTCTGGCTGGTCGTGCCCCTGCTGTTGTCCCTCACCATGTTCGCGGGCGGTGCGGTCGTTTACGTCGATTTTCGGCGAGCGCCGATGGATACCCTCGATATCTACGTCATCGGCAAACAATGGATGTGGAAGTCGCAGCAGCCGACCGGGCTGAAGGAAATCAACGAACTGCACGTGCCCGTCGGGCGCAACGTCAAGCTGATCATGGCCAGCGAAGACGTGATCCACAATTTCTCGATTCCAGACTTCCGCGTAAAGATGGACGTCATGCCCGGCCACTACAACACCTTGTGGTTTCGCCCCACCAAGCCGGGGAAGTATCATTTCTACTGCTCGCAGTACTGCGGCACCAATCATGCCCTGATGGGTGGATGGGTCACGGTCTTGGAGCCGTCGGACTACGAGGCATGGCTCTCTGGCTCTTCCGGCGCTGACGCCAATCCCCTGGTCGCGGGCGAAAAACTCTTTGCCGAAAAAGCCTGCAACACCTGTCACCTGCCGGACGGCAAGGGCCGCGCGCCTTCGCTGAATGGCTTGTACGAAGGCAAGGTACTTCTTGCGGACGGTTCAACGGTGACCGCCGACGATACCTACATCCGGGAATCGATTCTCGCGCCCAACGCCAAGGTGGTCGCCGGATATCAGCCGGTGATGCCCACGTTCCAGGGGCAGTTGACCGAAGAGCAGATTCTGGCTCTTACGGCGTACATTAAGTCATTGCAGTCGCAGCCGGTTCCCGCGACGGGCGCCGGAGTTGCGCCGGCAGGGAAGAAATAGTTTATGAGCACGACACCAGCAGCGAGGCCATCCGCTACGCCCGGCAATATACTGCCTCGCGAGCACTATCTCAACGCCACCTACGGAATCCGTTCGTGGCTGCTGACCACTGATCACAAACGCATCGCGCTTCTCTATCTTGTCTCGGTCACCTTCTTCTTCTTCATCGGCGGCGCGTTCGCCACCATGATTCGTATCCACCTGCTCACGCCGAACGGCTACCTGGTCACGCCGGAAACCTACAACAAGCTGTTCACCATGCACGGCGTGGCCATGATCTTTTTCTTCCTGATCCCCTCCATACCCGCGGTGCTCGGCAATTTCCTGATACCGCTCATGATCGGGGCCAAAGACCTCGCCTTCCCCAAGATCAATCTCCTGAGCTGGTACATCTACCTCGTAGGCGGGTCCTTCGTTCTGTATTCATTTTCGACCGGAGGACTCGATACCGGCTGGACCTTTTACACCCCGTTAAGCAGCGTCTACTCGAATTCCGCGGTCACTCCGGCGGTCATCGGAGTTTTCATCAACGGTTTCTCGTCGATCTTGACCGGCCTGAATTTTATCGTCACGATCCACACCATGCGCGCGCCGGGGATGACCTGGTTCCGCCTGCCTCTTTTCGTCTGGGCGCACTACGCCACCAGCATCATATTTATCTTGGGAACGCCGGTAATTGCCATCACCCTCCTGCTCGCGGGCCTCGAGCGGATGTTTCACCTGGGCTTCTTCAATCCCGCCCTCGGTGGCGATCCCATTTTGTTCCAGCACTTGTTCTGGTTCTATTCGCACCCGGCTGTTTACATCATGATTTTGCCGGCCATGGGTGTCATCAGCGAAATCATTCCCACGTTCGCCCGCAAACCGATTTTCGGCTATACATTTATCGCCGGGTCCAGTATCGCTATTGCCGTAATCGGCTTCTTCGTTTGGGCTCATCACATGTTCCTGACCGGAGAGTCCACTTACGCCGCGCTGACCTTTTCTCTTCTCAGCTATCTCGTCGCGATTCCCTCGGCGGTCAAAGTTTTCAACTGGACCTCCACGCTTTACAAAGGCTCGATCTCCTACGACACGCCGATGCTTTACGCTCTTGGGTTCATCGGGTTGTTCCTGGTCGGCGGTCTGACCGGTCTGTTCCTGGCCTGCCTCGGCCTGGATATACACATCCACGACACCTACTTTGTGGTCGCTCATTTTCACTACATCATGGTCGGCGGTGCGGTGATGGGTTACGTCGGCGGATTACATTTTTGGTGGCCGAAGATCACGGGCAGGCTCTATCCCGAGTTTCTGGCGCGGATCGCGGCCGTCACTCTCTTTATCGGCTTCAACCTGACGTTCTTCCCACAATTTATTCTCGGCTACTTGGGCATGCCGCGCCGCTATCACAGCTACCCGCCGGAGTTTCAAGTGTTTAACGTGATGTCCACGGCAGGCGCATCCATCCTCGCGCTGGGCTATTTGCTCCCGATGATTTATCTGGTCTGGTCCATGCGTTACGGGCAAGTCGCTGGACGTAATCCGTGGCCCGCCACCGGTCTTGAGTGGCAGACGGATTCACCGCCGCTCACCGAAAATTTTGACGTTACGCCCGAAGTCACCTGGGAAGCCTACGACTTTGAAAACCGGCCCGATCTGGGCCTGGACGTGAAGGGTGCGCCGTCGCTTGCGCCGGCTCACGGAGACGACTAAGTAGCAGCTAGCTAGACGCGCGTCCCGTGGGACGCCAGAGGAGCGCCGAGTGCATCGCACCGGAGAATTGTTCGGCCAGTTCGAAACGATGGACCAGCAGCGCGAGAGCGCCTCGCTGGGCATGTGGGTCTTCCTGACCACCGAAGTCTTGTTCTTCGGCGGCATGTTCATGACCTATACGCTCAACCGTTCCACCTATCCCGAAATATTTGGCGAGGCCAGCCGCTCCATCAACCTTACGCTCGGCGCGTTTAACACCGTGGTCCTCATCGGCAGCAGCTTGACCATGGCTATGTCCGTCTGGGCGGCGAGTGTCGGCAAAAAGCAGTTGGTAACGATGTTCCTGATTCTCACCTTGATTCTCGGCAGCATATTCTTGGGCGTTAAGGGCATCGAGTACCATGAAAAATTCGTCGAGCATCATGTCCCCGGTTTGAATTTCAGTTTCGAACCCGGCGCCTCCGTCGCCACCAACGCCCACGCGCAATTGTTCTTCTCGCTTTATTTCGCGATGACTGGCTTGCACGCCGTGCACATGATCGTCGGCGCCGGCTTGCTGATCTGGCTGATCAAGGAATCCATGCGCGGGCGGTTCACCGCCGAGTACAACACTCCCGTCGAGATGGTCGGCCTTTACTGGCACTTTGTCGATATTGTCTGGATTTTCCTTTTTCCACTGCTGTATCTGATCGACCGGCACTAGCAGGAGACTTCGAGAGAGGAAAGCGCGTGTCCGAACATCACATCGTTTCGCCAAAACTCTACGTCGGCATTTTTGCCGCGCTGATGGTTTGCACTTTTCTGACGGTGGCCGCCGCGAAAGTCGACCTCAATCAATACTTCTCCGGCTTGAACATTATCGTCGCCCTGGTGATCGCCACCTTCAAAGCGTCGCTCGTCGTTCTTTTTTTCATGCATGGCAAATACAGCGCGAAACGCACCCAGCTCGTGATCATCTGCTCGGTCTTCTGGCTCGCCATCATGCTGTTTATGACCATGAGCGATTACATCTCGCGACCCTGGTCGTAAGTACAGGTCCCTTAGAATTTTCCCGCGATTTTTCGTGATTTATTTCGTTTGCCCTCAGCAAGATGCGGCCAGAGCACACCTTCGCCGTGGTTTGGGGTGCGCTTTGGGGTGTTTGGGAGGTCGGCGAAAGTGCGAAGAACTCGACGAAAATCAAAGGGGGACAGCGAACCGGCCCAGCCCTCAATCCCCTAAAGGGATCCTCGGCTCGCGCCCCCCGCCTAGCGGAAGTGCAAGCGATAAGCCATTTCTAACATTCTTATTTTCAGCGTACTAGTCCGGTCATCCTGCGTAAAAATGCGGTACTCCCCTGAAAAATTACCCGCTGCCTACGCACTCTACATAGATCGCTGTAGCCTGTGGAAAACTTCGCTGGCAGCGTCCGTATGGCCACAAGATTGATTTTGGTTCAAGAGTAATTCCAAAATGGGACCGTCGCTCTCGCATCTCGTCTTAAGTTGACCGCTCTGAATTACACCTGCTATTGTTAAAAGTTATTCTGGCCTCAGTGTACTCGCTGTGCGCCGGGGCTCCTGTGGAGGGAGCGCTGCGGTAATCATGGGCCTGACCAAACTCGTTATTCGCGGCGCACGCCAGCACAATCTCAAGAACATCAGCGTCGAGATTCCGCGTAACACGTTGACCGTGATCACCGGCTTGTCCGGCTCCGGCAAATCCTCGCTCGCTTTCGACACGATTTATGCCGAAGGCCAGCGCCGCTACGTCGAATCTCTTTCCGCCTACGCGCGGCAGTTCCTCGATCAAATGGAGCGCCCCGATGTCGATGTAATCGAAGGACTTTCCCCTTCCATCGCCATCGAACAGAAAACTACCACGCGCTCCCCGCGTTCCACCGTCGGCACCATCACCGAGATCTACGATTACCTGCGCGTGATCTACAGCTCTATCGGAGTGCCGCATTGTCCGCAGTGCGGCAAACCCATTGCCCGGCAGTCCAGCGAGCAGATCGTTCAGTCCATCCTGAACGGCGACCTGGCCAAAACCGACGACCGCATTATGATCCTCGCGCCGATCGTGCGTGGCCGTAAAGGCGCATACCGCAAGGAGTTGGAAAAGCTCGCGCAAGACGGCTACCTCCGCGCCCGCATCAATGGCGAGCTCGTTCAGCTCGACGAAACGCCGGTGCTCGACAAGCGCAAGAATCACACCATCGAGGTGGTCATCGACCGCTTGCTCGTCAAAACCGGCATTGCGGGGCGGCTCGAGCAATCGATTGCGACCGCCCTGAAACTAGCTGCCGGACTCGTGACCGTTTCCATCGTTGGCGGCAAGGACTACGTGTTCTCGGAAAAGCTAGCCTGCCCAGATTGCGGCATTTCCGTGCCTCAATTGGAACCGCGCTCCTTCAGCTTCAATTCCCCATACGGCGCCTGCCCGGCATGCAACGGCCTCGGTTCGAAGTACGATTTCGATCCCGCGCGTGTGGTCGTCGACTGGACCAAGCCTCTTTTCGATGGGGGTCTCGGACCAGGTTCCAGCTCAGCGATGCTGAAGCGCACCATCGAACTGGCCGCGTACGCTCATGGGTTCAGCCTTGAGACGCCATTTGAGAAGTTCCCGCAGCGCATCCAGAATCTCGTGCTGTATGGCTATCCACCATCGAATGAGCCATCTACGGACACTTCAGGCGGGGTCGGTTCCGCCGCGAAAAAGGCTCGCGGGGAAAAAGGGTTCCGCTTTACCGGCATTCTGAAATTCCTGCAGCGCAATTTCGAGGAATCCAATTCCGACTCCTACCGCGAGTGGATGACGCAATATATGTCCGCGACACTTTGCAGCGTTTGCCACGGCAAGCGCTTGCGTCCCGAATCGCTTGCCGTCAAGAATGCCGGCTATTCCATCGCCGACTTTACCGCCTTGTCTTTAAGTTCCGCCCGCCCTGCTGTCGATAAGATCCTGGCCCAGCTCACCAAGCGCCAGCGCGACGTCGCCGGCCGCCCGCTGGAAGAAGTGGCCGAGCGCCTCGACTTTCTGCTTGCCGTAGGCTTGAACTATCTCAGCCTCGATCGCTCCGCGGCCACGCTCTCCGGCGGCGAGGCGCAGCGTATACGCCTGGCGACTCAAATTGGTTCGCGGCTTCGCGGCGTCCTATACGTGCTCGACGAGCCTTCCATCGGCCTCCACGCGCGCGACAACGACCGCTTGCTCGGTTCGCTCGAGCAGCTTCGCAATCTGGGCAACACCGTGCTCGTCGTGGAACATGACGAAGACACCATTCGACGTGCGGATTTCGTCGTCGATCTCGGTCCGGGCGCTGGAGACGCCGGCGGCTATCTCGTCGCGCAGGGCAAGCCCCAACACATCGCCGCTACTCCCGGATCACTCACCGGTCGCTACCTCAGCGGTGCGGCCCGCATCCCCCTTCCGGAGCATCGCCGAAGTCCGAACGGCAAAGCGATCCAAATCCTCGGGGCTCACGCCAACAACCTAAAGGACGTCGACGTCACGCTGCCTCTTGGATTGCTCACGGTTGTCACCGGAGTGTCTGGCTCCGGCAAGTCCACTCTGGTCAACGACATCCTCTATCGCGCTTTGGCGCAGAAACTGTACCGCTCGCAGGATTCTCCCGGTGCTCACCGCGAACTACTCGGCGCCGAACAAATCGACAAAGTCATCGAGATCGACCAGGCGCCCATCGGGCGCACGCCGCGTTCGAATCCCGCCACCTACACCGGCGTGTTCGCGCCCATCCGCGAACTCTTCGCTATGCTGCCGGAATCCCGTCAACGCGGCTATCGCGCCGGGCGCTTCAGCTTCAACGTCAAAGGCGGCCGCTGCGAAGCTTGTCAGGGGGACGGCTTGCGACGCATCGAAATGAATTTTCTTCCAGACGTCTATGTGATGTGCGAAGTCTGCCGCGGCCGGCGCTACAATTCCGAAACGCTGGCGGTGCGCTTCAAAGGCCACTCGATATCCGACGTTCTGAACCTTCCCGCCAGTGAGGCCGTCAAGCTGTTGGAAAACATCCCGCAAATCCAGCAGAAGCTGGCCACGCTGGTGGAAGTTGGTCTTGGCTATGTCCAGTTAGGTCAGTCGGCTACAACGTTATCGGGCGGCGAGGCTCAGCGCATCAAGCTCGCGCGCGAACTCTCCAAGCGGCAGACTGGCCGCACACTCTATATTCTGGACGAGCCCACTACGGGCCTGCATTTCGACGATGTACGCAAGTTGCTGGACGTTCTCCAGCGGCTGGTTTCGCTCGGCAATACCGTGCTGATCATCGAGCACCACCTGGACGTGATCAAGCAAGCCGACTGGATCATCGACCTCGGTCCCGAAGGCGGCGAAGGCGGCGGCCGCATCGTCGCGCAAGGCACGCCGGAGCTGGTCGCGCGCACTAAAAAGTCTTACACCGGCCAGGCCCTGGCCCGCGTTCTGCCGACGAACGGCCACCCCAACGGGAGTACCCATTCTCCGAATGGAAAGTGAACCGACTTTTTGGAACGGCAAGGAACGACTGACGGCGTAAGTGAAACGAAACGCGGGTCTTCCGCGGTTGGACCTTGCGCATGCGGGTGCTTCCCCCGTAGAGTGAATTTTCGTTTATGAGCATCTACTCGACCCCGCCTCTTACGCTTGGCGCAGTTCACACGTACCCGCTTGCTTCGCGGAAGAGCAAGGTCCATGTTCGGGACTTTGCCAAGAGGCCTGCGGGCAATGCTTCGCTGGCGAAGTTTCTCGATTCGCTCCCCAATATCCTTGCCGCAGCCGACCTGCGAAACCTGCTGGCAGCCATCCATCGCGCCCGTAAGCTGCGCAAAGCGGTGCTGTGGGGCATCGGCGGGCATGTGATCAAGGTTGGGTTGGGTCCCGTATTGATTGACCTCATGCGGCGCGGGTTTGTGTCGGGCATCGCGATGAATGGCGCAGCTCTGATCCATGACTTTGAGATCGCTCTTGCCGGCAATACTTCGGAAGACGTGGATGCGGCGATAGGGGATGGACGTTTTGGCATGGCTGCCGAAACGGGCGAGTACGTCAACGAAATCTCGAAACTCGCCGCCCGGATTCACATTGGATACGGCGAGGCGGCGGGGCAATTTTTGAATAGCGGAATTATCGACGTCCCGTATGCGGAGTCTAGTGTGCTGGCCTCCGCGTACAAGTACCGCATCCCCATCACCATTCATCTCGCAATCGGCACCGATATTCCGCACATGCATCCTGCGGCCGACGGCGCTTCTCTGGGAATCGCTACGCTCTACGATTTCCGGTTGTTCAGCGGTCTGGTGAAAGAAATGCATCCCGGCGGCGTATACCTGAACTGGGGCTCCGCGGTGCTGCTCCCCGAGGTCTTCTTGAAGGCGGTTTCGGTGGTGCGCAATCTCGGCGTTCCTTTGCGGCCGATCACCACCGCCAATTTCGATTTTGTGCAGCACTACCGCCCTTTGCAGAATGTGGTCAAGCGGCCCACCGCTGCGGCATCGGGATCGCGCGGTCCGGAATCTCGCGGATACGCGATTACGGGGCACCACGAAATTATGCTGCCTCTTGTGGCGGCGGCGCTGGCATCCAACTGGCCTAGGGCTTCCGCGCGTAGAGCTGCACGCGGAAGAAAACGATGAACCCTTTCGACGATCCGCCGCCGCACCCTCCGCAACCGGATTCTTCGACGGCCCCGCTGGAAGAGCCGCGTTCTGCCGGGCCAGGCGCCGCCGAGCAGAATGCCGTCGAGCGGCCCCTCATCGAGCCGGGTGGCATTGAGCCGGTGGTGGCGTCTCTCGACGGCGATCCGATTACTTACGCCGCCACTCTTCCCGCCGCCGGCAGCTACAGCCAAGACTTGACGATTCCGGAAGATTTGCGCATCTCGTGGTACTGGCCGCATTTCCTTCTCTTTTTGTTTTTCGCTGGGGCGAGTTTCGTGGGGGTGCAGACGGCGCTGTTTTTTTATTACGGGCCGCGCCAGCCCATGCCGAGAGAAGAGCTCGAACGCTACCTGCTGAATAAGCCGCAGTTTATTTTCGGGACGAACATCCTGTGGTATGCGGCGGTCTTCTTCTTCCTGTACATCACCCTGAGTGTTCTGCGTGACGCTCCTTTCTGGAGTTCGCTGGGCTGGAAGAAACTCAAAGCGCGTGTCTCCGGAAGCTGGGGTAGTCCTTCGGCATTTTTCCTTGGAGGTTGCGCTCTGGCCATTTTCGTGGGGCTGGCGAGCTCTCGGGTGCACACCAAAGAGAATATGCCGATCCAGGAGCTTTTTAAGAATCGCGAGAGTGCCGTTCTGTTGATGTGCATGGCGGTACTGGTTGCGCCGCTGGTGGAGGAGACGGTCTTCCGTGGCTATCTGTATCCACTTTTTGCGCGCATGGCCTACGTCTTTGCCCGGCGCCTGGGCAAAGATAGCGCGGAGGCGGTGCGCGCGGGGACGAGAATCAGCATCGTGTTGACCGGGCTCCTTTTCGGATTGATGCATGGATCGCAATTGGGCTGGAACTGGGGCGTGGTGGCCTTGCTCATTCTGGTAGGCGTAATCTTCACGTTGGTTCGTGCGCGGACAGGGACGGTGCTGGCCAGCTTTCTGCTGCACCTGGGGTACAACTCCATGATCGCGGTCACGACGGTGATTGGCACACACGGGTTCACGCGAATTCCTACCAGCCCGTAGCGGGAAGTCGAAGATGGCCCTGGTTAACAATTTACCCCCCGCCCCTCTCTTTTTTCGGATCTGCGGATTCTAAAAGACTTTAAGTCGTTTGTTTTTGGATCTGCGGATTGTAAAGGAGTTACGCGGCTGTTTTGCGGATCTGCGGATTCTACAGGGGTTACGGTCGAAACGCCTCTTGGGGACAGGATGGAAGCCGTGTTGGGGCGCGCACCGATCGTTCGAATTACTATTTGAGTTAACACGAATAAGTGTAGCATGTTGGTAACCATCCGTCAAGGACCAATTTGGGAATCGAGGAGAAGCCGAGCCTAGCGGCTTCTGGGAAGCTAGATCCCTAGAGCGATTCGTTTTCCGGGGCGGGCTTGGCTACAATTGAGAGGGTTGCCCAAGACACAGCGAACACTATGCATGTTGCAGAGCCAATTCGGTGGACCGATCGCGGTGTGGTGATGCTGGACCAACGCCGTTTGCCTTCAGAGGAGATTCATCACACTTACATGGATTACCGCGAGGTGGCGAAGGCCATTCGCGAGATGGTCATTCGAGGCGCGCCGGCGATTGGAGTGGCGGCCGCGATGGGAGCGGCGCTTGGGGTGCTGCGTTCGCCAGCTACATCGGTGCAGGCGCTTCGAACGGAATTTGGGGAAATGTGCGAGTTGCTGGCCAAGACGCGGCCTACGGCGGTAGACCTTTTCTGGGCGCTGGATCGCATGAAGGCGCGGTTTGCGGAATTGGCGGCGCAGACCTCGGATCTGGGGACGATTCGAGACGGGATAGTGGCGGAGGCGCAACTCGTTCATTTGGAAAAGAAAGCTACGGACGAGGCGATCGGGCGGTACGGAGCGGAGTTGATGCCGCGCGAGGGCCGGGTAATGACCCAGTGCAATGCCGGCGCGCTGGCTACCGGCGGAATTGGAACCGCGCTGGGCGTTATTCGCGTGGCTGTTGAGCAGGGGCGCAAGCTGCACGTGCTGGTGCCGGAGACGCGGCCCTATCTGCAGGGAGCACGGCTGACCGCTTGGGAATTGCATCGCGGGGGCATACCGCTGACGCTGATCACCGACAACATGGTGGGACACTTTTTGAAGACCGGCGGCGTGGGGGCGGTGGTGACCGGAGCGGACCGCATCGCGGCAAATGGGGACTCGGCGAACAAGATTGGCACGTACCAGATCGCGGTGCTGGCCAAGGAAAATAACGTGCCGTTTTACATCGCGGCACCCGTATCCACCTTTGACCTGACGATCCCCGATGGCGATCACATTCCCATCGAAGAGCGGGCTGCCTCCGAGGTCACTCACATCCAGGGCGTGAGCATAGCGCCCGATGTACATGCTGCACATCCGGCGTTTGACGTGACGCCGGCGCGCTACATCAGCGCGATCTTCACGGAACGCGGGATTGCGCGCGCACCTTATACGGAATCGCTCCGGGGGCTGGCCAATTCGGCGCAGTTGGCGGCGGGTAGTCGCTAGAAGCCGTTTCATAAATCGGGCCTGTTGAAAATAGAGAAGCCTCAAGTCTAAAACATCGGGGTGTGAAGTGAGAACCAAAGCCCTCAGCGGCTAAAGCCTTGTTGATCTTGCGGCAGTTATGGCACGGCTGAAGCCGTGCCCTGACGAAAAGCAGGGTTGGTTCCGGGCCATATCGAACTTTCTATGATCAGTGTTTTTCAAAAATCGGCGCGGGCCGCGATGCTGGCCTTGCTGCTTCTGCCAGCGGGCCGTGTAAATGCTCAGGCAGACAAGATACAGCCTGTTCGTCTGCATCCTGCGAACCCGCACTACTTTTTGTTTCGTGGCAAGGCGGTGGCGCTGGTCACCAGCGGCGAGCATTACGGAGCGGTGTTCAACGCCGACTTTGACTATCACCGGTACCTAGCGACTCTGGCAGCCGATGGATTGAACTACACGCGATTGTTCGGCGGGTCGTATGTGGAAGTTCCAGGAAAATCGTTTGGAATTTTGCGGAACGATCTCGCTCCTCTGCCGGGACGTTTCGTCGCGCCTTGGGCACGCAGCAACACGCCGGGGTATGCCGGCGGGGGAAACAAATTCGACCTGGAGAAGTGGAACGCCGAATATTTCACGCGCTATCGCGATTTTCTTTCGGAGGCTGCCAAACGGGGAATCGTCGTCGAGGTGACACTGTTCTCATCGAGCTACGATGATCAACAATGGCAGGTGAGCGCGCTGAACCCGGCGAATAACGTCAACGGGACCGACGCCATCGAGTGGAAGAAAGCGCACACGCTGGAAAACGGGAACATCCTGGGGTATCAGGAGCGCTACGCGCGCAAGCTGGTGAGCGAGGCCAACGGATTCGACAACGTCATTTTTGAAATTCAAAACGAGCCGTGGTCGGATCGCCCGGTGCTTGCGGATGTCGTCAATCCTTATCTGCGTCCGCCGGGCCGGGACACCTATCCCAATTCCGTCGATCTGGCGGATGAGCTTTCGCTTGGGTGGCAGGGCCGGGTGACCGAGTGGATCGCGAAAGAAGAGGCATCGCTTCCGAATCGACACCTGATTGCGCAGAACTACTGCAACTTTCGCTTGCCGGTTCGAAAATTGCTGGCGGGCGTCGATGTTGTGAATTTTCACTACGCTTACCCGGAGGCGGTGTCGCTGAACTACGGCTTGGGGAAGGCGATTTCCTACGATGAGACGGGATTTCTTGGCCGCGAGGATGGCGCGTACCTGCGGCAGGCGTGGAATTTTATGTTGTCGGGCGGCAGCGTGTTCGACAGCCTGGATTATTCGTTCACGCCGGGCCACGAAGATGGGACAGACCTGGAGCCCAACGGGCCGGGTGGGGGAAGTCCGACGTTGCGACGCGAGCTTGGGATTCTGGCCCAGTTTCTGCGGGGCTTAGATTTGGTGCATCTCCGGCCTGACGCACGGAGCGTAAAACATGCCGCAGGCGCGGCTGCGCGGGTTCTTTCCGATCCCGGCAAGGAATACGCGATCTATCTGGACGGCGACGGGCCGTCGAGCGTGACGCTGGATTTGCCGGCGGGGAAATACACGGGCACGTGGCTGGATGTAAGAACGGGGAGTATCGCGAGATCCGAAGAGTTCGAGCATCGCGGCGGTGAAAAGATTTTGCAGGCGCCGGAGTTTTCGAAGGGAAGCGCATTGAGGCTCAGCAGCGCGCAACCCTGAGGACTGGCGACCCCCAGCGCGACACCTCTTCGCCGGAATCAGGCCGGGTTTAACGCGATCACAATGCGCGGCTGGCGGCTGAAGAGCGCGAAGAATGCCAAAATCTGCTTCCAGGGAAAGTATTTTTTGTTGAGCAGGCGCACCCCCTGCGCTGCTTCCTCGCCGGTCACGATCCTGGCGGTGGCGTCGATCCAATCGCCGAGAATCTTTCCACGCATGTCGCAGGGCGCGATGCGCACTCGCGGAATATTGCGAATGCGTTTGACCTTGCCAGTGTTTCCTACGGTGTAGACGTATAGTCTCGCCGCGCTGGAATCGAGCTTCGCGGAAGGGTCCGCCGCGAACCAGATGGGCGTGCGGACGCCTTCACCGCTTTTCTTGAAGGTCTCGAGGCTTAGATACTTGTGACCGTCTAAGGCGGCGAATCCAGAGGTTGCGCTCATGAGTGATTCGATGCGCGCCATTCGAACGCTGGTACTAAGAGTAAGAAAGGCACGATAAAATCCGGGTAGTGGGTCAGTTTCCGGTAATCTGACTAATCGGGAGTTGGCTTCGAACCTGTTCAAGTTGAGCTAACAGGGAGAATCTAAAGCCGTCGCTCTGATTTCTTCCGAAGGCGCACGACCACTGATCCGATTGCGGCATAGAGAGCCGCGTTCAGGACCCCAACTATCGAATACATTATGAAACCGCCCCGCCCGATGACTTCGCAATCGATACAAGCTGCGAAGAGAAG
>Ga0137403_10000847_pt1 | contig 39290 bp, 36 predicted proteins | sample CZOMad2_1_16fung_FD_122057 | JGI IMG/M metagenome (GOLD analysis project Ga0137403, IMG submission 122057) | Vadose zone soil fungal communities from Angelo Coast Range Reserve, California, USA - CZOMad2_1_16fungal (Hybrid Assembly) | ecosystem: Environmental > Terrestrial > Soil > Vadose zone...
TGCACCATCGTCATCGGTTTCAATTGCGAGGAACCTTTGTCGAAAAACTCGCGCTGCCGTGAAACAATCTGATGCGCAATGTTGGAAATAGTTTGCTGGCGCTGGTGGATCGACTTGATCAGAAATTTTCCGCTTCGGATTTTATCGCGAATGTAATCCTTTACTTCGTTTCCATTCCCATCCTGGGCCATGATGTCCTTGTAAGTGTTGCTGATGCGTAGATGTGGAATCTGGTCGCCGTTGAGAATGACCTGGTATTCGCCGTTCACTTTTTCCACGGTCACATCAGGTACGACATAGTTTTTCGGAGCCTCGGCAAAAATCGCGCCCGGCCGCGGCTCCAGTTGTGCAATGTTATTGGCGCATTTCTGTACCTGCTCCACGCTGATACCCATGCGGCGCGCGATTTCGGGGAAGCGCCGCTTGCCTAAATCCTGCATGTGCTCGGAGATGATTTTGTATTCTAAGCTGCTCCCTTTGCCGTCGCGCCTTAATTGAATGAGAAGGCATTCGCGCAAATCACGCGCACCCACCCCTGGTGGGTAAAAGCTCTGGATAAGCGTGAGCATGTGCTCGAAATCGTCCTGGGCAATTCCGGTGTTAAGTGCCATTTCTTCCGGCGTCGTCTGGAGAAAACCATTGTCATCGATGTTACCGATAATGAGCTCGGCCGTTTTGCGATCATTCGCATTCAGGACCTGTTGATTGAGTTGGGACATCAAGTGCTGTTGCAACGTCTCGGTGGTGGCAATGGAATCGAAAAAGAACTGGCGTTTCTCTTCGTCCTCGTGGGCCCGGGCGCTGTAGCTGCCCGATTGCGCCATGTAATCGCGCCATTCCTCATCGAGTTTGGCTAGTTTATCGAATTCTTCCTTGAACTCCTGATCGCTCGCCGCTGACTCGGTAGTAGAAGGGGAATCTGGATCGGTCGCGAGTTCTTCCAATACTGGATTGGTTTCCATTTCCTGCTGCACCAGGTTGCGCAGTTCGAGCAACGGTGCTTGAAGAATCAGCAGACTTTGCTGGAGTTGTGGCGCCAGAACCTGCTGCAGAGAAAGATTCTGCGATTGATGCATCCCCTGCGCGGCCATTGTGAAAAAGAATATGGGTCTTGTAGCGCACTCGCAAGCAATTTCCACGCCGCAGATTCAGGAGAAGCCCGGCTGAAGTACTTACGAATTACGGGAACGCGAATTGCTCTTGAGCATCGCACTGTTTATGAAACCGACGCTCCTGTTCGCGTTTTGCGCGCTTATTATGCTCGTCGCTGCCGCGCCGGCGCAGTCTCCACAGCGTGATCCCGCGCACGAGGAACTGACTGCCCTGATAAAGGAAGTTCGTGCGCAACAAGCCGCTGTTGCGGCCAATCAGGCCAAGATCAACGAAAAACTCGCCACCCTGGCCGAAACTATTCGGCTCGCGCGAATTTATTCCAGTCGCGGAGGCCGATGATGCAAAAAGTGCGAATATTCATAATCACCGCGGCAATACTTATCGGTGCTGTCATTGGTGTTGCCCAAACTCTCCAACCGACACCGGCCCCGATGCAGGCGGCGCCGCCCGCTTTCGTGCCAGACGCGAAACAGCAGGCGGAGATGGCGGAGAACATCAAGGAGCTCCAGGAACTGAAAGTGCAGAATGATGAGATTTTAAAACAGCAGCAAGCCGCGCTCGAAGCTCTTGATGACTTGCAGAAAGAGGCCGACCAAATGCGCATTTACAGCAAACGCGGATAGGCTATCGGAAGAGGCAGCTACTTTTTCTTGGACTCAACCTTGCGGTAAAGCGTCGCCATGCTGATCCCGAGCATGGTTGCAGCCTTTTCGCGCGAGCCGCCACAATGTGCCAGGGTGGCCTCGATATAACCGCGCTCTTGTTGCTGAATGAAATCGTCCAGTGGTTCGCCCACCGGCATCGAGGCCCGTACTTGTTCGGCTTTTTCACCCAGCGCGGTGGCGACGATGTTCGGCGGCAAATCCGTCGGCAGGATCATGTCGTTCTCGCACAAAGCCCAGGCGCGCTCGATCGCGTTCTCCAGTTCACGCACGTTGCCTGGATAATCGTAATGGCAAAGGATATCGACTGCCTTGGGATCAATCTTCTTTGTCTCACCGGTGGCGGCTGGGGCTTGCTTCTGCAAAAAATGGTTCACCAACAGAGGCACGTCTTCCAGACGTTCACGCAGAGGTGGAATCTCGATCGGAATAACCGCCAAACGATAGTAAAGATCTTCGCGAAAGGTCCCGTCTTTCAGCTTCGGCAAAAGGGCCTCGTTCGTCGCGCCCACCACGCGGACGTTTACAGGCGAGCTCTTATTGTCGCCGACGCGACGGACTTCTCGCTCCTGCAAAACGCGTAGCAGTTTTGTCTGCAATTGCGGCGCCATGGAATTGACTTCATCGAGAAAAATCGTGCCCAGATTCGCCTCTTCAAACAATCCCCGCTTGTCCGCGACTGCGCCGGTGAACGCGCCCTTTTTATGACCGAACAATTCCGACTCGAGCAAGTTCTCCGGTAAGGCGCTGCAGTTGATCGCTACAAAAGGATGATGCTGGCGGTTGCTGTTAAAATGCAAGCCGCGCGCGACCAATTCCTTGCCGGTTCCGCTTTCGCCCTGAATCAAAACCGTGCTGTCGGTGTCGGCGACTTTGTTAATCAGGCTATAAACGAGCTGCATTTTTTGGCTCGTTCCAATGATGTTCTCAAATTTATATTTATTCTTGAGCTCCTTGCGGAGGTAAACGTTCTCCCGGAGGGCCGCCTGATAATCCAGAGCGCGCTGCACCGTCATTTGCAGCTCGTCGATCTTGAACGGCTTCGTCACGTAATCGTAAGCGCCCATCTTCATCGCTTCGACCGCGGTTTCCACCGAGGCATAAGCGGTGATCAAAATCACCGCGGTTTGCCGGAGATGCTCGCGGACGTGGCGGAGGACGTCGAATCCCGTCATCGTTTCCATCCGGATATCGGCAATGACGACGTGCGGCTGAATCGAATCCATCTGTTCGACCGCTTTTGGCGCGGCATTGAAAGGGAAAACCTGGTGACCCTTTTCCCGGCAAAGTGTCACGATGACTTCGACCATTGCCGGCTCGTCATCGATGATTACGATCTTAGCCATTCGCAGCGCGGAGAATATTTCAATTTTGAGAAAAAGAAAGAGGAAACAGGGAAAAACTTAATAAGTGTCGGTGATTTTACCATGGAGCATGATCCATGGAACTTGGCCGACAAAATTGAGAATTGTTTGGTAAACGGCGGACGAGTCTCTAAAAGGTATAGCGATCATATCAGCCAGAAAATTCGGAGTTATTTTTCCGAGCTCATGTTCTCGCCGCAACGCCCGCGCAGAATTGACCGTCACCATCTCCAAGGTTTTCTCCGGCTTAAGAGCAGGAAACTTTTTATGAAAGGCTCTCATTTCCGCGAACAAGCTCAGATCATCGTTGCTCGCGAGACTGTCCGTGCCCAGACAAATGTTGAATCCGAGTCGCTGCAACCTTGGGAGTTGGAAATCGCTGTGCCTAAAGTAGGCGTGGCTGCGAGGACAATGCGCGATTGAAAATTTCTGTCGAATTTCCGACAGCAAATCGAAATCGCTTTCCGTCAGTTCATTCAAATGCGCAATGATCCACGGCGCCGTTTTCTGCAGTGATACTGCCCATCCGGCTTGGATTGAGGGATCCCCTCGCGAAAGTTGAAGGTCACGAAAAAACATTTCCAGCGGCGTTGTCCCGCCACAATCGTCCATCGACCGCCCCAAACTTTGCAGAAATTCAAACAATGGCCCGGAACGGTCGCGAAACATTTCCATCTCTTCGCGGGATTCCGCCAAATGCGTTGTCAGCAGAATATTTTCCCGCTGGGCAATTTCGTGGCAGCGGCGGAACACATTCGTGGACGCGGTAAATGGCGCGTGCGGCGCCAGGCCCCAATTGTTTGTGGATTTCAACGACTCAACCGCGGTATCAGCGATCTCATCTGCGCGTTTCGGCCCGCGCAGGTCGATTAACTCAGCAAACCACCAGGTTTGAACTGCCTCATCTATACTCGCAATCAGCTCAGGAAAAGCGGTTAAATTCGCGATCGTTGTCGTTCCAAATCGATACGCTTCCGCTAATCCGGCGTTGATGGAGGCGACATAATCTCGGGCCGTCAGTCCTGCCTTCTCCGCGTTGATCGCACGGATCCAATTGGTGAATGATTTCTGTCGTGGAATTTTGCCGCGCAAACAGGTGTAATCGAGATGACAATGGGCGTTGATTAAACCCGGCAGGAGAATGCACTCACCGAGATCTAGGATTTCATCGTTGTCAGAGGCAAACTTCGGAAATTCCCCTACCTCACCGATGCGATTGCCAGTGACCCGCACCGCGCCGTCTTCAATCGGCGCGCCGTCCATCGTGACGACACTGCGCGCGCGAATGATCATTTTCTGCTGTAGCGGCGGTCTATGATGGTCGCAAACATCGCAGGAGCTCCGCGAGGAACACAGGCCTGTGCGGCAAGCGGGCATATTGCCCGCTTAGGCTGTCCCGTTGCACTTTATACCGCTTCATCGCAGTGGAGTGCAACTCCGCTGGGCGCACAGGCTATCAGCCTGTGTTCCTTGCGATGGTAAGGGCGAGACTCTGTCGAGCCAGTGCCTCTGGCACTATTTAAAATTTCTTTTCTGTCATTCCGATCGCATCGAAGCGCAGTCGAGGAAGCTCTGGCTACCCTCTTTCCTAATAATTAGAGATGTCTCGACTACGCTCGACATGACAAAGGAGCAAGGACAAACAAGTTCTACAGGGCTTTTAGGGCGTCGACGGCGCCGCGCCCTGCAACTTCACAGTGTCGCGGCAGGCAGCCACCAAAAGGTTACAGGCTTCCTGGCACAGCAACGGAATCGAGTCTGTAGCCGCGGTCGCTGACCGCGGCCTTTTCGCACTCAGGTACTGATCCACCGCCGGGTCGAATTTCTCCGGCGGTAGTTTTAACGATGGATCTTTGTTGCAGGTATCCCGTTTCCACAAAATTGTGCGCAAACATCCTCCGTCGGACCGGCAAAAATCGCCAACCAGGTCATCGATCTGTTCGTCGGAAATTTTTGCGGCGACGCGATACATTCCACTCTGGCGATTCAAGGTCTCGCGCAATGAAGTCGTGGTGAGCTCGCCCGACTTGAACGCCCGCAGCATTGCCAGCCGACCCGGATAAATCATATCAATCACTCGCTCGAGCTGCAAAAGGTCGCGCGCGAAAATTTTCCAGCCATGCCGCAAGGTCGGCGCCGTTTTCAGCGGCCGATAATTTCCGGCATCGTCGAACCTCGCAATCTCGAATGCATCGTCGATCTCGTGCTCGCCGAGATCGCTCAGCCCGGCGTCATCGCGATGAAAGAGGACAAAGCCTCCGTCAAGCCGCACGATTTCCAGTTGTCCGATCCGCGAAACTTTCTCCGCCACCAGCGCTTGAAGCAGCTGCTGGGATTCCTTCACCGAAGAGCGCGCCAGATGATCCGGGCGACGCCTTCGAGAAAATCGCGATCCGATTTGTCGAAAGCGTTGACCTTCGCGCTTTCCACGTTAATCACTCCTAGAACGCGATCGTGTTCGTCATCGATAATGGGCACGATTACCTCGGATTTTGTGGACCAGAAATTGGGTAGGAAACAAGGCTCCTTGCTCACGTCAGGGACCATTACGGTGCGGCGTTCTTCCATGGCCTTGGCGCTCAATCCTTGTGTCACCGGAAATCTTGGGCAGGCCGGCTTCATTTTATTGGTCGCGGCTTCGATGACGAAGTCCTTGCGTTTGATTTTGTAAACGCCAACCCAGCGATATTTGCAGGTGCGTTGCACTAACTCGGCGATCTCCTCCACCACGTCGTGGCCTTTGCCACCGGCGACGATGGTCGCGCCGATTTCCTGAAGCGCCCGGCCCTTGCGATCGTGCCGGAATAGTTTCTCCGGCGTTCGACGCGACTTCGCCTTTTTCCTAGCCGGCATGGGTAACGCTACGCGCATTTAGGGTCTGCTCAATGATGATATCGGCAAATCGCGGATCCGTTCCGATCGCCTTCCCGTAATACAACGAGCGCCCCCGAACGCGATGCGGATTTTTGCGGAAGACGTCCATTCCAGTGCACTCGATACCTAGCAATTTCGGGATGTCCTCGTAACTGTGCAAGCCGTCCGCGATAAAAAATGGAACGACGATTACGTTTGGCGCACTGGTGAGTTGGTCCCACTCCGCGATCAATGGCGATTCTTCCATGTATGCGTTCGCGACGGTAGCGAATTCGCCGCGCGCACGAATTCGTTCCGCTTCCCGTTTGGCCGCTACCGCGCTGTTGTCGTTTAATTCCGTTCCATGCGCGACAATGAGCAGCGCAGTCTCGGTCGGCTGGGTGTTCAGCGCGATTTCGTGAGCGCGTGCTAAGAGCAACTCGGTTACCAGCGGATTGTTGCCCACCGGTTCGCAATAAATCCAAGTCTGTCCGTTCGCTCGCGTCGTAATCGGACCCTCCAGCTCCAGCTCCCGAGGTATTACCGTCTGGGTGAAATAACCTTCGCTGATGAAATTCGGCACGACGAACACTTCGTGCATCGTCTCCTCGGTGAAAAAAAATCGCGCGTCGCGCAGGCTCGGTTCCTCTTTCCAGAACGCACACTGCACATCGGCAAAAATTCCGCGACGCCGAATCTCATGCGCGTGGTTCCAGGAGGGCGTGCTCGAATCCGGATTCACGGTCGATCCGTGACCGACGATAAGAAGCGCACCGTCGTTGTTGACAACCATACCGAACCTTTCAACAGCCCGCCCTGAGTGCAAGTCGAATGGGCTCACCGCTTGACCTTCAACATCCGACCAAGGAGTTGGACTGAGTTTCGTGATTATTTTCTCGAAGCGCGGATCGCCGTGCAAAGAATCCCGGCATGGATTGAAGCGCAGATCGCCGCATGATGGATGAGCCGGGATCTTCGCGACAATTTCGAGTTGCTCGAGCGCGGCGTGCCATGCACACGCGCGCCGTACTTCCCATATGGGGAAGCGGCTACTTCGGTGCGAGGGAGGCGACGATTTTCTCGAAGCGCGGATCACCACGCAGCGGATCCCAAAACGGCATCAGTTTCAATTGGCCATAGCGATCAACGCTTACAAACCGCCGCACGTTCCAGATCAAACCTTGCCAGTCAGTAATGATGGTTTGGCTATCGTTGCCCGCCACGCGGTCGCTAAGCGATACAAGGAAGAGAATTATTATTTGCAGTCGACTGATAAACTATCGAAAAACACGGTAGCTAGCCCATTGGCATTTATCGTAATATGCGCGATTTCGTGCACTAAGTAATTATTTCCAGGCCCCTGCCCAATGATCCTGAAGTTGTTTACGGACGTGGATTCAAACTGACCATTAACCAAGGATCCGGAAAACATGCTTTGGGTAACTCCTGTTCCCTGATATTTATCCCCGGTCACATTTCCCGTTCCCGTTAGTCCCTGTGGTTGGAAATGGTCTTTCCCACTCACGCGATTGTTGTTGATTGTAAACGATAACAATATGTGGAGATTTCCCTGAAAAATGACCAATTCACCGGCTCCATTATTGGCACATGGAATGAATACGGAGAAACCGTCGAGAGGCACCGATATGTTCTGAGTGACTTCTGCCGTGACAGAATGCGCTCCGATTATTGTCATTGCCGTTGCCGCCAGCAGTGCCAGCGCCTGTTTTGTGGTTTTCATTCGTAGAGTTGTCATATTTTTCGTTTTCCAATTTTGTTGAGGTTGGATTGTTGAACTGCGTTAAACTGCAATCCAGTTCCGCCTGGGACTAGGAATCATCCTGATGAGGCTTCCGAAAAGTTCGCCTTACTTCAGACTGACTCGGGGCTCCAGTTGGATCTGGAAATCGCGTTAAGCGGCGATCAGCGGAGGTCCGGCCCCTGCGGCTTATTCAGCCGTGCCGAAAATGCGTTGAAACGTCGGGTGACGTAATCGAAGGCATTTTTACCCGCACTCCCGACAGCCGTATATTGGACTTTAGTCCAATGCGTTTAGGGGCCGGCGTCAACGACCAACGCCAGCCCTGCGTAACGGCGCTGCAATAGCCCCACGACCAGCCGGAGGCACTAAGCTTGTCAGCGATTAGTTCCCAGTATTTCACTGGCGACAGGATGCAGGTGAACTAGTCCTGTGCAACGGAGGGGAACATTCGGGCCTCCGCAGTCGCTGCGCTGCCAATTCGTCATGCGGGCCTTGGGCTGCCCTGCGAAATTTCGGTGAAAATCGAAATTGTTGCACGTTTATTGACTCCCTTCTCATCTTGAGGTGCCGTCTCAGCGAACATGTTGCGACCGATAGAACGAAGGTTTCCTAAGACGAAACGAACATTTCGTCGCACGTCGTCAGCAATCGTCTCAAGTAGGCAAATTGCATTTCCCTACTAGGTTACACTGGAACCTACGTCATCTCACCTCATCAGGAATCTGCCCATTTTTAGACATCCGAGTGATACAAAGGGTGACACAAAAACGGGCAAATATTCTGTTAGCCAAAAACGCGAAGGGCAATCGAGGTTACTTACGGACAGCAGACCATGGAACGCGTTTCTTCAACGTTCCGGATCTCACTTCGTCGGTGAAGCGGCGTCTTTCGGTACAAGCGAGGCGACGATTTTTTCGAAGCGCGGATCGCCGTCCGTCGGGCCAGCGGAATCTTCGTGACAATTTCGAGTTGCTCAATCGCCAGCTGCGACTGGATCACCCTGCATCAGCTTGGACTCAGCTAGCATATTCTGGATCCAAGGGCCCTTAAACGTGCCACTCGCAGCGCACTTTTTTACGGGTCGTTGAAAGGCTTCTTCTCGAGTCACTTCAAACCAACGCGCTTGACCAAGTCATCAAAACGCGGGTCATCGCGCACGGAGTCAAGACCTGGTTCCACTTTCAGCAGACTCATCCACGCCTCGCGTTTTTGATACGATTTCTCAAGGCATTCGAGCGCCTTATTCTTGTTCCCGACTTTAGCGTACAAAACCGCGCCCTGGAAATACGGTATTTTTCTGTTGTCCTCGAACCATCTAATCTGCTCAAGCAACAGTCCCTGCCATCCTGATGTTTGATAGGCGGCTTGAAGAGCCTGAGTGATTTTTTGTTGGTCTGGCTCCGGAAAATTTCTCGCACGACCCTTCATAAACCATTCAAAAGCTTCCGGGTACTTTCCCTGCATTTCTAAAGCAACAATGAGCCAATTGTAAGCAGTGTCGAATTTCTCATCCATTGCTATCACTCGTTTTAACTGCGTAACGGCGTCCGCATAGCGCCGGGCATAATACAAACTAACCCCGTAGTCCCGCTGGTTAACTAGGGATGCCGGCTCAATGTCTACGGCGGTTTTGATTTCGGCGATTCCTTCATCAAAACGCCGGCGACAATTCAGGTAACGCGAATATACCGAATGTGCCTGAGAAGAATTGGGATCTAATTCAACTGCCCGCTTACATTCCCGTTCCGCGCCGTCGAAATCCCATTCGTACGACATTTTGTGTACGCACAAAGCACAATGCGCTTCGGCGAGATTTTCGTCCAAGGCCAACGCTTTGTTTATCGCTTCTAACGACTTTTGATACTCGTCCTTAATGTTGCTGCCTCCAAAATTGCCAATAGAGCGATGTGCTTGAGCCAAGCCCGCCCATGCCCCGGCGTAATTAGGATCGAGGCGGGTGGATTGCTCTAAAACTTCCACGGCTTTTTTCGCGTCCGCCGGGCTTCTTTTGCCAAGTGTATATATCCCTTGCAGATAGAGGCGATACGCTTCTTCATTGGTCGTGCCGCGCTTTGCTGTGCGGCCGCTTGGTGTGGTGCCGAATCGCGCCGACAGAACGTTTCCCACTTCACTCGCGATGGCGTCCTGCATCGCGAAGACATCTGCCGCATCTTTTTCGCTCTTATATGTTTCTTCTATCTGACCGCTGTTAACGTTCAAAAGCTGAGCGGTGATACGGATTTTCCCGCCTTCCAATTGATAATTCGACGCGAGAACATAATCAGCTTTTTGCTCGCGCCCGGCGGCGAGGGGCTCTTGCCCGACGTCGGCATATTTGCGCATCACGCTCAAGGGTCTAACAACGAATCCTTTCATCAAACTCAGCTTGAGAATCAAAGAATCAGCAATGCCGATTTCGTAAATCTCGTCGCGGTTAGCTGAGTTGATGGCTTTTGCCGGCAGCACCGCGATGCTTTTCTGCGGTGGTAAACTCGTTGCTAGGTTCCGATGCCGGTAAAATGGAAGCGCCAGCGCCAGAACAAACACTAATAAGGCCAACACCGGAGCGATGGGCGATCGGATCCAGCGCAACCACAAAGGCGCGGTGGAGCGCTCCAACTCAGCCTTCGATTCCAGTTTGCGGCGCAGATTCTTGAGCGCCTGAAGCATTTCGCCGGCGCTCTGGTAGCGCTCTCTTTGATCTTTGCGCAACGCGTTGCTGATAATGTGCTGAAGCTCAGGCGGAGTTTGGCCGTTATAACTCGTAAGCGGCGGCGGCTCCTTCTCCCGAATCGAAGTCATGATTTCTCTTGGTGTGTTGCCGATGAATGGCGTGCCGCCCGTCACCATTTCGTGAAGAACTACGCCGAGACTCCAAATATCGGTCCGTTTATCGACCGGGGCGCCACACGCCTGCTCCGGCGACATGTAAGGAACGGTTCCGAGGATCGAGCCCAGGTTGGTCTCAACCAGCAAGAGCGCTTCGTCTTTCGGCATCGGGCCTTCCTGTTCGGCAAGCTTTGCAATCCCGAAGTCGAGCACCTTCACATACCCATCAGGCCGGAGCATAATGTTCCCCGGGTTGATGTCGCGATGGACAATGCCCGCTTCATGGGCGGCGGCGAGTGCGCTCGCCACCTGGATCGCAACATCAACAGCGTCACCGACCTCGATTCGCCCGCGCGTCAGACGTTGACGCAGTGTCTCGCCTTCGATCAGTTCACTGGCGATGTAATGAGTTGAGTGATCCTCGCCGATCTCGTAAACCGTCAGGATATTTGGATGATTGAGCGCGACGACGGCGCGCGCTTCCTGTTGAAAGCGCTTCAGGCGGTTCGCATCCCCGGTAAAGCGCACGGGCAGAAGTTTGAGCGCGGCCTTGCGGCCCGCTGTCACGTCGGTGGCCAGATAGACTTCGCCCATCCCGCCGCTGCCGATCCTCTTGGAAATTTTGTAGTGGCCGAACGTCTGGTCAACGAGCAAGTCAGCTTGCTCATTTTCAATAATTCTTGTCGCAATGCCGACAGCTGAAGTTTCGATGAAGCTGCCTACTCGTTGACGCGAAGCGAGGAGCGCTTCCACTTTGCGGCGCAAAAGCTCATCACCTCCGCAGGCCGAGTCCAGAAATCGAGCAACGTCGTCCGGCTCTTGATCCAGCGCGGCGTAAAAGATTTCCTCAATCGTTTGTAACTGCGCCGGCGTCATAGACACGAATTACAGGAGTGTGAAGGCGAGACACAAATTACACGAATTTTCACGAATTGTGGCAGGGTTTCACCCGGACCGGTGCAACCTTGGAATTAAATTGGTGCAAATTCGTGAAATTCGTGTCTCAAATCCGTTCGTGTGTATTAGTGAAATTCGTGTCCTGCCTCATAAAACAATCCTTTTCCATTCCAACGAGTCGCCACCAAAATTGACCAACAGACCAAGCCGAAGCTTCGAAGCAGCGAGATAATTTAGCACTTGTTTGATGTGCGAATCAGTCAGTTTTTCGATGGCTTTGGCTTCAAAGAGAATTTTATCCCAGACCACAAAGTCCGCGTAATAGTAGTGAGGCAGGATGACTCCCTGGTAGGAGATTTCGTAATTTTTCTCGCGCAAAAATGGGATCCCAGCGCGACTCAGTTCAACGACGAAAGCATCCTTGTAGACGATTTCGTCGTGTCCCTTCCCCAACTGGCGATGAATCTCCATGCAAAAGCCCACGAGTTGGAAAACCTCCTCCTTGTAAACCAGCTCACTCATTCGTGTGAATTAGTGAAATTCGTGTCTCCTGTCTTTCAGGGAGGGTTATGCAATTCCGTGTACAGCCATAGCTTGGCAAATTCCCAATCACGCCTCACTGTCATACGTGCAATCTTGAGTACTTCTGCTATCTCCTCGTAGTTGAGCCCGCCAAAAAATTTGAGCTCGACCACTTGAGCTTTTCTTGAGTCGAGCGTGCCCAGCCTCTCCAGTGCTTCGTGCAGATCAATGATCTCTTTTGATTGTTCCGGTGAGAGGATCGCCGCTTCATCCAATTCTATCCTGGCCGCGCCGCCACCGCGTTTTTGCGCTCGGTTGCTCCTGGCGTAATTGACTAGAATTTGACGCATCGCCCGAGCGGCGACAGCGAAGAAGTGGGCCCGGCTCTGCCAGTTTGGATTGGTTTGGTCGGCCAGTCGCAGATAAGCCTCGTTGACCAACGCCGTCGTTTGCAGTGTGTGATCGGGCCGCTGCCCGCTCATATGATGATGAGCGAGGCGCCGGAGTTCTTCGTAGACCAATGGGGTTAATTCTGTGAGGGCGGCGTTGTCCCCGTGACTCCATTCCGCCAGGAGCTGGGTCACTCGGTGCGGAGGGACCGAAGGCTCATCCATAGGCTCTTCTTGGTAGCCTATCACCCACAGAAATTTTGTGCACGCCAAAGCTTTTCCGAAAAAACCCTCGATTCAGATGATCACTTTGATCGCCCGTTCTTGTTTATGGCAATGAAAGGCAGTTCACCAAACCATTCATCAAACATGAATCCACTGACTCAGTTCAAAAAAATACCAATTCTACCACTTCTCATCGCACTGGCGCTCGTCGCGTGGACTGCTGGTGCAGCCGGGGCTGCAATAAGCGATTTTAACGCTGACGGCCACCCGGACTATGTGCTTCTGCGTCAGAATGCCAAGACGCCTCAAACAGCGATCTGGTATCTAAACAACAACGTTTTTATCAGCGGCGCCTCCGGCCCGACTTTACCTAGCTGGTGGTTTTTAGTTGGCGTAGCGGATTTTAATCGCGACGGCCATCCAGATTATGTCTTGCTCGATACCGGTGGTGGTAGCCAATCAGCGATCTGGTATTTATCCGGGCGAACGCTTGTTGGGAGTGCTAATGGGCCGAGCGTTCCACCAAGGGTCCCCGGTGGCTGGGGATTGGTCGGTGTCGGCGACTTTAACGGCGACGGCTACCCGGATTATGTGCTTCAGAACGCCAACACCCGTCAAACGGCGATCTGGTATCTGAACAACAACGTTTTCATCAGCGGCGTGTACGGCCCAACCCTTCCGAACGGCTGGGCATTGGTCGGTGTAGCGGATTTTAATCGCGACGGCCATCCTGATTATGTGCTTGAGAACGGCACGCGCCAGACCGCGATCTGGTATTTGTCGGGACGGACGCTAATTGGTGGCGCTTATGGGCCGACTCTCCCCGGCGGGCGCTGGTCTTTGGCGGGTACAGCCGACTTTAATGGTGACGGCAATCCGGACTATGTGCTTTACAATGACAACACGCGCCAAACAGCGATCTGGTATCTTAATAATAATGTTTACCTTGGCTCTGCGTGGGGCCCAACTCTTCCTGCTGGCTGGAGCTTATTCCCCGATTTATGCAATCCATGGGACTATGGTTGCCAGTAAACGCTGCTCATCCGTCACCCGAAATTCAGAAGCGAAAGTCCGCGCAATCCACAGTTAAAAAAGTAAGAGATTCCTCCCCACGCTTCGCATAAAGCCACCGCGCCGCATGCGACTTCGCTTGAAATGACAGAGCGCCGCAGCAGTGAATAAAGCGAACCATGCGGCGTTGAACGAGGCGTTGTCCGCTCGGATGACGATGAGCAACGCGCCGCAGTTCCTCATACGCGAGCGGCGTCAACTCCGCCAGCGCAGCATTGTCCCCGCAGAAATTCTCTGCACGCGCGGAAGCTTTTCCGAAAAAACTCCGGTTCCGATGATCACTTTGATCGCCAGTTTTTGTTTATGGGAGTGAAAGGAAACTACGAATCAGGAAAAACATGAACAAGACATTAGCGGAGAAGGCGGCGCGCGCCTTTCGTTTCCTGTAGTGACTGGTGAAAGGAACACAAACACGATGAAAAAGATAATTACCAACAAAACATTCAATTACAGGTTTCCCGCGCTCAAAAGCCTAATCTTTTTATTAGTCTTTTACGCGATCGGTCCACAGAACCTGGCATGGGCTCAAGGGGAATTCGTTCTCCACGTTGTCGCGCCGCAGGCCACTGATCCGGCGATCGACCGGGCGCTCGACGACCACCTTGCCTGGCTCGACCCGACGGCGCCCACCAACCACAAGTTGATCGTGCTCCTGCCGGGGTTCGATACTATCCCAACCGATATGCAACTCGTCCAGCAGGAGGCCGCACGTCTTGGGTACCACGTCGTCGGCCTCATGTACGTAAATAATGTTAGCTTACGAGTGGCATGCGATGGCAGCCCCGATCCGAATTCCTGCTTTGAGGATGCGCATTTCGAGATCGTGTATGGCAATGGGCTGGGGATCGACAGCCCCATTGTGGACGTGAACCAGCCGAATAGCATCATCAACCGGCTCACGAAGTTGCTCCAATACCTAGACGCCAACGACCCGACCGAGGGGTGGGCGGAGTTCCTGGCGGACGGCGCGCCGAAGTGGTCAAAGATTGCTGTCGGCGGGCACTCGCTCGGAGGGAACAACGCGGTGATGATCGCCAAGTATCATGTCGTGGACCGCGTCGTGATGATCTCTGCGGTTGTGGCCACAGCAACCAACTGGGTGTTGACCCACGTGACACCATCTGCGCGGTACTGGGGCCTGGCACACGAGGAAGAATTTTTTTTGCCGGCGATACTCGCATCATGGGCGTCGTTAGGTATCACTGCCTTGGGGCCAGTGGTGACGGTTGAAACGAGCTCGCCGCCGTACGGATTCACCCACACGCTGGCCACTGACCTGACGCCGCGACGCAATGGCACCTTTCATCTCTCTACAGCCCTCGATCGTTACACCCCGCTCAACAAAGACCACACACCCGCGCTCGCTCCCGCATGGCGGTACATGATGTCCGAGTGAAAAGAACGGCTCGAAGCCAGCTCAGCATGGGCCTTCGACACAACGAGCGACCTCCGCCAGGAGGTTATCAACGCTCGACTCTGGGCAGGGCTGCACTACCACTTCTCCAGCGTCGCCGGTGTTGTTATCGGCCGGCAGGTCGCGAACTTCGACCTCAGCCATGCGTTCAGACCTGTTGTCGACTAACGACGTTCAGCCACGTGGGGCCGCAACTAGCGTCCCCGCGGAAGGGACCATGTATGTGAGAGGCGCGATCATGAGAGGTCGCGCGGCATTTCCGATTCGTGCCGGCGAAGACAACGTGCAACTAGCTTTGGCTTAGCATTAAGAGTTGGGCGTTGAGTATTGAGCGGTTGCCTACTAATTTGCTAGCTGACCATGCGCTTCCGCACGTACAAAAACACTGATCTGACTGTTAGCGAAATCGGGTTTGGTTTGTGGACGGTGTCGACCGGTTGGTGGGGCAATTACACTGAAGGCGAAGCGCTCGCGCTGATGCGCAAAGCGTTCGATCTGGGCGTCACGTTGTTCGATGCCGCCGATACTTACGGCAATGGCTTGAGCGAGGAATACATCGCGAAGGCGTTCCCGAATCAGCGGGATGAAATCGTGATCGCCACCAAGGTCGGCTACGATTTCGTTACTCACGGTGAAGCCCGCGGACGCGGGCAGCGTGAGATTCCACAGGATTTTTCGCCGGACGCGATCGTCCGTGCGACAGAGGCGGCGCTGAAAAGGTTGAAAACGGATCGGATTGACCTGTTGCAACTGCACAACATCCGGATGGAACAGGTGGAAGGCGACGCACTTTGGAAAACGCTCGCGCAACTGAAAGGCGCCGGCAAAATTCGTTACTACGGGATCGCTCTCGGGCCGGCCATTGGCTGGATGTATGAAGGCATCAACGCCATTCGCGAACGCGAGATCACGAGCATGCAACACATCTACAATATGCTCGAGCAACATCCTGGACGCGCCATCCATGACTCCGCCACCGAAACAGGGAAGGACACGATGTTCCTCATTCGCGTGCCGCATTCATCCGGCATGCTGGAGGGAAAATATAATGCCGAGACAGTTTTCCCGCCGGGCGATCATCGCGCCCACCGGCCCCGTAGTTGGTTGCTCAACGGCGTGAAAAAGATTGAGCAACTGCGATTCCTGGAAAATACCGATCGCACCCTGGGTCAGGCGGCGCTGCAATGGTTACTCGCTGACGATCGTGTCGCTTCCACCCTGCCGAACATTTATAACGAAGAACAGCTAATCGAATTCGCCCGGGCGCCGGAAACGCCGCCACTTACCAGCGACGATATGGACCGTATCGCGGAACTTTACGTCGAGAATTTTGGCATCGAAGAGGACCCACCCAAGTTTAAGGGCACGATGGAATTGGCAGAAACGGCGGCGATCTGAATCGCGGTCAGACATGTGCGGTGGCATGGAGACCTTCCCCAAAAGTCCGTCAGAGCTGGTTGGCGGCCTGCGCTATTTCGGCCGCATGCTTGATAAAATCCGGCTCCGTGCCCGCGGTGACTTACATTCGGATTATCATGCAAATTTGGGGCATCGAAAAGCAGCGGACGGGGCGATGTGCAACTTTCTTCGGATCGATTACGAGCAACTGCGCCAACATGTGCTAAAAGGCGGGAGCGACGAGGAGATTCTGGAATGGTGTTACCAAAACGGTCGGCGACCGAACGAAGGTGATCTTTTAGTCTGGAATAACTTCAGCGCGAAGTTCGGCTGGAACGATTTTGCGACACCAACATTGGAGCGTCGGAAAAAGGAGCTGGGTATTTCTGATCGCGCCGATATTCAAACCATGGGCGACCTGTTCGACTACGAGGAAGGGCGGAGGAAGTAGTACGGGTGATCAGTACGAAGTAAGAAGTCGGTTTAACGGTTTCGGTTGCGCGTGCGCGCAGCTTTTCTTGCGGCGCTTGAACGACTAGCTTTCGGGCGTCGCCGTGCAGCCGAACGTGCCTGACGCGATAGCGCCACGTGCGATGCAGCCCGGCGCGGTTCGCGCTTCAGCGCTTTTCGCACCGCGCGGGACCGTGTCCGCGACGGCTTACGCCGCGATCCCGCTTTTCGTGAATCGCGCGCTGCCTGTTTCTTCGTCCTGGCCGACCCTCGTTTCGGCGGCGGAAGTTTTACTCCGGCTCGTCGTGCTTTGGACAACCCAATGGCGATCGCTTGCTTAGCGGAACGCGCGCCATGTTTCCCCTCGCGAATATGCTCCATCTCTTCCCGCACAAATTCGCCCGCTTGGGTCGATGGCGACTTTCCTTCACGCGCATCTTCCCGGGCTCGTTCAATTGTTTCTTGTTCTGGCATAGCAAAATGGTTTCGCTGGTAGCGATTGGCTTGGTCGTAACATTGTGCGGGACCTTGATTAAACCGGGAATAGCCGCATTTTTAGATGTTCGATGGGCGATGGGGTTTGAACACGCTGCCGCAGAAGTTAAGACAATATCTTCTCGATCAACCCGAGACCACGGACGACCTGCATGTCGTCTCGGTGATCTTGAAGGATGGTCGCGTCTTTGAAGATGTCGCGATCTCGCATTGCTCACTGGTAGCGGCGGTGCGCGGCCATTCCCACGTCCCGTTCGACGCCAAGGATATTGCGGAATTGCGCGTCACCCATCGGCGCTGGGGTTTTGGACAGGAGATCAAGCCCTCTTAGCTTTTCGCACGCTATCTCCGTCATCCTAGCGCAGTCCAGGGATCCCGTTGCGTTACCTTAAAGTTTCATGGCGGGATCCCTCGACTTCGCTCGGGATGACGAGAGGGTGGATTTGCCGTCGCGCCAACTCGCGCGAGACTCGGAAATGCCTTTTCCTATTCCTAAAAACCAAGCGCCTCTACTTGGCCTCGTTAGTCTCTTCGGGGCGAGTTTCAGCGCCCTTGCTCAACCGGCGCAACCGGAAGCCAGCTCAACCGCGGCGGCCAGTCCGAGCGCGACCCCAATTTTTTTCGCGGACCAAACCCTGGCTGATCTGAAGCAACTGCGACAAGCGGCCTTGGCGAGCGATTATCCATTCAAACAAGTTGCACATCTGGCGAACAACATCGGTCCACGACTAACCGGTTCCGTTCAGGCGGCGAAGGCAGTGGAATACGTGGCCGACGAAATGAAAGCGCTCGGCTGCGACGTGCAGCTGGAAAAAGTGATGGTGCCGCATTGGGTGCGTGGCGTCGAGACAGCAGAGCTCACGCAATTCCCCGGACAAGCCGCCGGCACCACCCAAAAAATCGTGTTGTGCGCCCTTGGGGGAAGCGTCTCCACTCCGCCTGAGGGAATCAATGCCGATACCGTGTGCGTGCGCGATTTTGAGGAGTTGAAAGCGTTGCCGCGCGAGAAGGTGAATGGGAAAATTGTGTTGTTTAATCATTCGTTCGATAAAAAAATTGCGGCCCAAGGTCATGGTGGTGAAGCCTACGGGCAGGCCGTGGTTTATCGAAGTGATGGGCCCGTGGCGGCGGCGAAACTCGGCGCGACCGCCTGTTTGATTCGTTCGGTCGGCGGAGCGGACTATCGTATTCCGCATACTGGTCAAACGAATTACGAGGATGGCATTCCCAAAATTCCAGCGGCGGCGGTTACGGCGGAAGATGCCGATTTGATCGCCTACCTCGCGGCGCAGGGAGAGACACGCATGCACCTCGTTCTCACTCCACAGACATTGCCCGATGTCGAAAGCGCCAATGTCATCGCCGACATCAAGGGCAGCGAACATCCCGAAAAGGTAGTAATCGTCTCAGGTCATCTCGATTCGTGGGATCTGGGGACGGGCGCGATCGATGATGGTGCGGGCGTGGCGGTGGCGATGGAAACAGCGCATTTGGTTCGGCAACTTCATCTCAAACCGAAACGAACCATCCGGGTGATTGCGTGGATGAATGAAGAGAACGGCAGCCGCGGATCGAAGCAATACGCGAAGGATCACGCGAGCGAGTTTGCCAGTCATTTTGCTGTTAATGAAACCGATGGTGGCGCGGGTCATCCGATCGGGCTCAACTTGAAAGCGAAACCGGAGGTAAAGAAAATCTTCGAGCCGGTCGCGAAGATTTTACAAGAAATCGGTGCCGGTACTTTGAATCTGTCCGAGCATATCGGCGCTGACATCGAGCCGATGGAAAAGGCCGGTGTGCCAGCCTTCAGTCCGATGCAGGACAGCCGTTTTTATTTTAACTATCATCACACTCCCGCTGACACGCTGGACAAAATTGTTCCGCGCGAATTGCAGGAAAATGCCGCGGTCGTTGCCGTCGCCGCCTACGCCGTGGCGAATGCCGAGCAATCGCTGCCGCGATGAGTTGTAGCGCGTTTCTGTGAAACGCCGAATCAATTAGACCGGTGTCTGACACTGACGTTCTACAATTACCTCGGGCAGGCCTATCTGTCATTCCGAGCGGAGTCGAGGAATCTCTAATTTTTAGAAGAGAATAGTTAGAGATGTCTCGACTTTCGCTCGACATGACAAAAACCAGCTTCCGTCTCTCTCATGGAACCAACTCCGCTGCTGCGGCCACCCATGCCGCGGCCGAATTGGTTCGGACGAAATTGGAAATGGGTCGTACCGCTCGGTTGTCTTTTGCCCGTGCTTTTCGTGGGTGGATGCGGCCTCCTGGCATTCTTGTTTGCAACCGGCATAATGAAACAATCGGATGCTTACAAAATCGCGCTCGCCCGCGCGCAAGCGAACCAGGCTGTGATTGAAGCGATCGGCTCACCGATTTCGCAAACAGGAATCGTGTCGGGCAACAGCAATGTAAGTGGAGCCGTCGGCGAAGCGAATCTATCCATCCCGCTGAGCGGCCCTAAAGGAAAAGCGACGCTCTACGTCGAAGCGAAGAAGTCGGCAGACACATGGTTCTTTCAAACGATGGTCGTCAAAATTGAAAAGACCGGTGAACGGATCGATTTGAACACATTGCCGGTACCTGCCAGAGCTGCATCACCGCCACATCTCTGAAATCGCAAAGTTGTAGCTGCCGCTGTCCGCAGCGGCAGTTCTTGGGTCTCTGCCCCGAATGCTTTCAACCATTCTGCCGCTGAGACAGCGGCAGCTACAATGTTCTGAGCGACACGGAACAATCTCTCGAATAGCTTAATCACGAAATGGGCGTTACCCAGGAACAAATCAAAAACGCACTGAAGTCGGTAAAGTATCCCGGATTCAGTCGGGACATCGTCTCGTTCGGCTTGGTCAAAGAAATTGTTTCAACCGGCGCCGAAACCTGCATTCAACTTGTGCTGACAACGAATGACCCGGCTGTGCCGCGTGCAATCAAAGCCGATGCTGAGAATGTCCTGCGCGGCCTGGGCTTGCCCGAACCGAAAGTCTTGATCGACATTCACGCGCCGCCGGGCGGTGTCGGCAGCTCGGGAGTTGGCGCCACCCGGATTCCGGGAATCAAACACATCATAGCCATCGCCAGCGGGAAAGGCGGAGTGGGAAAATCGACCGTGGCAGCGAACCTGGCGGTTGCATTACAAAATGCCGGGGCGCGCGTCGGTATCTGCGATTGCGACATTTATGGCCCCAGTATTTCGCTCATGTTCGGTTCGCGCGAGCAACCGATGGCGACGGAAGAAAACCGTATTCTGCCGATCGAACAATACGGATTGAAGTTAATGTCGATGGGATTTCTGCTCGATGACAGCTCACCGGCGATTTTGCGCGGGCCGATGGTAACGCGCTACACCCAGCAATTCCTGCGGCAGGTGGAATGGGGCGAACTCGATGTGCTCGTCCTCGATTTGCCGCCTGGCACCGGCGATATTCAACTTACCATCGTCCAAACCGTTGCTCTGGTGGGCGCGATTGTCGTAACCACGCCGCAAGAGGTGGCACTGATCGACGCGCGCAAGGCCGCAACCATGTTCGAGAAGGTAAACGTGCCCGTGATCGGCCTAATCGAAAACATGAGCTACTTCGTTTCGCCGAGCGATCAGCGGCGTTACGAGATTTTTGGAAGCGGCGGCGGCGAACGCGAAGCAAAGCGATTGCGGGTGCCGTTGCTCGGACAAATCCCCATCGATATCGCGACGCGGGAAGCGGGTGATCGCGGAATGCCAATTGCGGCGGAGGATCCGAATTCGGTCGTCGGAGCAGAATTCAATCGGATCGCGCGTGAGTTGTTAGCAAAGTTGAATTAGCCGGCCGCGGATCGGGACGCGGTTTTCGCATTTTCAATACGCAGGCTTTTGAAAGAGGGATTGGCGGGCCAGCAAGTTCTATTCAACCTGTTGATTCGCTGGCACTTGTGCGGACAGATCAATAGGTATGGCCTGTGCTACGTCTATGATTAATGAGATTGACCACAAGTCCCTTTTCCTTTCTTATGAACAAAGACCTTCCGATGCGAGTTTCCGCAGAAGATCAGCCGCAGTTCGTTAAGAACTCCGTTCTTTACAAGGAGTTCCTGGCGGAGCGCGAAGAGATTTTGAAACACAAGTGGATCGAGAGCGAGAAAGCCGGATCCGATATCGGCTTCGAAAAAGCGCTACTCGATTGGATTGTTAGGCACCGTTCGAACTGGCGACAAAAACGCTTGAAAGAAGGCCGGGGTCCGGTGCAAGCTACGGCCTGATTATTTTCAGTTTCCTCCTTTAAGGCGATCCTGCGAGGTCGCGAAGGAAGATATGAACGAAAAGAAGACAAATACTTCTTCGGAGAGGTCCATCCTGGTGATGGACGCGGCCGCCATTCGACGCGCGCTACGGCGAATCGCGCACGAAATCGTCGAGCGTAACCCTGATCTACAGCAAATCGTCCTCGCTGGTATTCCGTCGCGCGGAAATGAGATCGCGCGCCGCATTGCTGATACCATTTCCGCGATTGAGAAAGTTTCCGTCCCGGTTGGAACAATTGATGTGGCGATGCACCGCGATGATGTTGGGACGCGGACGGAATTGCCCGTCGTGCGAGCGTCCACTCTCCCGCTTCCACTGGAAAAACGCGCCGTCATTATCGTTGACGACGTCCTTTTCACTGGCCGCACCGTCCGCGCGGCGATGGACGCAATTACGTCCTTTGGTCGGCCGGCGAAAATCCAGCTCGCCGTCCTAATCGATCGCGGCCATCGCGAATTGCCGATTCGGGCGGATTACGTGGGGAAAAATTTACCGACCGCGCCGGACGAAAAAGTACGGCTGCGGCTGGGCGAAGAGGAGTCGACGGAAGGCGTTTGGCTGGTGAAGCAATGAGCGCGCCCGAATTTCAAGATCGGTACCGCCTCGGGAGTTCGGGTAGCGCACGCGTCCCGCGTGTTGGTTTCGGCGTCTCGCCGAAACAGTCTTTTCCAGACGATCCCATTCCGAGGAAAGTCCGCGAAAGCGAGACGCTTTCGCCAACACGCGGGACGCGTGTGCTACCCGGAGTTCTGGCGCGCCGGACTTGCTTATGACTACCACGCGCTGGAACCGCAAAGATTTGCTCGGGCTGCGCGAATTATCAGTCGATGAAATCAACCTCGTCCTCGACACCGCCGACGCCTTCAAGCAAGTCGGCACTCGTGAAATCAAAAAAGTACCAGCGTTGCGTGGGAAAACGCTGGTAAATTTTTTTGTCGAACCAAGTACTCGCACCCGCACTTCCTTCGAACTGGCGGCGTTTCGATTGAGCGCGGATGTGATCAATATCTCCGCCGCGACTTCGAGCTTGAGCAAAGGCGAGACCTTAAAAGACACCGCCAAGATTCTCGAAGCAAATCATGTCGATATTATTGTCCTGCGTCACGGTTCGGCGGGCGCGGCCCAATTCCTGGCGGAGCGTGTACGCTCGAGTGTGATCAATGCCGGCGATGGCGCGCATGAGCATCCCACCCAGGGTTTGCTCGACACCTATACCATTCGGGAAAAGAAAAAACGGATCGAAGGACTAAACGTCGCAATCATTGGCGACATTTTGTTTAGCCGGGTCGCGCGTTCCAACATCTTCGCGCTAACGAAGCTTGGGGCGCGCGTTACTCTCGTCGGCCCGAGCACCCTGCTGCCGCGCGATTTCGAAAAACTAGGCGTCACCATTTCCTACGACATTGATGAGGTTTTGCCGACGGCGGATGTCGTCAATTTGCTGCGCATTCAACACGAACGGCAGCGCAAGGAATATTTCCCCGGCATTGGCGAATACATCAAGCTTTTCGGTTTAACCAAGGAGCGCGCGAAATTGTTGAAGCCCGATTGCTTGATCATGCATCCCGGGCCGATCAATCGCGGAGTCGAGATCGACAGCGAACTGGCGGACGGAAATCAAAGCGTCATTCTCGATCAAGTGACCAACGGTCTGGCCGTGCGCATGGCGGTCCTGTATTTGTGCGGAGGAATCGCCGCATGAGCGTGAGATTCTGGACTCTGGGGAGCGCTGGCTGCCAGCCTGCAGCATTCGGCAGCCTGCCGAACGCATTCCGGCGCAATTCAGATAGAAGGATCAACAAATGTTGGCGGCAAGCTGCCGCCAACTACAGGCTAGCAGCCTGTGCTCCCCAAAGATGAGCACGACCGTCATTCGGAATGGCCGCATCATCGATCCGGCGAATCGCCGCGATGAAATTGGCGACCTGGTAATTGCAAACGGCCGCGTCGCTGATCAATCCGCAATCCGCAATCAAAAATCAGAAATCGAAGAGATCGACGCCAGTGGACTCATCGTCGCCCCCGGTCTCATCGACATGCACGTTCATCTGCGCGAGCCGGGCTTTGCTCACAAGGAAACGATTGCGTCCGGCGCGCGTGCGGCGGCCGCAGGCGGATTCACCACCGTCGTTTGCATGCCCAACACTTTACCGGTGGCCGATAATCCGAGCACCATCACCTGGATCAGAGATCGCGCGCGCGATACCGCGAGCGTGCACGTGCTGCCCACCGGTGCGATTTCAAAAAATCTCGAGGGCCTGGAGTTGGCGCCCATCGCCTCCATCGTCCAAAGTGGAGTAGTCGCCATCACCGACGACGGCAAATGCGTCCAAAATCACGAATTGATGCGGCGCGCGGTGGAGTACGCTCGCATGGTCGGGGTGCCCGTGCTGGACCATTGTCAGGATTACAATCTTGTCGGTAATGGGGTGGTCAACGAGGGCGAATGGAGCACGCTCCTGGGGTTATCAGGCTGGCCGGCCGCGGGCGAGGAAGCGATGGTGATGCGCAATATTTTGCTGGCCGAGCTTTGCGATCATCACATTCACTGCCAGCACATCAGCGCCGCGGGAAGTGTCCGGCTAATTCGCGAAGCGCGGGCACGGGGAGTGAAGATTTCCGGCGAGGTTTGTCCGCATCATATCGCGCTGACGGATGCCGCCATTCAGAATTTCGATACTAATTGCAAGATGAACCCGCCGTTGCGGACGCAAGCGGACATTGATGCGATTATCGAGGGAATTGCGGACGGAACCCTAACGATTCTTTGCAGCGATCATGCGCCGCACGCTGCCTTTGAAAAGGAAGTTGAATTCGATCAGGCGCCGTTCGGAATTGTCGGGCTCGAAACCGAGCTCGGATTGTTCATCGATATTCTAGTGCACAAACGGAAAGCGATTTCGATCAACCGGCTGATCGAGATGTTCACGCTGGAGCCGGCGAGGTTGCTGAAAATTGACGCGGGCACGTTGTCGATCGGTGTGAAGGCCGACATCACGCTGATCGATCCAGAAATTGAATGGATGGCTAGAACAAGCGAATCGCTGTCGCGCAATACTCCGTTTGATGGCTGGAAACTGAAGGGGCGCGCGGTCCGCACGATCGTAGGCGGCAAAACTGTTTTTGTCATGCCGCGCGAAGCCGAGGAGTCTCTCGCTATCCAGAAGACGAAATAGTTAGAGATGTCTCGACTGCGCTCGACATGACAGAAGGCTGTAGCGGTGTATACCTGTCTCGCCGTAGTGGACGCAGGCGGATGACGGCCTATTGCGCGATGGCTTGGTATACGACTATTGATAGCCGCCGTGGATGTAGCTTTCGAGATGCTCGATCGTCGCGCTTTGGGTTGAGATGATGTGTTTCACCAGATCACCGATGGAAAGAACGCCTCGTAGTTTTCCGTTATCGACCACTGGCAAATGCCGGATGCGCTTCTCCGTCATCAGACGCATGCACCTTTCCACCGGTTCGTTCGAACTCGTGACCGTCAGATTGGGCGACATGATCTCTTCGACGCGCGTTTCGCGTGACCGTTTGCCGCGCAGAAAAACTTTGCGGGTGTAATCGCGCTCGGAAATGATCCCAAGCAATTCCTCTCCCCGGATCACCAGCAAGGCGCCGACGTTTTTTGCGGCCATCATCTCGATGGCTTCGAAAACCAACGCGTCCGGCGCGATAGAATAAATCTCCGAACCCTTTTGGTTCAGGATCGCGCCAATTGTTCCGCTCACATCCATAAACCGACAACCAGAGGTGTCGTAAGGTAACGAGCCTAAGATTCCAGTCAGACCGATGCAAAGCAATTTTCCATCTGGAAAACCCAGGACCGGCCGATCCGAACCACAAATCAATCAACGTCCGCAGTAAACTTTTGTTCAATCAACCGATGCAAATGTGCAGCGATCGCCGGTTGATCGAGGCGCTGGACGACTTCGTTCAGGAAACCCGTGACGATCAGGTGCTGAGCGACCTTTACCGGAATACCGCGGGTGCGGAGATAGAACATTTCGTCCTCGTCGATCTGCCCGCTGGTGGCGCCGTGGCTGCAACGGACGTTGTCGGCCAAAATTTCGAGCCCGGGCATCGAGTTCGCTTCGGCGTCATCGCTTAAGAGAAGATTGCGGACTTTTTGATAGGCGTCAGTGAAATGGGCGTGCGGTTCGACCCGGATCAATCCACCAAAGGTGGTGCGAGCCCGATCATCGAGCGCGTTTTTGTAAAGGAGATCGCTAGCCGTGTGGGGCGAGACGTGGTCCTGCAAGGTGCGCGCATCGAATTCCTGTTTGCCATGAGCGATGGCGACCGCCAGTAAATCACTGCGCGCGCCTTCCCCAACGAGGCGGCTCAAACTCTCGAATCGCGAATAGCTGCCCCCGAGATGCAGATTCAAACTCATGGCCGAGGCGTCACGCTCCACGCTGGTCGCATTAATTTGCAATGCGGTCACGTTCTCGTTCCAGCGTTGTGCGCAAATATACTTCACCGTCGCACCACGTCCGGCGATCAAATCATTCACCCCGCAAGCGAAACCGCGCGTAGTCTTGTCGAGCGAGCGGAAATGTTCGATCACGGTGACCTTCGACATTTCATCCGCGACCAAAAGCAGATGCGGAAAGACCGCGGCATTTTCATCAACCAGCCAGTGAAAAATTTCGATCGGCAGGTCGAGTTCGACGGCGCGCGGCACATAAATGAAAACGCCGGCCCGGACCTGGGCACGATGGAGCGCGGCAAACTTTGCCGAACCCAGTGCAGCCGGCTGGGCCATGAAATATTTGCGCACGAGATCCTCGTGCTCGATCAGCGCTCGCTCAAGCGGTTGAAAAATCACTCCGGCCCGGCGCAACGATTCCGGAAGGGCGTCGCGCTCGAGGAGTTGATCGTTTGCGAAAATCAGACGCCCCGACTTGCCGTTGAGCACCGCCGATCGTTCGAGGATCTCGGCCTGTTCATCATCGGACGGTGGATTGCCGAATCGATAGAGTGAAAGGTCGAGAGCATCGACGTTAGAAAAACGCCAGGCCTGATCTTTGCGCGTTGGATTGAGGATCGTGGAAAATTCGCGCCATCCTTGTTCCCGTTGCTGCCGAAACCACAGGGGGAGATCACCCGCGGGTCTTTGCGGCGCGGAGGTGATGGTAGAATTTACGGCCGGCGATAGTGTCACTTCCTCAAGGACAGCAGTTCCGTGGCTCATTTTGCGAGACCGAAAATGCGCGGCGAGCCGAATTACCCGACCGAGCCTTCCATTTCGAGCTCGATCAACCGCTTGAGCTCGACCGAATATTCCATCGGAAATTGGCGGACAAGATCGTTAACAAATCCGTTCACGCTCAGGCTCATGGCCTGGGCTTCACTCAGGCCGCGCTGTTGCATGTAAAAGATCTGGTCGGACGAAACCTGCGACACGCTCGCTTCATGTTGAACAGAATTGCCGGTGCCACGGACGGTGATAGCTGGGTAGGTGTCGGTGCGCGAGGTCGCGTTGATAAGAAGGGCATCGCACTCGGTGTTGTTCTTGCAATTCTTGAGATGTTTCGGCACGTGGACAAGCCCGCGATAAGTGGCGCGCCCGGTACCGATCGAAATCGATTTCGAAATGATGTTCGATGTCGTTTCATCGGCAGCGTGGATCATTTTCGCGCCCGTATCCTGATGCTGGCCGTTATTAGCCAGCGCGATCGAGAGCACTTCGCCGCGGGACCTACGTCCTTTCAAAACCACACCGGGATATTTCATAGTGAGTCTCGAACCGATATTGCAGTCGATCCATTTGATCTCGGATTCCTCGTGGGCGAGCCCGCGTTTGGTCACAAGATTAAAAACGTTGGGTGACCAGTTTTGCACGGTGATGTATTGGAGCTTCGCGCCTTTGAGCGCAATGAGCTCGACGACCGCGCTGTGCAAGGTGGCGGTGTTGAACTTCGGGGCGGTGCAACCTTCCATGTAAGTCAGCTCGGAGCCTTCGTCGCAAATAATGAGCGTGCGCTCGAATTGACCGAAGTTCTCCGCGTTGATCCGAAAGTAGGCTTGGAGCGGATGTTTCACTTTCACCCCTGGGGGCACGTAAATGAAGGATCCGCCGCTGAAAACCGCGGAGTTCAGTGCAGAAAATTTGTTGTCCCCAGTCGGAATTACTTTCCCAAACCATCGCCGGAAAATTTCCGGATGCTCTTTTAAACCTTCGGTTGAGCCGACAAAGATCACGCCCTGTTCGCCGACTGCTTTCTTGATGTTGGAGTAGACCGCTTCGCTATCGAATTGCGCTTCCACGCCGGCGAGAAATTTGCGCTCCTGTTCCGGAATACCGAGGCGCTCGAAGGTCCGCTTTACATCTTCGGGAACTTCATCCCACGAGCGCGTCGCGCGCTGACCCTGCGCGAGATAGTAACGGATCTTATTGAAATCGATCGCTTCGAGATCTTTGCTCGCCCAATGCGTTGGCAATGGTTTGCTCTCGAAAGTTTGCAACGCCTTCAATCGAAATTCGCGGACCCAATCCGGGTCCTGTTTCACGTCGGAGATATAATTCACGACGCGCTCATCGAGACCGACGCCGGCGTCGTAGCCGTAATCAACCTTGTAGTGAAAGTCGCCAACGTCGCGATCGATATTGACGGCTGAAGTGTCCGTTTTCATCTCTGTTAATAATTACGCGGCCACTGGCTCCTCCGCGTGGTCGCGAATCAAGTCGTAGCCTTTTTCCTCCAATTCCAGCGCTAGTTCTTTCCCGCCGCTGCGCACGATGCGTCCCTGTACCATAACATGGACAAAATCGGGAACGATATAGTTCAACAAACGCTGATAGTGCGTGATCAAAAGCACGCCCAGGTTGGGCCCCCGCAGCGAGTTCACACCGCTCGCCACCACTTTTAACGCGTCAATATCCAGGCCGCTGTCGGTTTCATCAAGAACGGCATAGCGCGGATCGAGCATGGCCATTTGCAAAATTTCGCACCGCTTTTTTTCGCCGCCGGAAAATCCTTCGTTAACCGCGCGCGACGTAAATGAGCGGTCGATTTCCAGCAAATCCATTTTTTCGTAAAGCTTGGCGTAGTAGTCGGTCGCTTCCAGTTCCTCGCCTTCCGGCAAACGCGCCTGCATGGCTGCGCGCAAAAAATTTGCAATCGTTACGCCCGGAACTTCACTCGGATATTGGAAAGCGAGAAAAAGGCCTCTGCGGGCGCGCTCGTCCGCCTCCAACTCGAAGAGATTTTCGCCATCCATAAGCACCTCGCCGCTCGTCACCTTGTAATCGGGGTGTCCGGCAATCACCTTGGCCAGAGTGCTTTTGCCGGAGCCATTCGGGCCCATAACGGCATGCATCTCGCCCAGGCCAACGGAGAGGCTGAGATCGCGGATGATCTCGTTCTCGCCAATGGCGACACGTAAGTTTTTGATCTCCAGCTGCTGCATAAAGGGGGAATTAAACATAGCCACTTTTCGCGGTTTGGCGAGGAAAGCGGCAGCTGATTTTACCGGAGCCGAGACACACGCGATAACCCGCTTTTGCTGAGGTGGAAAGCGCCCAACTGGCAGCGCCTGCGGATTTCTCAAGACCGAGTCCCGGTTTAGGCACTTAAACTGCTCGCCTTTAGGGGATGCCTTTAACCTCGTGCAGCATAACCCCCTGAAGTCAGTTCTCCTAATCTAAATGAGCGAATCCCATCGAAATAAATCGCAGGAAAAGAACCACAATTCCAAAGTCGCGAGCGAACTAAATAACCTGATCCAGATCATCTCCGGAACGAGCTCCTTGATCGAGAATATCTGGGAAGGACGCCCCGGCTCGGAAAAGTATTTCGAGATGTTGCGCGCCAGTATTGAGCGCGCTGAGCAAGTGACGGCCCAGTTGGTCGCACAAGCTGGCGGGACCAATCGCAAAAGGCTTCTGCCCTCGGACCTTGAGCAACGTTTTGACGAAGCCCTGATCGCTGGGGCCCCCAACCAACACAAACACTCAATCCTGGTGGTGGATGATGAACCCATGGCGCTGGAGTTGTTACATGGCGTTCTGAGCGATGCCGGCTATGAGGTGGCTGTCGCTCAATCGGGTTTCGAATGCCTTGATCTATTCCGTCGCGACACACATGCCTTTGATCTTATCCTGACGGATTTGTCGATGCCGTTGATGGATGGTGAAGAAACTTTCGAACGGCTCCGCCAGATGTCGCCCACGGTGAACGTGGTGCTAATGGCGGGATTCGTTGATAGCGGTCGTCTCGAGAAAATGATGAACAAGAGGCTGAGCGGATTTGTGGGCAAACCGTTCGCTCCGGTAGAGATTCTCGCGGTTGTCACGTCGGTCATATCAGCAGCAGAACAATCCAAGGAAGGCACGAGCGGGATCGCCGCTGCTGTTTGAAAAAACCGATGCCTTCCGCGCCCGCAAAAGCTTTCCAGCAGTTGTCTCAAAACCGCCTCTTTGAGGGCATCGGGGCGAAGGTGCTGGAAAGAATCCGGCCCGACGTCAACATTCTGCAACTCAAGCGCGGCGATGTCGTTTTTAAGGAAGGCGACTTGGGCGACTCGCTTTATCTGGTAGGCGAAGGCTCGATCAAAATCTCCAAGCAAGGTCGCGGCGGCCGGCAGGAAGTGCTCGATTACATTCAAACTGGAAACTTTTTCGGCGAAGTGGCGCTCCTGGGCGGCCAACCGCATTCGGCGATGGCAAGCGCAGCGGAACCCACTGTGCTCGGCGCGGTAAAAGAAGAAACCTTTCAGCATATTCTGGAACTCGCTCCCAGCCGCCTGCATATGAACTTCCTGCGCTTGATCACTGAGCGCATGCGGAGTGTGAACTCACATTTCATCACCGAAATCATGCGCAGCGAACGCCTCAGCCTCGTCGGCTCGATGGCCAATTCGATCATTCACGATCTCAAGAACCCGATCTGTATTGTGCGCTGCTGCTCCGATTTGATCGCAAGCGAAACGAACGATTCGCGCCTGCGCGAACTGACCAGCATGCTCGATGGCGCGGTGGACGGAATGCTGGCGATGACGCAGGAACTGCTCGATTACGCGCGGGGCTCGACTCAGCTGAACAAACAACTCATTTCCGTGTGGGGAATGCTTGATGAGCTCAATCAGCAATCGTTGCGTCTGCTTCCGGGCAAGAACATCCATTTCGTCAAACACATTCGATACGACGGCAATCTCGAGATCGATCGCGCCCGTTTCGTGCGCATGCTTTCGAGTCTGATAAAAAACTCGCGCGAAGCGATGGTCGGCGGTGGAATTCTCACCATCACTACCGATCTCGTGCAAGATCAGGTTGTGCTGCGCATTTCCGATACCGGAGTTGGCATTCCGCCCGAGATATTGCCCAGGCTTTTCGAACCATTCATGACGCACGGAAAATCGAGCGGCACCGGTCTTGGCCTCGCCATTGGCCGATCGGTGGTGGAAGCGCATGGCGGAAAAATTTCGCTTTCCAGTGTCTACGGCAGCGGCACCACGATTGACATTCGCCTGCCCAAACCGCGGGAATAGCACCGCGTCCCAGATTTAGATTGTAGGGCAACCGCTCCCGGTTGCCGAACGTCACCAAGTAGCGATCGTTGCCTGCAAAATCTCGAGTTGTTCGTCCCCCCGAGTTGCAACTTCCGTTGCGCCGTCGAGAATCGTAAGTCGGCCAACCGATTACCCCGTGGTGTAACGGTAACACAGCGCCCTTTGGAGGCGTTATTCTTGGTTCGAATCCAAGCGGGGTAGCCACTCTCGTTAGGGCAATTTACCTCTGATAATCGGTAATTTCCGAGCGCGTAACGAGCCGCATCAAAACGAATGAATATGCCATCTATTCGGCAAGTATTCGGCAAGCATGGTTTCGGTCGAAATGAATTTCGCTGTCCGCATCAGCGAGCAAAACTCCGCCCCGAGCCTAGAACTGTGCTATTCGGCAGGCGACGGAACGGTTGGAAGTGACGCCTTCACCTGCACGAGAGTGATTGTCAGAATGTTGAGACTCAAGCACCCTGATTAGAAGTGACATCGTTCAATCCGAATGTGCGGCGCGCAATCGTGTCGATTTTCTCAAATTGCGCACTGCGGGTGAGAATTTCGTCCGGGCACATCGCCTCAATGTGGCCGACGACGCGCTCGCTTAATCCTGCTATGCGATTACAGTAGCGTTCTCCGCGCTCTTGCATCACTGCCGCGATTGATTGCATTGGCGTGGGCGTGATTGCATTTGATTGCGTCGAAGCAGTGGCGTGTTTTGCTGCTTCAATTTGTTGCGTCCACCCTTCACGCTTCGCGTGAGCCAGCACGGTTCCCTCGGGCACATTCATTTTGCGCGCGATTTCTCGGAGACAAACCCCCGCTGCGTATCCGGTCTTAATCTGCTCCCAGGTTTCGTGCGGGATTTTTCGGCGCATACCAGCTAGGCCAACATACAAAAGTTTGCTCGTCTTGTACAATTTAAATGTGCGAAATTCATGCTTGCATTGAAATCACAACTTTGCCTACGATTCGGGCCGGAATCGATGGCTGCGGACTATTAGGCTCCGGTAAGTCGAGGCCGCCAGCTTAGTAATCTCTCGCATCGAATTGCAAACAGGAGGTTACTATGAAAACACTTATCGCGGGAGCGATTCGCTGCTCTCTGATGTTCCTCGTCACGGCGTCGCTCTTCTCCGTCCGGCCCGCCCAAGCTTACACCGTAACGCTGGAGCAAGTCGGGTCCAACGTCGTTGCGACCGGAAGCGGAGCCTTTAACTTGAGGGGACTGACTCTCTCAAACGTGATAGCTATCAATCAAAGAGGGTTTGTTCGGGCATTCGATGCGACAATGCTGACGGGGCCATCGTTCACTAATGGTACTGTCAACTTTTACAGTGGATTGACCGGACCGACGAGTTTCGGGAGCGGGTCCATGTTCTTGGCCGACACTGGCACCGGAGACTTTGTCGGCATTGCCTTGGGTGAGTTTCTTTCCGTGCCACTGGGCTATCTCTCCGGTGCTCCTCTATCGGATAGCATGACCTTTAACAACGCGACCTTCGCCAGCCTCGGCGTGACGCCCGGCACGTATGTCTGGAGCCGGGGAACTGGAGCGAACCAGAACTTCACCCTCGAAATTCCAGCGGCAGTGCCGGAGTCGGGTTCAAGTTTTGGTTTACTACTCTTGTCCTTCGCAGTTCTATTCGGCGCAAGTCGTTCCCGCTCTCTTCGGTTAGCCTAACAAATAGTTAGTCCGGCAATCCCGAGCGTTCCGATAACTATGTATGGCCGCGCGGTGCCAGACCGTAGCGCCCGGTGTCTCATAATACTGCCAGCCTCTCCCTTGAGCGGGGCGAATTCAATGATGGTACGGCTCTGTCGCACGGGATTAGCTGATTCTGGTGTCATGCCGCCAATGAAATACTGGGAAATCGTCGCTGACAAGCTGGGCGGTGCCGGTTCGCACTAGGACTATCGTAGTGCTGTGACACGCTTATACAGTTCGAATAATTTCGCTAAGCTCTGAATTAAAGCGCATCTGTATCGGTGGCGCTGTTATTTGCGAGGTTTGGATCCGGAACGCCGCCAGGGGAAGTTACACTCGCGGTATTTGAGATTGAACCCGTGGCCGATGCACTGATTGTGCCAGTCGCCTTGTAAGTAATCTTGCTACCAGCTGGCATGGTGACGGTATCATGAATGCTGCCGCCGGCGGCTGCCATAAAGCCTGAGGCGCCGCCAGTCTGGGTGGCAGTGAAGGTTACCCCCGTAAATGTTGCCGGAAAATTGTCCTGAATGACTGCGCCCGCCACATTACTCGGGCCGGCGTTCGTCACCACAATTGTGTAGGTGTTCTTGGTCCCGGCAACGGCAGCGGTTTTGCCATCTGTCACGGTAGCTTTCAAGTCAGCCTTTAATGTTATCGTGTCAGAATCCGTGGCGCTGTTGTTTGCTGCGTTTGGATCGGGAAGATCGGCTGGCTTAGTCACCGTGGCAGTATTTGAGAGAGGGCCGCTCGCCGACGTGCTGACTTTGCCTTTGGCCGTGTACGTGATCTTGCTACCAGAGGACATGTTAACAGTATCGGTGATGTTGCTGCTGCCGCTTGCGGTGAACCCTGTAGCTCCGCCCACCTGCGTTGCAGTATAAGTCACATTGATGAAGTTGCTCGGGAATGTGTCGGTAACAGTCGCACCTGTGACAGCTGAAGGCCCAGCGTTACTGACCACAATGGTGTAGGTGTTCTGTGCTCCTGCGGCAATTGATGTTTTGTTGTCTGTGACCGTCACTTTTAGGTCAGCTGCGCGCGTGATGGTACTCGTCTCAGTAGAAGAGTTATTTGTTAAATCCGTATCTGGCTCGTTAGCTATTACACTTGCTGCATTGGAAATTGTTCCAGCCGATACCGGTTTAACTACAAGAGTAATTGTTGCAACACTGGAGGCTGCTAAACTGGGAATCCGGCAGGTGACAGTGCTCCCAGACCGGGTGCACGTTCCTACAGTTGAAGTAGCGGAGATAAACGAAACACCGCTCGGCATTGTGTCTGTGACGACTAAGCCGGTAGCCAAGCTAGAGCCATTGTTCCTGACGTCGATTGTGTAGGTCAGGAGATTACCTGCCGGACACGGATCCGGGACGTCACTTTGAGTCACCGAGAGGTCGACTGGCACTGAGGCGCCTTCCTGGATCGGGTAAACGCCGCCGCCTGTGTAATCCGCCACCCACAGTTTGCCGACTTCGTCTTCGGTGAAGCTGATAATCGACATGGTCGTTTGATGTAAAATAGAGTTCTGCCAAACGCCGTTCAACGGTTGCAGTCCCCAGATTTCACCGCTGCACCAATCGCCGAAAAAATAAATTCCTTGCAAGCCGGGATAGCGTGTGCCGCGGTAAATTGTGCCGCCCGAAATTGCGCAGCCCTGCGTATGATCGTACTCCGTCGCGGGCAGCGTTAGGCCCGTCGTATCGCACGTTGTCGCCTCGAAACAAAGACTGCCTTCCATAATATCCCACCCGTAATTAGCCCCACCTCCGCTATCAGCGGGCTGAAAATCGACTTCTTCGCGCGCAGCCTGACCAACATCGGCTATGTAATAATCTCCTGTCGCGCGATCGAAGGAAGAACGCCATGGGTTTCGTAAACCAGTCGCCCATATTTCCGGCCGCGCGTTGGCGGTGCTTACATAAGGATTGGTCGGGGGAATGGTGTACGTAGCCGGCGCGCCGGTCTCAACGTCAATTCTCAGGAGCTTGCCGCGCAAGACACTCAGATCCTGCCCGAGACTATCTGGGGATGATCCCGAACCAGTACCAATGCCAAAGTAAAGATAGCCGTCCACTGGTCCAAAACTTAGCTCACCTCCGTAATGATCTGGGAACGGGCCATCTTTCAGTATAACTTGCTCACTGTTCGCATCGGCCACATCGGGGCTTGTCGAGCTAACAGAATAGCGGGCAATAATCAGGTACCCGTCAGAGGTGGTGTAGTTCACATAAAAGTGTCGTTTGTTCGCAAAATCGGAAGGAAATGCGATGCTTAACAGTCCTTTTGTTCCGCTCGTGCTTCCAACTTGGGCTGAGATATCAAGAAACGGGGTGTTCAAAATCGCGCCGTTCTTCACGATCCTTATCCGGCCTGCTTGCTCGACCACAAACAATCGATTGCTCCCGTCGTGCGCTGACGCCAGATCCGTAGGGTGTTTGAACCCAGCAGTTGGCTTGCCGAAGGAGATGGCCGGCCAGCTCTGTCCTTTGACTGATGCGCTGACACAGCCGAGCGCCAGAATTACCGCAGTGAATTTGTACTGGAAAGCCATTCGTGGGCCTTTGCCGCGCAATCGGACAGACTTATCTAATTGTTTGGCGAGCCTCACCGGTGACTGTTCAACACGTAACCTGCCAATGGATCGCATCAGTTGTGCATCGAGAGTGCCAAATCTGTGTGACTGATGTCGAGTTAAACTATGATTTGCATGTTCTCGGGCTGGAACACCGCTTGATGGCTACCCTAGAAGACGGAAAACTGCTGTGGCGGCAACATGCCAGCACGAACGCAGCGCCGTTAGCCGAGATGGTTGGCGCTGGATCGTTCAGGTCTGGGCGAACGAATCATTGGGGCCAAGAATCGGGGTTAAAAAGCGACATTCTGACAGCAACAAGCGAACCCAATCAGAGCGTGTCCGTGTCGGTAGCGCTGTTGTTACTTGGAATGGGATCGGTCACTCCACTAGGTCCCGCCACAGTTGCGCTGTCGGAAATCGAATCGGTGGCAGATGCGCTGATCGTGCCGGTCGCTTTGTAAGTAATCTTGCTACTCGATGGCATCGTCACGGTGTTGTTAATGTTGCCGCTGCCGCTGGCAGTAAAGCCGGAGGCACCACCAGTCTGGGTAGCGGTGTACGTGACTCCAGTAAACGTGCTCGGGAAAGTATCGTTAATCACGGCGCCAGAGACATTGCTCGGGCCGATGTTGGTCACGACAATAGTGTAGGTGTTCTTTTGACCAGCTACCGCCGTGGTCTTGTTATCATTTACTGTGACCTTGAGATCGGCCTTGTGTGTGATGGTGCTAGTATCAGTTGCAGTGTTGTTAGCGGGGTTTGGATCATTGGCGCCCTTAGGAAGAGTGACAGTAGCAGTGTTGGACAGGACGCCATTGGCAGAGGGACTGACTTTTCCGGTCGCCTTGTAGCTAACAGAACTGGTAGCGGGTAAGGTGAGCGCGTCATTGATATTGCCGGTGCCGCTGGCGGTGAATCCCGAAGCGCCAGCAGTTCCGGTAGCGGTAAAGGTCACAGGCGTGAAGATAGCCGGGAAATTATCCACCACTGTCGCGCCAGTAGCACTGCTCGGACCGGCATTGGTCACCTTGATCGTGTAAGTATCCTTCTGACCAGCAGCAATCGTGGTCTTAAAATCCGTCACGGTGACTTTGAGATCTGCTGGCGTGGGGGTGGGACTCGGAAACGGAGGTGGAGTAGCAGTCGGATCCCGGCCTACTCCGTACTGGCTTCCAACCGCGGTTACGCCTCCGTTGGTAAAATCAACTTCTAATAGTTCCGGGGAAGCTGGAATTGCACCGACCATTTGGTAGGTCGATGTGCTGACGATGGTAGTGAATTGGTCTGCGGCTTTCGAGCTGGTAACGTAACAGTAACGGCCATCGATCGTGAAGGTAAGCCAGCTCGGATTGTCGTTGGGCAGCGTGACCAAGTGAGTCTGCCGCGGAGGAAGCGAGGTAATGTTGAAGACGTGGACGAAATGGTTCCCGGTTCCCCTGTCACATACCCACGCTTCATGCTGGTCAGGGGTCATGCCGATGCCGTGCGGCCAGCTCCCGTTGTACGTCGTCCCGACAAAAAGGGCGCTGCGGACAATTCGGCCTGTGGCGAGATCAGCATATTGAAAACCATACGTCCCGATGACGTTAGCGATTAGGAAACGGTTGTCGGCGGTGACGACAAATGGCTGAACAATTCCGGTGAATTGGTCGGTGGCGAGAACAACCTGATCATCGGTAGTGGAGACGACCCGGACGCGGTGATCGAGCCCGTCCTTGTTCTCCATAAAAACCTTCGTGCCGTCGAGGCTGCAAAGGGTATCATGCGTCCTCGATGGCATCGCGATTGTTGACAGAAGGTTGCCTGTCACTGCGTCCAGAACGAGCTCGTATGGAGAATTCGGGTCGCTCTCCCATGTAGGAACATAGAGCTTTTGTCCATCCGGCGTCACGTCGCCCCTATCGACTCCGGGGGTGTGAACGACGCGATCCCAGATAAGGGAGTCGTTTGTGAGGTCGACGCAAGCGATATGACCTTCCTCGTTCAGATTGTGGAAGAGATATAATCGCGCGGTTGGCATAGCTGCGGCCGCTCCGCGCAAATTGGCGCCAGCCAGCGAAACCACGTTGAGCGTTTTTACCAGGCCGTGCGAGTTGTTGATGTCGTGGACGGTAATAGTGCCGTCGCTGTGGGGGGCATAAATAAACTGCCCATTCATCGCGGTCGCGCTAATAGTGAGAAGAAAGTTCTGCTGCGCATCGGGTTGAATGCCGTTAAATGCGGCAATAGTAAGTGGATAGCTGCGGGCGAAGCCCAAGGCGGGCGTTCCGGCGAGAGTCGCAGTCCCATCACCATTGTCGACGAAGAAAACTCCTCCCGGCAACGCACCGGTCTCTATGATCGCGGGCGAACCAGGGGAGGTAATGGTAAACGTTCCGGGTACGCCGGCGGTGAAGGTCACGCTATTCCCGCTGGTAATCTGTGGAGCAGCTGCCATCTGTGCGAAGATAGCCAAGGTCTGTGCAAAGATAGCTAAGCCCGTCGTCGCCAGTACGAGGGCTAAGGAAGTCGCAATGCGTTGCACAGCACAACACGGCGCCGTCACAGTTGGGCAGCGTGAGCAAAAATCAGCTCAACAGCAAGCGAAATTGGCGGCGCCGGTGGCAGGCGCCAGCGGACGCTTTCGGGCGACGTTAAAGAATAAAATGAGATAAAAGTGAGGAAGACATCCGGTAGCCCATTGGCTGCTCGGGGAATCATATTGTGACGAACTGCTGAGCGTTATGGTGCGGGCCGAATGGCGGAAAGTGGCACAATGTAGTCGGCCCCCACGTAACGAACGCGAGCAGCATCTCTTCCTTCACGACCGAGGAAAGTCATACGGTGACCTCCCGCCAAAGTAATAACACGAGAACCAGCTTGGACAGGAACGTCGCGATTTAGGCTCACAGTTGCGCCGATTTTTAGGTCAAAAAGGTTCTGCAAATAGGATGGCGAGTTCGCAGCGGGCGGAGAAGTCGATGAGCCTACGCCAACCTGACCAACCGCGTTGGGCGAAGCGGTCCGAACCGACGATGCACTCGGTCCGTTAGGCCATCTCTGCGCCCCTTGATTTTCCTGAGCGACGGGCTTCTGCATCGACGACGATGTTCCTATCAACGTGACCACCATCCAGACGACCACGCAGATTGCCGCAATTGCAAGAAGAACGCACAGCGCAATTCCGATTGTTCTCCGCTGTGCGGCATCGCGCTTGTCCCGTTCGTGTTGAAACACTTCTTGGGCGTCGGCCAGGAAAGCATCAATCATGAATGATGCCTGATCTCTGCCGAGATTGCGCAGAAGTTCCGGCGTGGTGCAGCCAAGTTTCATCAACTTGTTCTTTTGGCTTAGGGTTGCTTTCGGTTCGAAAACGCCTCTTGGGGGGATCTCCAACTTCGTCGTCGGGATATCAGAAAAGCCAGGGTGATTGATGGTAAGCGAGCTTGGAATTTCTGCCTCCGGTGCTGGCGGTGGCTCCTCAACCGGAAGCTCGCTTAGGACATCAGCAATATACTTCCAATCCTCAAAGCCATTGCGCCAGATGTAGTCTGTCTCTACCGACTTTCCCTGGTTCAACCTTTTTCGGATTTGTTCTGCAGAGTACGGGCCGAGCCGTTTTCCGTCGGCCGAGAGATAATAGCGAATCGGATCGCTCACGTTTTTTTGGTCTGGTCGAACGAGATCACGCGCTCCACCTCGCTATCGTGATTAAGTACACGAATCTCTCCGCGCCCGAATTTTGCGCGCGCAGTGGCGTAAACGATTGCGTCCTCTCTCGCCGTGTCG
>Ga0137403_10000848_pt1 | contig 39289 bp, 39 predicted proteins | sample CZOMad2_1_16fung_FD_122057 | JGI IMG/M metagenome (GOLD analysis project Ga0137403, IMG submission 122057) | Vadose zone soil fungal communities from Angelo Coast Range Reserve, California, USA - CZOMad2_1_16fungal (Hybrid Assembly) | ecosystem: Environmental > Terrestrial > Soil > Vadose zone...
GGTTCGCGTGAAGAAAACGCGTCAAAACAAGAAATTAGAGCGTCGGTTCTGATTCAATCAGAACCGATCTTGCTCTAGTGGATCACGCCGGCGAGGCGATGGGCTTGCCCTTCTCCAGGATATAGGTGACCACCAAGCGGGACTTCTTGTCGCCGTTCTTGCCGCCCGCATGCGGCGTGTTGGCCGGGACTAGGATGGCATCGCCCGGCTTGAAGGACTTGGTCGATTGTCCCTCGATCGGCAGATCGAAGCCGCCCTCGAGCATATAAGCGGATTCGATTCCGGGATGGGTATGCCGCCCGATGGTGACGCCGGCCTCGATTTCGATATCCACCAGGAGGGTGACATATCCCGGCGCGGGGCCGTCGGTCTGCGTCAAGATCTTTCGTGTGACCCCCGGCGTCGCCGCGGGCGGTGTCTGCGCCGATGCGTCGGTCGCAGCAAATCCGGTGATGGAGCAGAGCGCGCAGGATGCAACGCCAGCAAAGCCTCGGCGTGTCAGCATGATGACCTCCCTGTGGTGACCGGCATCGTCTCGCGCCGGTTCTTTCGCAAAGTTGCCCGACGCAAATGTCCTTGGCAAGCGGCGAGCCGGCGATAGATCAAGGACATCACGCTGCCGAACAGCAGGTGTGAACGGACCTTACGATGCTTTCGTCCGGTCTTCGTTGAGAAACGCGGAAATTTCCTCAAAGAACTGAGGCATCCCCGGATCGTTCTCAAGAGGCAGATGGTTCTTTCCCGGCAACGAAACAAACTTCGCACCGGGAATATTTGCTGCCAGCTGCCGACCCTCTTCGATCGGGACCATGACATCCCCACGAACGTGAAGGACAAGCGTCGGCACCGTTAGCTGCGGTAACAGATCGCGAACGTCAAAATTGGCGACTGTTTCAAAGTAGCGCACAGCGCATTCCGGCGAGCAGCTTTTGCGCTGTAGTTCGTTAAAAGCCTGCGCTTGCTCGGTCGTGGCAGTGGGCATCAATTGAGATGTCATTAACTGCCTGAAAGTAGGATCGTCAGCTCCCCAGCCTAAGCGCATCAGGGTTGACATTGCTCGATATCGATCAAGATCTGCTGGGGTTGTGGAGGCACGCTTGAATCTTCCTGTAGCGAAGCCGCCGAACAAAATAAGGCGGGAGACCCTATTCGGGTTACGCACAGCGTAGGCGATAGACACCGCGCTGCCCTGTGACCATCCGAAAATCGGGAATCGATCCAGGCCCGCTGCATCAACAACGGCGCCCAGATCATTGACCCAGGCGTCCAGCGAAATCTCGGCTGCGTCCCAGTCCGATAGACCGTTACCCCGCGCATCATATCGGACCAGCGTGTTATGTTTGGCCAGTCCTAAAAGCATATGGCGGTAGAGGGGAAGCTCCCAATCGATCTCATGGTGGTTGAGCCAATTTGCCGATTTGACAAGGGGTGGGCCGCTGCCAACCAGCGAATACGCCAAACGAACGCCGTCCGCTGATCTGCAGTACCGAATTTGCTGCTGAAAGTTTGCCGAAGAGGGAATTTGTAAAGCCGCCGGCTGCAGCTTTTTAGCAAGGTTGATTGCATAGACCTCGATTGGCTTGGCAATATTTTTTAACGTTTGAAGCCCAAGTGAGCGAAAGGAAGCATCAAGTTTTCCTTCGATCTGGTCAAAGACCGCACCCGATACGCAAATGCTCCCGGGGTCCGTGATACTCTCCAATCTTGCCGCGATGTTGACCCCATCCCCAAGCAAGTCTCCGCCCCGAACCATCACATCGCCGACGTGGATACCTATTCGGAATCGCAGAGCGGACCCTTCCGCCTCTTGGGCTGCAGTTTCGCCGAGCTTCAGCTGCACCGCGATCGAACATTCCACCGCATCTACGATGCTTGGAAACTCTGCCAGAACGCTATCTCCCGCCGTGTTCGCTATCCTGCCGCCGTGTTGAGCTATCAGCTCATCCATAAGCTGACGGTATGTAGCGAGCCTCCGTAGCGTGCCGGCTTCGTCGGTGCTCATCAGGCGCGAATAACCAGCAACATCGGCTGCAAAAATTGCCGCAAGCTTCCGTTCGATTCGGCCTCTATCGTCCGCCATCGGTCCCGCCTCCGCGCAGTAGTTGATCAGGCCCGCCGATACGTTGCAAGGATTGGTGCCGTCAGGACATTGGCAATCAGAGCAATTTGCCCATGTCGGCATCGTTGCCGGCAGATCGAACGTCCACTTCGGGTCATCTTTCATCGATTGTGACGCTTCGGCCGCACGTCCGGTTAGTTCGCCGCATCACCCTGGCTCTGAGTTTTTCCAGCGAACGGCACGAGCAAAAGGCCGATCAGCGCGACAATGGCGAGCAACATCCAGGCTTCATTGACCGACATCGCGAACGCCGCTCTCTCGACCATCGGGCGGACATAAGCCTCGATGGCGGTATCCGAGACGTCGGGCGGCGGGTGGGTAAACAGCTGCACATCGAGACCGATCGCCTGCGCCGCGGTAACGTCGCCGGCGATCAGCCGGTCGCGCAAGGCCTCGCCATGTCCGATCGAGCGCCCATAAAGGATGGTGTCGATCAGCGCGATGCCGATCGCCCCGCCAAGGTTTCGCATCAGGTTGAAAAGTCCGCTGGCGTCGGGCACTTGCGCCGCGGTCAGCCTGCCCAGAGCCAGCCGCGTCGGCGGCAGCAGGCAGAACATGATGGCGACGCCGCGCAAGACCTGCGGCCAGAACATCTCGTCGAAATCGGCGATGCGGCTCTGAAATGCGCTTAGGCCAAGGCCGACCGCGAACAGGCCGAATCCCGCCGCCGACAATTTGCGCGGATCAAGCCGGCTCTCCAGCGCGCCCGCCACAGGTGCTGCCACCAGTTGCGCGACGCCGGTGACGAGCATGATGGTGCCGATCTCGAAGGCGTCGTGACGCCGCACATAGGCGAGGAAGACCGGCATCAGATAGACCGAACCGAACAATCCAACGCCGAGGCAAAAACTCAAGGCGCAGCCGATCGCAAATGGGCGCGCGCGCAGCGTCGTCAGTTCGACCACGGGATGCGTCGCTCTAAGCGTTCGCCATGTGAAGATGGCCGCCGTCACGGCGATTGCGAGGAACAGCATGAGGCAGAGCGGCGAAAGCCAGCCATCCTGCGGGGCCTGCTTCAGGCCGAGCTCGAGGGCGGCCAGCGCCATCGCCATCAGGGCGAGCGAAGTCCAGTCCAGCGTGGCGAGATCGGCGAAATTCGGTTTCTCCGCCGGCAGCAGGAATGGCGTGGCGGCAGCCGCAACAAGCCCGGGGGCGACATTGATCAGGAACAGCCAGTGCCAGGACCAGGTCTCGGTGATCCAGCCGCCGACCACGGGTCCTGCGGTCGGCGCCAGCACCGCCACGATGCCGGCCATCGTGGTTGCTATCGGATGCTGCGGAAGCGGAAACAGCAGGAACACCGCGGAAAACACCGCCGGGATCAGCGTGCCGCCGGCAAACCCCTGGAGTACGCGGAAAGTGACCAGCGTCGCGAAATCGCCGCTGAACGCGCAGCCGATCGAGGCGAGGGTGAAAAGGCTGATTGAACCCACGAACAGCCAGCGCAACGTCAGTACGCGGGTCAGCCAGCCCGTCAGCGGAATGGCGATGATTTCGGCGATCAGGTAGGCGGTCTGGATCCAGCTCATCGCGTCCCGCGAGATATCAAGCGCAAACTGGATCGCCGGCAGCGAGGTTGCGACCACCTGAATGTCGAGGATCGCCATGAACATGCCGAGGCACATCAGGATAAAGCCGATCCAGGTCGCGCTAGCAGCTTCGTCCGGTACTGATATCGCCACGCTCATGGTGCGGCGCGCGCCATCGTCTCGCGGGCGGCCTCCAGCGCCCGGTTTTCGGCGCGGATGCGGATGGCGAGAACCGCGGCATTGAGGATCGTGAACAGCGCGGCAATCCAGGGCAGACCCAGCATCAGCGGCAGCACGGCGATTTCGCCGGCAACCACGGCATAGTTGGGATGCGCGAGATACCGATAGGGACCCGCCGTCACCAGCGGCTGTCCCGGCGGCACGATGATCCGGGTCGTCCAGCGTGGCCCGAGCGTTCGCATCACCCAGAAGCGCAGACCCTGCAGCACCAGATACAAAATCAACGCGGGCGTATTGATCGGCTGATCGTGCCCGAACACCCACAGTGCGATCAGCCAGGTCGCATGCACCGCGACCATCAGCGGATAGTGCCGCGGCGCCACTTCGACGGCGCCGCAGGCCATCAGGGCGCGTGTGTTATAGTGTGAAAGGACAAGTTCGCCGCCGCGCTGGGCCGTGACAAGCCCAAGGATGAATTCGGCCGATGTCACGCGGCGTGCCGCAGCGAAACGCAGCTTGCGGTGAAGCCGGGTCCGAGCGCCGTCAGCAGCGAGCGTGCCGGCAGCCCCTTGGCGCGGGCACGTTCGAGGATGAACAAGACGGTCGGTGCCGACATGTTGCCGTAGTCGGCGATCACCTGGCGTTCGTGTTCCAGCGTGCCCTGATCGAGCGCGAGCGCGCTCTCGATCGCGTTGATCACCTTGGCGCCGCCGGGATGGCAGATGAACTTGTCGATCTCGGCGATCGAGAGCTGCATGCGCGCCAGGATCTTCGTCAATGCGGGTTTGAGTCGTTCAGTGACGAATTCGGGGACGGTACGGCGAAGGATGACGCCAAAGCCCAGGGGATCGACGCTCCAGCCCATGACGTCGAGCGTATCGGGCCAAAGGTGCTCGCCGGTATGCTCAATCCGGGTGGCGCCGCCGTCGCCTGCGCGCAGGACGATCGCGGCGGCGCCATCGCCGAACAGGCTGGTGGCGATGATGTTGGCCTTGGTGAGCTCATCGAGGCGAAGCGCGAGCGAGCAAAGCTCGATCGTCACCAGCAGCACATTGGTGCCGGGCCGCGCCTGGGCAAGGCGCGAGGCAATCGACAGGCCCGAGGCGCCGCCAGCACAGCCGAGACCGAACACCGGCACACGTGAGATGTCGGATCGAAAACCCATTCGGCGGGCAACGCGCGCGTCGAGACTTGGCGTCGCGATGCCGGTGGAGCAGACGGTGACGACGGTGTCGACATCAGTCGCCATGAGGCCGGCGTCGGCCAGCGCCTTGCCGGCGACGTCGACGAACAGCGCTTCCGCGCCTTCGAAAAAGGCCTCGGTGCGCTCCGGCCAGCCGCGCGGTTGAAGATACCAATCGAACGGTTTCACGCCGTGGCGCTTGACGATTCCGGTGTTGTGAAAAATGCTCGCGAACCGGTCGTAATCGGGAAAACGGCTGCCGAATATGTCCCATGCCGCGGCCAGAACGTCCTTCTGCAAGAAGGTGTGGGGAGGAACCGATGTCGCCAGGGACAGAAGGGCGGCCGTGTGCATGTGATGAGAACTTTCGCGTCGCTTTCAATTATCATGGGAACATCGGACCGGATGGTTTATTTCGGGGATTGTGAAAATCTCTGATCGGTCGGGTCACTAAAACGTGAAACGCGCGTCTATGGCGCCGCGTATCCTCACGAATCTTGTTCGGGCCTTTCGCGAAACAACCGCCTCACGCTGGGCGGTAGAACCTCGCCGCTGGGCCGGCCGGCCCGGTCGGCTAACGCTCATCGCCAGCGCTGCGGAAATGTGGTAACGGACAAGCAAACCGGAGGATGGCGCCCATGGCCGAACCGAAACTGGAAGTGCCGAGCGAGCTGCGCGATCTGGCCGAAAAGACCATCGATCAGGCCGAGAGGGCGTTCGGATTGTTCTTCGATGCCGCCAACAAATCGGTCGCGTCGGTTCCGAGCCCGGGAACGGAAATTTCCAAACAAGCGTTGTCGTTCACCGAGCAAAATATGAAGGCCGCCTTCGAGCATGCACGGAAACTGGTCCACGCTACTGACCTTCAGCAGGCCATGCAGATTCAGTCGGAGTTCCTGAAGAGCCAATTCACCAATGCCGGGGAGCATATGCGCCAGATCACGGGCGAGGTCATGTCCGCGGCCAAGGATGCATCGAAACCTAAATTGTGAGACTCGCGCGGCGTACTTGCGACGTTGAACACGAAAATCCACTGCCCATAAAATGATCTTGCAGAAGCCCACGCCCTGGACTTCACTCTCACTCGCAGGTCCTTGACGGGCCACCGGATGCAACTATCTGCCGTCCGTCAAACTTTCTGCTGATCCCTGTCGGCTTTCACCGGCGGGGATTTGCATTTTCAATCTGCGAGCTAACCCATCTCGGGACTAGATGGCTTTCAAAAAACTCTCATCGGACGCGCAGGCGCCGCATCGATAGGTCAGGAGATTGAGGCTGCTGTTTTGCGGCTCGATCAGCATCAGCTTCATGGGCTCGCCACATTTGATGCATGGCAGCTCGGTGGTGGTTTGAAAGCGCGTGCACGTGGGCGTCGGTCGGCGATTGTCCAGCACCGGGTCCTCGATTTTCCAAGGAGAAGACGCAACGCTACGTCATCGGGCCGAACTGCCTCACTATGGCCGATTCTGGACACAATTGAAAAGAGCCGAAGAGCGAGGAACTCGCTCACAAATTGTTCAATTCGCGGAACCTTGGCGGTCTTAGAGCAAGGTCGGTTCTGATTGAATCAGAACCGACGCTCTAATTTCTTGTTTTGACGCGTTTTCTTCACGCGAACCGGTATCCACTTCGCTCGAAAACGCTCTAAGTGAACCGAATCCGGATTGGATCAAGCCGGATCCCCGTTGGCGCCGCGGTCCATGTTTCCCCCGAGGCGATCGGCATCGCCTTGGTCAGCGTGCCGGTGCTGACGATTTCCCCGGCGGCTAGCGGCGGGTTGACGGGATCGGACGCGAGCAAGCCTGCGAGATGACGCAGCGCCGAGAGCGGGCCGCCCAGCACGTTTTCGGCCTCCCCGCGGTCGACCAGCCGGCCGTCGCAACTGAGCTCGACTACGAACGCGCCAAGCGTCTGCCGCCACTCGGCTGCACGTGGTGCGAACGGATGGCGCGGTCCGATCAAAAGCGCGCCATGCACGCCGTTGGCCGCGATGGTGTCGCTGGCGGCAAATTTCCACCCCGGAAAAATCGATTGCACGATCTCAAAACCGAGCGCAACCCATGCGATACAGGACGATAGCGCCGCCTCGTCCATGTCGGCCGAAGGTGGCTTGCCAAGGCCGAACACGATTTCGGGTTCGATACGCGGTTCGGAAAACGGCCTGAGCGGCAGGGCTTCTTGCTCCGCGAGATCATGCACGCTGCGGTCAAACACGTGGCCCCAGATCGGCGCGAAGACGCCGTACTGCGCCCAGATCGTGCGGTTGGTGAAACCGATCTTGCGCCCCACGGCTTTCGCGCCTCCTGCCTCGTACATCTGCCTGACCAGCGGCGTGATGCGATAGGCGTCCTCGACGCTCAGGCCGGAAGGACGCGCCGAGAACGGCGAAATCTGGCGGGTGTTGTCAAGTGCTGCGAACGCCTCGGTCGCGATGGCGTGGAGTGTTCGGGTATGTTCGTTGTTGTCCATCCGCCTGCCCCGCCGCGCTGGTGCGCGCGATCGTCCCTCTCAGCGCGGCATTTTGTACACGCGGCGTCGGCCTATGGGTAGGGCCCCGGTCCGAGTTTGGCGATGAGCGGTTTGTCGGTTTGTGCCGGCGCCAGGTCGCTCGCGGCGGGATCGCCCAGGAATCGATCGAGGGTTGCCTGAATCGTCTCTTTCACCGCATCCGGGCCGCGGTCGCTCATGTCGGTGTGCTGAAACTTGGTTTTGACGATGTCGATACTGTCGGCGTTGGCCTGCTGCGGGTTCGGCAGCACGTCGGGATCGGTCTTGAAATTCGGGTCCGAAGAACGGAACGACAGGATCTTCATCTTGTCGTTGAGCACAAAGGGAACGCGCAGATTGTCGAGGGTGATGATCTTCGACACCAGTTCCGGATGTTGCTTGGCGCAGAACATCGCGACGTCGCCGCCATTGGAATGTCCGACCAGCGTCAGGTGATCGTAGTCGGCGTTCGGCTGCAATGCTTTCAATTGCCCCAGCACGAACAGGATATTGGCCTCGCCGCGTTCATAGACCTCCTGGCGGCCGACATAGGGAAGGCCGACCTTGGTCACCAGCGGTGGGTCGGTCGGCAGGTCCTGCTGAATGCTTGCAACCAGATATCCCCGTGCCGCAAGGACGTTGGCCAGGAATGAATATTCGGTGTTCTTGACGGTGTTGCCGTTGCTGATGATGGCGACAGGAAGCTTCCAGAGACCGGCATCGGCCTTCATCTCGTAGTCCCGGCGCACGGCGAGATCCACCGAAATGGGGCGCGCCCGCGCGGTGTCCAAGAGATCCAGCGTCTCGTGTCGAATGGCCCACTTGCTGACGGCGACATACAGGCCGCCGAGGAGAATGCAGAGGCAGGCCAATACCGCAAAGGCCCGTTTCATCGTTTCCTTCCTGGTCAATTCTTACTGCAAGAGATGGTGTTGGAACGCGCCAGCCGCGACTTAAGCTCATGCCAGTGGCAATTTAATTTTAGGAAAGTTATTGCTCTGCAGCATTAGGTGAAGGGCCAAAACCGGCTTAGCCGGCCGGACTTGCACCCTTTGCCGACGCTTCGGCCGCCTTTACCCGGATCATGGCGACCACCGCGTCGATGATCCCGGTGATGGCGGTTCGCCGATACTCCCACCGCGGATCGGGGTCAGGTGCCGCGATCACCATGGTGGCGTTGGCCTCGAACAGCAAAAGATCGCCATCGGAACCAAGGCCGAAATCGACGCCGGCATAGTCGAGGCCGAGCACGTCACGGATTGCGGTGAGCGCGGCCATCGCCTTGTCGCCAAGCACAGCCGGCATATCGCTGAGAAACGCTAATTCCTCGGCCCGATGGTCCGGCTGGTCGGCCATGTCGGAGGTGAAATAATGCACTTTCCAGTTTCGTGAGATCGCCAGGTGCATCGGATAGATTTGCCTATCGATCATCATCACCCGGTATTTGCGCGCGCTGCCGTCGCTGCCGCGGGCATCGAGATACTCGATCACAAGGAGATCGCTTCCCGGCAGGCCGGCTGCGGCGGTGGCCAGGTCGGCGCCCTTTTCGATGAGGATGAAATTGCGTCCGGTGTGATAGCCGGGAGAACGCAGCAGCAGCGGGAACTTAAATTGGTGGTGCGCGATCCAGGTGGCGCCGTCGGGGCCGGCGAGGATGTCGCGTGCGACCGACAACGTTTTCGGGGTTACCACGCCGGGCAGGGCGGCGAGCCGTTGAGCATTTCCGATGCGACCGCTCTTCATCACCGCGCGGGGATCGTTGACGACAGGTGCGGAGCTTCGCGCGATCAAACCGACGGCGGCAGAAAGCGCGCTCTCGCAGAGGCAGAACGGCCTTCGGATCGAGATAGTCCGCGACGACGACCGACGTCAGGAAGATGCGGTCGTCGAGAAACGGCGCGGTCGGAATATTGCCGCCGCCGGAGGAGACCAGTTGCAAAAGCATAACCGGCGGCTCGCTGCCGCGATAGGGCAGGCTCGAGATGGCATGACCGGCAAAGCCCTTTTGGAAGTGCTCACGCGCGGCCTCGCGGTCACCATTGTCGGCGAGCACCGCCCCCAATCCCTGATGCGCCTGGGCGTGATCCGGGTCGGCCCTTAAAGCGGCCTCGTAATGCACGCGCGCCTGCTCATGCTTGTTGGCGCGAAGCAGGAGATTGGCGAGGTTCACATGCCCCATCGGGTTGTCGGGGTGGTGGAGAATCGCTTCGGCATAGACGCGGCAGGCGGCGTCGATGGCGCCCTGACTTGCCAGCAGCGTGCCGAATTCGTTGAGCGCACTGAAATTCGTAGGCCACCGGTGCAGGATATCGATAAAGGCCTGCTGGGCGTCCTGCCGCCGCTCCAGCGCGCCGAGCAGAGCCGCGCGCTCGATCTCGGTTGCGATTGTCTCGGCCCCGCCGCGCGCACCTGCGAGCAGGACTTCGAGCTGATGCAGCCTCGACTCCTGTGCAACCCGGGGGGCCCAGCCAATGCCGGCCGCGCCATCGGCGGGCTGCGCGTTCTGTTTCACTGCCGTCACGGTGCGAAGGCTTCGATACCGGAGATTTCAGTCCGCCACTATCGGCTGATTCGCAGCCTTCGCGTACCGGCAAAGGTGCCGACCGGCCCTGGCCACGGGTCTCAGCTTCGTGCCCGAATTTCCGAGACGTCCCCTTATTGCTCTTGATCGAAGGCGATGCCGATCCGCCTTTCTTTGCGCCAGACGACACGGCAGGGCAGATGATTGCCCTCCGTCACCAAGGTGAACTGAGCCGGGATTCCAAGTGGGCTGGTGACATCGAGCGCCGCTCCGGTGGCGGAGATATTGCGCACCGTGCAATCGATGGCGCCGCCGCCGAACTCGATCTTCCCGGCTTTCAAAACCCGTTGCCTGTTTGTAATCCGGTGCTCATCTTCCATCGGACTGTCATGCTCCGGAAAACCACGGAATCGGTAGACGGTTACCGGAGTGAACCCCAGACGATGCCGAGGCTTCCGCCATCGGCAAAGAAAAAATCGGCAAGGTTTTCTGGCCGCCACGCCTCGCAGCGCCGCGACAAGCCCGGCGCGCGCCGCTCGGAGAAGTCATTTGACCGGGCGACAGGACAATTCCGCTGACCAATCGGCAGCTTCAAATCGCGCTGATTCAGCAACACTCGGGAAAAATCGCCGGAGAACAACATGGGTGCCGTAATTGGCTGCGGCGGTGCAGTAAGGTGCTTTCGTGGATTCTCGTTTTTTATTCGGCGCCAAACGCTCTTAGTTCTTTTGGCGTAGTTCTCCCGGCACTTGAGCGACTGAAAGCCCCGCCATCGTGCGGGGCTTTTTTCGTGTCGCGCGGCACACGAGCGGGCATGGCAAGGTGTTGCGCCGAATGCACGGGTGCGCGTTTGACAATCCGCGCTTCCGGTCGCGGCCGGCTGTTATGCCGCGAGCTCGGCGTTGGCGCGCTGCATATTGGTGGACATGTCGTCGGTCACCGCGCTCTGCTCTTCCACCGCGGCGGCGGTCGTGGTCACGAACTCGCTGACACTGGCAATCGCAACCTTGATCGCACCCAGTGAGGCCGCTACTTCGGCAGAGATACCGTTGAGCGCATCGATCTCACTCGCGATTCTGTCGGTCGCCTGCGTGGCCTGGTTGGCCAGATTCTTGACCTCGGAGGCCACGACGGCAAAGCCCCTGCCGGCTTCGCCCGCGCGCGCCGACTCGATCGTGGCGTTCAGCGCGAGCAGGTTGATCTGCGAGGTAATGTTGCTGATCAATTCGACGATGCCGCTCATGGCCTGCGCCGCATTGGTGAGTTTCTGCGCCTGGGTGTCGGCGGATTCCACCTGCTGGACCGCGCTGGCGGCGGTGTCCTTGGATTTCACCATTGTCTGGGAGATCTCGCGGATCGAGGTGGTCATTTCCTCACTGCCGGCGGCCACCGATTCGATGAAACCTCGCGCGCGTTCAGCCTTCATGCGGATGATCGCCTGGGCCGAGACATCGGTCGCGTATTTGACGACCTTGAAGGGCTTGCCGTTGAGGTCGAGAATGGGATTGTAGGATGCCTGAATCCAGACCGCTTTGCCGGCCTTGCCGATGCGCCGGTATTCGCCCGCCTGGAACTCTCCGCGATTGAGCGCCGCCCAGAACGCGGCATATTCCGGTTTGCCCTGTTCGACGGGGTCAACGAACATGCGGTGATGCTTGCCCTGGATATCCGCGGCTGTGTAACCCATGACATCGAGAAAATTCGGGTTTGCGGAGATGATGGTTCCGTCCATGTTGAACTCGATGACGGCCAGCGATTTGCGGATGGCTTCGATCTGGCCGTTGCTGTCGGCCCCGGCCAATTTCTGCTTGGTGACATCGGTTGCAAATTTGACGACCTTGAGCGGCTTGCCGGCCTCGTCGAGGATCGGATTGTAGTTCGCAAGAATCCAGACTTGCTTGCCGCCCTTGCCGATCCGCTTGTATTCGGCGGTCTGGAATTGGCCGCGACGGAGGCTATCCCAGAAATTCCGGTACTCCGCGCTGTCGCGCTGGGCGGGCTCGACGAACATGCTGTGATGCTTGCCGGCAACCTCGGCCAGCGTATAGCCGAGCGCGTTCAGGAAATTCTGGTTGGCGTCAATGATCGTACCGTCCATTTCGAATTCGATGACGGCCTGGGCGCGACCAATCGCCAGCATCTTTCCGGCGTCTTCGATGCTTTGCTGTTTGCGCGCGGTGATATCGGTCGCGAACTTGATGACCGAGACCGGCTTGCCGTCGGCGCCGAGAATGGGATTGTAGGAAGCCTGAATCCAGACTTCCCGTCCGTCCTTGCGGATGCGCTTGTATTCCGCCGCCTGAAATTCGCCGCGGTTCAGCGCTGCCCAAAACGCGGCATAGGCGGGCTTGGCCTGCTCCGCCGGATCGACGAACATGCGGTGATGCTTGCCGGCAATCTCGGCCAGCGTGTAGCCCAGTGTGTTCAGGAAGTTCTGGTTGGCCGTGATGATCGTGCCGTCGAGCTTGAATTCGATGACCGCCTGGGAGCGGTCGATGGCCGCCGACTGCGCGAGCGCGCGGGCTGTTTCTGCCTTGCTTTGTCGATTAAACATCTGGTTGCCTTTCGGAAAACAAGCCTCAGCGCGGGGTGGGCATGGGATGCGGAGTGCGAACGCTACCGGGAACAGCCGCTTCAGATGATAGAAAAACTTGGTTAATAGATCGGTTACAATGCAACCGAAATACGGAGCAGGCATAGGATGTTGCGGGGCAATGATGAGGTCAGTTCGGGGGGTGTTGCCGGTGAGCGATGTTACCAGTTCAAGCCAGACGAAACACATCGCCGTGTTTGGCGCCCCGATCGAGATCGGGGCGTCGCTGCGCGGAACGCTGATGGGGCCAGCGGCGCTCCGTACTGCCGGGCTTCTGACCTTGCTCGAAGGACTAGGTTTTGCGGTGAAAGATCACGGCGATCTCTCGGTCGCGGGGGTGGCCGACCTCGAAGATATCCCGCCCGATGACGCCAAGCACTACCGGGAAATTCAGCGTTGGATCCGGACATTGAGCGCGCGCGCCTACGAGCTGGCGGATGCGGGCGTCATTCCGATCTTTATCGGTGGGGATCATTCGCTGTCGATGGGTTCGGTGAACGGGGTCGCGCGTCGTTGCCACGAAGCGGGCCGCGAGCTGTTCGTACTGTGGCTCGATGCGCACGCCGACTACAACACCCCGGCGACCACGATCACGGGCAACATGCACGGGATGTCGGCGGCGTTTCTCTGTGGTGAGCCGGGGCTCGATGGTCTTTTGGGAAAAGAGCCCCGTGCAGCGATCGATTCTAGCCAGCTCGAACTATTCGGGACGCGCTCGATCGACAAACTGGAAAACGATTTGTTGCGCCATCGCCGCATCAGCATGGCCGACATGCGCCAGATCGACGAGTTCGGCGTCGGGGTGCTGATCCGCCGCGTGATCGACAAGGTGAAAGCCCGCGATGGATTGCTGCATGTGAGCTTTGACGTCGATTTTCTCGATCCAGCCGTGGCCCCCGGCGTCGGCACCACGGTGCCCGGTGGCGCGACTTATCGCGAGGCGCATCTGGTGATGGAGATGCTCCATGATTCCGGACTGGTGCGATCCCTCGATATTGTGGAACTCAATCCGTTCCTGGACGAGCGGGGGCGCACCGCGCGCACCGTGGTGGAACTGATCGGGAGTCTGTTTGGTCAGCAGATCACCGATCGTCCTACCCCTACCAATGCGATCAGCCCCGATCGTTGAACGACCGCACCTGCCCGGAACCTTCGCCGCCGCGCACGCTTGACCTCACGAGGGAGACGTCAGGCGAGGTATTTCGATGACTAACAATCATTCGAAGCGGACGGGTGTGCATCCAGTCGTGGTCGCATTGGCAATTGCGATTTTCGGCATGCTGGGGATGTTGACGGTGGATCACGGCCCGTGGAGTCACCCCAACGTCCAAGCCGCGGAAGTCGCCAATCACACGACGACCGGCGAGGCCGCGCGAGCCGCCGGAGCTGTGGTTGTGCCGATCGAGCCGAGGCCGGCGCTGGAGCCCGAGCCGCTTGGACCGAAGCCTGCGCAGCCCGCCGGTCCCAGGCACCCCTAGAGCGTTTTCGAGCGAAGCGGATACCGGTTCGCGTTAAGAAAACGCGTCAAAACAAAAGATTAGAGCCTCGGTTCTGATTCAATCAGAACCGAACAGGCTCTAAGGCCGAGCGCACTTTGAGCGAAATGGTGATCTTGCTCGACGCCGTCGTCAGCGAACGCTGACAAAGGTGCCCCATAAGGCCGCGAGAATGGCGCCCACGAAGACATAGGATGGGTTGTCGCAAAACGTACCGCCGTATCGGCACATGGTAACGCCAAGCGAGCCGATCTCATGATGATTGGCAGCGTAAAACAGGCCGGACAGCACGGCCAACGCGCCTGCTACAAAATACATCCTGCCCTCCGCGAGGGAAAATCTCACACTCGAGACGAAATTGGCGCAGCGCCATTGCGATTTCGAAAACAAACAAGGGAAATTTTTCGTTACTCCGGCGGCGACGCCCGAGCGAGACATCCCGATATGTCGTCTCGCCGACATTGAAAGGACGACGAGCGCTTCACAAATGGCTGGCGCCGTTATTCCGCCGCCTGCGAAGACGGCGGACGCATGGTCTCGACGCCATCCGCTTCGGTCGCGGAGATCGTCGTGCGTATCATCAGCCGCGCCTCGTGTGAAGGCCACGGCCGACCGCGATGCATGGTCGCGCGGTTGTCCCACATCACGACGTCGCCTTTGCGCCATTGGTGCAGGTAGCTCGTATCTGGAGCGGTCGAAAATGCCATCAGTTCGTCGATCATATGCTTGCCTGCGGCAGGTTCCATGCCTTCGACGGCATAGGCGTGGGAGGCGAGATAGATCGCGCCGCGGCCGTTCACCGGATTCTTCCACACCATGCGCCAGCATTGCGGCGGCAGCGCCGCGCGCTCTTCGGCGCTCGCAAGGCCCGGCGCGATCTGACTGCGCGAATGCGCGTAATCGTGCCAGGCAAAGGAATTTTCGAGTCTCTTCCGCAAGCCGGCATCCAGCCGTTCGAAGGCAAGGCGGGTCGAGACATATTCGGTTTCCCCGCCTTGCGCGGGGATGACGCGGGCGGAAAGGATTGAGGTCAGCGCGGGCACGCGCTTGAACGAGGAGTCGGTATGCCAAAGCTGGTTGGCCTTGCTGCGAAGGGCAAGCCGGTGATCCGGCGGCACCACTTTCCCGTCAGGGCCGATGGTGCTCAGGATTACGAAATGTGAACCCGTTCCCTGCGAGCCGACCTTCGTGACTTCCGGCGGTCCGAAGCGTCGCGAAAAGGCGAGCTGGATTTCGTCGGTCACATCCTGGTCGCGAAACACCAGAACGGAATGTTCCTCGAAGGCCGCGCGCGTCGCCGCGTAGGCGGCATCGTCCGCGGCGACATCCGAAAGGGTCACCCCGCGCAGTTCGGCGGCAAAGCCCGGGCCGATGGGAATGATTTCCATTGGCAGGTCCCTCCCTGTGGTTTTGGCCCCGGCGAAGTTAGGGTAATTTCTTCCGCCCGGCAACGCGGCGTCTTGTTCGCGCTGATCATGTTCTGGTCGGTGATTTTTCTCGTAACATCTGACCGGCATAATCCGGAAGAGTTGTTCGGCGTGCGCGAGAGCCGGCGGCGTCTATTTCAGATTGTCCACGGCCGCGGCCTGCTGTGCGATCTTGTTCTGCGCGATGACCCCTTCGAGCCGCGCGATGTTTTCCAGAAGACGCTGGCTGGTCAGCACCAGGAAGTAATAGCCGAATTGCGGGTTCTGGAAGTAAATCTCGAGCAGCTTCTCATAGGTGATGGTCAGGACGTGGCCGTCCTCGAGGCATTCGACCGTCGCCGTGCGCTTATTGTCGGGCGAAAGAAAACCGAGTTCGCCCATCAGGCGCCCCGGCGGCAGCTCGACCTTGATTTCCTTGACCAGGAATTTTCCGGTGACGGTCAGGAACATCTCGTTGGCCGCATCGTCCTTCTTGAACAGCACATCGCCCTTGCGATATTTGCGTTCGCTCATGAACGGCTTCAGCCATTCCATCGACGTGTCGCCCTGTGTCGCGCCGCGCGCCTTCTTCACGAGCGTGAGCATTTGACGGAGGCGATAGGCATTGATGGGAACCATCAGGAGATACAAGAGAAAGGTCGTGACGTTTCCGGCGAGCGCGCCGAAGCCGGCGAAGAATGCGCAGCCGATCATGTTCGCAACCCGCAACGGCACCATGGTCTGCGTCAGCAAGGTAGCGACAAAGAAGATGGCGCCGATCAGCGCGAACAGATTGGCAAGTGTGATATTGGCCAGAAAGATTTCCAGCAGGCGGTTGAATATCGCGTCGTAGGTGACATTGTTGGGATCGAGACCAAGCTGAACCAGAATCTTTGCGACCCTGAGGTTTTCCGCGGCGGCGTCGAGGATGCGATCGAGCGTCGTCGACATGTCTGCACTGAAAGTCATCGGATCCCCCGCGCAAAATTGCTGGTCATCGCCGTATATCCCGGGTCTAGCCAAAATCGAGGTTTGAGAGCGTTAGTAACGGTCTGGATGCCAACGATCAACTTTTACTCCGGAAGCCCGTTTCGGGCGGCCGGTTGGCCCTGCCAGAGCCACCTTTCCGGTCGCGATCGGGCCAAGCTTGCAGCGATGAAAAATCAGCGGGTCGTGCTCGCGCGGCGGATTTTGTGTGGCCAGTCCCGCACTAAGTTCGGATATCGCCCTGGTTGTGGCTGGTAGCCCATTCCCAACAGGATAGGCTTTTTGCTAAGGCTGGCCCAACGGACTATCGGCCAAGGGTGCCAAGATTGTCCTGGTGGGGGTCGCGTGCGGCGCAGGGATTTCATCGTTCTTCTCGGCGGGGCGGCGACGGTACGGCCGCGCGTCGGGTTTGCGCAGCAGGCCTCGGTCGTCCATAAAGTCGGTTTCCTCTATCCGGGCCCGAGTACGGCCGCGCCCGCTCGTATCGATGCGTTCTCCGAAGGACTGCGCGCGGCGGGTTATCGTGTGCCGGGACAGGTCGAAATCATCTCGCGGTTCGCGGAGAATGATCCGGCGCGGCTTGCGCCTTTGGCGCGCGAATTGATCGAGCGAAATGTCGTTGTCATTGCAGCCGTGAGCGCAGGCGCGGCCAATGTCGTTCGAGCTGCCACAACGACCATTCCGATCGTTGCGCTCGACCTGGAAATCGACCCTGTCGCCACGGGCATGATTGCAAGTCTGGCTCACCCGGGCGCCAATCTAACGGGCTTTTTTTTCGATTTTCCCGAGTTCAGAACGAAACTGCTGCAGCTTCTGAAGGAAGTCGTTCCGAACCTTTCCAGAATTGCGGTGATATTGGATCCCAACACGGGTCTCCCGCAATTGGCGTCGGTGGAGGCGGGTGCCGCAGCAATGAAGCTGAAGCTGGAGAAGTTCGAAGCGCGCAATGTGACCGAAATGAACCAGGCATTCGACGCTGCAAAGCGTGCGAATGTGGACGCGGTCATGATCCTTTCATCACCCTTCCTCGGCGCAAATACCAAGCTGATGGCAGACCTGGCCTTGCGGCACGCGCTTCCAGCCGTGACGCTGTTGTCCGAGTTTGCGCGAAATGGCGGACTGATGTCGTATGGACCAAACATTCTCGACACCTATCGTCACGTCGGCGGCATGGCCGCCAAAGTGCTTCAGGGAAGTAAATCGTCAGAGTTGCCGGTCGAACTGCCTACCAGGTTTGAGCTGGTTGTGAACCTCAAGACGGCAAGAGTTCTTAAGCTCGAGATTCCGGCGACCTTGCTGATCCGCGCCGACGAGGTGATTGAATAGAGCGGAGCGAGGTCTGCTGATGGCGCCCGGCGCGCCCGGCATGGATCAGCCACCGGGGCTGAAGTGTCATTTGGCGGCCGGCGATCCCCTCGACAGCCGCAACGCCCGCCGCCTGCTCAGCGAGGATGATCACGCGTGCAGCGCGCTGGGCACGCGGGCCAGAAGTATCCAACACAGTGCTGGAATGCGTGTTCCACGGGGCGCGTCACTCGGCCGCGCCGATCCCGAACTTGTGAAGCTCAATGCCCCGGTATTGCTGCCATCAGCGCCCAGACTTGTACGTTTGGAGGCTGCAGGAGCCATACATTAACAATATATTAATCCGCACACACAGGGCGTCAGTAGTCGCCCGGATGTTGCGGGCGGGTTACATGTCCCAGAAATCATATCATTTTTTGACGAGGGTGGATCGTCTAGCACAAGTATTGCATTGCCTCATGGAGACGGTCGCGTGTCCAATGGGTCGATGTGCTGATGCTGATTCGCGGGCCGGGTACAGGCAGCGCTTTTACGACGTGGGAGTGACAACGGGCGTTCCAGCGGTGCCGCAAACCATATGAGGAGAGGGATCATGTACAACGATTCTCTGTTCAATGCTTTCGCCCGGTCCTTCGAGGCCCGAAGCGAAACTGACATGTCGATGGCGGAATATCTGGAGTCGTGTCGAGGCGATCCGATGCGATATGCGAATGCGGCCGAACGACTACTAGCCGCCATCGGCGAGCCACAGATGATTGACACGGCCAGGGACCCCCGCCTTGGCCGTATTTTTTTGAACAGGACCATGCGCGCCTATCCGGCCTTCACCGGATTCCACGGCATGGAAGAAACCATCGAGCGCATCGTCGGGTTCTTCCGGCACGCCGCTCAAGGACTGGAGGAGCGCAAACAGATTCTTTATCTGCTGGGCCCGGTCGGTGGCGGCAAGTCATCGCTCGCCGAGCGGTTGAAGTCGCTGATGGAAGTCCACCCGATCTATGTGCTGAAGGCCGGCGACGAGCTCAGTCCGGTGTTTGAGTCCCCGCTCGGTTTGTTCGATGCGGAGCAGCTCGGTCCGATGATCGAGGAGAAGTACGGCATTCCGCGCCGCCGCCTCAACGGGCTGATGAGCCCGTGGTGCTACAAGCGGCTCGAAGCCTTCGGCGGCGACATCTCGCGCTTCCGCGTCGCCAAAATCCAGCCCTCGCGACTGCGCCAGATCGCGATCGCGAAAACCGAGCCGGGCGATGAGAACAATCAGGACATCTCCTCGCTGGTCGGCAAGGTCGACATCCGCAAACTGGAGACCTTCGCCCAGAACGATCCCGACGCCTACAACTACTCCGGCGGGCTCAATCGCTCCAATCAGGGCATTCTCGAGTTCGTCGAGATGTTCAAGGCGCCGATCAAGATGCTGCACCCGCTTCTGACGGCGACCCAGGAAGGCAACTACATCGGCTCCGAGAATATCGGTGCGATTCCCTTTACCGGCGTCATTCTCGCGCATTCGAACGAATCCGAATGGCAAAGCTTCAAGTCCAACAAGAACAATGAAGCCTTCATCGACCGCATCTGCGTCATCAAGGTGCCGTACTGCCTGCGGGTGACCGAGGAGCAGAAGATCTACGAAAAACTCATTTCGGGATCCGAGCTCGCGGCCGCGCCGTGCGCGCCGGCAACGCTGGAGACGCTGGCGCGCTTCTCGGTGATGTCGCGTCTGCGCAAGCACGAAAACTCGACGACTTTTGCCAAGATGCGGGTCTATGACGGCGAAAGCCTCAAAGAATCCGATCCCAAGGCCCGCAGTGTCCAGGAATACAAGGACGCCGCCGGCGTCGACGAAGGCATGGACGGCGTCTCGACCCGCTTTGCCTTCAAGGTTCTGGCGGCGACCTACAATCACGATACCTCGGAACTTGGCGCCGATCCCGTCCATCTGATGTACGTGCTGGAGCAGTCGATCCGCCGGGAGCAACATTCGGAGGAGATCGAAAAGCGCTACCTCGAGTTCATCAAGGCCGAGCTCGTGCCGCGCTACGCGGAATTCATCGGCAACGAAATCCAGAAGGCGTATCTGGAATCTTATTCGGATTACGGGCAGAACCTGTTCGACCGTTACGTCGACTACGCCGACGCCTGGATCGAGGATCAGGACTTCAAGGACCCGGACACCGGCCAGATGCTCAACCGCGAGCTTCTCAACCAGGAACTGACCAAGATCGAGAAACCCGCAGGCATCGCCAACCCCAAGGACTTCCGCAACGAGGTGGTCAAGTTCTCGTTACGCTCACGGGCCCAGAACAATGGCAAGAATCCGTCCTGGACCTCTTACGAAAAGATCCGTGAGGTCATCGAAAAGCGGATATTCTCCCAGGTCGAAGACCTGCTTCCGGTGATCTCGTTCGGTTCGAAAAAGGACGGCGATACCGAAAAGAAGCACGGCGAGTTCGTCTCGCGAATGGTGGAACGCGGTTATACCGAGCGCCAGGTTCGCCGGCTCGTCGAATGGTACATGCGTGTAAAACAAGCCGGCTGAGGCGGATGCAACAGTGGCAATGTTCATTGTCGATCGGCGTCTGAATCCAGGCAGCAAGAGCCTGGAGAACCGCCAACGTTTCCTGCGCCGTGCCAAGGCGCTGGTTCAGGGCGCCGTGAAGAAGTCCTCCGAGGGTCGCGACATCAAGGATGTCCTGGAGGGTGGCGAGGTCAGCATCCCGCTTGACGGGATGCATGAACCTCGCTTTCGCCGCGAAGGCGGCACGCGCGACAGGGTGCTTCCGGGCAACAAGAAGTTCGTCGAAGGTGATATCCTGCCGCGTTCGGGCCAAGGCCGCGGTCGGGCATCCCAGCCGGGCGAGGGCGACAGCGAGGACGACTTCCGGTTCGTTTTGTCCCGCGACGAGTTTGTCGATCTGTTCCTCGACGACCTTGAGTTGCCGGATCTCGCCAAGCGCAAGCTTGCCGAAGCCGAAGGCGAAGGGCTGCAACGCGCGGGCTATACGACCTCCGGTTCACCGGCGAACATTTCGGTAAGCCGCACGGTTCAGCTTGCGATGGCGCGCCGCGTCGCGCTGCGGCGGCCGCGGCCGGAGACGATTGCGCGGCTCGAGGCGGAGCTGAAGGACTGCGTCGAGGAGGATCGTCGTGCCGAGCTGGCGGCTGAGATCGAGGCATTGAAGGCAAAGGCCCGCCGTATTCCGTTCATCGATCCGATCGACATCCGCTTTCGCCGTTTTGAAACCGTGCCGAAGCCCGTGGCGCAGGCCGTGATGTTCTGCCTGATGGACGTTTCCGGCTCGATGTCCGAACATATGAAGGATCTGGCCAAGCGGTTTTATATGCTGCTCTACGTGTTCCTGACGCGGCGCTACCGGCATGTCGAGATTGTCTTCATTCGTCATACCGACCGCGCGGAGGAGGTTGACGAAGACACTTTCTTCCACGGGCCGGCGTCGGGCGGCACGATGGTATCGAGCGCGCTGGAGGCGATGCACGACATCGTCAGGTCGCGGTTCCGTCCTGCGGACTGGAACATCTACGCTGCGCAAGCCTCCGACGGCGACAACTCGCTTTCGGACAGCGCGGTGACGGGCCGGCTCCTGACCGACATGATCCTGCCGGTCAGCCAGTTCTTTGCCTATCTCGAAGTCGGCGAGGCCAGCGGCAGCACCTTCGACATGCCGGACTCGTCGCTGTGGACGCTGTATCAGCGTCTGCGCACCGATGGCGCACCACTGTCGATGCGCAAGGTCAGCGACCGCAGCGAAATCTTTCCGGTGTTTCACGACCTGTTTCAGCGTCGCCGGAATCAGGAGAAGGCCGCGCCATGACCGCGACAGCCGAGCGCCTGTTTGAGGGAGCGGACTGGGATTTTCCGAAGCTGCAGCGCATCCATGATGCGTGCGAGAAGATCGCGCGAACTGAACTCGGCCTCGATACCTATCCGAACCAGATCGAGATCATCACCGCCGAGCAGATGCTCGATGCCTATTCCTCGGCCGGCATGCCGCTGTTCTACAAGCATTGGTCGTTCGGCAAGCATTTCGCCCATCACGAGGCGTTCTACCGCAAGGGGTTGAAAGGTCTCGCCTATGAGATCGTGATCAACTCTTCGCCGTGCATCTCCTATCTGATGGAAGAGAACACCGCGACCATGCAAACGCTGGTGATCGCGCACGCGGCCTTCGGCCACAATCATTTCTTCAAGAACAACTATCTGTTCCGGCAATGGACCGATGCCGATGGCATCCTCGATTATCTCGACTTTGCCAAGAGCTACGTGGCGCAATGCGAGGAGCGTCACGGCCGCCACGCGGTCGAGATGACGCTCGATGCGGCGCATGCGCTGATGTCGCACGGCATCGATCGCTATCCCGGCAAGAAGAACCTTGATCTTCGCGCCGAAGAAAAGCGGGCCGAAGAACGTCGGGTGCATGAGGAGAGCGTGTTCAACGACCTGTGGCGAACGGTTCCGACCGGCCCGGTGAAGAGCGCGGAACTCTTGAGCACCGAGCGGCGCCGCAAGCTGCTCGGGCTGCCGCAGGAAAATATCCTGTACTTCCTCGAAAAGGTCGCGCCGCGGCTACAACCCTGGCAGCGCGAGCTGCTGCGGATCGTACGGCACATCGCGCAGTATTTCTATCCGCAAAGCCAGACCAAGGTCATGAACGAGGGTACCGCGACCTACGTGCATTATCGCATCATGACGCGGCTGCACGAGCAGGGCCAGCTCTCCGACGGCAATTTCCTCGAGTTCCTGCAATCCCACACCAATGTGGTGTTCCAGCCCGAGTTCGACGATCAGCGCTTTTCGGATTTCAATCCTTACGCGCTCGGCTTTGCGATGATGCAGGATATCGAGCGCATCGTCTCCAATCCGGACGAAGAGGATCGCGAGTGGTTCCCGGACATTGCCGGGACTGGCGACGTCATGACGGTGCTGCGCCAAGTCTGGGCCAATTATCGGGACGAAAGCTTCATCAGCCAGTTCCTCAGCCCGCGGCTGATGCGGAGCTGGCGGATGTTCCATCTGCACGACGATCCGCAGGAAACCGCCGGCATCAAGGTCGATGCGATCCATGATGAGCGCGGCTATCGCAGGATTCGCCGGGAACTGGCGCGACAATACGACGTCGGATATCTCGATCCCAATATCGAGGTGGTCGACGTCGATCTGGCCGGCGACCGCCGCCTGATGCTGCGCCATATCGTGGTGAAGGGCGCCCAGCTCAACGAAACCGACGCCAGGCGCGTGCTCCAGCACCTCGCCGACCTCTGGACTTATGACGTATCTCTGGTTGAAGTCGACGCCAAGGACAACGTTTTGAAAGAGTACGTCGTGAGCCCCCGCGGACTGGCCGTGGCGGCGTAAATCCGACACGACCGCACTAAATTTCGCTGCGCCACCAAATGATCGCTTCGGACCCAGAATTTTGCCCCAATCGCTGCGAGATATGGCGGCGGAAGTTTTTGTAGGGGAATACACATGGCGTCCAGGCGTACAGAAATTGCAATCGAACAAATCATCGCTTCATGTGACGGCAACACGCGCGGGGCGCTTGAGGCGCTGATGCTCGTCAATGAGCACCTGGAAGCCGAGCTTAATCGACTCTATACGGTTATCTCGTGCATCGATGAGACGGATGTCTGCTTCGAAACGCTGCATTGAGGACCCGCCTCGTACCGCGCCGGGCGTTCAGGATAGTTCCGGCCAGTAAAGCCGCATCGGATTTTCGACCAGGAGCTTGCGTTGCAGCTCGGTCGTGGTCGCGATGTGCGGGATGAAGTCGACCAGCAGGCCATCATCGGGCATGTGATCCCTGAGATTGGGATGTGGCCAGTCGGTGCCCCAGAGCACGCGGTCGGGAAACGTCTCGACGACGCGCCGGGCAAAGGGGACCACGTCGCGGTAGGCATTCGGTTCGCCGTTCAACGCCGGCGGTCCCGAACCCGACAACCGCTCCGGGCAGCTGACCTTGGACCACACGTTCGGGTGCTGCCTTAGAAATTTCATGAACAGGGCAAATTCCGGGCCGTCGACCGGCTTGGAGACATCGGGCCGGCCCATGTGATCGACGACGACCGTCGTCGGCAACGCGGTGAAGAAATCCCACAGTTCCGGCAAGTCGACCGCCTCGAAATAGATCACGACATGCCAGCCCAAATTCTTGATGCGGCCGGCAATCTCCATCAGTTCATCTCTCGGCGTGAAATCCACAAGCCGCTTGACGAAGTTGAAGCGCACGCCGCGCACGCCGGCGTCATGCAGCGCCTTTAGCTCGGCATCGGCGATGTCGCGCCGTACCGTCGCAACGCCGCGCGCCCTGCCGCCGGAATGATGGAGCGCATCGACCATCGCGCGGTTGTCGGCGCCGTGACAGGTTGCCTGCACAACCACGTTGCGCGCGAACCCGAGATGGTCGCGCAGGGCGAAGAGCTGCGCCTTCGACGCATCGCAGGGCGTATATTTTCGCTCGGGCGCGTAGGGGAATTCGGCGCCGGGGCCGAATATATGACAGTGCGCGTCGACAGCGCCTGACGGTACCTTGAAGCGGGGTTTTGCAGGACCGGCGTACCAGTCCAACCAGCCGGGCGTCTTGTTGAATTGGATGGAGCCGGTCATTCAACCGTCTTGCTGTTGTTCGCTGCGATGCTGGCGAGGATGCGGTCGGCTTCCGTGCGCCAGTCGGTGCTGCGGGCAAAGTCCTTCGTGCCCTTAGCACCGAATAGGCCCTCGTCGGCGAGGTCGGCGATCCATGCCTGGCGTTCAGCCGTGCCTTGTGCCGACCACGGCGTAAGACCGGCCTCGCGCACGGTTTCCGCCACCTCGCGGACTTCTTCGCTGCGCCGCCGGCCGTGCTCGATGACGCGCTGGAAGAAGTAGGCGCCTTGCTTTTCCCAGTCGATGCCGGGGAATGTTTCTTTGAGCGATGCCAGCACCGCGTCCTCGACGCCATAGGCACGCGCGGTGGTGAAGCTTTCGATCACCATGGCCTCGAGCCCCTTGATCATCATGCTGCGGCACATCTTGACCGCCGAGGCGACGCCAAGCTTCTCGCTCGCGACCTTGGCATCGAAACCCAGTTCCACCAGTAGCGGCGCGAGTTCGCTTGCGCCTGACCCGCCGAGCAGCAAGGGCACCTTGATGCGGCGGGGCGGGATCGACGTCATGACTGCGCCCTCGACGTAGCGGCCGCCGCCGCCGTCGATCAGAGCCGCGGCGCGCTGCTTGGCGCCGGGCGAGGCGGAATTAAAGTCGAGAAAAAACGCGCCAGGTTTCACCGCGTCCGCGCAGGCCTGCGCCACCGGCACGGCCTGACTTGCGGTGACCGCCGAGACAATGAAGTCGGCACCTGCTGCGAGATCGGTGTGGGAGGCGGTCAGCGCCACGCCATGGTGTCTGGCGTGATCGCGCAAGGGCTGGCCTGCTTGATCGCTGCGAAGTTTGATGTCGTAGGCGGAAACCTTCACATCCTGCTTGCGCAGGTCCTCGGCAAGGATGCGGCCGACTTCGCCGTAGCCGACAAGGCCTACGTTCCATTGTCTGGGGCTGATTGATGGCGCGGTCATTGGAGAGGATCTTTCAAATTGGGATCGGCAGGATTTTGCAAAGTTATTGCTTTGGAATGTTGGCCTTCTCGATCACTTGTCGCCACTTGTCGATATCGGATTTGAGCCTGCTTGCGATTTCCTCCGGCGTGCTCGCCCTGGCATCGATGCCGAGCGCGATCAGCCGCTTCTTCAGCCCGGCGTCGGCAAGTATATCCTGCAGCGCGCCGTTGAGTTTCTTCACGATTTCCGGTGGCGTGCGCGCGGGCGCAAACAGCGCGTTCCAGGAGACGACATCGTAATTGGCGACGCCAGTTTCCTGCACGGTGGCAAGATCGGGCGTGCTTTCCGAACGCGTTGAGCCTGACGACGCCAGCGCGCGGAATTTGCCGTCGGCGAGGTCGCCCTTGATCGCCGAGTAGCTGTCGATCATCAGCGCAATATTGCCTTGCAGCAGCGAGACCTCGACTTCGGGCGTTCCGCGGTAGGGAATGATGGTGAAGTCGATATTGGCCGCGGTCTTGAACAATTCGGCCGACAGGTTCTGCGTGCTGCCGATGTTGATGGTACCGACATTGAGCGCGCCCGGTTTCGCCTTGGCCGCCGCGATGAAATCTGCCAGCGTCTTGAAGTCGGTCGCCGCGCCCGTGCAGAAGATGAAATCGAAAAATCCGAGGCTCGAAATCGGCGCAAAATCCTTCAGCGGATCGTAGGGCAGCTTGGCAAACAGCGAGACGCTGATCGCGGTTCCGTTGGTCAATAGCGCCAGCGTGTAGCCGTCGGGCGGAGACGAGATCACCGTCCGTGCCGCGGCGATGCCGCCGCCGCCGGGTTGATTCTCGACGTAAAAGCGCTGGCCGAGCTTGTCGCCGAGCTTCTCGGCGATGATGCGCGCGGTCGTATCGCCGACGCCGCCGGCCGCCAACGGCAGAACGATGCGCACGGGCCGGTTCGGATAGCTCGCTTCCGCCAGCGCCTCGCGCGGCAGGGCGACCTGCGCGCCAGCGGCCAGTAGTGCGAGAGACAACGCGAGGAAAATGCGCCGGTTGGCGTAATCAACGATCTTCATCAACAATCCATCGTCGTATTGTCTCCCGCCGGTACTCAGAAAAGCCGCAGCAGGATGCCGACACCGGCCAGGAGCACCACGATGATCCACGGCGGCGTCTTCCAGACGGTGAGGAGCAGAAATCCGAAAAGCGCAAGCGCGAAATCGCGCGGCGTCACTACTGCGCTGGTCCAGACCGGATTGTAAAGCGCCGCACCGAGAATGCCGACCACGGCGGCGTTGGTGCCGCGCATCGCGGCCTGGGCCGCGGGGCGGGTGCGTGCCGCATCCCAGAACGGCAACATGCCGTAGACAAGCAGCATGCCCGGAAGCAGCAACGCAACCAGCGCAATGGATGCGCCGGCAAGGCCGTTTGGCGGAGAGTTCATGACGGCGCCAAGATAGGCGGCGAAGGCGAAGAGCGGTCCCGGCACCGCCTGTGCCAATCCATATCCGGCCAGAAACGCCTCATTGCCGACCCATCCGGGCGTGACGACCTGCGCCTGCAGCAGAGGCAGCACGACATGGCCGCCGCCGAACACCAGCGCGCCCGAGCGGTAGAACGCGTCGAACATCGCGAGAGCATGCGATCCGGCCGCGGCGGTCACAACCGGAGAGAGCAACAGCAACGCTGCGAACAGCGCGAGCGCGACACCTCCGGCGTTCCGGGTGACCGGAAAATTCAGATGGCCGGAAACCGCCGCGGCTTCCCCCCGGCAAAGCCAAAGTCCGGCGCCCGCGCCGAACGCGATCGCTGCGATCTGCGCGAATGATCCGCCGAAGGATACGACAATGGCAATCGCGGCGAGCGCGATGCCCGCGCGCGCGCGATCCGGCGTGAGGCTGCGCGTCATGCCCCAGACGGCCTGGGCGACGACCGCGACTGCAACAAGTTTGAGACCGTGCAAAAAGCCTTCCGCAATCGGTCCCGTGAATACGGCGGCTCCCATGGCGAAGGCGAACAGAATCACAGCCGAGGGCATGGTGAAGGCGAACCAGGCGGCCACGCCGCCCAACAGGCCGTTACCGCGGAGAACGCCGAGGGAAAAGCCGACTTGGCTGGAGGCCGGTCCCGGCAGAAACTGACAGAGCGCGACAAGGTCCGCATAAGCGGTTTCACCGAGCCATTTGCGGCGCACCACCAGTTCATCCCGGAAATATCCGAGATGTGCGATCGGGCCGCCGAAGGACGTCAGGCCCAATTTCAAGAATGCCACAAAGACCTCGCCGATCGTCCCCCTCTCCGGCGAGGAAAGCGAAGCGTGCTCCGATGACGCGGCGGGTACGTCAGGCGAAACTGAATCGCTCACTCCCGATGCCTCCCGGGTTTCTGCGGTTGCAGCGCTGACTGTATGGGCGCCGCAGGCTTTGGCGACAAATACCATATCCGCAATTCGCTGATCGTATCAGATCACGGATTCAGAGACTTTTCGACACCACCTAGCGCTACTCGGCAGGGCATTTCGGTTGACACGCCGGTCAATCGGCCCTGTATTTCGAATGAACCGCAAAGCGCGGCTTTGACCGGGCCGAATCCAGGAAAAAGTACCATGCCGCATTTCAATCGACGCGACGCCATGAAGATGTCGGCCGGATTCGCCGCTGCCGCGGCAGCCGGCGGATTCGCCTGCATCGAGATGGCCAAGGCGGGTCCAATCGAGGTGCCGACGATCGACAAGCTCAGCGTGCGCGTTCTCGTCGACAGTGCCAGCGACATCTTCTTCAAGCCGCAGGAAGCAAGCGGCGTGAAGACCGAGCCCGGCCGTTCCGCGAACTCGCTGCGCCCGCTGCACAGCGAGTGGGGATTGTCGCTGCTGCTGGAGCCGCAGCGCGGCGATGCAAAGCGCACCTTCCTGCTCGATTACGGTTGGACGCCCGAAGTCATCAACGGCAACATGGAACTACTGAAGGTCGATCCAACGAAGATCGACACGCTGATCATGAGCCATGGCCATTTCGACCATTGGGGCGGCCTGCTCGGATTCTTGGACAAGCACCGCAAGAACTTGCCGGCCGATCTGACGATGTATGCCGGCGGCGAGGACAATTTTTGCCAGCGCTACAACCGGGTCGGCCAGGGCGGGGATTTGGCCGATTACGGCATGCTCGACCGCCGCGATCTTGCCAAGCGGGACGTCAAAGTCGTGTTGTGCGAGTCTCCCGTCGTGATCGGCGGCCACGCCTTCACCACCGGCAAGATCAAGCGCAGCAGCATCGAGAAGGTTCTGCCGAACTCGATGGTGGAGTTCAAGCTGAAGGACGGCGCCGGGTGCGATTGGAGCCACTATCTGCCGACTGAGATGGAAGGCAAGATCGTGCCCGATGAGCATATCCACGAGCACGCGACCTGTTTCAACCTGAAGGACAAGGGCCTGATCGTCATCTCCTCCTGCGGCCATGTCGGTATCGTGAATTCGGTGCGGCAGGCGATGGAAGTCTCCGGCGTGCAGAAAGTTCACGCCATCATGGGCGGCTTCCACCTCGGCCCGGCGCCCGCGGATTACCTCACCCAGGTCGTCGCCGAAATCGGCAAGCTGAACCCGGACGTTCTGATCCCCATGCATTGCAGTGGCTTGAATTTCACCCTGGAAGCGCAGCGGCAGATGCCGGGCAAAGTGCTGGCGACGACGACAGGCACCCGCATCACCTTCGGCATCTGATCGGCTTGAGCAAGGCCATGTTGGGTTCAAGGGCGCGCGCGCTGTTGCTGATCGCGGTCTTGTTGGGCGCCGGCGTCTTGTTCTGCGATGTCGCAGCGGCGGAAGACCAACCTTCCGCCGCGCAGATGATGGACGACCTGATGTATGGCCGCGGCACGGTCGGCGGACCGTTCACGCTGACCGACCCGAGCGGCCGCACGCGCAGCGACAGCGAATTCCGCGGCAAGCTGATGGTCGTGTATTTCGGATACACTTATTGCCCCGATGTGTGCCCGGCCGATCTGATGGCGATCAGCCAGGCGCTCGATGCGCTCGGCCCCGCGGCCGAGGGTATCCAGCCCGTCTTCATCACGGTCGATCCGGAGCGGGACACCAAAGTGCTCGCGGACTATGTCGCGGCGTTTCACCCAAGCTTGGTCGGTCTCACCGGTTCGCCTGAGGAGATTCGAAAGGTCGCCAATTCCTACAAGGCGTTTTATGCGAAAGTGCCGGATGAGCGGAGCGGGGAGTATTCGATCGATCATGCCGGCGTCATCTATCTGATGGGCCGCAACGGCGAGTATCTTGGCTTCGTGCCGCCGCAGACCAATCCTGACCGGCTGACGGAAGTTTTGCGCAAGTATCTGGCGAAGTGACATATGCCCGGTCGTCGGCGAGTTTGACAAGGTATATGCAGTTGCATTAAAGTACATGCATCGGCATCTAAATGGAAAACGCCATGACCCAGCATCAACAGACCGAGTTCGCGACATTCCTGCTTCGCGTGGCCCTCGGCATCATGTATCTGGCCCACAGCATTGTCTTTAAACTCTCGACCTACGGACTGGCCGGCACCGCTGGTTTCTTTGTCGGCGTCGGCCTGCCAGGCTGGCTCGCCTATGTCACCTTTGCGGCCGAAGCGGTCGGCGGGGCGCTTCTGATCCTGGGGGTGCAAACCCGCTGGGTCGTGTTGGCGTTGTCGCCCGCGTTGCTCGGCGCCATCATCTGGGTGCACGCCGGCAACGGATGGGTTTTCACCGCGCCGAACGGCGGCTGGGAATATCCGGCCTTCCTGATCGTCGCCAGCGTCGTTCAGTTTCTGCTCGGTGATGGGGCTTATGCATTGAAGCCCTCAAAGCACCTGGGCTTTGCCGGAGAATTGCGTTCCGCCTGAGATAAGGCCGTTTCGCGCAAGCCGGGTCGTACTGTTCCAGCGCGGCCCGGCTTACGTCAGCCTTACAACGGCAGCCTTGCAAGGGCCGGCATTAACCTCTTCAGAACTTGTCCATCGCATCAAAAGGCCTCAAAGCTGGTTTGGAGAAGTCCTCACCATCGGTGGTTGGCCGCCTATGCGATTGCTGGTCGTCGAAGACAATGCGGTGCTGTCGGAGTTGCTCGCCAAGGGCCTGCGGACGGCCGGCTATGAGACTGACCTGCTCGCCACGGCCGCGGAGGCCCGTGCCGCGCTGATGACGACCTCCTACGCGGCGGTGATCCTCGATCTCGGACTGCCCGACGGCGACGGTCTCTCGATCTTGCGGGAGCTCAGGCATCGCAAGGATCCGACGCCGGTGCTGGTGCTTACGGCACGTGGCGGATTGCAGGACCGCGTCAGCGGCTTGCGCAGTGGTGCCGATGACTATCTGGTCAAGCCGTTCGCGCTGGAGGAACTGGTCGCCCGGCTCGAAGCCCAGTTGCGCAGGCCAGGTCAGCTGCTTGGAAGTTCGCTTCACATCGCTAATCTGGAATTTGATTTGCGCAATCGTCAGGCGTCGATCGACGATCAGCCGCAGGTGTTGTCGTCTCGCGAAACCGCGGTGCTCGAACTTTTGATGCGCAGCAAGGGGCGCGTGGTGTCAAAGAAGCAGGTCGAGGACCATATTTTCGGGCTTTCCGGAGAGGTCGCTTCGAACGCCGTCGAAGTCTATGTCCATCGTCTGCGCAAGCAGCTTTCCGACAAGGGCGCCAAGGTGCAGATCCATACCATCCGCGGTGTCGGATATCTCATCGCCGAGGAAAAGCGTGATCCGGTTTAAGTCAATCATCTCGCGGATAGTGATCCTGCACGTGATTGCGGTGGCCATCACGTCCATTCTGATGTCGCTCGCGCTGTCGTGGCTGTTGAACATCGCGACCAACAACATCCACAATAACGCAATGGAAGAGCAGGCCCTGACGCTCGCCCAGCATCTTGTGCCGCAGGCCGATGGCAGCCTCTCGCTTGAACTTCCTGCCGATCTTCAGGGCCTCTATTCGCAGCCCTACGGCCGATACGCCTACGCCGTGGTCGATAATCAGGGAAAAACCCTGTTCTCTTCGCTGAAGGACCAGACGCCGGTATTTCCCGCCGACCCGCACGCAGCCAAGATTCAATTTCTGGAGACCCGCAAGGACGGCGCGGCCATCAACGGCGCGAGCATTCGCCAGACTGTCGGCGGCAAGACGGTGTGGGTCCAGGCGGCGGAAGACCTCGCCAACCGCGACGTCTTGATCGACGACATTGTCGAGGACTTCTTCAAGCATGTCGGCTGGATCACGCTTCCGATTCTGCTGGTGCTATTGGTCACGGATATTGCGATCTTCCGCCGCGCGCTTTTGCCGCTGCGGCAGGCATCGGAAATTGCCCAACAGATCGGGCCCGCGCGCACCGATATCCGTTTGCCGCTCGATGAAATTCCAAACGAGGTCCGGCCGCTGGTCTCAGCGATCAACCAGGCGCTCGACCGGCTCGATCAGGGATTTCGGGTTCAGCGCGAATTCACGGCCGACGCCGCTCATGAGCTGCGCACGCCGCTGAGCATCCTTCGCACCCGAGTTGAAACGCTCGACGACCCGCGCGTTGCCAAGGCACTGCATCTGGACATCGAGGCGATGAGCCGGGTGGTCGGTCAATTGCTCGACATCGCCGAACTTGAGGCGTTCACGATCGATCCGTCCGAAGTGGCAGACTTACAAGAGGCTTGCGCCGAGGTCGCCGAGTTCATTGCGCCGCTGGCGCTCGAGCAGGGCAAGGAAATTGCGTTGCTTGGCGCCACCGCGCCGGTGTGGGTCAAGGGCAATGCCGAGATGATGAAACGCGCAATCCGCAATCTCGCCGAGAACGCCATCAGGCACGCCCCAAAGGATACGGTCGTCGAGTTCGTCGTCGAGGAGAACGGCACAGTGACGGTACAGGATCGCGGCCCCGGAATTTCCGATGAGGAGCGCGAGCTCATCTTTCAGCGTTTCTGGCGGCGCGACCGCAACCAGCAGGGGAGCACCGGACTTGGGCTCTCCATTGTGCAACGCATCGCCGAATTGCACGGAGCTGCCATTGATGTCCAGAACAGGATACTGGGCGGCGCGCAGTTTTCTCTCCGTTTTGTCACGGCCGGCAAGACGTCGTAGGCACAGCTCGTGCGGGCATGGCGCATTCTCAATCCGAACGGGCTACGTTAACCCCACGCGACGCTTGACGCAGGGGCCTTGAGTGCGGTCAAGATGCCGAACCGAAACACGTTTGACCCACGACTCTCGCCCCGACGTTAAAACCCCGCATGCATGACGGAGTGCGGGGGCAGCAAATAAGAGGAGACCTCAAATGAGGATCCATCCGTCGTTTTCTGGAGGAAACCCCAAATGCCTCGCTATGTTATGGCGGCTCTTGTGATCATGGCCGGCCTTTTTTCCCTTGGCCAGGCGGCACTCGCGCAAGACGCCGCCCAGCCGGTCTATATCGTGACCTATATGGAAGTTGCGCCCAATTCGGCATCCGAGGCGCGGCAATTGATTCTCGGCTACGCCAACGAAGCGCGAAAGGCCTCCGGAGCTGTGCAGGTCGATGCGTTGCAGCGCATTTCCGATCCCGGTCATTTCGCCCTCATCGAGCAATGGCAGTCGCAGGGTGCAAAGCAGGCCTTTGCCGCGACGGATCCCGTCACCAAGTTTCGCGCCGGCCTCAATCCCCTGCAAAGCGCAGCCTATGACGAGCGCATTCACGCAGCCCTTTCGGTTGGCCCGTCAACGCCTGCTTCAGGTGATCCGGTCGTGATCCTGACCCACGTCGATGTCGTCCCGACCCAAGTGGAGCCCGGCACTGCCAAGGTGAAAAGCTTTGTCGAGCAGGGCAGGAGTGCCAAGGGCAATCGCCGGTTCGACGATGTGGTCCAGCTCACCCGGAAGAATCATTTCACGGTGATCGAAAGCTGGGACTCGCTGGCGGACAAGAACGCCTGGATCTCGACCAAAACCGCGCGCGCCTTCCGCGAGGAGCTACAGCCGATCAGCGGCGCACTTTACGACGAGCGCGCCTATAAAATGTTGCGCTGAGAGCGCCACAAACCGTCACAATTTCTTAATGGCGGGAAAGAAATTTCCCGCCATTATTTCTATGCTTTTTGTTCAGAACCTGTTCATGCGCCCTTTACCAGATGGGGGCCGCACCGTCGGCCAATATGTCAAGGTTGAGCAGGCCAGCTTTTTTCGGCCGCCGGCACACCTACAAGTTTACTCGAACTTCAACAGTTACCGCTAGCCTCCGCCGCGAACGGAAATGTTTCCGACGCCGCGGTATCCCCAAAATGTTGAAGATCTACAACTGCATCGCCACCGAACACGACCTAAGACTTGTCGCTCTGGCGGCTTTCGTATGCGTGTTGGCGTCGTTTACGGCCATTAATCTGCTTCGCCATGCCCGGAAATCTACGGGGCATATGCGAAACGTGTGGCTCGCGGTGTCCGCCATATCCACCGGTTTCGGCATCTGGGCAACGCACTTCATCGCCATGCTGGCTTTCGCCCCGGGTATCCCGAGCGGCTATAACATTGCATTAACTATTCTGTCGCTGGTCGCAGCCATCCTGCTCACTGGCATGGGGCTCGCGGTTTCACTGATTCCGAACTGGCGCCTCGGGCCATGGATTGGCGGCGCCATCGTTGCCGGCGGCATTGCCGCGATGCACTACACCGGAATGGCCGCGTTTGAAATTGCGGGCATCGTCCTGTGGGATCAAACCCTTGTTGCCGCCTCCATTATCCTTGGCGCGGTGATCGGCGCGGTCGCGCTTCCCGTCGGGCTGCATGGCCGTCTGGCCAGGTGGAAGGTTGGCGGCGCGCTGCTGTTGACGCTTGCGATCTGCAGCCATCACTTCACAGCCATGGGCGCGGTGTCGATCATTCCAGACGCCGCCATCGAGGTTTCGCAATCGGCGTTGCCGGCCGGGTGGCTTGCGGTAGGGGTAGCGATCGCGAGCCTTGGCATTCTCGGATTGGCGCTGGCGGGCGTCGTACTCGATATCCGCGACCATCGTCGTTCGGAACTTGAAACAAACCGGATGCGCGATCTCGCGGATGCCTCCGTCGAGGGACTTCTGGTTTGCGACGGAGACGTGATCGTCTCGGTCAACACAAGCTTTTCGATTCTGACCGGCCTATCGACGGCCGACCTCGCCGGTCGAACGCTCGAAAGCTGCTTCCCCGACGAATTGGCCCTTGCCACGCTGCTGTCCCAGCCGAACCGGGCTGTCGAAACGGATTTGCGCCAACTTGACGGTTCGCTGACTCCCGTCGAGTTGATCCTGCGGCCGATCGTTTTTGCCGGACGGCCGCATCAGGTCGTCGCGGTTCGCGACCTGAAAGCGCGCAAGGATGCCGAAGAACATATCTACTTCCTGGCGCATCACGATTCGCTCACCGCGCTTCCCAACCGCAGCCATTTCAACACGCGGATCGACCAGGAGATCGCGGCGATGACCCGGGGTGACCGCCTCGCGGTGCTCTGCCTCGATCTTGACCGGTTCAAGGAAGTCAATGACCTGTTCGGACACGCCGCCGGCGACAAGGTTTTGCAGATAGTCGCCTCCCGCGTCTCCGCGGTGCTTGGCCAACGGCAGATGATGGCCCGACTGGGCGGCGACGAGTTTGCCGTCATGATGCCTGACATTGCGAGCCCCGCAGCGGCAAGCCGGCTTGCCGAGACCATTCTCGAAGCGCTTCGCGCGTCGGACGCTGCGTCGGAAACCCACATCGCGACCAGCATCGGCATCGCAATCTGCCCCGACGATGCAACGGACCGTCAGTCGCTTCTAACCCACGCCGACACGGCGCTGTATCGTGCCAAAACCGAGGGCCGCAACACCTATCGCTTCTTCGAGGCCAAGATGGGTGCCGAGGTTCGAGAGCGCCGGTTGCTCGAACACGACCTGCGGCTCGCGATTTCGCGCGGCGAGCTTCGGCTGGTGTATCAACCGCAGCAGGAAGTTCGGAGCGGAGGTATCATCGGTTTCGAAACATTGCTGCGCTGGAAGCAACCGACCCGTGGCGAGATTTCACCGGCGGTGTTCATCCCGATCGCGGAGGAGACGGGCGCTATCCTGCAGATTGGGGATTGGGTGCTGAAGACGGCCTGCCGCGAGGCGGCGAGCTGGCCGCAACCACTCAAGATCGCCGTCAACGTCTCGGCCGTGCAACTCTACAATGCGAATTTCGTCCAGGATCTGCACCAGATTCTGCTCGATACCGGCCTTTCGCCTAGCCGTCTGGAGATCGAGATCACCGAGACGGCGCTGGTCCGCGATTTCAATCGAGCCCTCGCCATGCTGCGGCAGGTCAAGGCGCTGGGCGTCGCCATCGCCATGGACGATTTCGGCACCGGCTATTCATCGCTGTCCAATTTGCGCGCGTTTCCGTTCGACAGAATCAAGATCGACCGCTCTTTCATCAAGTCGGTCAATTCCAACGGGCAGGCAGCAACCATCGTGCGGGCGGTATTGGGCCTTGGCCGCGGCCTTGGGTTGCCGGTGCTCGCTGAAGGCGTCGAGACCAGCGCGGAACTGCAATTCCTGCAGGATGAGATGTGTGACGAGGTGCAGGGCTATTTGCTCGGGCGGCCGGCTGCGATCGGCAGCTTCCGCGTCTACACCCATTCGGAGGCTGCAGCCGAAGCCAGCGACGATTCCGAGCCGCGCGTCCAAAGCGCCTGAAAGCACGGCCAGTCGTCGGCAAGCCGATCGGCGTAATACGAACCTGGCTTTGAGCCGATACGATACCGCGCCGGCATTCCAGAAAAGACAGATCACTCCTGACGACGATGGACCGTCGCGTCGCTGAGGCCGCCGCGGCCGCGCTGGCTCCCGAGCATTTGTCGCCCCCGTCGCGTCGGAGCATTTTTCTCTATCTCGGGAACCCGATCGTTCTTTCACGAATTTCCAAATTAGCAGCCTCTGCAAATATTTCTCACGATGCGGTCGACCCTTGCGTCTTCAGCTTCAAGGATTTGCTCGAAAGAGGAATCTGATGTGAGCACATCGATCGCACGCGGTTGATGATGGCCCGCCGGCGCAGACCAGGGTTTAGTTGCAGTCTCGTTTCCTGGGGTCCAAGGACGACCCGACGAAGCTGACGCCAAAGCATCGGCAGTGCCACGGTTAACGACAATTACCTTTCGAAGTGGAGATGGTGCTGATTCAGTTTCCAAGTCTGCTTTGGGGCCAGATGATGCACAGGGCCCCGATTCTTGGGTGATGACTCCTTGAGGGAATGCGGGAGTCACAACCGCCGTCATTTGAAACATCACTATGCTAAGAAGCGATAATTTGATCCTAGTCATCGAACAGATCTCCAACGTGCGTCATCGCGCTGAATAAATTCCCGGGACCATCCGAGCGGGACATGCGGAACACCTCCCTAGATGTGTCCCGATGTTCCGGCGATTTGAATTAGTTTCCGTTGCCATTAAGCGACGAGTCTTTGCCACCCGGCACCGACGGGTCCCTTCCACTAAAGCCGAAGTTCTCTATGTCCCGCTTGTCCTCGTCGTCCAGTGCGCGTGCGCTGGCAAAGGAGGGCCCGTTCAATTGATTATACGCACCACGCGAGCCACGTTGTTGCTCCAAACCGTAGCGGCTTCCAGGCTCGCGGACGCCCGGGTCTTGAGCGAATACCGGCGTGGCAACGGCGGCGGAAAGAATGATTGCGGCACTTAGTGTTTTGATTTTGGTCATTTGGCTTTCTCCGTTCTGTCGTGTGAGCGCCGATGCGCGCGAAGCTGATGTAGGTTCGCAATAGTCAGACTCGGTCAGGGTGCCCTGAAATTCCCCCAGCGCATTTCTCTTGGGGCGACACCCGATGAATGTTCCTTGACATAACCGCGACGAACGCAACCGATCGCGTGAGGCGCTTTGTCGGCCAGCCCAATGTCGAGCTGAAAAGTATCACGGCCAAAGTTGCCGAACTGGAAGACGAGCGCAGCGGCGAGGAGGGCGTCTTTGCTGAACACGACAAGGTGAACAAGGCCAACCATTCGGCGTTCCTCGTCGCTGTCGGTGTGTTGACGATTTTGTGACTCTTCGTCATCAGCGCTGAGAGCGGCCGACATCGACGATCTAGTGAAAGCTCGCGACGACCGGTCGGAGCGGCCGCAATGCTGCGCTGCGTTTCATTTTACGTGTCGGCGCAACGTCAACAAAAACAATGAGGCGGAGAGGTCATCACCTGCTTTGCTCGCTTGATACGTTGTAGCAGTCGCTGCGCATGATTGCGATGCAGCACGCGGTTCCCCTGACGATCGAAGTCTCATCAGGTCTCGCGCTCAAGACAACTCGCGCGGGAATAATTTTTTCGAGCCCTCAGTCTAGTCCGTGTCCGGCGTCGATGCTGGTCGTAACAAAAAAGGAAACGCGAATGGCGCATGGTCATGATAATCACGAAGACGGCATCGATCGTCGTCACGCTCTCGAGTGCATGCTCTGGGCCGGTACCGGCGTTCTATGGACGGTATCAGGTGGTGTGCCGAAGTCTTTCGGTTTGTTGAGTGAAGCCGAGGCAGCAACCGCCGCGAATTCATTCACGTTCTTGCAGATTTCCGACAGCCATGTCGGCTTCGACAAGAAAGCCAATCCCAACGCACTCGGTACGCTGCAAGAGGCCATCGCAAAGGTCAAAGCGCTTCCCAACAAGCCGGCGTTCATGCTCCATACCGGCGACATCACTCATTTGTCGAAGCCCAAGGAATTCGACGACGCCGCTCAGGTCATCGGCAGTGTTGGTCTCGATGTGCACTACGTGCCGGGCGAGCACGACAACCTCGATGATGTTCCGCTCAAGTCTTATCTCGAGCGCTACGGCAAGAACACCAAGGGCACCGGCTGGTATTCCTTCAACCAGAACGGAATCCATTTCATCGGTCTCAATAATGTGATGGACCTCAAGGCGGGCGGCATGGGCATGCTTGGGGCCGAGCAGTTGGCTTGGCTCGCCGATGATGTGAAGGGCCTTTCCGACTCCACGCCGATCGTCGTTTTCGCGCACATCCCGTTGTGGACGATCTCCAAGGATTGGGGCTGGGGCACCGAAGATTCCGAGCAAGCGCTATCGATGCTGAAGCGTTTTGGATCGGTGACGGTGCTCAATGGTCACATTCATCAGTTGATGCAGAAGACCGAAGGCAACGTCACCTTCCACACAGCCCGATCGACGGCGTTTCCGCAGCCGGAGCCGGGCACGGCTCCAGCGCCGCTGCCATTGGTCGTTCCGGCCGAAAAGCTGCGCTCGGTCCTCGGCATCAGGACTGTGGTCTATACCCAGGGCCAAAAACAGCTCGCCGTTACCGATCAACCGCTGGCGGCGAGCTGAACTACGTCGCGTCACCGACATATCGATTCTTCAAGTCCCTATTGAAGACTCTCTGTGTCGGCGGCACGGCGGCCGTGTCACCGGCGCTGGGCCCCTCAGGCTCCCTAGCTGAAGGTTCCAGGCATTGGTGACACGGCACCGTGTACCCAACAGCACGTTTTCCGTCGTGACAGTTCGGATCGCATTTTCAAACTTGAGCACCAATCCAACAACCATCGACCAAGCGATTGCACACCCAACTGAAGGGGGCCGCTGGGTCTCAATATCGGAGTATGATCATGAAGAAGCTTGTAGTGGCGGTGGGCATCCTCGCCGGTATGGCGTTCGGGGCGGCCGCCGTCGCGCAGACAAAGCCGGCGATTCCCGTCATTGTGAAAGACGTGACATCGCCCTATTGGCGAGCCGTGCTGGCCGGCGCACGCAAGGCCGGTCAAGATCTCGGTGTCAACGTTGTTGAGCTCGGTGCGCAGTCCGAGTCCGATGCGAACGGTCAAATCAGCATCCTCGCAAAGGCTGTCGCCTCAAACCCGGCGGCGATCGTCATCGCACCCGCGGAATTTGGAGCACTCGGAAAGCCGATCGATGAGGCCGCCAAGAAAGTCAAAATCATCGGGATCGGGTCTGCCGCTGACACCAAGG
>Ga0137403_10000849_pt1 | contig 39259 bp, 26 predicted proteins | sample CZOMad2_1_16fung_FD_122057 | JGI IMG/M metagenome (GOLD analysis project Ga0137403, IMG submission 122057) | Vadose zone soil fungal communities from Angelo Coast Range Reserve, California, USA - CZOMad2_1_16fungal (Hybrid Assembly) | ecosystem: Environmental > Terrestrial > Soil > Vadose zone...
TCGGCAGGCATAGGCTTAGTGAAGTGGGATTATAGGAGAAGGCTCCGGTAGTTGAAAGGACTTGTAAGAGGATCGCAGGGACCCTGCTGCCACAGCGTTCGCACTTGATTTTTGCAGGTCCGGTACCCGCGATGGACTCTCCGCGCCAACATTGGAAACAGATTCTTGGTTATTCGCTGAATGTTCTTTGCGTAAACGCACGGTACAAAAGCCGCTCTGTGCTTGCTTTTCCATGCGAAGATTCCATAATTGGCGAGTTCCCCCCGGTAGGACGTGCGTTTGATGGTCTGTCCACAGTGCAATTACGCGAATTCGGACACTTCGGTGACTTGCGCAAAGTGCGCGACACCCTTGCCGCTGAGTGAGCAGACCTTGGCAACCGGCGGACAGGGTTGGTCCGCGCCAGTGGGAGACGTTGTTCTTTCCGCGGCGGCGCTCGGACAATTGGACCCTGGGACAGTCCTCGGCGGCCGTTACGATATCGTTCGAATGCTCGGACAGGGCGGCATGGGCGCGGTGTACCAGGCTTACGACCGCGAGCTCGAACGACAGGTGGCGCTGAAGCTGATTCGCAGCGAGCTGGCCGCCAATCCGGAAATCCTGAAACGATTCAAACAAGAATTGATTCTGGCTCGGCAGATCACGCATAAGAACGTCATTCGCATTTTCGATTTGGGGCAAGCCGATGGGTTCAAGTTCATCACGATGGACTACATCGAAGGCGAGGACTTGCAGAGTGCGCTTCGCCGCAAGAAGAAACTGGACGCGGCTGAGGCAGCCAATATTATCGCGCAAATTTGCCGGGCGTTGGAAGCGGCACACGCCGAGGGTGTGATCCATCGGGACCTGAAGCCGCAAAACATCATGCTGGACAAGGCCGGCCGGGCGTACGTGATGGATTTCGGAATTGCGAGGTCGACGCTGACTCCGGGAATGACGCAGACCGGGGCGCTGATTGGAACGCCGGATTACATGTCCCCGGAGCAAGCAAAAGGACAGACTCTGGACGCGCGGTCGGATATCTTCAGCGTAGGTATCATTTTCTTCGAGATGCTCGCAGGCCAGAACCCCTTCTCGGGGGACACCACGATGGGGAAGCTCTGGAAGAGGACGAGCGAGCCGGCGCGCTCACTGGCGGATCTGGATAAGACAATTCCGCGGCCGATTTGCGAGATAGTGCGTCGATGCCTGGAAATCGATCCGGAGAAGCGATTCGCCAGCGCGACGGAGTTGTTGCTGGAGATTGAAACGTGGCAGGGACCGCAAGCAGGAACGCGCGTGCTTGTTCCATGGCGAGCTGGATTGCCTGCTTACGCCAAATGGGCAGGCGCGGGGGCCGCCGTTGTTTTGGTCGCAGCGGGATTCTTTCTTCGCTCGAAAATGATTCCCCATTCTCCCGCCCCACATGCGCCCGTCACGCTGCTGATCGCTGATTTCGACAACACCACCGGGGACGCGGTCTTTGAAGGAACGCTTGAGCCCATGCTGGGGATAGCGCTGGAAGGGGCGCCGTTCATCTCCTCGTATGACCGAGGCCGGGCTAAGAAGGTTGCGGCGCGGCTGCAGCCTGGCGCAACGCGCATGGATGCCGCGCTTTCTCAGCTCGTTGCGGTGCGCGAAGGCGTCAATGTCGTGGTGTCCGGTTCCATCGCGCAGGAAGGAAGCGGCTACAAAGTTTACGTGACCACGCTAGACCCCGCTACAGGCCGGTCCATTTTGACGGAACAAAGAAACGCCTCCAATAAACAAGATGTGCTGGCGGCCGCGGGGAAGCTCGCGGAACGCATCCGCAAGGAGTTGGGAGATAGCACACCGCAGACTTCAGCGGAGACCTTCACGGCGAGTACCCTCGAGGCGGCGCATGCTTACGCTGTCGGCCAGGATTTTCAGCAAGCGGGCAAGTGGGCAGAGGCCATGAAGGCATACGGCAAGGCGACTCAACTCGATCCCGATTTGGGCCGCGCTTATGCCGGCACAGCGACGGTGTATGCCAATCTCGGAAAGCGCCAGGATGCGGAAAAGTATTTTGGATTGGCGATGACTCACATTGACCGCATGACCGACCGCGAAAAATACCGCACGCGCAGCGCTTATTTTTTGTTCATGCGAAATCAACCGAAGGCCATTGAAGAATTGTCCGCGCTGGTGAGCCAGTATCCCGCCGATACCGTGGGTCACGCGAATCTAGCTCTCGCTTATTTTTACGGCCGGAACATGAACAAAGCCCTCGAAGAGCAGGCCCGCGGCCTCGAGGTTAATCCTCATAGCGTTCTGCAGCGCAGTAATTTGTCCATGTACGCGCTCTATGCCGGTGATTTTGATACCGCGGCCAAAGAAGCAAAAACGATCCTCAGCGAGAATTCCAAGTTCGATCAGGCACTGCGCACTCTCGCACTGGCGGAGCTGGGGCGTGGGCATAACGAAGAGGCCACGCAAGACTACGTGAAGCTCCAAGGCGTTAGCGCCTACGGGGCTTCAATCGCTGCCAGCGGACTAGCCGACCTGGCGTTGTACGAAGGCCGCCTTTCGGATGCGAAGAGCATTCTGGAGAGAGCCATTGCCGGCGATCTGGCCGCCAAGGACGCGGAGTCCGCATCCGACCGCACGGCTACCCTAGCCCTCACACAACTGCCTCTTGGCAAGACCCAGGAAGCTATTTCCTCGGCAGCAAAGGCATCCGCCAACAGTAAAGACCCGGGCGTCCTTTATCGTGCGGCTCAGGTCTACGTTGCCGCCGGACAGGAAGCCAAGGGGCTGCAACTCGTCGCGCCGCTTTCCCAACGCCTGGAAACCGAGCCGCAGATTTATGCCAAGTTGATTGCCGGCGAAGCGCAGCTCAAAAAGGGCAATGCTCGTGACGCGCTGAATTCCTTTCAGGAAGCGCAGAAGCTTGCGGATTCCTGGCTCGGACATTTTGCCATGGGCCGTGCCTATCTCGATGCCGGCGCTTTCACCGAGGCCTCCGCGGAGTTTGATGTTTGCCTGAAGCGGCGCGGCGAGGCCACTTCCATTTTTCTCGATGACGTCCCCAGCTATCACCTGCTCCCCGCCGTTTATTATTATCAGGGCCGCGCACGCGAAGGATTGAATAGCCCTGGGGCCGCCGAATCCTACAAAACTTTCCTCTCCATCAAGGAAAAAGGCGCCGGGGATCCGCTCGTCGCGGACGCCCAGCGCCGGATTGCTGCGCACTAATTGCGCTCAACTACCCATTCACTATTCACCCTGTTGTCAGGGAATGAAAACTTGCACTTCGTTTGAGAACACACTTTCAACTCCCGAAGAGCTTGCGGCAGTCACGACATAGTAGTAGGTTGTGCCGGTGGCCAGCCCCTGATCGTTGTAGTTTGTGACCGGGGAGTTCAAGCTGATGGTAGTCGTATAGACGCCGGGAGAAGTTCCTCGATAAACCTTGTAACCAGCAACGTCTGTCGCGGTACTGGCCGTCCAATTAAGAAACGTGTTGTGGTTTCCTCCATTTATCCCAGATAACGCGGTCGGCGGCTGCGGTTGCACAGTGATCGTGAGGGCCTCTGAATACCCCTGGGAGGGAACCGAGCTATCCGTGGCTGAAATCGTGAACGTAAATGTTCCAGAAGTGGTGGGTGTACCGCTCACCAGTCCAGTGGTGGGATTAATGGTCGAAACCGAAAGCCCCGGCGGCAAGCTCCCGAATATGTATTGGTAAGTGAAAGGAGTTATGCCACCCGTAGAAGTTATGTTCTGCGAATAGGGGGTTCCCTCGGTTCCAGCTGGCAGCGTATTCGGCGTGGCTCCATTGAAGAAAGGAACCAGCGTAAGCGTGAATGACTTGCTGGCATTTGACGACGGCGGGCCGGTAGACACGACCTGGATCGTGAAATTGTAGTTCCCCACAGGAGCGGTGACGGCGGTTGCTGTGATCGCCCCCGTTGACGTATTCAACGTAAAGCCAGCCGGAAGTGCTCCCGCAGTCTGCGAGAAGGTCAGTGTTCCCCCTCCACCGCCCGAAGTCAGCAGCCCAGCGCCGTAGGGAAGAGCTGGCGTTCCCGAGTCCGTAGGCGCGTTCGGTAAGGTATCCGTGACAATGCTCACGGGAGTCGGGGGCGCCGTGCTGTAGTAAACTTCGGCGTTCTGCAGGAACGGGTTCGCTCCCGCGCCGCCTGCCATCAGGACAGTTCCATTGTTTAGCAACGTCGCCGTGTGATGGTACCGGCCGGTGACCAGGCCTCCGGTAAACGTGAAGTTTCCACTGCCCACATTGTAGGACTCGGCGCTTGTTATCGTCGCAGTTGTTGCCAGACCTCCCGCCAACAGCACGGTTCCGTCTGTCATTGCCGTGGCAGTGTGGATGCCGCGCGCGGCGTTCAGATTACCGGTGCTGGCGAAACTCCCACCCGCGGGATTAAAGAGCTCTGCCGAATTCAGGGCGGTCACCCCGTCGGATATCATCCCACCCGCGATGAGTACCTGTCCGTTACTCAGAAGCGTAGCGGTGTGATACTCGCGCGGCGTAATCAAGTGATTGCTTACGAGGCTGAACGTCTGCGCAACTGGATCGTAGAGTTCTGCAATGGCGGATGCGCCTCCAGAATCGGCTCCCCCGGCGATGAGAACCTGCCCGTTTGGCAGTAACGTTGCCGTGTGGAACTGGCGCGGATCGTTCAAACTTCCTACCACTGTAAACGTTCCGGATGCGGGGCTATAGATTTCCGCAGGAGCGACGAGGCCTCCGGCATTCGTTCCGCCGGCGATCAGAACCGTCCCGTCCATCAGCAACGTTGCCGTGTGGCTGGCGCGCAGATTATGCGGGGCTCCGTTTGTCGGACTGAATACGTTGTTGCCAGGGAAGAAAATATCCGCGGTGGCCGCGAATGTGCTTGCGGCGCTAAGTCCGCCGGCCACCAGCACATTTCCATCGCTCAGCAGCGTGGCGGTATGCCCGAAGCGCGCGGAGCTCATGGTGCCGTTGGCGAACGAAAACGTTCCCGCGACGGGGTCGTAGAGTTCGCCGTTGTTCGTGTACGACGGTCCCTGGTCGGTTTGGCCTCCAGTGAGCAGCACTTGTCCGGCTTGTTGACCGGTTACCAGCAGCGTAGCCGTTGGTTGGAGCACGCCCTGCGCCGTTAGGCCGGTGCCACAGAAGCCGTTCACGGTGAAGGCGTTGGATGTTGCCGAGACTGCTCCGCCTGCAGTGGCCATCAGTTGGTAGCCAACGCCGCCGCGGTCGATCGTCAGCGTCCCGAACCCAGCCACGCCGGCTTGGTCGGTCAACGCTGTGGTTGCTCCGCCCAGTATAGCGGTCGGGCAGGGCGAAGGATTCAGGCTCATCACCACTTGCACGCCCGGCACAACCGCGTGGCTGGGATCGAACACGGTCACGGAGATGGGGCTGCCGGCAATCACCTGTCCGCCGATGGAATTCCCCGGCTGCGTATTGAACACCACCTGCCCTGAACCTAGCGCCGCAAAACTAATGGTGTAGTTGGCGCTGGCAGTCTGGAACGGATTCGCCTGGTCATGCACGGCCGCCGTGAAACTCACCAAGGATTGCGATGGGCTCGAGATGGTGATATGCCCGTTGCTGTCTAAGACTCCCCCACCTGGTAATTGGGTGATGAAAAAGACCAAGTTGCCGATTCCGCCAGTCGCGGTTAGCTGTGCGGAGTAAGGCGTTCCAAGGGTCCCGCTGAGTAACGTGGGCGGTGTAATCGTAATCACTGCCCCGACACGAATAGTTATCTGGACATTAAGCACGCTGGGCGGCAACGCCGAATCCGTAGCCGTAATCGTCGCGGGAGGAACAAAGCCCGGCTGATTTGCAACCGTCGGAATACCGCCGACCTGTCCCGTGCTCGCATTAATCGACAAGCCCAGCGGCAAACCGGTCGCGGTCCAGATGATTGACCCAGTTCCGCCAGTCGTCGTAAACGGGAAAGCAATAAAGGATTGGCCTACTACACCGTCATTGATCTGGCCGAGAGTTTGAACCTGAAATGCGTTATTGACTGGAATCGAGAATACCTTCGTCGTTGTGTTCGCGGGCACGGCACTGTCCGTCACTTTAACCGTTACGGAGTTCGGCCCCAGTCCCAACGCGGGTGCCGTGAGCAGACCTGAAGAACTCACGCTAAACCCTTGCTGCGAACTGGAAACGAGTGACCACGTGTCCGCCCCGGGCTTTCCACCCGTGGACTGCAGCTGGAACGAGTAGCCGGTTGTGTTTTGATCCGTCGCCGGAAGCGCAGCCGTTGTAATTGTCAACTGCGGGTACACCACCGGTCCGGTCAGAGTGGTATTTCCGGGATTCGAAAGCACCGTGATCGTGTCCACGGCGTGAGGAATCGCCACCGGCGCGATCGCCGTCACGGGATTGAACTGCTGCTGCGCCGGAGTCATCAATGGATTCTGTACGCGCAGTGTGACGTAAGCCGTCTCGCCCGGCGCGAGCGTCACCGAACCCTCCGTCGGATTGGGATTGGAAATGTTGGGAGTTCCCAGTCCCGCGGATGTCGGCCCATAGAGTGTCGGATTAATGATGTTCGAAACCGTGACCCAGTGCGTTTCCACGCCCAACTTGCACTGATCCGCAACCGGTGTTTGGTACAGCTTGTTGATGATCAATTGCACCACGATCCCTGCGGGAACCCCCGAATTGGAAGCCGACGCCACTTGTACGTTGTAGGTGGCCGTGGTGTTGCCTTGGTTCGACATGGGATAAATGACGTCTTCAATCGTGTTGTTGGAGATATTTGGATTTGAAATGTTCGGGTTGGAGATGTTCGGGTTGGCCGTGTCGGGATTCGAAATGTTCGGGTTCGGGGTGCTTTGGTTCGAAATGTTCGGATTCGTCGCGCTGACATTCGAAATGTTGGGGTTGGAGATATTCGGGTTCGAAATGTTCGGGTTGCTGATGTTGGGGTTCGAAATGTTGGGGTTCGAAATATTGGGGTTGCTGATGTTTGGATTCGAAATGTTCGGGTCGGTGACTTCCGCGTTCGAAATATTGGGGTTCGAAATGTTGGGGTTCGAAATGTTGGGATTGGAAATATTCGGGTTGGAAATGTCCGGATTCAGAACTGCCGAAGCGCTAAGGCCGTTCGTCACTACCGATCCGCCAATCGCACTGATCTGGGCAACGTTTACCGTGACGCTGGCTTGCGGGTTGGTCGAAGTAACGAACACGCTCCGCGACACCGAGGAATACTGCGGAATGGTAACGTCCAGAGTCGTCAACTGCGAGAATTGCAGGAACGACGCGGAGCCTCCGGTTGGCTGATTTGCGATGGTGAAGCGCACAAAAATCGGCTGGCTGGCTACATTCTGCGCTTCCACCGCGAACGCACGCTGGAAAGGAACTATCGAAGTTACTCCGGTCACCGGGTTCGTAAACGTTGTTGTCCCCAAGGGCTTCGCGTTTCCGGGAGCTCCCACCACCAGTCCGCCGGTAATCTGCGCCGTGTAAATGTTCTGGTTGCGCATTCCTTCCTGGCCAACTCGGCAGGATGGCAGGGTCTGGCCCGGCTCGAAGATGCTCATCTGCGTCCCTGTTGTTCCCGCGATGATCGGCGGGGTGTAATTTCCCCAATTGCCGTCGGCGGGAGGCACCACGTCACGATTGTCCGTCCAGGTAGCGTGAAAGAGCGGATTTACGCTGGGTGTAAAGTTGTACGCCCACCCGGTGCCGTGCGGGACAAACATTGGCGAGGGCACGACCTCGATGTAATCTCCAAGGAAAGGCTCCGAACCGTTCGCGAAGAGCGGCAAATTGGGCACGTTAAATTTGTATTGCTCGATGTTCGTCGGCGATTGCTGGACGAAGCCCGGCGGGACGCAGCAGCCATAGGCATACTGAGAAACCGAAACCGACGGCCCTAAGGTCACCGTCGGAAAGATTCCCAATTCCAGAACGCGCAGGTCAATCGTGTGGCGGCGCACGGTTAGGCCAAAGTCATCGATATACGGCGTGAATATCTCATTGGGATTGAAGAGAGGGGCGGCAAGTTCACCCTCGGGCGTCAGCACGGAAGTATAAGTTCCAGAGGGCGTGCTAGGAGTATAGAAGTTGACGTAATGATCGTAGCGCAGATCGTAGTAGAGGATCGTGAGCCGGCCATTGGCAAAGGTAATTGCCGGCATGATTTGATGGCCACGACCGGAAGGATTGGTCACCGAATTTTGCTTCGGATTGTCCACCATGATCGCTGGTGTCCAGTGCGTCCCGTCGATGGAGCCCGCGGCGACGACGCGGGCGTCGCCACCAGGCCCCAGTCCCTTCGCCGAGAAAGCTACGTACACAAACCCGAACATGTCCGTCGTGATCGAAGGATACGCGTTGGTACGGAACGAGGTGCCCGTGGTGTTCTGATCGAATGGCTGGAAAGTTGAAATTTGCACCGGCGCGCCGAATGTTCTCCCCGCATTCGTGGATTGCGCTACCATGATCGCGTTGGACACTCCCGTGGACGCAAACTGACGCCACGCCACATACACATTGCCATTTACCGGATTGACCGCGATAGCGCTTCCCTGGCTGGTGATGGTCCCTTTATTGATTTGCACGGGCGTGCTCCACGTCACGCCGCAATCGGTGGAGCGCGTAAACATGAGCTGTGTTGGAGTGCCATTGTTTTTATTCGCAGCCAGAAACTCGGTGTAGGCTACGTAGACGTTTCCAGCCGCGAAGGATTGGTTCACGGTCAGGGGTTGGCCGTTACTGCCCGTAACCCCGGGTTCGGTTGCGGTAAACGAGCAGGTATTGGCGCCCGCGCGGGGGACGTCCACTGCCAAAGCGGGTTTGTCCAGGAACTGTCCGGTCCCTGCGGTATTCCCTATGGCCACCGCGTGAGTATCAATGTAAGTGATAGGATCGCTGTTTTCGTTATTGTTCAGGTCATTGTAGCGCGCTACGAATATCGCGCTTGGCGTTCCAGGCAGCGCTCCGGATGCCGGTCGCACGAACGCTAATCCCGCGTAATAGAACATTCCATTCGTTCCAGCCCGCACGACCGGGTCGGAGGCCGCGCCGTAGATACCTTGTAGAGCCGAGTGCCCGCTTCCGTTGTTATCACTACACTGAGGTACCAATTCTGGACAACCCGGCAGCAACGTGCTTTGCCACGTATAGCCGCCATCGAACGACTTAAATAGTCCCAGCCACGAGTCTCCCGTTTCTGTGCCGCCAGTCAGGAGCGTTTCGAGATCCACGGTGCGATAGTCATTTGCCCCCGCCAGGATGTGCATCGGATTCCGCGTCGAGACGGCCATCGAAGGCTCGTTCTGCCGTTGCAAAAAGGGGTCGCCCGTCGGCCACTGTGTGCCGGAAACCATATTGACGTTTTGTCCCGCCACCTGAGCCACGCATTCCAAGGGCATGAGCAGCGCAGCTAGGAGAGCGATTGGAGCGAGTGACCAAAGAACTTTGACGAACGGTCGCATGTGAACTCCAGTGCTAGATTTGAACGGCGAGGCAGTTCCTGTTTCCCGCAGGCCAGCCAGTCTCGCAAACCAAGGGAGAGTGCTGGTTTGTAGGCGAAGCAGATTTGGTTAAGTGACTCGAAAGTGGGAGGGACATACCACGTTCTGAAAATCGACTGCGGGAAGTCTCCTGCGAAAGGGGGAGGAAGTCAAGCATCCGGTCCAGCCTGACGCTGCCTGGATTTAGACCTATTCTGTAGTGTAAGAGATTTCCATCCGATGAATGAGGAAGCAGGATAGGACGAGAATCGCGGCGGTGAGGCAGAGCAAGCCGAGTACGGCAATCAATGGCGAGACAGGTTCGGCAACGATAGTGAAAATAGCCAGGGGGCCAGTGAGGGGCAGATTCACGGGGCAGAGATGCTTCAGGTAGAAAGTGACGCTGAGCCTCTGGGCCCAAGCAGGAAAGACTGGGGCGGCCGCTTCCCATCCCATGATCACAACTCCGGGTACGATGGGATTCTTGAAGAGCAGGCTGAGCGCGAGAAACACGGCGCCATAACCGATGCAAGCGAGAGCCGTCACCAAGAGATAGGATCCCAACTGGCCGAGACCGGGGCCGTCAAAAACATACGATTTGCCCGCGGAGCCAAAACGCATATACATAAAGTAGAAGCAGGCAAGCACGGCCGTTTCAAAGAATAGGATGGCCACGATCGCACCGGCGAGATATTTGCCGACTACCAGTACCTCTCTTCTTACCGGGACGAGAAACTGATAATGAAGAGTTTTTTCGACCATTTCGCCCCGGAATAGCCAAGTGAAGATGGCCATGCAAGCGAAGAAGATGCCCAGCCGGAAATAGTAGAGTTGGACAATTTCTGCCAGAACTTGCGTATCCTCCTCGATTTGGGCCGCGTTGATGTTGTGTCTGTCGTAGATGGTGTGACTCAGAACCATTACTACCGGAAGGAAGGCGAGCAAATAGATCCCAATCCTGCGGCGCGTAAACAGGTTCCGGCGAACCTCGTTGCGCACCAGGATGGAGACCTGGCTACCATAGAGCCGCCAGGGTTGTTCCTTCGACCACTTTTGGGCTCGCGCGACTAAATCTTGAAAACTCATGCCTGTCCGCCATCCGATCCGATGAGGTATTGATAGATGGAGTTGACGTCATCGTCGGCGGGCGCAACGGCATCAACTTCGACGAGCCCGCCGGAAACGATCTTATTCAGCAAGAGATAGAACTGCTCCGCATCGCGCGTGCGCACCAGAACGCTCTGGCCATCGCTTAAGATTTTGGCCTCGACCACGTGATCGAGTTCAAAGGCCGCCGCCGCCAATCGCGAGGCGTTCGAACAGCGAACAAGAATCTGCATGGGATGATCGCGGACTTCCCTGCGAACCTCGCGAATCTGTCCTTCGGCAACAACGTAGCCACTGCTCATTAACACGACGCGGTCGGAGATGCGATCGACCTCCTCCAAAATATGGCTGGAGATGATGACGTGCATACCCTGTTTGGCAATTGCTTGGAAGAGGGCGATGGATTCCGAGCGGGCCATGGGATCAAGGCCATTGAGCGGTTCGTCGAGCACCAGCACGGACGGATGATGCGCAATGGCCTGAGCGAGTCGAATACGCTGGCGCATCCCTTTGCTGTAGCCCGCCACTTTGCGCCGAGCCACTTGCGCCATGCCGGCGCGCTCTAGAGCCTCGTTGGTGAGCTTCGCAGCTTGATCGCCGCCAAAACCATGAAGGCGCAGCGGCCAATAGATGAAGTCGTAGCCATTGGTGCCAGGAGGGAAGGAGTCAAATTGCGTACAGAATCCGACTTGGCGGAAAAACTCGATGGGTTGTTGCGGGGTGAGGCCGAGGACGTAAATCGCGCCTCGCGACGGCCGGATCAGGCCAGTCATCAAGTTCATCAGCGTGGTCTTGCCCGAGCCGTTGGGGCCGACGAGACTGGTAATCCCCGGTTCGAGAGAGAAGTTCACCTTGTTCACGCCGAGAACTTCGCCGTAAAACTTGGAGACATTCTCGAAAACGATTTGGCGGGCGTCCGGGGTCATCCGCGCACCGCCTCACGGGCGCGCAATCGCGCATTGAGAATGACGAGCGAAAGCAAGCAGACAAAAATCAGGACGCCCCAGGCGGCGGCAACCGGAATTTCGTCCCAAGCGCGACCGACGAGCCCCTCGCGCTCATGAAATGCTTTTACCAGGATCAGCCGGAACATATAGGAGAAATTCAGAAGCATGCCCCACTTGGTGCTCATGATCGCGTTGAACATCTCACCGAAGCCCGCAGGAACGAAAAATGTGATGAAAATTACGCCCGTGGCCACAATTCGCAGCTTAACCCACGCCGACACCGCCAGAGAAAGGAGGGAAAGCATCAGGATCCAAATCGCGGAGCACAACACGATAGGAATGACCATCCAGAGGTGCGACCAGATCCAGCCGTCCATCGCCAGGCCAGACTGCAAGCTGAATAAGAGCAAGCAGGGAATCCATGTGACAGCGGAGAGTAGCAAGCCTAACACCGCGAGCTTTCCAAGAACATAATCGGCGCGGCTGAACGGGCGGCTCAGAAAAAGCGGAAGCGCGCCGTTGGTCAAATCTCCGGCGATCAAGACGGGGCCAACCCAGCAGTTCAACAAAAAAGCTGCCTGGGTCTGCGAGAGCATCATGAAGACGAAATATTGGCTCTCCACTTTGAAAAAATCCGCGGTTCGAAGTTGCATGAGCAATTGCAAGGTCTTGTTGTTGGCTACGAAGATGTAGCCGGCAAAAAACAGGCAGGGAACAATGCAAAAAACCAAAAGGATCACGAAGAAGCGGGATTTGAACAGGTCGGCGAAGGCATACTTGGTGAGGACAAAAAATCGGGACCATCCGGCCGTGAGCGACCCGGTGTAGGAATTATATCTGCGCTTATATACGGCCATCCGGCGCTCCCGTTTGTTCCATGGCGTTGAGGAAAATGTCTTCCAGCGAATCGCGGCGGTGATTCATGCGGCGAATCTGCACGCCGCGGTCTGCCGCGACTTTGAACACCTCCCTGATTTCGACGCTGTCCGGCATAACCACCTTGATGCGGCCGTTGGTGAAAACCGCGCATTCGCAACCGAGGCCCTCGAGCGTGGAGGTAAAAGATGCCTCGGCGCCAATGGTTTCCAACTCGAGGAACTTCCGATTGGCGCGGCGCTCTTCGACGAGATTGCAAATGGAAGCAATTTGCCCGTTGCGCAGGATCAGCACCTCATCGCAGGTCTCTTCGACGTCGCGGAGAAGATGCGAGGAAAGCAGCAGGCAGATATCGCTGGCCTCGCGGATCTCGCGAATCAATTCGATCAAACGCTTGCGCGCCGGCGGGTCCATGCCATTGGTGGGCTCGTCGAGGATCAAGACTTTGGGGCCATGCGCAATCGCCTGGGCAAGCTTGGCTAGTTGTTTCATGCCGAGAGAATACGTTCCGACAGGGCGATAACGCGCTTCGCCTAATCCCACATAGACGAAAGCTTCGTGCGCGCGCTCCATCGCTTGATCGGGTGGGAGACCGGAAATCTCGGCCATGTAGCGAACAAAGCGAACACCGGACATTTTTGAAATAAAGGCGTCGTTCTCGGGCATGTATCCGACAAGAGATCGAAGCGCTTTGCCGCTGGTGTGAGAGTCGAGCCCGAGAACGCGGGCGCTCCCTTTGGACGGGGAGTGAAAGCCCAAGAGGGTGTTGATGAGCGTCGACTTGCCGGCGCCGTTCGGTCCGAGCAGCCCGATAGCGCGACTCTTCAAGACGCCAGTCAGGCCGTGAAGGATTGTTCGGCCGCCGAGTTGTACTTCGAGCTCATTGAGCTCGATGGTTGGGTTCATCATCTACCAAGCATTACGGATGAGCTTGGTGCGAAGTTCCATGATCCGACATTCCCAGTAAGTGGATCAAGCTGGGAAGACCTGGATTCAAGTCAAAAAGTTTGGCGCTGCTGGCCACTTCGATGCGATCGCTTTCCCCATAAGCGCAGAACACGCTCGGCTTGGCGTCGGCTGCCATCTGCTGAAGAAACGCCAACTGCTGGGAGTTGAGCTGAGACGCAAGCGGTTTTAGAATCGGGCTAAGATTCTGATAAATCATGGCAGAAAAATTCGCCTGGCTGTCGCTGGGAAGAAGAGCATGAAACGAGGCGGAGCGAGCCAGGGAGGTGCCATTGGCATGAGTTTGTAGCGCCGCGAGCAGTAGCGCGCGAGAAGGCGCCATGATCATGTACCCGTCCGCGAAGGTGTAGTTGTATTCGGTGGAAAGCCCAGCGCTTTGTGACTGGATCGTATAAAAGGTTCGTCCACCGGACTGTGTTTGATTGAGCGTTAGGCCGGGCATGTTCGACTTTTGCGCTTCCCGGTTCGCAGCCTGCACCATCTTTTCCATGGCAAGCTGAAGGGCACCTGAATTGTTGACCTCGATAATCGCTTTCCACGAGGGCGTAGGAAGAACCGGGCCGTCGAGAGCCAGCGTGAGTTCTCCGCCCAGCGCGCTGGCCAAGTCGTTACGAATGTCCAAGCCGAGTTCCGAATTTGCTTTAGCCAGATCCTGGCTGAAGTTGGGGTCGGAAGCGCCAAAGGTGCTGAAAATGTCATCCAGCATGAGGGCTGGCTGTTTCGCAACGAAAGAGACCGCCGCGCCGGCGTTGGCAGAAACATAATCGAGCGAGCCCGCAGGAGCGGGGGCGGCCAACCAGGAAGCAATGCCGCGCCTTTGGCCGTTAAATTCCAGAGTAATGCGATTGTCCGCCTGACTGGAAGACTCGCCGCGCGAGGCGATCAAGTACTTGATGTCGTTGAATCCACTATTCTGCAGCGCCCGGGAATCTCCTTGTTGGGCATGCGAACTATTAATGATCTGGCCGAGATTCGCGGCGACCAAGGTTTCGGTGCCGCGGCTGTAGATATTAGCGATTCGCTGTCCAAAGTCCGTCCCGGCGAAGAGAGTTGCTCCGGCGTCGAGCTGCGCGCTCATTTGCCGAACCGAGGCGGCGTCGCCACCGACGACCAGCATGTTCTGCCTGACAAGCATGGTCATGCCACGCTCATCACGAGCGAGTGAGGAGAGCGACTGCGGGTCCACGACGTGCATATTGGATTTGCCCTGGGGGCTCGTGACGGATTCGGCGAAATGATTCTGCAAATAATCCTTCAGTCCAGACTGCCGCACTTCGGCCAGCAAGACGAGGCCGGGTCCGTTGGAAGCGGAACTGGCTCTGGCCGTAATCACCACTTCGTCGCCCAAATACCGGCTCATCACTTGAATCTGGTCAATCAACTCCTGGGGAGTGGGATGCTGATTCGAATTGCCGCTTTTGTTCCACCAGTCTTGCAGAACCTTGCTCTGCGAGAGCTGTTGCTGGAAGATTTGGTTGGCCTGTTGAAGAGCGTCTCCAAGATTGGGAATGCCGATATAAAGGACAGTATCCGCAGGAAGCAAAGGAAGGATTTTGCTCTCATACCGCGGACCGGGCGTCTGGATTTGCTCCAGCTTCTCACGCAGTTTTGAGAATTCTGCAAGAAGAGCCAGTTCGTGATCCAGGTCGCTGCTCCATCCAATCTCTTCGCGGACGGGAACCAGGCCGACGCTCTGCGTGGTGGCCACCTGATCGCCGGAGTGCAGAATGGATTCCGCCCCGGCATGCTTAACGTGGACTTCTCCCTCAATCACGGATACGCGCGAGCCTTTGGTACCGGAATTTACAGAAAAAACTGTTCCCGTGACAGCTACCGTGCAATCCGGAGCGCTGACGTACAGATGCCCGGTGTGGCGTTTCGCCGCTTGCACGATGATGCTGCCCTGGTCGAGATGGATGGTTGTGTCGCGACGGCTGGCGCTGACCGCCAATTCCGCGCGTTGATTCATTTCCACTTGGGAACCCTCGAAGAGCCGCACCTTGGCATGGGAATTGGCGGCCGTGCGAATGAATTCACCCTCCCCGACTTCGTCCCCCGGTTTTAGTGCGCGCTCGCCAGCGGCGCCGATGCCATACGCTTGCCCGTCGATGGAATCGATCCGTGCACGATTGCCCGGAGGGCCGGTTAAATACCAATTGCGACCAGTCCAGACCAGGGCAACCAGCAATGCGGCTGTCGCTGCCACTAGGGAGAGTCTGGCAAGACTCCATTGAAAACCGCGGGCCGCCGGCTCCATCCGCCAGCTGGTGTTCGTCGCGCTTTCAGACCCGCGGCCAACAGCGAAAGAACGGCAGGAGACACATTCCCGCAGGTGATCTTGCACGATGAGAGCGCGAGCCGGAGGAAGCTCTTGCTGATGAAAAGCTGGGAGCAGAGCACGGATATCGGCGCAGCCACGAATAAGCTGCAGAGCACTGGTCGCGGCGTCCGCGCCCTCGATGGACTGCAACCGCTGCCACACGCGCTCCGATGAAGCCGATAGCGTCTTAGCATCGGGCTGTTCGCCGCGAAGTTCGGAAATCGTCTGATCAAGGCGGGCGTCTTGCTTGGATCGAAAGAATTTCATGATGCACCTTTCCTAAAACTACGAAGGCTCTTCTTTAGTCGTGCGCGGGCGCGAAACAGGGTCACTGCCACAACGGCCTGAGAAGTGTTCATGGTCCGGGCAATTTCGGGGTTATCCAACCCTTCGAGATAGCGGAGAACGAACATTTCGGCGGCGCGGGGATTCAGAGTGGCAAGCTCTCTGCGAAGCCAATTCTTGAGTTCCAAGGAGGAGTGCGCACGTTCCGGGGAAACACTCGAATCGGATTGGATCTCGTCGGCGGTTTCAACCGGCACGACTTCTCGATGGCCCCTCGAGCGGACTAGATCCAGGGCGGCGTTGACCGCCGATTTCTGTAAGTAACTCTGCAGATTGGAGATACGGCTTGGGTCGACAATCCCGCGTGCCAATCGGAGGAAAACAGACTGTGAAACGTCTTCGGCATCCGCCATGCTGCCGGTAATCCGGTAAGCAGCTTTGAGAACACAGACTTGGTGTGCTCGGAAGACTTCCTCAAGCTGTGGGAAAGCCTGCGTCACCATGATGTTTTCTATCGCGGCCGCCAAGCTGCCCTCCTCGGCTTATCTACTACCTAAGACGCGATAGCTAGAAACTTATTAACACACAATTTGAAATTCGAGGCGATTTGCTCGGCGGGGGTGTGATCGGTGTCCACATATGATGGGCATGCGGCGTGCCGCCCGCGGGGGCAGAGACTGATACATCTAGCGCATTGCGAGACAAAACCATGAACACAGTGGCCTATATTTTCCGTGAGGGATTCGGCCCTTATAAGGGTGAATGCCGCAGGGCCCCAGCCCAGAGGCGGTGTGTGGCAGTTTTGACCGAAACTGCCGGAGGAAAAGCCATGAAGAAGACACTTTCCCTTTTTGTTTTGCTCGCCGCGCCATTTTCATTGCCGGCAAAGGACAAGCCGGCCTACGAGAAGGGCGAACTGGTGCAAATGAATTCCGCTGCTTGCGGATATGCAGAGAAGGACGGCAAAACACTTGCTGGGGAGATTTTTGGAACCGACGGCCAGCACAAGAAAACGCAGGAAACGCTGTGCCAAGAGTATGTGTTGCGGTCGCAGCGGATTTCGTACCGGATCCGTCCGAAAGATGACAAACACCCTGTGCTTCTGCCGATTGGCGAGACGGCGGAGTTTCGAATTCACAAAGACAAGTTGCTGTTGCGCGTAGCGGAAGCCGACGGCAAAGAAAGAGAGTACATCGTGCTCTCGATGACGCCGCGAACAGACGTGGCAGAAAACCGGGCTGCTGCGGCGCACGCCAACCGGTAGATCGTTTTGGCGCGGTGATGCAGCCAGGACCTGCCTGATGCAGGTGTCGGGTTTTTACAGCGGATGTGGCCAAAAATCTGAGCGAGTGAGGTGATTGACAGCGCTCTTTACCATTCGAATGCTTGAGGGTTCATCAGCCTTGTCCGCCCGGTACTCTTGGCCGAACATGGGTGACGGCACAGAAAAAGGTCTGATGCCCGCTTCGCTATGGCACCCCTTCTGCAGGTTCAGGATCTTCACGTCGCTTACATTTCACGGGCTGGGAGAAAATCCCCGGCTCTTGAAGGGGTCAGCTTTGATGTGCGGACCGGAGAGACTCTCGGTGTGCTCGGGGAATCCGGTTGCGGCAAGAGCACGCTCGCGGTGGCGTTGCTGCGGCTCCTCCCTGGAAATGCGGAAATTCAAAAGGGCGCTGTGCTGTTCGAAGGGCAGGATTTGCTGCGTGCGGAACCTCGGGCACTTGAACCAATTCGCGGGGCTCGTATTGCGCTGATTTTTCAAGAACCTTCGCTCGCGCTGCATCCCACGATTCGAATTAGTGAACAAGTCAGCGACGTACTGGCGGCGCATGAACCGGCGAGCCGCGCGGCCCGGCGTCAAAAGATGCTGCAAGTGCTGGCGGAGGTGTTTCCCGCGGATACGGCGCACATTGCCGACTCCTATCCCCATCAACTGAGCGGTGGGCAGCAGCAGCGGGTGCTGATCGCCATGGCAATCGCTTGCGGCCCGTCCCTGATCGTTGCGGATGAGCCGACGGCTTCTCTTGATCCGACCACGCAGCAGGACATTCTTGGAATTTTCCGAAGGCTACGGGAAAAATTCAATTTGTCCATCATTCTAATCACGCACAACCCAGCATTGCTAGCAGGCCTGGCGGACCGCGTTTTAGTTCTGTATGCGGGAAAAGTAGCGGAAATCGGCCCGACGGAAGAAATCCTCAAATCTCCTCAGCACCCGTACACACGCGCGCTGATGCAAAGTGTGCCGGAGGGACTCGAGGGATCAGCGCGAAGCCGCAAGTCACGGCTGCCAGTCATTCCGGGAGAGGCGCCGAATCTGGCAGTATTGGAGAGCGGTTGCCGATTCGAATCCAGATGCGCGGACCGGATGGAGCAGTGCAAACAACGCGAACCGGGAGCGATGGCGTTGAGCGAAGCGCATGCCGTATCGTGTTTCAAGTACGGTGGATGATTCCCGCGAGGGCGAGAAGATGGACCGACTCCTGATCGTCGAAAAGCTCGCGAAACGCTACGAACGAACGACTGTGCTCGGGTCCAAGAAGGAAGTGTTGGCTCTGCAAGAGGTGTCTTTTTCCATTGGGCGAGGGTCAACCCTGGCTCTTGTGGGTGAATCGGGTTCCGGGAAAAGCACGCTGGCGTTTTGCATCGCCTGCTTAGAGCGGCCGACGTCCGGAAGAATTGTGTTTGACGGGAACGAAATCGCCGCCCTCGGCGAGAAACAACTGCGCGAGGTACGCCCGCAGATTCAGCTGGTATTCCAGGATCCTGTGCGCTCGCTGAATCCAAGATTTTCCGCTCTTGAAATAGTAAGTGAACCGTTGATTGTGCAGGGGCGCTTGAACAAGCAGGAGAGGGAAGCCAGGGGGCGAGCCCTTCTTGCGCAGGTGGGCATCCCGCAAGAGAAGGAATCGCAGAAAGCCGATGAGTTCAGCGGCGGGCAAAGGCAGAGGCTGGCGATCGCGCGGGCTTTGTCGCTTGAACCCAAGCTGCTCGTTCTGGATGAAGCACTTTCCGCGCTGGATTATTCCGTGCAGGCGCAGATCGCGAATCTGTTGTTGGAACTGCAAGCGGCGCTGGGATTGACGTATCTCTTCATCACCCACGACTTGGGAATGGCGGCGCATTTGGCGGACGAAATCGCGGTGATGGAGCAAGGAAGGGTGGTCGAGATGGGCGCTGCGGACAAACTCTTGCGCGCACCGGGTCAAGAGGCCACTCGGCGCTTGATCGCCGCGACACCTAGACTGGGCGCTGCGGATCACCGGCCGCAGGTGATTTGATGCGCTACTTCTTACGCCGGTTGATGCAGGGTGTGTTTCTCCTGATCGGGGTTTCGATCCTCACCTTTCTGTTTTCCACCCTGGCGCCTGGAAACTATTTCGACGAAATGCGGCTGAATCCCCAGATTGCTCCGGAAACGGTGGCAGCATTGCGAGTGCAGTATCAGTTCGACCGGCCGCTGCCCGTACGTTACGGACGATGGGTGAACGCGCTGCTGCACGGCGACATGGGATTCTCTTTTGCCTACAACAGTCCCGTTGCGCCGCTGTTGTGGGTGCGTGCGCGAAACACATTACTGCTGACGGTGACGGCCATGCTGATCGCCTGGGCGCTGGCGCTACCGCTGGGAATCTGGAGTGCCACAACCTTTGGACGTTTGCCGGATCGTGCAATCTCCGGGGCCACAGCGGTTCTCTTGGTCATTCCGGATCTCGTCCTCGCGATCGGAGTGCTCATTCTGGCGGTACGAAGCGGATGGTTTCCCACGGGAGGGATGGTCTCGGCGGCTCTGGAGGGCCTCACGCCGGTTCAGAAACTCCGGGACTTGGCGTGGCATATGGAATTGCCGGTTCTCGCGCTCGTTCTTTCCGCATTGCCGAGCCTAGTCAGGCACGTGCGCGCCGCCGTGGCAGAGGTGCTCGATGCCCCCTTCTTGCGGGCGGCGGCAAGTCACGGTATTCCCCGCACAAGACTACTTTACCGGTATGCGCTACGTGCTGCCGCGAATCCCCTCATCTCGCTTCTTGGATTTAGCGTTGGATCACTATTGAGCGGGTCGCTCTTGGTGGAAGTGGTAATGAGCTGGCCGGGACTTGGACCGCTGCTCCTGGAGGCCATCCTTGCCCGCGATCTGTTCGTAGTGATCGGCGGCGTACTCTGCTCGACGGTTTTTCTGGTCACGGGAAACTTCCTAGCGGACGTATTGATTTACTGGGCCGATCCCAGAATTCGCAGCGGGGCGCCTGCGCGATGATCCCACCTCGTGGTTGGAAGCGATGGTTCGTAGCCCTCGTGGCGCTGCACGGAATTATCGGGTGTGCAGGTTTTTTCGCGCCGTATGATCCAGCCGAGCAGGACCGCGAGCGGCCCTACGTGCCGCCGATGAGAATTCATATGGTGGATACAGCGGGGCACTTTCATTTTCGCCCTTTTTTCTACGCCGTGCAGCTGCGCGCCGGCTCCTTCGATCAATTCGAGGAGCGCGCCGATCAGGTCCTGCCATTGCAATTCTTGGTGAGCGGCGCGCGATACCGATTGCTGGGGCTGGTGCCGTCTCGTCTACATTTCTTCGGCGCGTCGGGGAGCCGAATTTATTTATTGGGGAGCGATGCTTACGGACGTGACCAGCTCTCTCGGATTCTGCTTGGCGGCCAAATCTCACTGCTCGCCGGATTGCTCGGAGCGGGCCTTACCTTGTTTTTGGGCGTGCTCATTGGAGCGGCCGCGGGCTTCTACGGCGGCTGGCGAGATGGATTATTGATGCGCGTGGCTGAATTGTTTGTGGCGCTGCCTTGGTTGTATTTGCTGCTGGCGCTGCGGGCCTTCTTGCCGTTGTCGGTCAGCCCGCTGCGGGCATTTTTTCTGATTATCGTTGTTGTCGGAGCAGTGGGTTGGGCGCGGCCGGCGCGGCTGGTGCGCGGAGTGGTTCTGAGCGCGAAAGAGCGCGATTATGTGCGCGCGGCGCGGGGATTCGGGGCGAAGAATAATTATCTCCTGCAGCGTCATATTTTACCGCAAACTGCAAGCGTGATTCTGACGCAAGCGGCGATCCTCGTGCCGCAATTCGTGCTCGCAGAGATGACACTTTCCTTCCTGGGGCTGGGAGTCCCCGAGCCGGTGGCGAGCTGGGGCAGCCTCCTGGCCAGCCTTCAGCAGTACAGCGTCCTGGTGTCATACTGGTGGATGTACATGCCGGCGTTGGCAATCGTGCCGTTCTTTCTAGGATACTTAGGACTCGCGAGTGCATTGCAGGAGGACGCTGGCGCCGGGAAGATAGAGAAGGTAACTAGCGGGGGCAGATGGTGAGCATGGCAAGACTCTCCACCTTTGGCAAATGGTTTAGCTGCGGTCTGCTCCTGGCCGGCGCCGAGATTGTATCGCCGCCCGCTTTCGGAAATCCACCACAAGCGAGTTCTTCCGAAGAACTGCTCACACTTCCCGGCGAAATTGGAAAACAGGGCGGACGAATCGTCGTTTCTTTGCGTGCTGAACCAAAAACTCTGAATCCGTTGACGGCCGCGGATGCACCGTCGCGCGAAGTGATTCTCGGCGCCATGCAAGCCGACCTGATTCACATCAATCGTGCGACGCAGCTCACGGAACCCGCGCTGGCGAAATCCTGGAAGGTTTCCACGGACGGATTGCAGTACACACTGACGCTTCGCAAGGGATTGCGGTTTTCCGACGGCGAGCCCGTCGATGCGGACGATATCCTATTCACCTTTCGGGTTTGTCTTGACGAAAAGGTTCACGCCACGCAGCGCGACCTGCTGATTGTCGGGGGCAAACCAATCGCTGTTCGCAAATTGGATGCACAAACGGTGGTGTTCCAATTGGCAAAAACCTATGGTGCCGGCGAAAGGCTTTTCGACGGCCTTGCCATCTTGCCGCGCCATTTGCTCGAGAAACCCTATAACGATGGGAAGCTTGCGCAAAGCTGGACGCTTGCTACGCCTGCGAGTCAGTGGGCGGGACTCGGACCTTTTCGGTTGAAAGAATATGTCGCCGGGCAAAAACTGGTGCTCGAGCGCAATCCCTACTACTGGAAGCAGGACGCTAAGGGTAGCCGGCTGCCATACCTGGAAGAATTGGTTTTCCTCTTTGTGCCCAATGCGGACGCGCAGGTCTTACGGTTCCAGTCCGGAGAAACGGATTTAATCAGCCGGCTGGGCGCGGAGAATTTCTCGGTGCTGAGCCGCCAGCAGAGCAGCTATACGATGTCCGACGCCGGGCCCGGGCTCGAATACAATTTCCTGTTCTTCAATCTAAATGAGCCGGGGGAAAAAACTCCGCCTGACCTGGCGCGGAAAATGAAATGGTTTCGCGAAGTCAAATTCCGGCAAGCCATCTCCGCGGCGATTGACCGGGAGGCGATTGTCCGGTTGGTCTACCAGGGGCGCGGAGCCCCGCTTTGGGGACCGGTCACGCCGGGCAATCATCGCTGGGGGAATGCCTCGATCCCACACCCACAACGTTCGCTGGACAAAGCGCGGGCGCTGCTGAAGGAAGCAGGTTTTACCTGGATCACCGGGCCCAACGGGGAGCCTGCGCTCGTGGATTCAGACGCGAAGTCCGTCGAGTTCTCCATCCTGACCAGTTCCACGAATGCGGACCGCACCAAGATGGCCACGCTGATTCAGGACGACCTGAAACAACTCGGAGTGCGCGTTCAAATCGTGCCGACGGAGTTTCGCTCCTTAATCGATCGCGTCACGCAGACGAGAGAATACGAGGCTTGCATTTTGGGGCTGGTTAGTTTTGACGCTGATCCCACGGCCGATTCTAATGTGTGGCTTTCAAGCGGCGGAACGCATCTCTGGAACCCATCGCAGGCGCATCCCGCAACCGCCTGGGAAGCGGAGATCGACAAACTGATGGAGCAACAACTTGCCGGACCAAGCTACGAGCAAAGGAAAAAGTGGTTTGACCGCGTTCAGGAGCTCCTTGCTGAGAATCAGCCAATGATCTTTCTAGCCAGCCCGGATATTCTAGTGGGGGCGAAGAATTCCATCGGCAATTTTCATCCCGCCGTTCTGGAACCGTATGTCCTGTGGAATGCAGAACAGCTCTACTTCAAAGATGCCTCAGGTAATGTCCGCCCATGAATCCGGTCCTTGCCAAGCCTGGAAAGAAAATTCGAAGCAGTTGGGATGACACGCGATTGGTCAAGGAGTGTCTAGACGGAAACGAAGAAGCGTGGTCCCAGCTGATTGACAAGTACAAAGCGCTCATTTACTCCATTCCCGTCAAGTACGGCTTGCCGCCTCACGAAGCCGCCGACGTATTCCAGTCCACCTGTGTGGAGCTGCTGACGCGGCTGCCGGAATTGCGAGAGCCGAAGGCGCTTCCGAAATGGCTGATGCAGGTAGCGCATCACCAGTGCTATCGACAGAAGCGCCAGGCGCAGCGCCTGGTCAGCCGCGATGCCGACGAGGACTTGCCGGAGCCGGAAACTCCGGCCATCGCAGAAACCCTGGTGCAACAGACGCAAGAAGAACAGATGCTGCGGGATGCGATGCAGACGCTAACACCGCAGTGCCGCAGGCTCGTGGAGCTGCTCTTTTTTGAAACTCCGCCGCGGCCTTATACCGAGGTTGCCGCGCAACTGGGGCTGGCCCTGGGGTCGATTGGGTTTACGCGCCAGAAATGCATTGAACGCTTGCGGCGAAATCTGGACGAGCTGGGATTCCACTGATGCCCACAATGGTCAAGAATGCGCCGCCGGAAGAACTCTTTTCGCAACTCGCAAAGCTCGAGACAGATTCGGCGCGTCGGAAGTTTCTCGCTCGCCACGCGGCCCTTGCACGCGGCGAAGTTGTCGAGCGGCTGGCAAAACTGGTCGTTGAGCGAGTACGCGTGGACACGCGCGAGGCGCTGCACCTCGCGGAAGCAGCCGTTTTGATCGGGAAGAAACTGCGGGGCAAGGAAAGCCTGGCTCTCGGGCTGCGGGCCAAGGCAAACGCCCTCTATGCCTGCGGAAACAACGCCGGGGCGGTCGAGCACCACGAAAAGGCTTTCGAGCTTTACGAAGCGCTGAAAAATGAGAATGAAGCCGCACGAACGCTCAGTAGCTCGATCCAGCCCCTGATCCTCCTCGGTGAATACGACCGGGCGTTTCATGCTGCGGAGCGTGCCCGGGTGATCTTTACGCGTCTCGATGATTCCTGGCGTTTGGCCCGTCTGGAAATAAACGTGGGCAACATCTATCACCGTCAAGACCGATTCGAGGAATCGATCGCCCATTACGAGCGTGCCTACGTTGGGTTGATGCCCTACAAAGACGGGGAAGGCATGGCCGCCATCTTCAGCAACTTGGCGATGTGCCTGATCAATTTGAACGATTTTGCGAGGTCGCTGGATTGTTATCAGAAGGCTCGCGAGCTGTGCAAACAAAACGGCATGCCACTGCTGGTCGCGCAGGCCGATTACAATATCGCTTACCTCCACTATTTCCGGGGCGAATATGGCCAGGCCATCGAGATGCTCTATGCGGCGCGGCGCGCCTGCGAGGCCACCGGCGACGCTTATCATCTGGCTCTCTGCTATCTCGATCTTTCAGACATATACCTGGAGCTGAACTTAAGCGAAGAAGCCGGGGAAATGGCCGATGAAGGTTTCTCACGATTCGAAAAACTAGGCATGGGCTATGAAGCCGCGAAGACGCTGGCAAACCGGGCGATTGCTTACGGACAACAAGGGAAAACAGTTCAAGCCCTCGAAAGATTTACGAAGGCGCGAGAAATGTTTGCGCGCGAAAAGAATCTGGTGTGGCCGTGGCTTCTGGATTTGTACCAGGGATTGCTGCTCTTCCATGAAGGACGCTACTTTGAGGCGCGAAGGCTTTGCGCCGGCGCCGCCGGATTTTTCGATCAAACCTTGCTCTCCGGAAAATCTGTTCTCGCACACCTTCTACTGGCGCGCATCGCACTGCATGTCGGAGAGCCCGCCGTTGCGGAATTGGAAACGGAGGCTGCCGCCGCCAGGATTGAGCGCTTGCAGACGCCGGTGCTCGCCTACCAGGCGCACTTTTTGCGCGGGCAGCTTGCTCAGAATCGTGGCGATCGCCCAGCGGCTCTTTCTGCCTATGGCGAGGCGCGCAACGCGCTCGAAACTCTGCGCAGCCGGCTGCATTCCGAAGAGCTGAAGATTTCATTTGTGAAAAACCGCCTTCAAGTCTATGAGGCGCTGGTGGATTTGCACCTGAGCGGCGAGCCTGGCGAAGCCGCTGCTGCCGAGGCTTTTAACTGTATCGAAGCCGCAAAATCGCGCAGCATGACCGAAATGATTTTTCAGAGCGGCCAGAGCCTCCCGATGGGGGCTGCCGGGCAGAGCGAACTGGTGCGGAGAATTCGCGATTTGCGCGAAGAGCTGAACTGGTATTACCACCGGATCGAGTTGGAGCAACTGCGCCCCGAAGAAAGTTCGTCCAAACGCCTGCAACAGTTGCATGAAAAAGCGGTGTCTCACGAAAACGAGCTCTTGAGAACCCTTCGGGAGCTGCCCGCGAACGAAAGAGAATACGCCACCCTTGAGGCTCCCGCGGACTTCTCGCTGGCACGGCTGCAAGCCGCTTTGCCCTCAGGCACAGCGCTGGTCGAATATTACTCGACGGGGGATCGTCTGATCGCCGCTGTGGTTACGCGAGAATCGATCAAAATCACCGCGGTCAGTGTGGTTTCCCGAGTCGTCCATTTTCTTCATTTGCTGCGCTTTCAGCTTTCGAAATTTCGCATGGGGACCGCGTATGCGCACCGTTTTGAGCAGCCGTTGCTCGCTGCGACTCAGGGGCACCTGGCGGCGCTCTACACAGAACTTATTGCTCCCATCCGAGAGCACCTCCAAGCCCAGCATTTGATCTTCGTGCCACATGGCGCGCTGCACTTTCTTCCATTTCATGCCTTGCGAGATGGAGAGGAATACCTCTGCGACACGCACACCATCTCCTACGCGCCTAGCGCCACCGTCTTTGCCCTTTGCCAGGAAAAAACGGACGGCGAGATGCGCAACTCCCTGGTGATGGGAATCCCCGATGACCGTGCCCCACACATCCTGCATGAGGTGCAATCCCTCGCAGAGCTCTTGCCGCATCCCGAGCTTTTCCTTGGCCCGCAGGCGACCGCAACGGTTCTCCGGGAGCGCGGCTCAGCGAGCAGCCTCTTACACATTGCGACCCACGGCAACTATCGTCAGGACAACCCAATGTTTTCCGGCATCCGGCTCGGAGATGGCTACCTGAACCTATACGACCTCTACCAGATTCGCCTGCCGGCTAGACTTGTCACTCTCAGCGGTTGCGCCACCGGCATGAACTTCGTTTCCGCGGGGGACGAACTCCTGGGCCTGCAGCGTGGCTTGTTCTGCGCGGGCGCGACGACTTTGCTCCTCTCCCTCTGGGACGTTCACGACGAGAGCACCTCCGCACTCATGCAGGAGTTCTACAAGAATTACATTAAAGCAGGGAACATGGCTGGCGCACTGCAATCCGCTATGAAGCAACTCCGCCAACAGCACCCCCACCCATACTTCTGGGCCCCCTTCGTATTGATCGGAAAACTAGCTGAAACTAAAGAAGTTAGCTAACTCCTTTCCTCCCTATATTTTTCGGCTTCCCCCGCACCCTTATTCCACGAGAGCAGTACTGGCTCTCATCCGCTGGGGAGCGGAAGTTCAGAGAAAGGCTGATGGGGGGAACGAAGATGAAGCATTTTACGACTGAGGAGTGGATCGATTTCGTGAACCGAGTGACCTCTCCAAAGCAACAGGAAGCCATGAAGAAGCACCTGGGTACCGGTTGCAAGCAATGCATGGAATCAGTAGCGCTATGGCAAAAACTGCACAAAACGGCCGCAATGGAGGCCATGTATCAGCCTCCTCAGGCGGACGTTCGACTCGCCAAAGCAGCGTTTGCCGCCGCAGGGGCGGGTGCGCATCGCAACAAAAAGAGCAGCCTCGTCGAAGTGATGTTCGACAGTCTCTTGCATCCGATGCTGGCGGGCGCGCGGTTCAGCGGATTGGGAACCAGGCAAATGCTCTACCGCGCTGACCCCTATCAGATCGATATCCAAATTGAAGCGAAGCCCGAGGGCAATCGCCTGATGGTTACAGGCCAGCTTTTGGACGTAAGTTCGCCAGGTGTTGTCGGGAGGGACGTGAAAATCACGCTCTCGAATCATCGAGGGAATCTCATCCACACGGTCACGAATCAGTTTGGCGAGTTCCGCGGTGAAGTTGAAAACACTGGTGACTTGGAGCTTGCCTTTCCTGGCCAGGGTGAAAAATCCATCGTGATTTCGCTCCGCAACGCACTGGGACACTTGCCAGGGAAAGCCAAATCATGACAGGTGAATGCCCCATAGGGATTTTCAGGTATTTGCCTGATGGTACGAACGTACCAAAAACGGATAGTTCGAATGATTTTGACAGCCATCACACTCGTACCATTGGCCCAAGAGGCAGATTCCGCAAGACTTGCGGGGTATCCCTCTCTGCCAATGGTGGAGTGAAACTGAAACAGTAGTCCCCTGAAAGGGATCTATACAATGAAACGTAGCGTACTCATTCTCACGGTCTTCATCGTCCTGGTAACCGCGGGTGTTCAGCCCGCCGCAGCGCAGAATCGCTACATCGTCCGCACGACCGGTGGACTGACTTCCGTCCTCAATCTTTGCCTCTCTGCCGGCTGTCAGGTGCAAGGCTCTTTGGATGGTCAAGTGGGTCAGACCTTCCTGGTCACGAGTACTGGAAATTTGATCTCGAATCTTCTCAACGGTGTTGTCAACCTGCTGGAAGCTCTTCTGGGCATCAAGAGCATCGAGCCAGACCAGCTCTTGCCCATTCCTCTAAAGCCGATTAGCAGTATTCCTTCAGGATTGAACGACCGCACCCCCCTCAACTATTACGGCACGCTCGTCTGGCATGGCTATGCCGCGCAACCCGCCGCACAGATCATTCGCCTAACCGATGCGCAAAATGGTTTCAACATTGGTGGTACCGGCATCGTGGCCGTGATCGATACCGGCGTGGATACCTCCCACCCAGTTCTTCTACCCGTCCTTTTGCCTGGCTATGACTTCACCCGCAATCAGCCGGGCGCTTCCGAATGGCTGGATGTCCCACAGTTGCAAAATGGCGGAAGCGCTGTCCCGGACAATGAAGGTCCTGTAGTCGTGCAGCAGTCCAGTGTCGCCGTCCTTGATCAATCTTCAGTTGCGGTACTTGACGGAGGACCGTACACCGCATTTGGTCACGGTACGATGACCACCGGACTAGTTCACCTCGTGGCGCCGAAATCCAAGATTCTCCCTCTCAAGGCTTTTACCTCCAACGGCACGGGATATCTTTCCAATATCGTCGCGGCTCTCTACTACGCCGTGCAGCATCAGGCGAATGTGGTCAACATGAGCTTCGACGTGCCGACATCCTCTGCTGCCCTGAGTCAAGCAGTTTCCTATGCCAACCAGAAGGGCGTGGTTCTGGTCGCCGCTGCCGGAAACGAGAACACAAGTGCTCCCGTGTACCCCGCAGCGCTCAATGCAAATGTAATGGGGATTGCTTCGACCACGAACTGGGACGCGCGCTCTACCTTCTCTAACTACGGAAACACGGACGTTTGGATTGCAGCCCCCGGCGAATACGTCATCAGCACCTTCCCGGGCGGCACCTACGCCAGCGCTTCCGGGACTTCCTTCAGCTCTCCGATAGTCGCTGGAACTGCGGCTCTGATGTTGAGCGCCAAACCTTCCCTGAACCAGGCATCGGCGTCCAGCGCGCTGTCCCATGCTATCAAACTCACTCCAGACCTCCACAACGGCCGTCTCGATGTCTACCAGGCGGTTTCTGCCTGGGTAAACAGCAGCTCCGGCTCCGGTGGCGGCGGTTCGTGCTTTTTGTTCTGCCGGTAACAGCAGTGATGAAGGAGCGCGCAGCCATGCTCTCCCCATCTCCTAATCCTAATGCGCTTCAGACGCCAGACCCCCTGCGCGTCAAACTAGTCGAAGAGCAGGTCACCGCGCTACGAAGCTCGGTGATCTGCGCCTTCAACCAGCTGCTGGACCTGAAAGATCTTAATACCGGCGTTCACAGCACGCGCCTGGCGGAGTGGGGCATGCGCGTTGGGCAGGAACTCGGCCTGGAGGAAGAGGAGCTCCAAAACCTGGAAGTTGCCGCGCTCCTCCACGATATCGGCAAAGTCGGCATTCCGGACGCCATTTTGAAAAAACCTGGACGCCTGGACGCTGAGGAATACGCGCTGATGAAAAAGCATCCCGAATATGGATGGGCGGTGCTGCGCATGCTGCCGGGATTTGAACGCGCCGCGCTCGACATTCTTCACCACCATGAAAACTTCGATGGAAAAGGCTATCCAGCGGGATTAAAAGAACTGGAGATCCCCGTCGTCTCTCGCATCGTCTCCGTCATCGACGCCTTCGACGCCATGGTTTCTTCGCGCCCCTACCGCGTCGGACTTCCCCACGAGGAAGCCGTTCGGCGCCTCATTGAATCGAGCGGCACGCAATTCGATCCCGCCGTAGTGCGGTGCTTTGTTTCCTTTGCGCAAGCCGAGATGGCCACGGTTTTTGCCGCCACCGGCACCTCTGTCTCTTCCGCGCTATAACTTTTCCCAACTGAAATCGGATCTCTAGCAAGACAAATAGGATCTCCCTGGTGACGAGAGATCGCCGATTGACGGCGGGGAGCGGCGAGGCAGAGCGGTGAAGCGCAATATCCGGCGGTTCCCGATCCCGCTTATCCCTTTTTAGTAGAAGAAGCAATGGAGAGACGCTTCTCGATTCTGGCGCTGCGCCGAGCGCCTTGTCGGACTGGATAAGCCAGAAACATTGGTTGTCCGGCGATGTTCAGATGAATGGGCTCTCGCGAACTCTTGGGCAGCATGAGAACCTGTCCCGGCTCGAGATTGATGAATTGCCGGATGGAAAGCCGGCTGCCCGGCAAGCTAAGATCAGCCATGAACCGGCTTTCCTGCAAGCGCTCACGCACATGCCGCCGCGAATCGCGGGATGGCAGTCGATCGGAGTAGGACCATCTGGCAGAAAGTTTGCGCAAGAGCACGTTGGAAATCACAGCAGGAAAAACCAACGAGAGAGTCCCGTTTACCTCTGCTAGGCGCATGTCGAAGCGGAGACAAAGAGTCCTCTCCTCGAGGAGCATCGTGCTCGCCATCTGAATGCTGCGCTGGCGTTGTTCACACTGGAAGGCAAGATCGAGAGCCGGAGCCCAGGACGTCTGCAGCGCCTGGGCTACTACCCACACAATCGTCTCAAGAACCTGCTCCTCGATTTCCGTCAATTCTCTCGCATCAATTGTGCCCGCGCCGGAGCCCCCAAGTACTAAGTCAATGATTGGATAGGCCAGCCCGATATCAATCTGAATGGCCGCACGCGCGTCAATTGGCATGACACGCAGCGAAGCAAGATAGGTAAGATCCGGCAAGCGGCTGAGAAATTCCTTATAGGTCATTTGCTCGACAGAAGCCAGATTCATCTCGAATGCAACGCGAAGATGGGCTCCCAAAGAACTGCTCAACAGGCTCGCGAATGACTCGTGGAGCTTCGTGACGGAGACGATTTGATCCTCTGTCAGTTGATTTGCACGCCGCAGATCACAAGGAACGACTCTCTTAGGTGCGCCGCTGCCCGCGGCATTTCGCGACGCTTGCGCTTTGCTGAAGAGCGCGTCTATTTCGTTTTGATCCAAAATCTTACTCATCTGTCCCCATCGTCCAAACGCATCCCGCCTCTCAGGATACGTGCAATTAGGCTGCCTAAGCTGATCGCTAACCCATTTGCTTAGCACTCACTGCCAATAAACAAGCTATTTGTGTCCAATTCTGAGGAATCTGGGAGCAAACCGCGTGTTGGCTGCAGCAGGCAGGAACCGGCCACACTCGCATCCAGGAGGAGAACTATTAGAAAACTTTAAAGAATGTTGACTCCATAACGAACTGCCACCGGATCGCCATTTCAGTGTCATACCACCCAGGACCTTGCTGGGGCACGGCCATCCGGGAGTTAGGTCGCCGGGGCTCTACTTTATTGGCCGCGAACCTTTGATCAGGATGTCAACGAGTCTTCTGGCGCTTTCCTGCCAGTCGGGGCCAGTGGCTACGTTGGAGACGCCAATCAGCGCGCGAAGCAGGTCGAATGGCTCGAGGTCTTTGCGTATGTCGCCGCTCTTCATGGCGGTCCTCACAAGGGCATCGATCGCTCCCGAAACCTGAACGCGGGAAGAATCGTACAGCCTCGAAGGACCCCCGACGACGCTATTCAGCGCCGAGGCGATGATCTGCTTTGTAGCAATGTAGTCAATGAAAAGCATCATCCAGGCCCGCAACGCCTCGATCGGAGGCAGGTTTGCCGATAGTTCCCGCTGTGCTGCCCCCAGCTTTTCCACCTCAGTGTGATAAACGGCCTCGATCAGGGCATCGCGCGTCGGGAAATGGCGGTATAAAGTTCCCGGCCCCACACCCGCCTGTTTCGCAATGTCGTCCAAGCTGGCATGTGCACCTGACCGGGTGAATGCCGTCTTGGCCACTTCCAGAATGCGGTCGCGATTCTGCCGTGCGTCACTGCGCGGCTTTCGCCCGGCAGGTTGCGAATGTTTCTTAGGCATGGCAAGAATCCATGTAACCGGAGACAGCCTCCGATTATCTAAGGATTCGGAGACACTCTCCGTTTTACCGGAATCGTGGCGGCCCGTCAATACCGCAGGCGTAGGCAACGGAACTCGAACGGGCCACCGCAAGGAGAAACAAAATGGCGGACGTATTTGGGGCAACCTCAACAACAGAAGATGTTTTGTCCGGGATTAATCTGCGCGGCAAGCGGTTTTTTGTTACCGGCGTTTCGGCTGGACTGGGGGTAGAGACGGCGCGTTCACTCGCCGCGCATGGCGCACATGTTGTGGGCGCGGCACGGGATTTAAAGAAAGCCGAACCGGCAACCGCGCAGGTGCGAAAGGACGCTGAAGCCAATGGTGGAAGTTTCGAGCTCGTTGCGCTTGATCTTGCCAGTCTGAAGAGCGTGCGGGCTTGCGCCGAAGGACTGCTCAAAAAGGCTGAACCCTTCGATGTGGTCATCGCCAATGCGGGAGTGATGGCGACGCCGTTTACCTATACGGCGGATGGCTTCGAGATGCAGTTCGGCACCAATCATTTGGGCCACTTTGTTCTCGTTAACCGAATCGCGCCTCTCATCCGCGCAGGCGGCCGGCTGATCAACCTATCGTCTGCGGGCCACCGTTACTCCAACGTTGATCTACAAGATCCCAACTTTGAGCGGACGCCGTACGAGCCTTTCGTTGCATACGGCCGCTCGAAGACAGCGAATATTCTTTTTGCGGTTGCGTTCGACAAACGGCACCGCGGGCGTGGCGTTCGCGCTGCAGCCGTGCATCCGGGCGGCATACAGACCGAGCTTGGGCGCTATGCGGACCCGGGACGCATTGAGAAGCTAGTCGCGCAGATCAATGAGCAGCTTGCCGCACAGGGGAAAGGGCCCTTCCAGTGGAAAACGATCCCGCAAGGCGCTGCGACGTCCGTGTGGGCCGGCGTCGTTGCTCCGGCGGATGAGATCGGCGGCCGTTACTGCGAGAACTGCCACGCTGGCAGAATAGTCCCAGACAACGCAACGATTACCGTGGTCAGCGAAGGAGTTCGAGCCTACGCGGTGGACCCAACCAACGCCGAAGCCCTTTGGAAGAAGAGTGAAGAAATGGTTGGAGAGTCTTTTTAGACGTCGGATTTCAGCCCAGGAATAAGAAACTGGCCATCGTCATGAAATGAAGGAAAGGAGAAATCGTAATGCGTGTTTTCGTTACAGGTGCTACAGGGTTTATCGGTTCAGCGATCGTTGAGGAATTAATTCGCGCGGGCCATCAGGTGCTCGCCTTGGCTCGCTCGGATGCGGCTGCCGCGTCCATTGCCGCCGCGGGAGCCCATGTACATCGCGGTTCTCTGGAAGATCCCGAGAGCTTGCGCAGCGGAGCGGTCGCCGCGGACGGGGTGATCCACACGGCCTTTATCCACGACTTCTCGAACTACGCGCCTGCCGCCGAGACGGATAGACGCGCCATTGAGACACTGGGAGCTGCGCTCGCCGGTTCGCAGCGCCCGTTGATCGTCACTTCCGGGACCTTGCTCCTTCAGCGCCAAGGCCCGCTCGCAACGGAACAAGATGCGCCCAATCCTAGTTTTCCGCGCAAGTCGGAACAGGCAGCAGCGGCGCTGGCTTCGCGTGGTGTGCGGCTCTCCCTGCTGCGCCTTCCTCCATCGGTCCATGGCGACGGCGATCATGGCTTCGTTCCAGCTCTCATCAAGCTCGCGCGTGAGAAAGGGGATTCAGCTTACCTTGGTGACGGCCTTAACCGCTGGCCCGCCGTGCACCGTCTCGATGCTGCTCGTCTCTACAGGCTCGTGCTCGAGAAGGGTTCCGCAGGAGCGAGCTACCACGCTATTGGCGACGAGGGCGTGCCCTTCAGGGACATCGCCGGCGTGATCGGCCGCCGCCTGCACCTGCCGATTGTCAGCAAGTCGCCCGAGCAGGCCGCCGACCGCTTCAGTTGGCTCGCACACTTCGTTGGCATGGACTCCCCGGCGTCAAGCAAGCTAACTGAGGAGAAGCTGGGATGGCGGCCGAAGCAGCCGGGGCTTATTGCCGACCTTGAACGAGGGACCTATTTCGAACCAGAACAGACCACCCACGCGGCCGGTTCGCACCAGTAACGACGTGGATTCTATAAAAACGACGTGGATTCTATAAATCACATGTCCCAACATCATGCTGTACAAAACGCAAGACTGAGCTTAAGCAAAAAGTAAAGGAGCACCTATGGCAAGCGAAACGGTTGGAACTATGAAGGATAGAGTCGCGATCATCACTGGTGGAAGCCGCGGCCTCGGACGCAACACTGCGGTGAATCTTGCAGGGCGGGGCGTCAACCTCATTTTTACTTATCGCTCGAATCAGAAAGAAGCCGACTCACTCATCCGCGAAGTCGAAGCGATGGAAAGGAAAGCAGCGGGATTTCGGCTCGATACCGGTGACATTCACGCATTTGACGGATTCGCGGCGGATGTCCGCAAGACGCTGCAAGGTTGGGGACGAGATCGGTTCGACTATCTGGTGAACAATGCAGGTGGTTCGCTCCATGCGAATTTCGACCAAACCTCCGAAGCGCAATTCGACGAGATCGTGAACGTTCATTTCAAAGGCGTGTATTTCCTGACGCAAAAGCTGCTTCCGCTAATTAAGGATGGCGGGCGTATCGTGAATATTTCGTCGGGACTGGCGCGCTTTGCGCTGCCGGGCACCTCGGCTTATGGGGCCACAAAGGGCGCGGTGGAGGTGCTAACGCGTTACTTGGCCAAAGAACTCGGACCGAGGGGCATCACGGCAAATGTCGTCGCTCCGGGTGCCATCCAGACGGATTTCAGCGGTGGTATGGTCCGTGACAATCCTGAGATTAACAAGCGCGTCGCCGAGATGACCGCGCTTGGCCGGGCGGGCGTGCCGGACGATATTGGACCGATGATCGCCGCGCTCCTCTCGGACGAGAATCGTTGGGTGAACGGTCAAAGAATCGAAGTGTCCGGCGGCATGGCACTGTAAACGCCGCGCTCAAACGCGATGGCAACTCGGAATGATCTTTGGCGGGAATCTGTGTGTTGTTCCCGGATCACCGGCTACCCAGAAACTAGTCCCTGCCGCTCCCCTCGTTCTTTCCCAAACTGACCCAGTAGCGTCGGAGGCACTCTGGATTCCTGCCCCAGCGCTGGTACAATCCATGGGTTTGAGTGCAAGCCGAAACCCTTGGCCGTCGTCGTGCGTCAAAACAGGAAAGACGGGGGATTGCCAGTCATCGTGCCCCAAAACGTTAAACAGAAGTGTGGTTATCGGCCAGGCTTGAACTTCCTTGCCTCGTCCCTCGCATTGCTCCCGTTCCTCGCCTCGGGGTGTTCGAAAACTCAATCGGCAAGCGTCCTGGGCGATGCTGCTCACCCCACACCGGTTCATTTTTATACCGTTGCCGAAGAAACTGCCCGCCGCCGCATACAGGCCGTCGGCTCGCTCTTTCCTTTTGAAGAAAGCATCCTGAGTTCCCAAGTCGAAGGCCGCGTGGCCGAAGTGCTCGCCGACGTAGGCGACAATGTTAGAGAAGGCCAGACGCTCATCACTGTCGATCCGCAGGAACTGCAATTTGAAGTCGACCGACAGCGCGGCCTGGTGACCCAGGTGCGCGCGCAACTCGGAATCGGCCCCAATGATCCACCGCCGACCGACCCAAAGAAAATTGCCTCCGTGCAGCGGGCGGAAGCCGATCTCTTTGACGCCGATCACAAATACGGCCGCGCCCAGCAAATGTACAAGGACAAGCTTATCTCGCAACAGCAGCTTGACGAAGCGGCCAGCCGTTTCCAAAGTACCAGAGCGACCTACACCGTGGCGCTCCAGGAAGTCGATCGGCTCAAAGCGCTCCTCGTTTCCAGCGAAGCCACCGAGAAGCTGTCCGAGAAAAAACTTGCCGACGCCGCCATTCGCGCACCTTTTCCTGGCTCGATTCGAACGCGCAGCGTGCATCCCGGGGAATACCTGCGCGTCCAGAGTCCAGTTATGGTGCTCGTTCGAACGGACCGCTTGCGCGCCCGCCTCGCCGTTCCGGAGCGTTGGGCCGGATGGGTCAAGGACGGCGCCACCGTCGACTTGCACGTCGAAGCTTTTCCCGGCGAAACCTTTCAGGGAAAAATCTCGCGCATCAATCCCTCAGTCGCCCAGGATTCCCGCACCTTCGAAGCGGAAGCGCTCCTCGCCAATCCCGATGGGCGTCTGAAGCCGGGATTCTTTTTACAGGCCTCCATTCCCAGCGAGAAACAGGACAAAGCCATCTTTCTTCCCGAGCGCGCCGTGAATTATCGCTACGGCGTTTATAAAGTTTTTTTGTTGAACGGCAATCACGTCACAGAACGCCAAATCCGTCCCGCGGGCCAGACCGAGGACGAACATGGTCGCCGTTTTGAAGTAGCCGAAGGATTGCATCTGGGCGACCGCGTAGCCGTAGCCATTTCGGGTGAATTGCACGAGGGTTCCGTCGTTCGCGAGCAAGCTGAGGTGGCTACCCCAGCAGGGAAGCAAGCCGGGCATTGAGATCCAGCGCGCCATTCGTTGCAACCATGAACCGATAGAACCATGAAGCTTGCAGAAACTTGCGTAAAGTACCCCGTCTTCACGGTAATGCTCATTGCATTCCTGGTGACCCTCGGCGTGTTTTCCTACCGTGGCCTGGCCGTTGATCTTTTTCCCAAAGCCGACCCCGCCACTGTGAACGTAGAAGTGCGCCTGCCCGGCGCAACTCCCGAAGAAGTTGTCACCGGAGTGGTGTTGCCACTCGAAGATGCCATCTCTTCCGTCAGCGGCATCGATGAAATCAATGTCTGGTCATTCGAAGGCTTCGCCGATATCACCTGCACGTTTGTCCTTGAACGCGACATCGAAGGTGCGGCCCAGGACATCCGTGAAAAAGTTGCCGGCGCCATTGACCGTTTGCCGCGCGACACTCTTCCGCCCATCATCACCAAGCAGGATCCGCAGTCCGATCCCATCATGACTCTCCTCGTGAGCGGCCCCATGAGCCGCCGCGAACTGACCGAAATCGCCGACAAGCAAGTCCGCCGCGCCATTCAAACCGTGGACGGTGTCGGCAGCGTCGATCTTAACGGCGGGCAGGGCCGTCAAATCCGGGTTTTGCTGGATGCGCAGAAACTCACCGCGCACAACTTCACCGTTCTCGATGTGCGCTCTGCTTTGCAGCGCGAGAACATTGAAGCTCCGGGCGGGCGCATGATCACCGGTCCGCAGGAACTGGGCCTTCGAACGCTGGGCCGCGTCACGTCCGCCGAGCAGTTTGGCGAAATCGTCATCGGCACGCGTGGAGGCACTCCCGTGCGCGTCCGCGATGTCGCGCAAGTTGAAGACGGCGCGCAGGAGCTTCGCACGTGGTCGGCGCTCTTTCGCAAGGGCTCGCCCGGCCAGGACGTGGTTTCCATTCAGGTTCTCCGCCAGTCTGGCGTGAACACCGTGCGCGTCGCGGACGACGTGCGCAGCAAGCTCGATGAATTACGCGCGCAAATGCCGCCTGGCGTGCAACTTCAGGTGGTGCACGACATTTCCGACTTCATCAAAGCTTCCGTCCACTCGCTCATCGAACATCTGATTTTCGGCAGCGTTCTCGCGAGCCTGGTCGTCTGGCTTTTCATCCGCAACTGGCGCGCTGTTTTGATCGCGGCCGTCGCCATTCCAGCATCCATCATTTCCACGTTTACGTTGATGCGCGGCATGGATTTTTCGCTCAACAACATCACGCTCCTGGCGTTGACGCTGGCCGTAGGCATCGTCATCGACGACGCCATCATCGTGCTGGAGAATATTTTTCGATTCATGGAAGAGAAGGGCAGAGACCGCGTTCGCGCCTCGATCGAAGCCACCAAGGAAATTGGACTGGCGGTGATGGCGACGACTTTATCGCTGGTGATTATTTTTCTGCCGATCGCGTTCATGACCGGTTACGCGCGGAAATATGTGAATTCCTTTGGATGGACCATGGCGATGGCCATTCTCGTTTCGTTGCTGGTGGCCTTCACGCTCACGCCGATGATGAGTTCGCGCTTCCTGAAATTGGACGGCAGCGAAAAGAAAATGCATTCCGGAGGATTTCTCCACAAAGTCGAACAGTTCTACATGCTGATGCTGCGCTGGTCGCTGGCGCATCGGAAAGCCATCATTCTGATCTGCCTGGTGACATTTCTTTCGACATTTGGTTTTTACCGCCTCGTGGGACGCGACTGGATTCCGGCTGACGATCAATCGGAATTGATCAGTTCCTTTACGCTCCCCGAAGGAACAGCGCTCTCGAAAACGACGGAGACGGCTCAGTCCATCGCGGAACGCGTGGCGGCGTTTCCAGAAGTTGCGTTTGTGCAATCGTTCACGCACGGGCCGACGAATCACGCGCATTTGTTCATTGGGCTGGTGCCGCGCAGCGAACGCAAGCGCAGCCACACGCAAATGGCCACGGCGGTGCGCGCGATTCTCGCCGACTATCGCAACATGACTTACAACGTCCGGCTGCCTTCCGTGCTCGGCGGCGAAACTTACTTCCCGATTGCGGCGGTTATTCGCGGCCCGGATCTGAATCAATTGGCGGAACTCAGCAAGCAAGTCGCCAGCCGGATGGCGAAGTATCCCGAACTCGTGGACGTCAATCCCAGCCTCAACTTGAACACGCCGGAGCTGCAAGTGAAGGTGGACCGCCAGCGCGCCGCGGACATTGGTGTGCGCATGACGGATGTCAGCGACGCCGTGCGGCTGTTTTATTCCGGCGAAGACGAGATTACCCGCTTCAAAGAAGGCTCGGAACAGTATCCCGTCACCATGCAATTGCTGCCGGAGCAGCGCGATAATCCCGATGTTTTGGCGCGCATGATGGTGCCTTCCACGAAATTGGGGCAGGTACGCCTGGAAAATGTCGCCAGCATCGGGCGCGGCGCCGGGCCTGCGAGCCTGCAACGCTACAACCGCGAATTTCAAGTCAGCGTTTTTGGCAACGTTGCTGCCGGTTACCCGCTCGACCTCGCCGCCGCTCACACGGTGCAGTCGATTAAAGAAGTTGGATTGCCCGCAGGCTACTCTTACCTTTTTTCGGGGCAGGTGAAAGTCCTCGAGGAGACCACCTGGAACCTCGTGCTGGCGATGCTGCTGGCCTCGATTTTCATGTACATGGTGCTGGCGGCGCAGTTTGAGAGCTTTTCGTATCCTTTTATTATTATGCTGACGCTTCCGCTGAGCATCCCCTTTGCGCTGTTCTCGTTGTGGATCACCGGGCGCGCACTGAGCCTGTGGAGCGCCCTGGGAATGTTCCTGCTGCTCGGCATCGTGAAAAAGAACGGGATTCTGCAAGTGGATTACACCAATCGACTGCGCGCCGAAGGCATGCCGGCGCGAGATGCGATCCTGGAAGCGAACCGCGTTCGCTTGCGGCCCATCCTGATGACCACGCTTTCCATCATCGCCGGGCTGATCCCGGTGGCCATCGGCATTGGCGCCGGTTCGGAGCAGCGGGCTTCGATTGCGGTAACGATCATCGGCGGGCAGACGCTTTGCTTGCTGCTGACCTTGCTGGTCGTGCCGGTGGCGTACTCCTACCTGGCCGAGTTCGAGGCCATGCCATGGACCGAGTGGGCCGCGCGGCTCACTGGCCGAGCACGCAGTTCCGTGCATCCCTCCGACAACGATTGAGTTACTCATCGTAG
>Ga0137403_10000850_pt1 | contig 39223 bp, 38 predicted proteins | sample CZOMad2_1_16fung_FD_122057 | JGI IMG/M metagenome (GOLD analysis project Ga0137403, IMG submission 122057) | Vadose zone soil fungal communities from Angelo Coast Range Reserve, California, USA - CZOMad2_1_16fungal (Hybrid Assembly) | ecosystem: Environmental > Terrestrial > Soil > Vadose zone...
GCGGACCTCGGCCGGCTCCAGGACCCCGCCGCCAGCGTGGTGCTGGGCGCCGCGGTCGTGGACGACATCCTCGGCCTGATCACTCTCGCGGTCGTCACGGGCATCGCCACCACCGGCCATGTCTCGCCCGGTGGGGTCGCCTTCCTCGTGGTGAAGAGCGTGGTCTTCCTGGCCGTCGCGGTGTTCATCGCCTTGCGCCGGGCGCCGTGGCTCGTCGGCTTGATCGGTCGGCTGCGCGCGCGCGGCGCCCTGGTCGTGTCCTCCCTGGCGTTCGCACTGGCGCTGGCCGCGGCGTCGGAGTGGATCGGGCTCGCCACCATCATCGGGGCCTTCGCGGCCGGCCTGATCCTGTCCAGGACCGAGCCCCACGCCCAGATCGAGGAGCGCATCAAGCCGGTCGCCGATCTGCTCGTTCCGATTTTCTTCGTCACGGTCGGCATGAAGGTGGAGCCGGCCCAGCTCAATCCATTCGCGGACGCCGCCCAGCTCGGGCTCGCGCTGGTGATTACCCTGCTGGCGATCGCGTCGAAGCTGATCGCGGGCCTCGCGGTGTATCAGCCCGGTGTGCGCCGGTGGCCGATCGGAGTCGGGATGGTGCCGCGCGGTGAGGTAGGCTTGATCTTCGCCGGCGCCGGGCTGGCCGCCGGTGTGGTCGGCCCGAGCCTCTACTCGGCTCTCGTGGTCGTGGTCATGCTCACGACCTTCGTGGCGCCGCCGTGGCTCAAGGTTCTGTATCGTCGGAGCGGTTGACCCGTTTCGGATGAGAACGACGCTGATCGTCGCCGGGTTCCTGACTCTCCTCGCCGCCGCCACTCTGGCGTGGCGCTACTTCGGGACGGCCGTGCCGGCCGTTCCCGCTCCCGCGGCAGCCTTCGTCGGCGCGCAGAAGTGCGCGGGCTGCCATCGGCAAGAGCACGAGCGCTGGGCGGAATCGGATCATGCGCGGGCGATGCAGGCGGCGAGCCAGGCGACGGTGCTCGGCGACTTCGCCGACCGGCGCTTCACCCAGGGCGCCGTCACCTCCACCTTCTTCCGGCGCGAGGGCCGATTCATGGTCCGGACCGACGGGCCGGATGGCAAGCTGGCCGACTTCGAGATCAAGTACACGTTCGGCGTGAGGCCGCTCCAGCAGTATCTCGTCGAGCTGCCGGGTGGCCGGCTACAGGCGCTGTCGATCGCCTGGGACGCGCGCCCGCGCGAGTCGGGTGGTCAGCGGTGGTTCCATCTCTATCCGAACGAGAAGATCGACTTCCGCGACGAGCTCCACTGGACGCGCCGACAGCAGAACTGGAATTACATGTGCGCGGACTGCCACTCGACGAACGTCCGCAAGAACTACGACGCGGCGACCGATCGCTACGCCACGACGTGGTCGGAGATCAACGTGGCGTGCGAGGCGTGCCACGGTCCCGGCTCCCGCCACGTGGCCTGGGCCGAGACGGCGCGTCCGGGAAGGACGTACGACCCGAGCGACGACAGGGGGCTGACGGTGGTCCTGCGGGAGCGGCGGGGCTTGCAGTGGACCATCGACTCCGGGTCGGGCAACGCGAAGCGCAGCGCGCCCCGGACCACCGCGGTGGAGCTCGGCGTCTGCGCCCAGTGTCACGCCCGGCGGAGCCAGATCTCGTCCGAGTACACCGCGGGCCGGCCGTTCCTCGATCACTACGCGCCCGCGCTGCTCACGGCGCCGCTCTACTGGCCCGACGGGCAGCAACGGGACGAGGTCTACAGCTGGGGATCGTTCCTGGAGAGCCGCATGCACGCGGCCGGCGTGACGTGCAGCGACTGTCACGAGCCCCACGGGCAGAAGCTCCGCGCGCCGGGCAACCAGGTGTGCAGCCAATGCCACGCGCCGGCGAAGTACGACACCGCCGCGCACCATTTTCACCGGCCCGACGGCCGGGGCGCCGCGTGCGCGGGCTGCCACATGCCGGCGACTCGCTACATGCTCGTCGACCCGCGCCACGACCACAGCCTGCGGGTGCCGCGGCCGGACCAGTCGGTCGCGCTCGGCGTGCCCAACGCGTGCACGAGCTGCCACACGGATCGCAAGCCGGACTGGGCCGCGGCGAAGGCGCAGAGCTGGTATGGCCGGCCGGCCGGCGGCTATCAGCGGTTCGCCGAGACGTTCCACCAGGCTGAGACAGGCGCGAGTGTCGCCATTCAGCAGCTGACCGCGCTCGCCCGCGACACCTCCGTGCCCGGTATCGTGCGGGCGTCGGCGCTGGCGCGAATGACGGCCGATCTCGGCCGGGCGCCGGCCGGCGCGGACGCGTCGACGCGGGCCGCCGGCGACGCCGATCCGCTCGTGCGCCGCGCGGCGCTGGCCACGCTCGAGCTCCTGCCGCCGGCCGCGCGCATCGCCGCCGCCGTGCCGCTCCTGAGCGACCCCGTGCGCATCGTCCGGATCGAGGCGGCCCGCGTGCTGGCGCCGGTCCGGCCCGAAGCGCTCAGCCAGGACGCGCGCGCGGCCTACGAGCGCGCGGCCGCCGAGTTCGTCGCCGCCCAGCGCGCGAACGCGGATCGGCCGGAGTATCGGACCAACCTCGGAACGTTCTTCGCGACCCGAGGACGGGTCGCCGACGCGGAGACGGAGCTCCGTGCGGCGCTCACGCTCGACCCGACGTTCGTGCCGGCCTACGTGAACCTCGCCGACCTCTACCGCGCCGCGCAGCGCGAGCCCGACGTCCGCCGCGTGCTCGAGGAAGGGCTGGCGGCCACGCCCGCCGCCGCCGCGCTCGATTACGCGTTGGGGCTGGCCCTCGTGCGCGCGCAGCGGACCCCCGACGCGCTGACGCACCTCGAGCGGGCGGCCGTGCGCGCTCCCGACAACGCGCGCTTCGTCTACACCTACGCGGTGGCTCTCCAGTCGGCAGGCCGACCCGGGGAAGCCGTCGCCGTGCTTGAGAAGGGGCTGCAGCGCCATCCCAACGACCGCGACATGCGGGAGTTCCTGGCGCAGCTCCGCGGGCGATCGAGCCGCTGACGGGCTCGCGGAGTCAGCCGCGGCGGGCCGTCACATGGGACCAAGGTCGGATTTGCCGTCTCGCGCCCTCCGGCTATCCTCTTCGCGCCTTGACCCCCCGTGGCGTGTCGACCCGGCTGGTGTTGACGGCATTCGCCGTGATGCTCGCGGCGTGCGCAACCGTGGATGTGAGCACGACCCAGTACGTGGGCGCGCCTCGGTATCAGCCGACCGAGCCGACCGCCGTCCAGATCCTCCGGACGGAGCCCACGGCGCCGCACGACCGGCTCGGCGAGATCATGGTCGACGCGAGCACCGACCCGGCGCCCACCATCGTCGAGGTCGAGCAGAAGCTCTGCAAAGCGGCCGGAAAGCTGGGCGCCGACGCCGTGGTCGTCGTCTACGACCGCGTTCAGCCGGTCGCGGCCTACGTCTCCGGTCCCTGGTGGGGTCGCAGCGTCGAGACGATCTCGGGGAGAAAGGTCGTCGCCGTCGCGATCCGCTATCAGAGATAACGGCGCCGCCGGTGTCCACGATCTGGAGCCTCAATTTCCAGAACAACTGCCAGTTCTTCGAGGGCCATCTCAAGGACGTGCTGTTCAAGTAGGGCGACCGTGCCCCCGGGACCAAGACATAGAGGATCGACGATGCGGCTTACAGTGTCACGCGCGCTCCTGTGCCTGCTCGCGCTCTCGCTGGCGCTCGCCTCCCGCGCTGGCGCCGACGAGATCCAGTTCCTGAACGGCGATCGGCTGACCGGCAAGATCGTCAGCGCCGAGGGCGGCAAGCTCACCATCAAGACCGAGGGCGCCGGGGACGTCACCGTCGACCTCGCCAAGGTCAAGACGTTCTCCACCGACGAGCCGATCGTGGTCAAGTCCGGTGACAGCACGTTCCGCTCGAAGGTGTCGCCCGGCGACGACGGCACTGTGCAGGTCGTGCCCATCGAAGGCGGCACGCCGCAGGCGCTGGCGCTCAAGGACGTGACCCAGCTCAACCCGCCGCCGGTGAAGTGGACCGGAGCCCTCATCTTCAACGGACTGGTCACGCGCGGCAACTCGGAGACGGAGAACATCGGCGCCAGCGTGAACGCGGTGCGGCGCTCCGAGATCGACCGGATCACGTTCGGCGCGGGGTACTACTACGGCCGCCAGAGGAACAACGACACCGGCGAGAGCAGTACCAACATCAACAACTGGTTCGTCCTCGGCAAGTACGACTTCTTCCTCACGAAACAGTTCTACCTCTACACCGCGGCTCGGATCGAGCGCGACATCATCGCCGAGCTGGATCTGCGGGTGACGGCAGGCGGCGGTGTCGGCTACCAGTGGTTCGAGACGCCGACGTTCAATCTCTTCACGGAGGCGGGCCTGGCCTGGGTCTACGAGAACTTCTCGGATCAGCAGCCGAGCGAGGACCATCTGGCCGCGCGCCTGGCGTATCACGTGGACTGGACACCGCACAAGGCACTGAAGCTCTTTCACAACCTCGAGTACCTGCCGAACGTCACCGAGCCGTTCGTCGACTACAATCTGAATCTCGACGCCGGACTGCGGGCGACGATCGTCCAGAACTTTTTCGCCGAGTTCAAGTTCGAATTCCGCTACGACTCCACGCCCGCGATCGGCGCGCGGAAGGAAGACCTGCGCTACCTCCTGGGCATCGGATGGTCGTTCTGATGCGCGGACAACAAAAGGGGAAATCCATGACCGTCACACGTCTTGCTGTCGTCATTTCACTGGCGCTGTCGATCGTGACCACGCTCGCGCTCGCGGCCGATCCGGCGCGGGCGCAGGACCTCCAGGGCACGCTGAAGAAGATCAAGGACAGCGGCACGATCACGCTCGGCTACCGGGAGCAGTCGGTGCCGTTCGCGTTCAAAGGCGACGACGGCAAGCCGGCCGGCTACTCGGTCGACCTCTGCAAGAGCGTCGTGACGGGCGTGCAGCAGCAGCTCAAGCTTCAGAAGCTCGACGTGAAGTGGGTGCCGGTCACCGTCGACACGCGTATCTCGGCGGTCGTCGGCGGCACCATCGACCTCGAGTGCGGCTCGACGACCAACACGCTCTCGCGGCAGGAGCAGGTCGATTTCAGCAACATGACCTTCGTCGACGGCGGCAGCCTTCTCGTCAAGACGACGGCGACGCTGACCAGCTTCCAGGACTTCGGCGGAAAGAAGGTCGGCGTCATCCCGGGCACGACGACCGAGGCGGCGCTGCGCGGGGCGCTCCAGAAGGCGCTCGTCACCGCGCAGATCATGCCGGTCAAAGACCACCGCGAGGGGCTCACCGGCGTGGAGAACGGGACGCTCGACGCCTACGCGTCGGATCGCGTCATCCTTATCGGCCTCGCCGTGACGGCGAAGGATCCTTCGCTGTTCGCCATCGCCGACACGTACCTGTCCTACGAGCCGTACGGCCTCATGCTCCGGCGCGGCGACGCGGCGTTCCGGCTGTCCGTCAACCGGGCGCTCGCTCAGCTCTACCGATCCGGCGAGATCATGCAAATCTACGGCAGGTGGTTCGGCAAGCTTGGCAAGCCGGGCGCCCTCCTGCTCGCCATGTACGCGTTGAACGCGATTCCAGAATAGCCGGGCCACTCCGGGGCTGAAACTCCGCCGGTCCGGCCCTCCCGCGGCCGGACCGGCTGGTATGCTAATCGCGCCATGACCGTGGGCTCGCGGTGGCGTGCGCGGCGCTGGCGTTATCGAGCCGGACCTCCTGGAGGCGGGCCAGGAGGGCATCGAGGATCGCGACGACCTCGTCACCAGCATCATGCCCGCGCTGGCGAGGACGACATCACGCGCGCGCTCGCTCCCGGCCAGACCGACGAGGCCGCGCGCGAGCAGGCGCGCGAGGTCCTCGTCCGCGCCGCGGCGGAGAAAGCGCAGGCCGAGTGGCTCGAGGGCGCGCGCCGGCGCGCCGCGATCCGCGTCTTGATCCCCGGACGGCGCGGTGATCCCGCCGCCCTTTCCCCCGCCTTGACGCGGGGGGATCCGGCCCGGGAGCCGGCTTGTTGGGTCCTCGGATCCGGCGTACGATACGCCAATGAATCGCGCCACTCGGCTGCTCGGCGTCGCGTGCCTCGCGCTGGCGGCGGCGAGCTTCCTGCCGGCGTCGGCGCAGATGAGCCTCACGCCGAAAGTCCTGCAGATCGACCACCTCAAGTGCTCGGAGCTCGCGTCGGTCACGCCGGAGCGCCGTGACCGGCTGCTGGTCTACTTCAACGGCTACGTCGACGGGATGCGGCGTCACACCGTGTGGGATGAAGTCGCCGTCGGCGCGATGATCGATCGGGCCGTCGGCTACTGCCAGGCCAACCCGGCCGAAACGATTCTCTCCGCCTTCACGCGAGCCTCACGCTAACGCAAACCGTCCAGCGCGAGCGGTTCGGACTCGGGACGTTCGCGCTCGTGCTCGCCGCTCTCGCCGCCGGCGCGCCGCTCCTGCTCGGTCCATCCTCGCTCCCGGTCGTCGGCGCGCTGCTGATGGTCGCCGGCCTGCTCGAGGTCCTGCACAGCTTCCGGCGCGTGCGGCAGGACGTGCGGCGCTCGGCGTACGCGAGCGCCGGCCTGACCTTCCTGATGGGCCTCCTGGTTCTCGCCGCCCCGGCGCTGGCCGGCACCGGACTGACGATCCTGCTCGCCGCGTCGTTCCTCGTCGACGCCCTGCAGCGCGCGGTCGAGCTTTGGCGAGGCCGGGACCGCCGCGCGACCCTGACCCTCGCGCTCGCCGTCGCCGGCAACGTGGCGATGGCGATCTTTCTCCTCGTGCTGTGGCGGCGCTCGACCGCGTGGACCATCGCCATCGCCGGCGCGCTCCGGATCGTCGGCGTGGGATGGAACATGGTCACGTCGCCCGTCCACGCGCGCGACGGCGCCGAGATGATCCGCGACTTCGATCTACCGGATCATCCCGATCTGCTCCGCCTCGGCGAGCGTCTGGCGCGGGAGGAGGCGGCGCGCCGACCCTACGACCGACACTGGGTCGTGGCCCTCGTGGCGATCCTCTTTGCCATTCACGTCGGCCGCATGCAGGCCGAGTGGACCCTGATCGGGCTGATCGCCCCGATCGTGGCGGTGGCGGGCGACGTCGCGGTGGCGGCGCTCCTGGCGCTCGGCGTGATGGGTCCGGCACGGCTCGCGCTGCGGCGCGCGACGTGGCCGCTCGAGCGCCGCGGGTGGGCGCGGCTCGTCGCAGGATCGGTCGAGCGCCCGCCGCGCTTCGTCGATCGGCTGCTTCGCCTCCACCTCGTCCGGAGCCTGCGCCTCTGGATCCGGTTCCATCAGATTCGTGACTCGCTCCCGTTTGCCGCCGAGCGCGCCCTGCAGATGGGCCTGCCGCTGGTCGCGGTCGTCGTCGCCACCGTGCCCATCTGGGGCATGAGCTGGTACTTCAACTCGGAGAACTGGGCGGCCGGGATCTACAACTCCTGGGCCGAGCACCGCACCGACGCCTGGCGCGTCGCGATGACGCGTGCGGTGCTCGCGGCGACGCCGAGGGTGGACTCGGCTGGAGCGTTCAGCGTCGAGCCCCCGGATCTCGGCGGAGACTTCGGGTTCCTGGTGATCGGGGATCCAGGCGAAGGCGACGCCTCCCAGCATATCCTGCGTGACCAGATCATTCGCGCCGGGGCCGGCGCCGACGTGCGCTTCATGGTCATCTCATCGGACGTCATTTATCCGACGGGGTCGATGAAGGACTACGAGGCGAACTTCTGGCTACCGTTCAAGGGGTTTGACAAGCCCGTCTACGCGATTCCGGGCAACCACGACTGGTACGACGCCCTCGAGGGCTTCGTCGCCACCTTCTTCCGGCCGGAGGCGGCGACGGTCGCCATGCGCGCACGGGTCGAGGCCGACAATCGGCTGACCAGCACGACGGACTCTCGCATCGCGTGGCTCGTCGACGAAGCCGCGCGGCTGCGGCGCGAGTACCAGGTGCCGACCGGATTTCAACGCGCGCCGTACTTTTCGATCCACACCGAGCGCTTCACCTTGCTCGCGGTCGACACGGGCGTGCTCCGGCGTGTCGACGCCGACCAGCTCGCCTGGCTCCGCGCCGGGCTCGCGCGGGCGCGCGGCAAGTTCACGATGGTCGTCCTCGGCCATCCGCTCTATGCGGGCGGGGACTACCAGGCCGCCGGCGACCCCGACTTCGCCGCGCTCCACCAGCTCCTGCGCGAGCACGAGGTCGAGGTGGTGATGGCCGGCGACACGCACGACCTCGAGCACTACGTCGAGCGCTATCGCGCCGGCGGGACCGAGCGCGTCATGCACCACTTCGTCAACGGCGGCGGCGGCGCCTACCTCTCCTCCGGGACCTCGCTCGCGTGGCCGGCTTCACCCGCGCTGCCGGAGTGGGCGTTCTATCCGAGCACGGCCGCGCTCACGGCGAAGATCGACTTTCACACGCCGCGCTGGAAGTGGCCCTTCTGGGTGTGGACGAAGCGCTTCGGGGCCTGGCCGTTCTCCGTCGAGTGGCTCTCCGCCGCCTTCGACTACAACGTGGCGCCGTTCTTCCAGAGCTTCGTCGAGGTGCGGGTGGAGCCGTCGGCCGATCGCGTCAGGCTGCTCCCGTGGGGCCCTCACGGCCGCCTGCGATGGGCCGATCTGCAATCGTCGCCGGGCTGGCGTCCGGCGGCCAGCCGGTCGGCCGAGCCGGTCGAGATCGTCGTGCCGATGCGCCGGCGCGCGGCGCCGCGCTGAAAGGGATGCGTCAGTCGCCGTCGCGCTCGGCGGCGACCGAGGGCTGGGGCGACCGACCATAGAGGCTGACGGCGACGTCCACCGCGCGGAGCAGCGCGAGCGTGTATGCGTCCTCGCGCCACTTGGCGAACAGGTGATCGGCGCCGAGCGCGACGAGGTTGATTCCGCCCGGCCACACGGTATCGGCCAGAAGCACCACGCCGTCGTTGGGGCCGTCGGAGATGAGCACCTGGTAGCCCGAGAAGACCTGAAAGCCGACGCTGCCGGAGACGGGCACCGCCACGACGTTAAGGACGGTGATGGAGCCGGGGAGCTGGCGCCCGGCGAGCCGTCGTCGGCTCGGCTCGGTCGCCAGCGAGGCCAGCCCCGCCCAGTCCCAGCGGCTCACCCAGAAGATGCTTCGCGCGAGCCAGCGGGCCGGCGCCCGAAGGGCCGCGTCGGCCAGCGGGGTTCCGCCCAGCGCCCCGGCGATGTTCACCCAGGCGGCGACGCGCGCCGATTCCTCCGGAGTCAGCTGCGACAGGGCCAGCGCGGCCTCGGCGCCCGACTTGCTCGCACTGACCAGGATGATCCGGCCGCCCGGATCGTTCATGGCGCGCACCGCGGCGACGATCGCCGCCGCATTATCCTCGACCGAGTCGCTTTCCCCCGATGCCACGAGCTGGGTAGGGATGCCCAGCTGGGCAAGAAGCTGGCGCTGGGCGGCGAAATCGGATCCCTTCTCGGGATGACTTCGATAGAGCCAGGACGGCGCGAAGAGCATCGTATACGGGAACGCCCTCGGGCGCTGCAGCGCCGCCATGGAGCCCGCGACTCCCTCCCGGAGGAAGCGGTCGAACGCCGTCTGCACGCCCCGGCTCTTCGGGTCCGCGAGCAGCGCCCGCGCGAACGTGAGCGCCGCGAAATCCACCGAGACTTCCTCGCCCAGCCGCCTGAGCTGCGCCTGATCGGGGAGCCGGCGCGTGTCCCTGTCGTGCAAGTCATCGGCGCCGTTCGGGGTCGTCGTCGGCAGGGCGGCGAGTCGTGGATCGAGGTCGTAGTGCGCCAGGATATCGGCGAGCAGCCGTCGGGCGGCTTCCGAGTCGACGAGGGTCGCGAGCTCTGATTCAGGCCGGCCGGGCGTGGTCAGATCGATCGGGCGGGCGCACCCGAACGTCAGCACGACCGCCGCCAGTACGATCAGCCTGACGGAGCTCAGCACACGATCTCCCCCGGATGCGCTCACGCGCCTGGACGGGGAAGGCGCCCGTGCGGCACTCGAGCGGCGGATTCGGTCGATCAGCCCTCACGCTGGACTGGACCCAGCAGACCATTTTAGTGCAGTCTGGGCCGATCGCCGAAACGCGGGGTCAGGCCCCCCGCGCCGTCAGACGCCGAGCTTCCCGCGCAGCGCGGTCAACGCCGCCGGAAGATCGCCGCCCTGCTCGATCTGACCCTTCGGCGTCAGCTGGTCGATGAGGCCGGGCAAGAGCGCCGCCAGTCCTCCGGATGCCGTCGCGTCGGGGATCCCGAGCTTCTGACCGGCCGCCTGCACGTTGTCACGACCGAGCGCCGACAGGAGCTGCTCGGCGGAAATCGGCAGGTTCTGACCGGTGCCGACCCACGAGGCTACCTGCTGGCCCAGCCCCGCGCTGCTGAGCTTCTGGACGAGACCGGAAAGCCCACCGGGCTGGTTCTGGATCAGAGAGGTCGCGAGATCCAGCAGTGCGTTTCGATGCGCGCCACCGCCGGTTTGCCCCAGGACTCCACCGAGCAACTGATCGAGCAGACCCATGACGTCGCCTCCTATGGCTCTCGCGCCGTGAACGTGTCGCACTGTCCGGGATCGCCGGACTCGAAGCCCGCCCGGAACAGGCGCACCCGCTGAGCCGACGAGCCGTGCGTGAAGGACTCGGGTCTGACCGTGCCCAGGCTCTGCTGCTGCAGGCGGTCGTCACCGATCGACGCGGCCGCATTGAGCCCGGACTCCAGATCGCCCGGCTCGAGCAGGCCGCGCTGGCGGGCGTAGTAGCCCCAGACACCGGCGAAGCAGTCGGCCTGCAGCTCCTGCCGAACCGACAAGGCGTTGCGCGAGGTCGGCCCGAGGCGCGCGCGCTGCTGCTCCACCTTCTGGGCGATTCCCAAGAGGTTCTGGACGTGATGCCCGATCTCGTGCGCGATCACGTAGCCGCGCGCAAATTCTCCGGGGGCGCCGAAGCGACTCTTCAATTCCTGAAAGAACGACTGGTCCAGGTACACCTGGCTGTCGCCCGGGCAGTAGAACGGCCCGACCGCCGAGCTGGCCAGCCCGCACGCCGACTCGACGCGCCCGCGGAACAGCACGAGCCGGGGCGCCTCGTAGCGCCGCCCCATTTGCTGGAAGATCCGTCCCCAGGTGTCCTCGGTGTCCCCCACGATGCGCTTGACGAACTCCTTGCCCTCGTCTCGTACCGCCGGTGAGCCGGGAGCTCCCGACGTGCCCGGCGCCGGGGCGGTGGTCACCGCGCCGTCACCCGCGAGCATGCTCAAGATCTCGAGCGGATTCTGGCCGAGCAGCAGGCTGACCACGACCACGGCGACCAGCCCGAGGCCCCCGATCTTGACGCCGCCGAGCCCGAAGCCCCCTGGTGACTGGCCCTGCCGGTCCTCGACGTTGTCGCTCTCGCGCATGTTGCGCCAGCGCATGGGCGACTCCTCCCTTCGTGTTCTCTGCGGGAATGCGGTGAGCCCGAGGAGGCTCGCGCCTGGTCCCCTCCCGTCAGAATCTGAGCGAGATGCCGACGATGGCGGCGTGGCTATTGATGTCGGTCTTGTACGTGACGTCGTTGTGGGAAAGCGTGTAGCCGGGGAAGAAGGTGTACCGGTATTCCGCGAAGAGGGCCACGAATCGGACGAGAGTGACCGACAGGCCGGCGCCGAACTTGCCGCCGATCTTGAGATCGACGCTATCGCCCGCCAGCGAGAACGCCCACGCCGGCCCGCCCGTGAGATAGGGCTGCAGCACGCCCTGTGGATAATCCTTGGACTTGAGGAGCGGCCAGCGGAGGCGGATCTCCGGCGAGAAGCCCAGCGCGGGCAGGGTCACGGAGGGGACCCGGGCCTGGCCCGCGGCATTGATGGTGATCGGGTCGTCCCGGATCTCGCTGGTCAGCGTGCCCGTCCCGGAGGCCGTCTGGGCGGGAATCGGGATCGAGAAGAAAAAGAGGTCCAGGCCGAGGCCCACGAAGGGCAGCGGGTCGATCCAGTACCCGGCGCGGAGCCCGGCCGTCACCCCGGTGTTTGTCTTGACGTCGAAGATCGTCGCGTCGACGGTGGCGCCGGTGTCGTCCCGCCCGCTGACGTTGAGGTCCGCCGACTTGGTCCACGCCGCGCCCCCGTAGACGTCGAGGGCCCATTCCGCTTCAGCGGGCGCTCCCGCCCACGCGACGGCCACGAGCGGAGCCGCGAGGAGCGCCATCCACCCCGATCTCATGCTACTTGCCGGACTTGTCGAGCGAGATCGCCAGCGCCTGCGTGTAGGTGATCTCGACCATGTCCCCCACCTTGAGGCCCTCGAGGTTCTTGGGGTCCTTGGCCTTGATGGTCTCGGTCCCGCCTTGCGGGCCCTTGACCGTGACGGTGCGCGCCTTCTTGTCGATGGCGGTGATCGTGACGGTCGCGGTCACCTCGCGCCCGACGGCCCCGGCGGGAGTCTCGCCGGGCTTGGAGCTGATTCGAGTCTCCTGCGTCGTCACCCCGGGGGTCGCGCCGGAGCCGGCCTTCTGGACGCGGAAGGCCACCGCCTCCACGTACGCGGCCACCACGGGATCGCCCACCTTGATCATGTCGAGCTTCTGCTTGTCCTTGACCTCGATCGTGACGGTGCGGCCCTTCGGTCCCTTCAGCGTGACGGTGCCGGCGTCCCTGTCCACGGCCGCGACCGTCCCGCGAACCTTCGTGACGGACGCCGCGCCCTTCCCGGTCGGCTTCTCGGCCGGCGCCGGCGCCTTCTCGGCCGGGGCGGTCGTCGTCGTCGACTGGGCGAAGGCCGGCGATTGGGTAAGGAGCATGGAGCTCGCGATCAGCACCGCAGTCAGCATCGTCGTCATGTGACCCTCCCTTGGCGTTCAGTTCCAGTTCAAGCGCAGCTGGACATAGATCCGGTTTCCTTGCCCGAGGTCGACCCGCAGATCCGATTTGATACCGAGCGCTTTTTCGAACATGCCGTTCAGCAGCCCGATCGGATCTGTCGCGGCCAGAAAGAGGTGGTCGTACCATTTCGGGTCCGGCTTGAGCTTGATCCAAGTGCGGACCGGCTCCAGGGCGAGGCCGATGAGCGCGCCCCCGATGGGGGTGGAGATCAGATCCTGGTAGGACGGCCTCTCGAACAGCGCCTCGGTGCCGAACTCGTACATCGCGGAGGCCAGCGCCGCGTACACGAACGAATCGAGCTCGCCGAAGCCGCGCTCGCGGGCGCGGGCGTAGTACGCGGAGCCGAAGTACGGGTGCCCGATGTAGTTGATGGCGGCCGAGTCGTGGTCCCAGTGGGGACTCTGGACGTTGTGCCACCACCTCTGAAAGATGTCCTTCTTGTCGTCGGCCGCCCACTTCGACACGCTCTCCGGCAGGAAGTAGAAAATGCCGATGGTGACGACCTGGTAACCAAAGATGAGGGCCGTATCGCGTCCGAGACCGAGCCAGTCCCGGCCCCACTTCACCGATTCCGTCGTCGGGGTCGGATACAGGGGGCTGAGGAAATCGAGGACGCCGGCCGATTCGACGGGCTCGACGGGCTCGAGAGTCCCGAAGGCATCGAGAGACCCGAGAGACTTGTCGGGGAGAAGCACGTAGGTCGGCTCCTCGGCGAAGGCCGGCGCGACCCGGAGGAGAACCAGGAGGGCGACGATTGCGGCGACGCATGCCGTCGCGGCGCTCACCACGCACCGACCCTGGAGATCTGGCGCAGATACCACTCGATGTAGCGAATCACGTTGTATTCGCGCTTCGTGGAGTAGGGCCCCGGCGTGAAGGCGGACGAGTTGACGCCGGCCTGGTTCTTTTCGCAGAGATCCCAGTCCTGCTCGCTGGTGAGCTGCCAGAACGGCAGCAGCGCGTCGAGCCGGTAGTCCTTGCCCTCGACGGCGTCCTCGTGGACGAGCCACTGCACCTGGACGAGCGTTCTCTGCGCGCCCGCCGGCGCCAGCCGCGTGGACACGCTGTGATCGCTGCTCGAGTGGTTCCAGAAGTTCGGCATCGTGCGCATGCGCAGGGTGCCGACGTCGTGCGTCGGGTAGGCGCCCATGAGCGGCGCGACCGGCCGGCCGTCCATCGACTCGGAGACCCAGCCGGGGATCAGGGGCGTGCGGTTGATCGACCACCACTGCTCGGGCATCGGGAAGGGCACCATGCCGGCTTCGCGGTGGTCGATCACGAGCCCGTGGGCTTCGAGTCGCGCCGAGGTCGCCCGCGCCTGCGCCGCGATCTCCCGCTTGAGCGCGGCATCGTCGATCGGCGCGGTGTCGTAGTTGGCCCGGACGTACTGGGGATGGCCGACCTCGCAGTGCCAGCACTCCCGGTTGTTCTCCCACACCAGCTTCCAGTTCGCGCGCACCTCGTAGCTCCGCGCGGCCGCGACCCGGGCGCGCTCGAGGCCCTGGGGCGTGAGGTGCGCGCCGAGCGCGTGCCCGGCGCCGTCGAACGGTATCGGGTCGTCGGCGAGACAGACGAAGATCAGCCCGCCGACCTCGCGCGCATGGACGCCGTGCAGATTGAAGTCACGGCGGTCGAGGTCGCCGTCGGCGTCCATGCCCCCGCAGGTCAGCAGCGTGCCGTGGCGCGAGTAGGACCACTGATGGTACGGGCACACGAGCCGCGCGACGTGGCCGGAGGCGGCCGCGCAGAGCTTCGTGCCGCGGTGGCGACACGTGTTGTGGAGTGCGTGAATCACTCCGTCGTCGCCGCGCATGACGATGATCGAGTCGGTGTCGACGTCGAAGACGACGTAGTCGCCCGGCCGCTTCACCTCGCAGCTGTGGCCGGCGAAGAGCCATCCGCGACGCCAGATGCGCTCGAGGTCGAGCTGGTAGAGTCCCGGATCGGTCTGGAACTCGCGCGGGAGCGCGAAGCCCGGCTTGTGCTCGGTGAGCAATCGATCGAGCAGCGCCTGGGCGTCGGCGAGCTGCGGAGACTCGAGCGGCTGGCTCGACATCGCGCCCCATTATAGGCGGCCGGTGGCGCGCCTGAGCATCATCTCCGCGTTTCTCATCTTCGCCCGCTGGCGATCTGGGACTAAGGTCCCATGCGGCCGGGGCGGGGCCTCGGCCAGGACCCGGCGCTAGCGGCGGCGCCACGCCTGCGTGCGCCGCTCGAGCCATCGGGCGAGCCCGGCGTGCAGCATCCGCGCGCCCACGTTCGTGTAGAAGATCATCATCGCCATTGCCGCCGCCGAGGCGAGCTCGCCGGTGTCGTCCATGTTGAGGACGGAGATCGAGGCCAGCTCGGTCTTGGGCCCGTAGAGGAACACGACGCCCGAAACGGTCGTCATGGCGTTGACGAACATGTAGATGGCGATGTCGAGCGCCGTGGGCAGGCAGACCGGCACCGTGACGCGCCAGAAGGTCCGATAGAAGGGCTGCTTGAGCGAGGCGGCCACCGTCTCGAACTCGGGGTCCATCTGCCTGAGCGCCGTCAGCGCGGTCAGGTGGCCCACGGTGTAGAAGTGCACGATGGTGTTGATCACGAGAATCGTCATCGTCCGGTAAAGAACGTTGAGCGGATTCGCGGGCGCGTTGAAGAAGAAGATGTACGCGAGGCCGAGCACCAGCCCCGGCACGGCCATGGGAAGCATCGCCATGAAGTGGTAGAGGCCGCGGCCGAACGCGAAGCCCCGGGCCTTCTCGGTGAGGTAGGCGCCGACGAACACCACGGCGGTGCCGATGACGCCGGTCAGGAGCGCCAGGCGGATCGAGTTGGAGTAGGACGCCCAGCCGCCGCCGCCCCTCTGGTCGAAGTCGTAGTGCGCCCAGGTCAGGGTCAGGTTGTAGGGAAAGAACCTCACCACCGCCGCGAACTGGGAGACCGCGACGATCGTGAGGATGGCGGCGCCGACCGCGACGCAGTAGCCGAGCATCGCGAGGTCGAAGACGCGCTGCCGGCGCGGCTCGTAGGGCACGGCGCGGGCCGACAGGAGCGCCACCTGGCGGCGGCGCACGGCGCGATCGACCAGGAACGCGAAGACCGCCGGCACCAGGAGCATGACGCTGACGACCGCGCCCATCTGAAAGTTCTGCTGGCCGATCACCTGCTTGTAGACGTCGGTCGCCAGGACGTTGTACTGCCCGCCGATGACCTTGGGCGCGCCGAAGTCGGTGATCACAGTCGTGAACACGACGAAGGTTGCGCTGATCAGCCCGTAGCGCGCGCCCGGGAGCGTCACCGTCCAGAAGATGCGCGGCCGCGACGCCCGCAGCGCCACCGCCGCCTCGTAGAGCCGCGCGTCGGCGAGGCCCAGCGCCGCCAGCATGATGAGGAGCGCGTGCGGGAACGTCGTGAAGACCTCGGCCAGGACGATGCCGATCGGCCCGTAGATGCTGTGCCCGAGGAGCAGCCCCCTGACGAGTCCCTGGTTGCCGAAGAGGTACACGAGGGCGAGACCGGGCAGCAGCGAGGGGACGAGGATCGGGACGAGCGCGATCGTCTTGAAGAGCCCGCGCAGCGGCACGCGCGAGCGCGTGAGCGCGTACGCGTAGACGAACGCCGCCGGCACCGTGATCGCGGTGCTGAGCACGGAGACCCACAGGCTGTTGCCGACCGACTGGAAGAGGGCCGGGGTCGAGAAGTAGCGGACGTAGTTCGCGAGCCCGACGAACTCGTCGCCGGGGCCCTGCAGGCTCTTGCCGAGCATGATGCCGAGCGGCAGCGCGAGGGCGACGACGAGATAGAGGCCGATGACACCGATGAAGACGCGCATGAGTCGGTCGTCGCGGCTCGGCGCCGGCCTGACGGCCGCGCCGGTGTCCTCGACGCGCGCGGCCGCCGCGTCAGCGATGGACGGTGCTCCCGGGGTAGATCCGGATGCGCTCGCGCGGCAGGACGCAGACGAGCGCGCGCTTCTCGGCGATGTCGAGCCGGCGGACGAGATCGACGGGCAGGTCGGCGCGCAAGAGCGCCCCCGTGGTTGCGTCGGCGACGAGGTCGGCGCGGAAGAACGAGCCGAGGAACGCGAGGGCCTCCACGCGCATTCGCACGGCATTCGGCAAAGCGGGCGACGCCTCCTGGACCACGATGTCCTCCGGGCGGATCGCCAGCGTGACCTCGGTGCCGGGTGCCCAGCCATCGGCGTCGCAGGCGAGCTCGATCGTGCCGAGCCGCACGAGGTCGGCGCCGACGACGGTGGCGGCGACGAAGTTCATCACGCCGATGAAGTCGGCCACGAACGGGGAGGCCGGCTCGCGGTAGATCTCGAGCGGCGTGCCGATCTGCTCGATGGCGCCGCCCCGCATCACCACGATGCGGTCCGCCATGGTGAGCGCCTCTTCCTGGTCGTGCGTCACCATGATCGTCGTCACGCCGAGGCGCCGCTGGAGCTCTCTGACCTCATGGCGCAGGTGCACGCGCACCTTGGCGTCGAGGGCCGACAGCGGCTCGTCGAGCAGCAGAAGGCCGGGCGCGGTCGCGAGCGCGCGCGCGAGGGCCACGCGCTGCTGCTGGCCTCCCGAGAGCTGCGCCGGATACTTCCGACCGTGCTCGCCCAGGCCGACCATCTCGAGCAGTTCGCGCACGCGCCGGGCCACCTCCACGCGCCGGGCCCGCGCGTGCGGGAGGCCGTAGGCGACGTTCTGGGCGGCGGTCAGGTTGGGGAAGAGCGCGTAGGACTGGAACACGATGCCGAAGTCGCGCCGGCTCGGCGGCAGCGCCGAGATGTCGCGGCCGCCCTGCTCGATGCGCCCCGTTGTCTGGATGTCGAGGCCGGCGATGGCGCGCAGGAGCGTCGTCTTGCCACAGCCCGACGGGCCCAGGAAGCAGACGAACTCGCCCTCGGCGATCTCGAGCGAGATGTCGGCGAGCGCGGTGAAGGCCCCGAACTTCTTGGTCAGGCGCTGGATGCGGAGGTAGGGCAGCGTCGGCGTCGGCTATTTCTTTGGTTCGGACTTCGCGTTGTAGCGCTCCTGCCACTTGTCCAGGATCGCCTTGCGATTCTTCGCCGCCCACTCGAAGTCGTTCTTGATCATGTGCTCCATCATGTTCCCGGGCAGGTTCTCGATCGGCTGCGACAGCCTGGTGATGGCGACGACCGCGTAGCCCTCGCTGTAGAGCTTCATCGCCTTCTCGCCGACCGACCAGTCGACCAGCGTCTTCACCGCGTCGAGATTCTTCGTACCCTTCACGATGGCCGTCGTCTCCATGTCCCAGCCGGACTTTTCGGACGGGAAGACGAGATCGATCGGCGCGCCCTGCTTCTTCACCCGGGCGCCGCGGAACTCGAACGAGATGCCGACGGGGTATTCGCCCGCCCCCGCCATCGTGCACGGCTTGGAGCCGGAGTGGGTGTAGACGCCCATGTTCTGGTGGAGCGCGTCCATGTACTTCCAGCCCTCCACCTCGCCGAAGCCCTGCAGCCACGCGGACACCTGAAGGAAGCCGGTGCCGGACGAGGCCGGGTTCGGCATGACGATCGTGCCCTTGTAGACCGGCTTCGTCAGGTCCTTCCACGAGGTGGGCTTGGGCAGGTTCTTCTTCTGCGCCTCCACCGTGTTGAAGCAGATGACGGCGACGTAGGCGTCCATGCCGACCCAGGCGGGCGGGTTTTCTCGATCGCGGAACGCCGCGTCGAGCTTCTCGAGGCCCTTCGGCGCGTACGGCTGGAGCATCCCCTCGAGCTTGAGCACCATGAGGCTGGTCGCCGAGAGACCCCACACCACGTCGGCCTGCGGGTTCGCCTTCTCGGCGAGGAGCTTGGCGGTGATGACGCCGGTCGAGTCGCGCACCCACTTGATCTCGATGTCCGGATGATCCTCGTTGAAGCGGGCGGCGTACTTCTTGAGATCGTCGGCCTCGACGGCCGTGTAGACCGTCAGCGTCGCCTTCGCGGCGCGGACGGTGGTCGCCGCGAACCCGATGGCCGCGGCGACGATGGCGCTGCACAGCATCAGCCTCACGATCGACCGCTGAGCCATTGGCTCCTCCTCTCGCTCTCGCGCGGCCGCGATTCTAGCCCGGATCATTCGTAAACGCACTCGCTGGGGAGGCGGCCGGGTGGCGCCGGGGCCGCGCCTCGGACGGTCACAGGGGTCGAGATGACCACGCGGCGCGCGTGCGCTTCCCCTGCGCGGCTGGGCTCCATCCGGGCGCGGTGCGCCCGTCGCCGCGCGATGGGGACGGGTCCCTTCGACCCCTGTGACCATCCGAGGCGCGGCCCCGACGCCACCCGGCCGGGCTCCCGGTGGGTTTATGAGTGGCCCGGGCTTTCGCGAGCGTGGGTCGTCTTGGTCAGACGAGGCGGTCGCGGAGGCGGGAGCTGATGGCGTCGATCAGCATCACCATGGCGACCGTGACGAGGAGCACGGTGGAGGCGGCGGGGTAGTCGATCATCCGGAGATAGGTCTGCAGGTAGAAGCCGATGCCGCCGGCGCCGACGAAGCCCAGCACGGTGGCCGCGCGGATGTTGGTCTCGAGCCGGTAAAGGACGTAGGAGAGGAAGAGCGGGAGGACCTGAGGCAGCACGCCGAAGCGCAGGATCTGGAGCGGAGTCGCGCCGGCGGCGGTGATGGCGTCGACCGGACCGGGATCGATGCCCTCCACCGCCTCCCCGTAGAGCTTGGCGAGCGACGTGGTCGTGTAGGCCACGACCGCGAGGACGCCCGGGAAGGGCCCGAGCCCGACCGCCGCCACGAAGACCAGGGCGTAGACGAGCGTGTCCACGCTGCGGAAGAAGTTGAGCACGGCCCGCGCCGGATAGAAGAGGGAGCGCGGCGCCACGTTGCGGGCGGAGAGGAAACCGAGCGGCAGCGCCAGCACCGCGGCCGTCGCGGTGCCGAGCAGCGCGATCTCGACGGTGGTCACCGCACCCTGGAGGGCGGCCGGAAGCACGCGCAGGTCCGGCGGCAGCATGCGCCGGAAGAAATCGAGCATCCACGGCACGCCGCGGGCCAGACGCACGGGATCGGCGCCGGTGTCCCAGACGAGCCACGCGAAGACGGCGAGCGCGACGAAGACGGCGGCGCGAGTCATTGTAGCGGGGTCCGTGAGGCCGGCTTGAACCGAGGGTGGCCTGAGACAGGCGCGACCCGGCTCCGCACGCCCGCATCCCCCGAAGGAAGATTCATTCTCCGTAAATCTCACGAACAACGCTCGGCGTCACCGCGGCCGGCGGTCCGTCGAACGCGACGCGGCCGCGGCGAAAGCCGACGATGCGCGAGGCGTACGCCAGCGCGGTCTCGAGCTGGTGCTGACTCACCACGAGCGTGAGCCCGTGCTCCTGGTTGATCGTACGGAGAATGTCCATGATGCTGCTGGTCAGCGCGGGATCGAGGCTCGCGGTGGGCTCGTCGGCCAGGATGACCGCGGGCCGCTGCGCCAGCGCCCGCGCGATCGCGACCCGTTGCTGCTCGCCGCCGGAGAGGGTGTCGGCGCGGCGATCCGCGAGGTGGGCGAGCCCGACCTGCGCCAGGCACGCCCGCGCCAGCTGGCGGTCGGCCGCCGGAAAGCGCCCGAGGACGCTCGCGACCGGCCGTACGTAGCCGAGGCGTCCGGCGAGAACGTTCTCGATGACCGGGGCGCGCTTCACGAGATTGAACTGCTGGAAGACCATGCCGATCTGCCGGCGGATCTCGCGAAGCTCGACGGCACCGGCGCCGGTGACGAGGCGGCCGGCCACGCGGACCGAGCCGGCGGTCGGCTCGACGAGGCGGTTGAGGGCGCGGAGGAACGTGGTCTTGCCAGCGCCGCTCCGTCCGAGGACGACGACGAACTCACCCTGGCGAACGACGAGGTCGACCTGGTGCAGCGCGACCGTCGCGGGCGGCCGGACGACGCGGAGCCCCGCGACCTCGATCATGGCGGCGGCAGGGGCTCAGCGGGGCCGGGCGCCGAGCAGCTCGATCGCCGCGCGCACCGGGTCGTAGTCGCGATCGTCGGCGGGCGCGAACCCGTCGATCTCGTAGAGGCGCTTGAGCAACGAAGCGTGCGCCGGCGCGCGGATCTGCAGGAGCGCTTCCCGCACTTTCGCGAAGATCGCCGGATCCAGCCCACCTCGTGCTGCGATGCCCGCCTCCGGGATCGGGGGGGTCTCCGCCACGTAGACGATCCGCTCGCGCTCCGCCGGATCGGTGAGGTACTGCTCGCGCGCCATGTCGAACGAGGCGAGCGAGTCGACGTGGCCGTTCAGGAGGGCGCGCATGCCGGCGTCGTGCGAGCCGGCGAAGACGACCTCGCGGAAGAACGTCTTCGGATCGCGGTTCTTCACGAGGCCGCGCTCGATCAGGAGCACCATCGGGTAGATGTAGCCCGAGGAGCTGGCCGGATCGATGAACGCGATCGTCTTGCCGCGCAGCTCCTCCAGCGCCGTGATGCCCGAGCCCTTGCGCACGTAGATGCGCGAGGTGAACGAGCTCTTGCCGTGCCAGAGGTTCCTGGCGACGATCACCGCCTTGGCTTCGCGGCTGGCCAGGACGTAGCCGCCCGGGTGCACGAACGCGAGGTCCGCCGTCCGGTTCCGGAGCGCCTCGATCACCGCGGCGTAGTCGGAGGCGACCGTCACCCGGACCGGCATGCCGATGAGCCCAGCCAGCACCTTGCCGAATTCCTCGCCGGTCGCCAGGAGGTCGGTCGGTTTCTGCGAGGGCGTGAGAACCAGGTGCAGTCCGTCGGCGGCGGCGCCCGCGCGCGGGGGTCCCAGGACGAGCGCGAGCGCCCACAGCGCGAGGAGTGTGCGGGCGATCATCGGCGGTGAGTGTACCATCCAGGGTGAGGCCATGAGCGCTCTCCGCCCCGCCTTCCTCTGGGCGTTGATCGTCGTCGCCGCGGCCGCCGGCGGCGTCTACCTGACGGATCAGCTGTTCATCGCCCCGGGCCGCGTGCTGCAGCAGCAGCTGGCCGAGCGCGACGCCCAGATCCGCGTCCTGACCGAGCGGAACCAGGCTCTGGAAGCGGCCGTCAGGCTCCTCCGGCATACGGAGCGGCGCGCCCGGCTCGTGGTCCTGGATCAGGCGGTCGTTCCCGGCGGACATCCCCGGACGCGCGTGCGGTTCACCGAGCTCGACGGCCAGGGCGATCCGGTCGGCGAGCCACGCGAGCTCGTGCTCGAGGGCGACGAGGTCTACGTCGACGCGCTGGTCATCAAGTTCGACGATACGTCGGTGATGGGCGGCGACGCGCTCAAGGGCAAGGCGCTCCTGCTCTTCCGGCGCATCTTCACCGATCGGCGCCGGCCCGCCGAGGGCGACGTGCTGGACCGCGAGGGCCAGATGCCGCAGACCTACGCCGCCGAGCGGGCGCCGACCGCGTTCGAGCGCGAACTGTGGGCGCGCTTCTGGGAGCTGGCCAACGATCCCGAGGAAGCGCGCAAGCGCGGCGTCCGGGCGCTGCACGGCGAGGCGGTCTCCACCCGGCTTCGCAAGGATCGCATCTACACCATCACCCTTCGCTCGACGGGCGAGCTGACGATCCAGCCCACCCGCTAGCCGCGTTGACAAGCTCGTCCGGCGTGTGATGATGTGCGCCAGCGAGTTCCCACACGGAAGGAGCCGCACGATCCCGTCTCGATGAGCTCACACACCGCTGAAGTCGTCATCTGCGGCGCCGGCATCGCCGGCATCGCCGCCGCATACCATCTGGCGGTGCGCCGCGGCGTCCGGGGAATCGTCCTGGTCGACGAGCGCCCGCCGCTCTCGCTCACCAGCGACAAGTCGACCGAGTGCTACCGGAACTGGTGGCCGGGCCCCGGCAACGACATGGTCGCGCTCATGAACCGCAGCATCGATCTCCTGGAAGAGCTGGCGCGCGAGAGCGGCAACGCGTTCAGGATGAACCGCCGGGGCTACCTCTTCGCCACCGCCGACCCGGCGCAGGTCCCGGTGTTCGTCGAGCGCGCCCGCGAGGCGGAGGCCCGCGGCGTCGGGCCCGCGCGTATTCATCGCCTCGGCGCGAGCGACTACCGGCCGGCCCCCGCCGACGGCTTCGAAAATCAGCCGACAGGCGTGGACGTCATCACCGACCCGGCGCTGGCCCTCCGGCATTTCCCGTACCTGGCGCCCGACACGCTCGCGGTTCTCCACGCGCGCCGGTGCGGGTGGTTCAGCGGGCATCAGCTCGGCATGTACCTGCTCGAGCGCGCCCGCGAGGCCGGTGTGCGGCTCCTCGAGGGTCGGGTGGAGCGGATCGACGCGCGGGGCGGCCGCGTCCGCTCCGTCCGGGTCAGCGCGCGCGGCGGCGAGATGACGGTCGCCACGCCGCGCTTCGTCGACGCCGGCGGCCCGTTCTTCGCGCCCGTGGCCCGGCTACTCGGCGTCGAGGTCCCGGTGTTCTGCGAGCGTCACGCGAAGGTCGCATTCAACGACACGCTGGGCGCGATGCCGCGCTCGGCTCCGATGACGATCTGGACCGATCCGGTGACGCTGCCCTGGTCCGATGAGGAGCGGCGCGACCTGGCCGCGTCGGCCGAGCACAAGCGGCTCGTCGAGGAGTTCCCGGCCGGCGTGCACGGCCGGCCCGAGGGCGCCGGTGAGAGCCCGGTCGTTCTCCTGATCTGGACCTACGACATCGAGCCGGTGGAGCCCGCGTTTCCCATCGAGTTCGATGCCTCGTACGGCGAGATCTGTCTTCGCGGCATATCGCGGATGGTGCCGGCGCTGGCGGGTTACCTTTCTCGCCTGCCTCGGGTCGTCGTCGACGGCGGCTATTACACGAAGACCCGCGAGAACCGGTTCCTGGCGGGCCCCTTGCCGATCGAGGGCGCCTACGTGCTGGGGGCCCTCTCCGGCTACGGCCTGATGGCCTCCAACGGCGCGGCCGATCTGCTGGCCGACCACATCACGGGGCGCCCCCTTCCGGCGTACGCGCCGGCGTTCCTCTTGTCCCGGTACGACGACCCGGCGTACCGGGAGCGCCTCGAGCAGTGGGGCGACTCGGGGCAGCTCTGAACCCAGTCAACGCAGAAGGAGAACGGTGATGGCGAAGATCGAAAAGTATTGCGCGAACGGTGTCTACGACCCGCCGGGGTACAGCCAGGCCATCAAGGTGAGCGGGGCGCAGACGATTCTCTTCCTCGCCGGCCAGGTGTCCTACGAGAAGGACGGCACCGCGAAGCATCGCGGCGATTTCACGGCCCAGGCGCGCAACGTCCTCTCGTGCGTGAAGGCGCTCGTGGAGGCGGGCGGCGGGACGCTCGACAACGTGGTGAAGATCACGACCTTCGTGACCGACGTCCGGTATCGGCCGGAGTTCCGCGCCGTGCGCGACGAGTTCTTCGGCACGAAAGGCCCGGCCTCCACGATGATCGAAGTCAGCAAGCTCGCCCACCCGGATTATCTGATCGAGGTGGAGGCCGTCGCGGTCGTCTGAACGGGGAGGCGTGACCGGACGCGGCGCGGATCAGCGCTGGATCACGGTCACGCCGCCCTTGATCACCCGCTTGATGCGGCGCACGTCCTGAAGCACGGCGATGTCCCGGAGCGGGTCGCCCTCGACGAGGACGAGGTCGGCCCACTTTCCCTTCTCGATCGTGCCGATCTCCGCCTCGAGCCCCAGGCACTCGGCGGCCCGGCGTGTCGCGGCCTGCAGCGCCTGCATGGGCGTCAGCCCGGCCGCGACCAGCAGCGCCAGCTCGGCCGCGTTGTTCGGATGCCCGTGGCCGCCCGCGTCGGTGCCGGCGACCACCTTGACGCCAGCCTCGAGGGCTCGGGCGACGCTATCTTGATGATGCGCGCGCAGGGCGTGCGCGCGCTCGCGCACGTGCGGCGCCGTCGACTCGCGGTGGTACTCGTAGACGAGCAGCGTCGGCACGAAGAAGATGCCGCGCTCGGCCATCATCGGGATAAGCTCTCGGTCCTCGTCCAGGTAGCAGCCGTGCTCGATCGAGTCGACGCCCGCCTCGATCGCCACGCGGAGCCCCGGCCCGCCGAGCGCGTGACACATGACCCGCCGCCCGAGCGCGTGCGCCTCGTCGACCAGCGCCTTCATCTCCTCGAGCGTGTACTCGGAGTCGCGCGGACCGTGCCCGGCGCGCGAGCTGGCGCCGCCGGTCGTGGCGCACTTGATCTGGTCCGCCCCGGCGCGGACCATCGTGCGCACGGTCGTGCGGATCGAGTCGATGCCGTCGGCGACGCTCGGGGGCAGGCTCGGATCGCCGCTGCCCGCCGCCGCGTGACCCGACGGGCTCACCCGGTCACCGAGACCGCCGGTGGGCGAGATGATCGCGAGCGACAGGACCAGGCGCGGCCCCACGATCAGCCCGTCGTTCATCGCGACCCGGAAGCCGGCGTCGAGCCCGCCGGCGTCGCGCACCGCCGTGTAGCCCGATTCGAGAACGCGGCGCGCCACCGCGGAGGTCCGGAGATTGGCGGTGCTGCGCGGCTCGTCGAGGCCCCAGCGCCTGGCCAGGTCGTAGCCGTGGAAGGCGAGATGGTCGTGACAGTCGATGAGGCCGGGCAGCACGGTGAGGCCCGAGGCGTCGATCACCTCGCCGCCGGGCGGGCGGCTCCCGCTCGATCCGCCGGTCGTCACCGCCTCGATGCGTCCGCCCTCGATCGTCACGAGGGCGTCGCGAACGGGCGGCGCCCCGGTGCCGTCGATCAGCGTGCCGGCCCGGACGATCGTCATGGCGCTACTTGCCCGTGCCTTCCTTGATCGCGGCCTTGGCCTTCTCGCGGTCGGCGCGCTCCTCCTCGATCATCTGGTAGGCGAGGTAGTACTTGTAGATGTTCGAGACGTAGGTCACCGTCTCCCGGCCAATCTTCTCGGCCGCGAGCAGCTCCACGTTGTTGAACCAGACGTTGGGGTCGAGGCCGCGCTCGGCGGAGAGCCGGCGCAGCTGACGGATGCGCCCGGGGCCGGCGTTGTACGCGGCGAACGTGAAGAGGCCCTTGTTGAGCGGGGTCATGGGCTCTTTCGCGTAGTACTCGTTCATCATGGCGCGCACGAACTTGACCCCGGCGTGGATGTTGGGCTCGATCTGCGTGATGTCGCCGGTGCGCATGTCCTTACCCGTGGCGGGCAGGGGCCGGGGCGTTCGTCTGGGCCTGCGCCACGGCCGCGATCAGAGCCGTGCCAATCGATAGGGCGAGCATCGTGAGTCGTCGCATGGGCACCTTCAAGTCCCGGGAATAATAACCCAGCGCGTGGTGTCCAGCCCCGCTTGACACCTGCGCGCCCGCCGCGTATCACCCGTCGTACCGCCATGCGGCGGGAGGGGAGGATAGCATGCGTGCCACCTCGCAGCTCCGGCAGCTCCTGAAGTCGGGCAAGACGCTCTTCGTGCCCGGCTGCTACAACGCGCTGAGCGCGCGGATCGTCGCCGAGGTCGGCTTCCCGGCCGTCTACATGACCGGCTACGGGACGTCGCTCTCGCTGCTCGGCCTGCCCGACGCCGGGCTCGCCACGATGACCGAGATGCACCTGAACGCGCGCTACATCGCCAACGCGGTGACGGTACCGGTCATCGCCGACGCCGACAACGGCTACGGCAACGCCATCAACGTGATGCGCACGGTGCGCGAGTACATCGGCACCGGCGTGGCGGGCATCCACATCGAGGATCAGGCGATCCCCAAGCGCTGCGGTCACGTGGCGGGGCGCCGGGTGATCCCGATCGAGGAGGCGGTCGGCAAGTACCGGGCGGCCGACGCCGTGCGGCGTGAGCTCGATCCCGACTTCGTCCTCATCGCACGCACCGACGCGCGCGGCGCCAGCGGCGGCTCGCTGGACGACGCGATCCGCCGCGCCAACGCCTATCTCGAGGCCGGCGCCGATCTCGCGTTCGTCGAGGGGCCGACCAGCGTCGAGGAAGTCCGCCGCATCTGCCGCGAGGTGAAGGGGCCGGTCTTCTACAACCAGACCGGCGTGTCGCCGCGCTTCAGCCTGGCCGAGATGCAGGAGCTGGGCATCGCGGTGACGATCCTGCCCGGCGCGACCTTCCGCGCCACGATCGAGGCGGTCTACAACCTGGCGATCGCGCTCCGTGACGAGGGCCCGCTGGCCGAGGACCGGTTTGCCCGGGAATTCGCGAAGCACCCGCTCGGCGACCTGCACACCTTCGCCGGTTTCGATCGCATCCGGCAGTGGGAGGCGCAGTACCTGCCGCCGGAAGAGCTGGAGAAGTACGCGGGCTCGATCGGCCACCAGCCGACGCGCACGTGACGGCCAGGCACCCGCGCCAGATCGTCGTCATGGGCGGCGGGTCGTTCAGCGTGGAGGCCGACGGGTCCCTGCTGGACGCCTACGTGCTCGACCTGTCCGGGAAGCCTCGGCCCCGGATCTGCTTCGTGCCGACGGCGAGCGGTGACTCGTCGATGTACATCACCAGGTTCTACGAGGCGTTCGGCGGGCGCGCGGAGGCGAGCCACCTCGGTCTCTTCGGGCGCCCGCGGACCGACATGGCGACGGTGCTCGCGAGTCAGGACATCATCTACGTGGGCGGCGGCAACACGGCGAACATGCTGGCGGTGTGGCGGGTGCACGGCGTCGATCGGATGGTGCGCGCGGCCTGGGAGCAGGGTGTCATCCTCACCGGCGTCAGCGCGGGCATGATCTGCTGGTTCGAGGCGGGCGTGACCGATTCCTTCGGCCCGCTGGCCGCCCTGCGCGACGGGCTCGGGATTCTGCCGGGAAGCGCGTGTCCTCACTACGACGGCGAGAGGGACCGCCGGCCGACCTATCAGCGGCTCGTCCGCGACGGGTTTCCGGCCGGCTACGCCGCGGACGACGGCGCGGCGCTGCACTTCGTCGACACGACGCTGAAGGCGTGCATTACCTCGCGGCCCGGGGCCGCCGTCTACCGCGTGAGCGCCGAGGGCGGGAAGGTCGCGGAGACGGCGCTGCCGGTCAGACTTCTAGCCTGAGGCCTGAGACCGCGGCCGGGGTCAGCCGGCGTCGACCGTCGGGTTCGTGGCGCCGGCGATCGCGGCGCAGGCGCACCAGAAGCAGCGGGTGACCTGGCCGGTTCTGGAGAAGGTCTTGATGCGGACCCACAGCTCGGACAGGGGCGTCGCTTTCGCCACGCCGAGCATGTGCGGCACCCCGGGCTTCAGCACGAGTCCCGTGGGGGGATAGAGGACGTAGTTGGGCGCCATCTTGCCGGCCGCGTAGACGATCGGCTCGAAATCGATCGAGCCGCTGGCCTTTGTGGGCAGCTTGAGCTTGTTCACCTTCTCGCCGCGCTCGATCATGCCGCCGAGCCGATCGGAGATCGAAGCGCCGGGGGGCGCGAGCACCACCAGCTCGAAGCCGCCCGGGACCGCGGTTTCTCCGGTGCCCACGTCGACGGCACCGTGACCGCTGAGCACGACATCGTCCTTGGTTGCCTGAATCGGCATCGTTCACTCTCCTCTACGCCCCCGGCCGCGGGGCACGCGCGGGGCGTGGATAGCCGGAGCGTGTCCAGGCAAGATTAGCGGCTCTTCCCGGATTTACCGCCAGAATTGGGAAGCGGGGAGCGGCCTAGCGCTCGGTCAGGCGCCCTCTTCTTCGTACGCGGAAGCGACGAAGCCGGGAATCTGGGTCCAGCGAAGCCCCGGGGCGTCGTGGGTCCCTTCCACGGGGCGTGCCTGGGAGTCCTCCAGACCGAGCGGATGGTGAACCAGCTCGATCAGGTTCCCGTCGGGATCGTGAATGTAAGTGTAGTGCTCGCCGGTGTCCTCGCGGCGTCCCTGCTGCGGGTCGGTACCGCCGATGTTCTGCATGGTGCTGGCGGCCGACGTCCGAACGTGCTCGATGCCGAGCTCGCTGAGGCGGGCGAGCATGCCGTTCCAGTCGTCCACCTCGAGAGCGAAGTGGCTGGACGGAATGGTGGTCGGCTGCGGCCGAACGGTGAAGTGGATCTCGCTCGTGCCGAGGCGCAGCTGGAGCTGCCGTCGGTTGAGCGCCGGTCCCCGGTCCAGGAACTCGGCGCCGAGGACTTTCGTGTACCAGTCCTGGGTGCGCTCGCGGTTGCTGATCTGGACGTTGACGTGGTGGATCAGCTTCGGCCTGAACATGGGCGCGACCTCCGGCGGACGAATCATCGTCCGCCGGGTCGGCGCGCGTCAAGCCCCCTGCGAGCGGCGCGAGTCCAGCGCCAGCGGGTGCTCCAGGAACACCGCCGGCAGCGAAGGCTTCGAGCGGCGGCCGGTCAGCCAAACGCTGCGGCGAACCGCCGAGGCCTTCTCTTCGCCGAAGTAGTCGATCACCCCTTCGCCGAAGTAGTCGATCACCCGATCGATCCGACGTGTCGCGTCCGTCTTGAAGAGCTCTGTCGTGTTCGTCATGGCCGACGAGCTACTCAACTTCCGTGCCATGACGGAAGCGAGCGGTCGACCGCTCCGGTTGGCTCGCTTTTCGCGGGGTTTCGAGTCGAGCCGCCTTCCAAGCCAGGATCGGGCCGCCGGCGATGTGGGTGCAGACTACCCGAGGGCGGGTCTTTTGCCCTGACGCCAGGCCCCGGGCCGCCTACCTGAAGATCGCGTCGACCTCCACCTGATAGCCGTCGGCCAGGCGGTTCGTCTCGTTGGCCATGCCCACGACGGCCATGAGCTCGCCCAGCATCTCGTCCGTCATCCCGTGCCGCCGCGCCGAGACGGTGTGCGAGGCAATGCAGTAGTCGCAGCCGTTCGTGGCGCTGACCGCGAGATAGAGCATCTCCTTGGTGAGGGCATCCAGGGCGCCGGGCGTCATCACCGACTTGAGCGTCTCCCACGTGCGGCGCAGGGTCGGCGGGTGGACGGCGATCGCCTTCCAGAAGTTGGTGACGAAGTCGGTCTTCCGGGTGGCCATGATGTCGTCGTAGACGGCGCGCACCTCGGCGGTCGCCTCGGCGTACTCGATGAGCTTTGCGCTTCCCATGGTCTTGCTCCTGTCGCCGGGTCACCGCGCGCCGACGAGGGCGGCCATGCGGTCGCGCGTCGCGGCGTCGGGCAGAGGGCCCGTTCCGGCTTTCATGTTGTCGGCGAGGTGCTGCGGCCGGCTCGTGGCGGGAATCACGCACGTGACGGCCGGATGCGCGAGGATCCACTTCAGGAAGAGCTGCGCCCAGCTCTCGCAGTCGAGCTCGGCGGCCCAGGGCGGCAGCGCCTGGCCGCGGACGCGCTGGAACAGGCCGCCCTCGGCGAAGGGGCGATTCGCGAGCACGGCGACGCCGCGGTCGCGGGCGAGGGACAGGATGCGGCGCTCGGCGTCGCGCTCGCCCAGCGAGTAGTTGACCTGGACGAAATCGAGCGTCTCGCTCCGGAGCACGCGCTCGAGCTCGTCGTAGGCGCTCGATGTGTAATGGGTCACGCCGACGTAGCGAACGCGACCCGAGGCCTTCCATTCCCGCAACGTCGCCAGGTGCGTGCGCCAGTCGAGCAGATTGTGGATCTGCATCAGGTCGAGCTTCCGGGCGCGCAGCCGCCGGAGCGACTGCTCCATCTGCCGGACGCCCGCGTCGCGCCCGCTGGTCCACACCTTGGTGGCGAGGAACAGCCGGTCGCCGATCGCCAGGCCGGCCGCGAGGTCGCCCACGACCGACTCGGCTGCGCCGTACATCGGCGAGGAGTCGACGACGCGCCCGCCCAGCTCGACGAAGCTCCGGAGGACCTCCTCGAGCGGGGCGCGCTCGGCCGCCGACGCTCCGACGTCGAAGGTGCGCCACGTCCCGAGCCCGACGACGGGAATCTTCTCGCCGCTCGACGGGATGGGACGCTCGAGCGGTGCTTCAGCACCGCTCGCGCGCGCCGGTCGCGCCGCGGCCGCCGCCATCAGACGGAGCCACGCGCGGCGTGTGAGCGGCTCGCCGCAGGACTCATGATCCATGTGTCATCTCTTCTCGCCGCGCGCGCCGGCGATTTGTAGTTGAGGTGACCGGGAGCACCGAGTAGTCTTTCGCCGGGGAGACGACCGAGAGTGTCGAGCGCGCCAACCATGTTCGAGAAGGTCTGGGCCCGGCACGTCGTCGCCGAAGGGCCCGGCGGACACGTCCTCCTTTATGTCGACCGTCATCTGCTCCACGAAGGCACGACCGCCGCCTTCGGGCGGCTGGCGAAGAGCGGGCGACGCGTGCGCCGCCCCGATCTCGCCTTCGCCACGGCGGATCACTACGTGCCCACCTCGCCGGCGTCGCCCGCCCCCGATGCCGAGGGGCGCGCCATGGTCGAATCGCTCGCACGCTACACCGCCGACCAGCGTATCGTCCACTTCGGCGTGGGCGACGTCCGCCGGGGGATCGTGCACGTCATCGGACCGGAGCAGGGGCTGACGGTGCCCGGCATCACGCTGGTCTGCGGCGACTCGCACACGGCGACCCACGGCGCGTTCGGCGCGCTCGCGTTCGGGATCGGCTCGAGCGAGGTCGAGCACGTCCTGGCGACCCAGACCCTCTGGCAGAAGAAGCCGCTGACCATGCGAATCTCGGTGGAGGGGCGCCTGACCACCGGCGTCTCGGCCAAGGACGTGATCCTGGCGATCATCGCGACGATCGGCGCCGGCGGCGGAGTGCGGCACGCCATCGAGTACGCGGGCTCGGCGATCCGCGCCATGTCCATGGACGAGCGCATGACCGTCTGCAACATGTCGATCGAGGCGGGCGCGCGTGCCGGCATGATCGCGCCCGACGAGACGACCTTCGCGTTCATCGAAGGAAGGCCGTTCGCCCCGCGCGGCGAAGCCTGGGCGCAGGCGCTCGCGTCCTGGAAGGCCTTGCCCACCGACCCCGGCGCGGTCTTCGATCGCGAGGTCACGCTCGCCGCGGCCGACATCGCGCCGACCGTCACCTGGGGCACCAGTCCTCAGGACGCCCTGCCCATCACGTCGCGCGTGCCCGACCCGGCGGCCGTCGGAGACGCCGGGCGCCGCGAGAGCATGGCGCGCGCGCTTGCCTACATGGGCCTCCGTCCCGGGACGCCGCTGGGTGAGATCGCCGTGAATCGTGTGTTCATCGGCTCGTGCACCAACAGCCGGCTCGACGATCTGCGGACCGCGGCGCGCGTGGTGAAGGGGCGCCGCGCGGTGGTGCCGGCGTGGGTCGTGCCCGGCTCGGGGCTCATCAAGCGCGCTGCGGAGGCTGAAGGGCTCGACCGCGTCTTTCTCGACGCCGGATTCGAGTGGCGCGAAGCCGGCTGCTCGATGTGCGTCGGGATGAACGGCGACACCGCCGGCGCGGGCGAGCGGGTGGCGTCCACGTCGAACCGCAATTTCGAGGGGCGCCAGGGCAAGGGCGCGCGCACGCACCTGATGTCGCCGGCCATGGCCGCCGCCGCGGCGGTGACCGGTCGGCTCACCGACGTCCGCACGCTCGGGGTGTAGCGATGCAGCCCTTCACGCGCGTCACCGCCGCCGCCGTGCCGATCGACCTGCCGAACGTCGACACGGACCGGGTGATCCCCGCGCGCTTCCTGCGCAAGGACCGGAGCGTGCCCGAGTACGCGAGCTTCCTGTTCCACGACGTGCGCTTCAACGCGGACGGGTCGGAGAGGACGGAGTTCGTCCTGAACCAGCCCCCGTTTCGCGGGGCGAAGATCGTCGTCGCCGCCGAGAACTTCGGCTGCGGCTCCTCGCGCGAGGCGGCGGTGTGGGCGCTGGCCGCCTACGGCGTCTGCTCGGTGATCGCGCCGAGCCTGGGCGACATCTTTCACCAGAACTGCTTCAAGAATGGCCTGCTGCCGGTGATCCTGCCCGGCGACGTCGTCGCCGATCTGCGGGGTCAGCTTCACGCGCAGCCGGGCGTCTCGATCACGATCGACCTCGAGGCGCAAACGGTGACGGCGCCCGACGGCGCTCGCCATCGCTTCGACGTCGACCTGTTTCGCAAGGAGATGCTCCTCAGCGGCCGGGACGAGATCGGGCTGACGCTCGGGTACGAGGCGCAGATCGCCGAATTCGAGGCGCGCCACGCGCGCGAGGCGGCCTGGGCCGCCCCGCGGGCCGCGGCGCGGCAATAATCCGCAGTGCGCGCCGCCGGCAATAATCTAGGAGGACGGAGATGGCCAAGCTCACGGTGGAGTATCCCAAGGACCTCTTGAAGCTCGTCGGGCGCGAGCTGGGACCCTCGGAGTGGGTCACGGTCGACCAGGCGATGATCGACAAGTTCGCCGACGCCACCGGCGACCATCAGTGGATCCATGTCGACGTCGAGCGGGCCAAGCGCGAGATGCCCGGGGGCAAGACGATCGCCCACGGCTATCTCACGCTGTCGCTCGTTCCCCGGATGGCCTCCACGCTGCTGGAGGTCGAAAAGCGCAGCCGGGGCATCAACTACGGCTCGAACAAGGTCCGCTTCATCTCGCCGGTCCAGGCCGGCTCGCGCATCCGCGTGCGCCAGCGCATCACCGGCGCCGAGGAGGTGGCGGGCAACGGCGTGCGCGTCAGCTCCGAGATGACCGTCGAGATCGAGGGGCAGGAGCGTCCCGCGCTGGTCGGCGAGATCATCGGCGTCCGGTACGCCTGAGGAACCCTGACATGAAGCTCGTGCGCTTTGGACGGGCCGGGGCCGAGCGCCCCGGGGTCATCGACGCCGACGGCAAGCTCCGCGACCTCTCGCGCATCATCAAGGACGTGACGCCGGCCGCGCTCGGGCCGGCGGCCTTGCGCCGCCTGCGCGTCGCCAAGCTGGCCCGCCTGCCCCTCGTGCGCGGCCGACCGCGGCTGGGCTGCCCGCTGGGCTCCATCGGCAAGATGGTGTGCATCGGGCTCAACTACACCGACCACGCGGCCGAGGTCGGCATGGCGCTCCCCGGGGAGCCCACCCTGTTCATCAAGGCGCCGAGCGCGATCTGCGGCCCCGACGATCCGATCGTGCGCCCGCGAGGCGCGGTGAAGCTCGACTACGAAGTCGAGCTCGGCGTCGTGATGGGCCGCGACGCGCGCTACGTCGAGGAGGTCAACGCGCTCGGGTACGTCGCCGGCTACTGCCTCGTGAACGACGTCTCCGAGCGCGCGTTCCAGATGGAGCACGGGGGCACCACCACGAAGGGCAAGAGCGCCGACACGTTCGGTCCCACGGGCCCGTGGCTGGTCACGGCCGACGAGGTCGGCGACCCGCAGCGGCTGGCGCTGTGGACGACGGTCAACGGCGAGCGGCGCCAGGACGGCAACACCGCGAAGATGATCTTCTCGGTCGCGGCCCTGATCGCCTACGTGAGCCGATTCATGTCGCTGCGCGCCGGCGACGTGATCTCCACGGGCACGCCCGCCGGCGTAGGACACGGCGCGAAGCCGCCGAAGTACCTGATGCCCGGAGACGTCGTCGAGATGGGGATCACCAGTCTCGGCGCGCAGCGCCACAAGATCGTCGAGGCCCGGTAGCGCGCCGCGCGGTCAGCGGCTGTCGGGGCCGTTGGTGAATCGGCGGATGAGGCCGAGCACGATGAGACCGACCCCGGCCACCAGCAGGACGCCCCAGTCGGGCACGCCGAATATCCGGACCAGCACGATGCACAGGCCGGAGAAGGTCACGATGGACCCCGCCAGCATCAGTCCGGCCCCGGGTTTAGCCACGGTCGAGGACGAAGCGGCGAAAGGCCTCGGCGTACTTCACGCCCGCCCGCTTTCCATCGCGGCGCGCCCAGGCGCGGAGCATACCGTCGATCCACTTGCCCGGGCCCACCTGCGAGACGTGAGCGTGGAGCGCCGCGCACTTGAGCGCGAGGGTGTCGCCGATATCGAACCAGGTGTCGGGTTGGAGCGAGCCAGTCATGAGCACTTGCTTCACCTTGTGGGGCTCGAACCCCTCGTCCAGGAGCTCGCGGAAGATGGCCCGCGTCTCCGCGGACGGAAAGACCGCGTCGAGCGCCGCGCTGGCGACGGCGCGATGATCCGGATGGTTGAGGTATTCGCTGCCGTACCAGCGCACCGTCGGGTCGCCGGACACGACGACGTCGGGCCGGCAGCGGCGGATGACGCGGGTCAGATCGCGCCGCATCGCCAGGGTCGGCTCGAGGGCCCCGTCCTCGTAGCCAAGGAAGACGAGGTCCTTGACGCCGAGGATCTTCGCGGCGTCCCACGACTCGCGCTCGCGGATGGGCACCAGCCCGGTGTGATCGCGCGTGTGCTCGTTGGTGCCGGCGCCGCCGCTGGTCACCAGGCAGAAGGTGACCTCGCGGCCCTCGCGGGCCCACGCGGCCGCGCTGCCGGCGATCGTGAACTCGTTGTCGTCCGGATGCGCCGAGATGCAGAGGATGCGCTTGAACGACGGGTCGAGCGTGCGCGTGCGGCGTCTCGTGCGCGCCATCGAGCCGGCCGTTCTCCTACCCGCGCATGTGGTGGAGGGAGGGCCCCGGCCGTCTGAGCGGCGCCGTGAGGTTGGCGAACTCGCAGAGGAGCGGCCGCGTGTCGCGCGGATCGATGATCTCCTCGATCCAGAACGTCTCGGCCGAGCGGAACGGCGAGCGGAGCTTGGTCAGCCGCTCCTCGATCTCGGCCATCTTCGCCTCGCGATCCGGCGCCGCGTCGAGATCCGCCCGGTACGCGGCCTCGATTCCGCCCTCGAGCGGCAGCGAGCCCCAGCGGCCGGAGGGCCAGGCGTAGCGCGTGCAGTAGCGGCTGCCGTTGCGGTGGGCGGCGCCGGCGACGCCGAAAACGTTCCTGACGATCATCGCGCACCAGGGAGTCGTCGTCTGCCAGATCGCCGACATCGCGCGCACGCCCTGCTTGATGGTGCCGGTCTGCTCGGCATCCTTGCCGATGAGGAAACCGGGACAGTCGACGAGGTAGACGATCGGCAGGTGAAAGGTCTGCGCGGTGTCCACGAAGCGCTCGACCTTCTGGCACGTGTCGGCCGTCCAGGCGCCGCCGTAGAAGAAGGGATCGCTCGCCATCAGCGCCACCGGCCAGCCGTCGAGGCGCGCGAGCCCCGTGATGACCGAGCGGCCGTAGAGGGGCGCCACCTCGAAGAAGGAGCCCCGGTCCACGACCGCCTCGACGATCGCCCGCATCTTGTACGGCTTGCGGACGTCGTGGGGAATCGCCTCGAAGAGCCAGGGCTCGCGCCGGTCGGTGAGGTCGGTCTGCGGTCCGCGGGGCGGCAGATCGTCGATCGACGACGGCAGGTAGGAGAGGAAGCGCCGGGCGCAGGTGAAGGCGTCCTCCTCGGTGTCGACGGCCTGGTCGACCGCGCCCGCCTTGAGCTGGATTTCCCAGCCGCCGAGCTCGTTCTTGGTGAGCTTCTGGCCCAGGCGCTCGACGACCGGCGGCCCGGCGACGAAGAGCGCGGACTTGCCCTTGATCATCACGGAGTAGTGCGCGGCCGCGAGATGCGCCGCGCCGAGGCCCGCGACCGAGCCGAGGCCGAGGGCCACGCGCGGGACGGTGCCCATGTTGTTGACGACCAGGTCCCAGCCGTCGACGGCCGGAACGTTGGCCCGGCCCGTCGTCTCGATGGTCTTGACCGAGCCGCCGCCGCCGGAGCCTTCGACGAGGCGGATCAGCGGCAGCCTCAGCTCGTTCGCCATCCGCTCGCACATGTTGTGCTTGCCCTTGATGGTCGCGTCGGCCGAGCCGCCGCGCACGGTGAAGTCGTCGCCGCCGACCACGACGGGGCGCCCCTCGACCTTCGCCCGCCCGAAGATGAAATTGGACGGCGTCAGGTCCTCGAGGTCGTTGCGCTCGTCGTAGGACGCCCGGCCGGCGATCTTGCCGAGCTCGTGGAAGGTGCCGGGGTCGACCAGCCGGGCGATTCGCTCGCGGATGGTGTAGCGTCCACCGTCGTGCTGGCGCTTGACGCGCTCGGGTCCGCCGAGCCGCTCGGCGAACTCCTCGCGCCGCTTCAGCTCGTCCAGCTCCTTTTGCCAGTCCATGCCGCCTCCGTCCGACGCTCTCGCGTTCGGTACAGAGTGTACTCGATACGTGCTTGCCGCGCCGCCGCTGGCCGCGGTATCGTCGATCGCTCACGTGAAACAGCCCATCCGCGTCCTCGAGCTCCTGGTGACGACGAGCCCCGGCGGCGGGCCCAAGCACGTCTGGGATCTCGTCCAGCATCTGCCGCGGAGCGAGTTCGAGCTCGTGATCGGCGCTCCGCGCGACGGGATCTTCTTCGATCGGTTTCGCGATCGCGGCCTCGACGTCGTAGAGTTTCCGCTCTCGCATCTAGGCGCGCGGCATTTTTATCTCACCCGCCGACTCATCTCGAGACTCGGCCTCGACGTCTTCCACACGCACGGCAAGAGCCCGGGCTTCTACGGCCGTACTATCGCACGGTGGATGGGCGTGCCGGCGATCCACACCTTCCACGGACTTCACTACAGCGGCTACCCCCCATTCAGCCGGCATCTCTACCTGGCCCTCGAGCGACAGCTCTCGCGCTGGAGTGACACCATCATCAATGTCTCCCGCTCCCAGCACCTCGAGGGGCTCGGCCTCCGCCTCTTTCGGCCGGAGCAGAGCGTTGTCATCGTCAATGGAGTCGACATCGAAGGCATGGAGCGGGTCTTGCTCGAATCGCCGATCCGCCGTGAGAGCCTCGGGCTCACCGCCGCCGACGTCGTCATCGGTTGCATCAGCCGCTTCGACCCGGTCAAGCGGATCGAGCTCCTCGTCGAAACCCTGCGGCGCCTGCGGGCGCGGTTCCCGCGCCTGGTCCTCGTCCTGGTCGGGGGCGGCGTCGAGCAGCAGCGGATTCGCCGGCTCGTCTTCGAGGGCGGCGTGTCGGAGCAGGTGATCTTCACCGGGTTCCTCGAGAGCCCGGCGCGCATCCTGCCGATGCTCGACCTCTACGTTGCCAGCTCCCGCAAGGAGGGGCTCCCGCCCTCAATGCTCGAGGCCATGGCGGCCGGGCTCGCGGTCGTGGCCACGGACGTGCCCGGCCACCGTGACCTCGTGGTCCCGGGCGAGACCGGCCTGCTCGTCGCGCCCGAGGATCCCGCCGCGTTGGCGGACGCCATCGCGGCATCGTTGACCGATCCCGCCCGGCGAAAGAGCCTGGGTCACGCCGGGCGTGAGCGCGTCCGCCAGGAGTTCACTATGCGCGCGATGGTGGACGCCACGGCCGCAGCCTACCGCGTCGATCGTCGGAGTGAACCCGACCGGCCTCGGTCTCTACACCATCAACCTCGCCCGCGAGCTGGACAAGCTTCGCGACGACCTCGTCGTCTACACCTCCGCACCTGCCGCGTTCGACGGTCTCCGAGCACCGGTGATCGCGATCACATCAGCGGTACGCCCCGACCGGGGGATGCGCGGCCACGCGTGCCGGGCGCTCTGGCTCCAGACCGTTCAGCGCGTGAGAGCGCGGATCCACGGGTTTCGAGTCGTCCTCAACACGGTCCCCGAGGCCATTCTCGATCACCGGATTCCGCAAGTGACCGTGGTCCACGACCTCTTGCCGCTCCGCTTTCCCTCCGAGTACCCGCGGCAGCAGCACTACTTCCGCCACATCGTGCCGCGGGCCCTGCGGTTCTCCCGTCGAGTGATCGCAGATTCCGAGAGCACCCGCTGCGACGTCGTCCGGCACAACGTGAGACGAAGCCGGGTCAAAGTTGTCACCGGGTCCGTACAGATTGACCGGCACGAGGTAGATCGAGTTGAACCCGTACTGCTGTTGATATGCCTGCCCCTGGACCAGGAGTATCTTTTTTGCCAGGCCGTACGGGGCGTTGGTTTCTTCCGGGTAACCGTTCCAGAGATCCCCCTCCCGGAAAGGCACGGGCGCGAATTTCGGATACGAGCAGACCGTGCCGACAGTGACGAACTTCTTCACGCCGAATAGGCGTGATTGCTCGATCAGCTGGACGCCCATGATGAGGTTCTCGTAGAAGAATCGACCCGGATTGGCCCGGTTGGCCCCAATACCCCCAACGACGGCGGCGAGGTGGATCACCACGTCGGGCCGTACCCGTGTCAGAAGCCGGACGATGGCCTCCTCACGGCGCAGGTCGTACTCGTGACTCCGGGAAATGAACGGATCCTGGCACCCCGTGCGCCCTGAGGAGCCCGACCACGTACGAGCCAAGGAACCCGGCACCGCCGGTCACCAGTACTCGTTTGTCACGCCAGTAATCGACGGGCCACGTCTTGCCCTTGGCCGTTACCGCCGCTCATCCCTCACGCGCTTGAGGTCCGCCTCGAGCATCATGGCAATGAGCTCCTCGAGTGTGGTCGTGGGCTCCCAGCCGAGCTCGGCCTTCACCTTCGCGGCGTTCCCGCAGAGAGCTGGCACCTCGGCAGAACGAGCGAACTGCGGATCGACCCTGACGTACTCTCTCCAGTCGAGCCCCGCGTACGAGAAGGCGATCTGGCAAAACTCCTGGACGGAGACAATGCGGCCCGTCGCTACCACATACTCTCTGGGGTGGTCGGCCTGGAGTATCAGCCGCATCGCGCGGACATAGTCACCCGCAAAACCCCAGTCCCGCTTAGCATGAAGGTTCCCCATCCGGAGGTCCTTGGTGACGCCGTGCTTGATCCGGGCAACCCCGTCCGTGATCTTCCGGCTCACGAAC
>Ga0137403_10000851_pt1 | contig 39198 bp, 36 predicted proteins | sample CZOMad2_1_16fung_FD_122057 | JGI IMG/M metagenome (GOLD analysis project Ga0137403, IMG submission 122057) | Vadose zone soil fungal communities from Angelo Coast Range Reserve, California, USA - CZOMad2_1_16fungal (Hybrid Assembly) | ecosystem: Environmental > Terrestrial > Soil > Vadose zone...
TACGACGTCCCGGCGGACGCAGACCTGAGTAAGTACAAAACGGTTAGCGCTTTGTGCGCGCGTTTCGGCGTCAACTTCGCCACCGCCCCGCTCGCGTCGGCAAAGAGTTAAATCGAAGTCATGAGTCACGCCAAAGGCGGAAAAGGAGATTTCACCGCAGAGACACAGAGGTCGCAGAGTTTTATTGTTTAAACTCTTTCCTCCGCGTCCTCAGCGCCTCCGCGGTGAACCATCCGACTCCTTCTTATGGCGCGCTCGTGCTTCGTGGTTAGATGATCCTGGGCGAAGTGTGACAAGTTTGTGTTTACCAGAAGACAAGCGCTAGCGACATTGAGCAAGTCGTCGCTCGTGCTTCTCTTCGGCTCACGTCAATTCTTCCGCCGGGACGCGAATGCCGCTGAAAGGTCCTCAATGACTACACCCGATTTTATCGGTCGCTACACCGCAAATAATCCAGGCATCATGACGTTACAGGGGACGAACCAGTACGTCGTTGGCAAGGAAAATGTGATCGTCATCGATGTCGCGCTGAGCGCTGATTCGAATTTGGACGGGATTATCGAGCAGGTGGAAGCGATGGGCGCCAAGAAAATCGACAAGATCCTACTCACGCATATTCATAGTGATCACTGCGGCGGCGCGCTCGCGCTACGCAAGCGCTGCGGCGCCAAACTCGGCATCCATCGCTCGCGCCGCGACTATCTCGGCGGCGAAGATTTTCAGTACGATGACAATGAGAGGATCTCATTCGGCGACGGAGAATTGCATGTTCTCCACACTCCGGGGCACGAGTCGGGCCATTGCTGCTTCTATGAATCCGGCGATAAGGTGCTGTTCAGCGGGGACAACATTCTCGGCTACGGCACGGCAGTGATTCATCCGCCCGACGGCAACATGACCGACTATTTAAAATCGCTGGAGCGGTTGCTCGGTTTCGACATCAGCTTGATTTTGCCCGGCCATGGTCCGCTGATCGGCAAACCCGAAGCGAAAATCCGCGAATACATCAAGCATCGGCTCGAGCGTGAGCAGCAAGTGCTCGCCGCACTACGCCGCGGGCGCGACACCATCGGTGATATTACGCAGATGATCTATGTCGATGTGTCACCGGCGCTCCAGCGAGTCGCCGAGTTTTCCGTACAGGCGCATCTAGAAAAGCTGATGCGCGATGGCCGAGTGAAAAGAGAGGATGGCCGTTATTTGCTTGTGAATGAAAATTGAGCTCTGTCAAAGGCTCTCCACCTATTTCTCCATGATGATCACTGAATATCCTGCTTGGGTCACTTGTCGCGCCTGCTCCTCTGCGTCGGCGCGAGTGGAGAAGGTGCCGAGATGGACACGATAGTAGGTGAGGTCTTTGGACTGTGTCGGCGCTATGGTCACGTCGGTGAATGATTTCGCCAAGCGATCGCGCAGCTGCTCAGCGTTTTCCAATTGAGAAAAGGAACCCACCTGTAAAGTATAATCGAGCGACGCACGGATCGTTTGAATTCGCGTCGGACTATCGATGACGTCGACGCGGACCAATGCCGTGCCCGGGCCGACCATGTTGATCGACTGTGCTGCCGCGTAGGAGAGGTCGATGACGCGTCCCTTGGCAAAGGGCCCGCGGTCATTGATCGTTACTTGTGTCGAGCTGCCGTTTTCCAAATTTGTGACCAACACGCGCGTGCCGAGCGGCAGGGTTTGGTGCGCCGCGGTGAGATCGCTTTGATTGTAGATGTCACCGCTGGCGGTGGCGCTGCCATGAAAGCCGGGACCATACCATGACGCGATGCCGGTTTGACTCAGGCGACTGTCAGGCGGTAGCGATACCCTCGCCTTGGATGGCGGCACCGAACAACTGACCGCAAATGAAAAAAAGCAAAGCGCGCCGGCAATACGTGTTAGTATGTAAAAGCCGGTATGGTTAGGAATCGGTGCGCTGGAGAAATTCATTGTGGCGGATTATAGCGAAAAGCTTGGCGGGAAAAAAGTAATTACCGACATTTAACGTTTTGTCGTCGCACTTTGCCGGCGCAACAAACGATGGCAGTTCCTGGAGCGGAGATTATTTACATTCAAGCCGCTCGTCGCCCTGGTTTACGCGGCATAGCGTTTGTGTTAATTTACCAGCGATTTTAGAAGGGAAGGCTCTGACTATGTCCGGTCATTCGAAGTGGAGCACGATCAAGCATAAGAAGGCTGCCAAGGACGCGAAAAAAGGCAAGCTCTTCACCAAGTTTATCAAAGAAATCACTGTCGCCGCGCGTATGGGCGGAGGCGATTTGAATTCAAACCCGCGGCTACGCACCGCAGTTACGACCGCGCGCGCCGCCAGTATGCCCGGCGAAAACATCGATCGGGCGATCAAAAAGGGCACGGGCGAGCTTGAAGGTGTCACTTACGAAGAGATCCAGTACGAAGGTTATGGGCCGGGTGGCGCGGCGATCATCGCCCAGGTTTTAACCGACAACAAGAATCGCACGGTGTCGGAAGTTCGCCGCCTATTCGCGAAGCATGGCGGCAACCTGGGAGAGACCGGTTGTGTATCGTGGATGTTCGATAAGAAAGGGCTGATCACGATCGAGAAGTCGCAAGTCGATGAGGAGCGACTCATGGGCATCGTTCTCGACGCTGGCGCCGAAGATGTGCGGGACGAAGACGATCTCTTCGAGGTGGTTACCCCGGCGGAGGATTTCACCGCAGTCAAAGACCGCTTGGACCAGGAAAAAATCGTAGTCGCCAGCGCGCAGGTGACTTTGGTGCCCAAAAACACAGTGGACGTCGACGCCAAGCACGTCGAGCAGATCTTGAAGCTGACCGAAGAGTTGGAAGACCACGACGATGTCCAGAGTGTCTCGGCGAATTTCAATATTCCTAACGAGCTAATGGACAGGGCGAGCTGAAGCAGTGGCGGCGCCGCCGAAGACCAAGCGGCTCATCCGCGAAATTGTTCTCGGCATCGATCCCGGCTCCATCGTTACCGGTTGGGGGCTCATCGAAATCGAAGGCAATCGGCTTTGTCACGTCGCTCACGGAACGATTGGCGTTTCGGCCGCGCTCGGACAAGCGGCCCGCCTGAGTCAAATTTATCGCGGTATTCACGACATCGTACAACAGTATCAGCCCGCCGCCGTGAGCTTAGAAAAAGTGTTCTTCTCCCGTAACGTGCAGAGTGCCTTGAAGCTCGGCCAAGCGCGCGGCATGGCGTTGTTGGCGGCGGCGCAGAATCAAATCGACGTCTCCGAGTACTCGGCGGCGGAAATCAAAGTTGCCGTGGTCGGTTATGGGCGAGCAACCAAGGAGCAAGTACAAAGGATGGTGACCGCGTTGCTGTGCCTGCGCGGCGCCATGCGCGCCGATGCCGCGGATGCCTTGGCCGCCGCCATTTGCCATGTGCACCGAGCGACTTTTCAAACTAGAGTGCCGCGGCCTTTGAACGGGCGTGTTAAAGGAACTAGTTGGCGAGATTACGTCGATATCGGTTCCAAGCGTTGAACGGCTGCCGAAGATCAAGTCTCAACCGCATGCTAATCACAAAGTGATCGCGCAAATCAGCGGAACATTGGCCCAGAAAGTGCCGGGGGAAATTGTCGTCGACGTCGTCGGCGTCGGCTATCAGGTTTTTATCCCGCTGAACGTCTTTTACCGATTGCCCGAGATCGGTGCACCGGTAAGCCTGCAGATCTACACCCATGTGCGCGACGACGCGTTGCAGCTTTTCGGTTTTCAAGATCTCGCCGAAAAACAGATATTTTTACTGCTGATCAGCGTGTCCGGAATCGGCCCTAAGCTGGCAGTCAATATTTTGTCCGGGATACCGGCAGAAGAGCTTGCGCGGGCACTGAAGGTAGGGGACCAAGCCCGTCTGGTTGCCATACCAGGCGTGGGCAGGAAACTCGCCGAGCGCTTGATTGTCGAGCTCAAGGACAAACTTGCAACGCTGTCGACAGCTGGCGTGGAGAGCCCAAAAGCGGAGATTGGCTCGCATGTGATGCAAGACGCGGTTTCGGCGCTCGTCAATCTGGGCTATAAAGGGCCTGAGGCTGAGAAGATGGTGCGCGAAGTTCTTAGGAGTGGTGATCGTTCATTGGAAAATGTCTTGAAGGACACGCTGCGGCGATTGAGCCGTTGACGCGATGGTTAATTGAATCATTGATTTTGTTGCCATGCTGACCGGTAGCAAAACCGACGAAGATTTAAGTTTAGACGTCAACCTACGTCCGCGGGGTTTCGACGAATACGTCGGCCAGGACCAAGTCAAAGAGAATCTCAAGGTCGCGATCGCCGCCGCCCAAGCTCGCCGTGACGTGCTCGATCATATTCTCTTTCACGGCCCGCCGGGGCTGGGAAAAACTTCACTGGCCTACATAATCGCGCGCGAAATGGGCGTGAACATCAAGGCGACTTCCGGACCCGTGGTCGAACGCCCTGGCGATCTAGCGGCGCTGCTGACTAATCTAGAAGAGGGAGACGTTCTCTTCATCGACGAGATTCATCGCTTGAATCATGTCGTCGAGGAAGTGCTCTATCCAGCGATGGAGGATTATCAGATCGACATCATGATCGGCCAAGGGCCGGCGGCGCGCTCCATTAAATTGGAATTGAAACGCTTCACTCTTATCGGCGCGACGACCCGATCAGGCCTGCTAACCTCGCCGCTGCGTGACCGGTTCGGCCATATCCATCGTCTGGACTTTTACGACAAGGCCGCGCTCACCCGCATCTTGAAGCGTTCCGCCGCGATACTTGCCGTGCGCGAAGAGAGCGGAGGGATCGCGGAGATCGCGTCGCGAGCTCGTGGCACGCCGCGAATCGCCAACCGACTGCTGCGTCGGGTGCGCGATTACGCGCAGGTCAAGGGCGATGGCACGATCACGGAGCTAATAACCGATGAAGCTTTGCAGATGCTGGAGGTCGATCGCCTGGGATTAGATAAGATGGACACCATGTTGCTTCTCACGCTGATCGACAAATTTGCCGGAGGCCCGGTGGGCGTGGAAACTTTGGCGGCGGCCATCGGAGAAGAAAGAGACACCATCGAAGACGTCTACGAGCCGTTTCTTATTCAGGCTGGACTAATTCAAAGAACACCGCGGGGCCGCATGGCGACGGCTCGGGCATACGAGCACTTCTGCCGAAAACCGTTGGCGGCGGACACGCCCAAGAAGCAACCGAGTCTTTTTTGAGCGAGGATTGTGTGCGCGGAATCTTAATGCTGTTTCGATAGAATTGAGTCATGGCGGGATTTGGCAAAGCGCTTATTTATCTAGGCATTCTACTTGTCGTGGTCGGAGTAATCTTCTTACTTGGCGGCAAGATCCCCTGGCTGGGACACCTGCCCGGCGACCTTACGATCGAACGGGAGGGCTATACTTTCTATTTTCCGCTGACCACGTGTATCCTCATTAGCGTCATCATCTCGCTTGTCCTTTACTTCTTTAGAAGGTAAACTTTTCGTTAATTTTCCAATAGTTTACTAGGCATAACTGATGGAAGCAGCGAAACCCACCAGGTCCGTCGAGGAAACTCTCAAACTCGAGGAAATCAAGCGCCGCAAGCGTGAAGGGATCGTGATTCTCGTCACCGCGCTGATGGTGGCGGCGCTGATCCTCTTTGAAGTGCAGCTGCCCGACGCTTCGCCGGAATACTCGATGGGCAGTAACATCGTTTTCTTCTTGCTGATCAACGTTAACATCATTTTACTCGGTCTGCTGGCTTTCCTGGTGATTCGCAACTTGGTCAAGTTGATTGTTGAACGGAGACAGCGCATCCTCGGTTCCCGCTTGCAAGCGCGCCTGGTTTTGGCGTTTGTCGCGCTTTCGTTAGTGCCGAGCGTGTTGTTGTTTACGATCGCTGGCGGGCTCTTGACGCGCTCGGTGGACCGGTGGTTCGATTCCAAGGTCGAAAGCGCGCTTCAAGGGTCCTTGGAAATCGGCCAAACGTACTACCAAAACTCCGCCAATAACGCGATTTTTTACGCTCGACAGCTAAGCCAGCAAATCACCAAAGACGGCCTGTTCGATGGCCGCCGCGCCGCGGAATTAAAAGAGTTTGTTCAGAACAAACAACGGGAATACAATCTCGGCACGGTCGAACTCTTTGCGCCCGACGGGCAGCCCTTCGTCGTTGCTTTCAATCAGCAGGTGCCTACGGGTGTCACCGTCAAACCCGAACCCGAGTTCCTTAACCGCGCTTTGCGCGGTCTCGAAGTGACACGCACGCAAATCTTCGGCGACGCCGACGTCATTCGCGGAGGCGTGCCAATCTATGGGCGGGATCGACGTATCTTGGGCGTGGTCGTGGTCGACTATTATGTGCCGAAAAGTATTTCGAAACGAGCCCTCCAGATCTCGCAGTCTTATGAACAGTACAAATATTTGATGTTTCTTAAGACCCCGGTCAAGAACAGTTATCTTCTGACCATGCTGTTAATTACGCTGGTGATTATTTTCGCCGCGACCTGGTGCGGCATTTACCTGTCAAAAAGCATCACGGTGCCGATTCAAAAACTGGCCGAGGGAACCCATCAGGTCGCTCAGGGCAACTGGGACTATAAGATCGAGGCCAGCACGGATGATGAGATCGGCGTACTGATGAATGCGTTCAATCAGATGACGGGCGATCTGAAACAGATCAAGCTTGAACTCGAACGCCGCGGCACAGTGGTCGAGACGCTGCTCGCCAATATCGCCGCGGGAGTTATTTCGATAGATCCGGCCGGAATGATTACGACGTGGAACAAGGCGGCTGAACAGATGCTAGGGGTTAGGGCAGACCAGGCCTTAGGGCAAAGTTATCGCGACGTTTTTCGCGCCGAATCCCTGGGAGGCATTTGCGAAATCGTGGAGAGCGTGGAAGGGCGCGAAAGTGTCGAGCTGGAGCTCAAGCTCTCCCTGCAGGAGCAATTGCTCACTTTGATGGTCAATGCGGCGACGCTGCGCGATGATGACAATTCGATTTTGGGCGTGATGTTGTTTCTCGAGGACATCACTCAGATTCAAAAAGTACAAAGGATGGAAGCTTGGCGCGAGGTTGCGCGACGGATCGCCCACGAAATCAAGAATCCGCTCACACCGATCCAACTATCCGCCGAGCGGTTGCGCAAGCGCTACGCCAAGATGTTGGGGGGAGATGGCGCAATTCTGGACAAGTGCACCACCACGATCATCCATCAGGTGGATGAATTAAAAAATCTCGTCAACGAATTTTCCCAATTTGCCCGCTTGCCCTCGGCTCAGCTGATGTCTAACGATTTGAACGAGATCGTAAGCGACGCACTCGTTCTCTTTAAGGAAGGTCACCAGGACACCGAATTTGAGTTTCGCGGCGGCGTGATTCCGCGACTGGAGCTCGACCGCGAGCAAATCAAGCGCGTGTTGATCAATCTCTTGGACAATGCGGTGGCGGCGGTGGACGATCGCGGCCGGATCAAACTCACGACGAGCTATGATCGCGACCGCGAGGTCGTTACGTTGGAAGTCGCGGACGACGGCTGCGGTCTGGCGCCCGAGATCAGAACAAAAATTTTCGAGCCCTACTTTTCGACCAAGGACAACGGCACCGGGCTGGGACTGACGATCGTAAGTCAGATCATTGAGGACCATCGCGGTTATATACGAGCACTGCCGAACGATCCACGGGGAACGCGATTTACGATTGAGTTTCCGGTCGTTGAGGAGGCTAGCGCGGAGGAAGTCACGAAAAGGGCGGTGCACTCCTAAACGGAGCAGGAGGATTAGTGGAAGAGCTGCCTACGCAGAAGACGATTTTGATCGTTGACGATGAAGACGGTGTGCGCGAGTCGGTGCGTGAAGTCTTGAGTGACGAGGGCTACCGAGTCGTGGACACCGCGGACGGCGCGCGAGTGCTTGAGATCATCAAGGAGGAAAGGCCCGAGCTGGTGCTTCTGGACATTTGGATGCCCCAGGTCGACGGTATCGGCTTACTAAAAGAGATTAAGCGCCACGAGCCGGAAATAAACGTCGTTATGGTATCCGGGCACGGCAACATTCACACGGCGGTCACCGCGACCAAGTTTGGCGCCTTCGACTTCATCGAAAAACCGGTGTCCTTGGATGGTCTGTTATTGACCGTGCAACGGGCCCTCGGGGAATTGCCGGCCGTGGGCGCGCAAAAGAAGGACGGCGGCGGAACGAGGAAATTGCGGACGCCGAAATCGGCGTCCAAAGGTGCCTCTACCGTTCAAACGCTCAAGCAGAAGACCTTGAAAAAGAGCGTCGTGTTATCCGGGCAAGGGCTTCATTCTGGTGTCAAAACCGGGCTGATTTTGCATCCACTGGCGCCGCATAGCGGCGTTCGATTCACGGGCATCTCGGGGGACGTAACCCTGCCCGCGCATTTGGATTATGTCGGTTCGACAGGCTACGCCACCTCGCTGCGCTCCAAGGGATTTGCCGTGGGAACCGTCGAGCATTTTCTCGCCGTGTTACACAGCTATGGCGTCACCAATTTGCTCGTCAAAGTGCAGGGAGAGGTGCCGATCATGGACGGCTCGGCCCTGGAGTTCTGCCAAGCGATTGAAGAAGCAGGCATTCATGAAGAAGAAGAAGAATGGCGCGAAATCATTATCGACCGGCCGTATCATATCCGCGCCAAGGGCGGGGAGTCGATCCACGTCGAACCCGCCGCAGGGTTCTCGGTTCATTATGTGCTGCGCTATCCCGAGCCGGTTGGCGAGCAAGAACATCTTTACATCTACCAAGGACCGGAATATTTTAAAGCCGAAATCGCGCCCGCGCGTACCTTCGGTTTCCTGCGCGATATCGAAAAACTCCAGACCATGGGTTTAGCGGGCGGCGGCAAGCTCAATAACTGCATCATCATCGGCGATGACAAGATTATCAATACCGATCTGCGGTATGCCAACGAATTTGCCCGCCATAAGATTCTCGACATACTCGGAGATTTTTACCTGCTCGGCCGGCCGATTCGCGGCGCGGTAACCGCTCAGATGACCGGACATTCGGACAACATTGCTTTATTGCGGCAAATTCGCGACGCAATGAAACTCTAGCTGGAAGTGCGTGACTTGAGATGGCATGAGCAATGACGCAAACTTAATTGGAAACGAGATTTTGCTCATGGATGCGACCCATTATCCGCGCCTTTTTACCATCAACGAAGCCAACGACTTGTTACCGACGCTTCGGCCGCTGGTGGAACAGATTCTCGAAAATATCCGGCGGTTAAAAGGCGCCAGTGCAACGGTCATTCGCAAAGATGGGCTCGATCCCGAGGCGCCTAATCTAATGGAACGTTTGCGCGAGGACGCTGAGATCGCAAGACTGATTGGCCAAGTCAAGGGTTGGATGGAAGAGATCAATGGTTATGGCTGCATGTGCAAAGGCGTCGAGCAAGGATTGATCGATTTCCCTTGCATGCTGGGCGCCGAAGTGGTTTTTCTGTGCTGGCAAATCGGCGAACCCAGCGTGGGTTTTTGGCACCGTATCGAAGACGGTTTTGCCGGCCGCAAGCCGCTTCTTGACGGCGAGGAATCCGATCCGGATAGCAAAATCTCCTATCATTAATCAACCCATTCAAGGATCGAGAGTTAAGCTCTCCAGAGTGAGGAGATAGCCTGTGCACTTGTGAGAGTTCAAGGTTCAAAGTTCAACGTTCAAACCGGAAGGTGAGCGGATACCTTGAACCTGGAACCTTGAACATGGAATAGGGTTCTCCTTTGCTCTTCCCATTGAGGGGGCCATGGGCTCTTCACCAACGCATAACGACTCCGCATTATCTTTGCGAATCAAGGAAGAAGCCCGACGGTTAGGCTTCGAGCTTGTCGGCATGTCAGCGGTAACGCCCGCGCCGCATGAGCAGTCCTTTGCGCAATGGCTGCGCGAGGGGTTCGCCGGAAAGCTCGATTACATGAAACGGACTGAGCACCTTCGACGCGATCCTCACACGCTGGTTCCGTGGGCGGTTTCCATCATCTCCGTCGGCATGAACTATCACACCTCTTTCAGCCGTCCCGAACCATCACGCGAACCCAAGGGCTGGATCTCACGCTACGCTTGGGGGGACGACTACCACGACCTGATGAAGCGCAAGCTCGAAGCGCTGCTCGGACGGGTGAGAGAGTTGCACGATGAACCGGTCGAGGGGCGGGCTTTCGTCGATTCCGGTCCGGTGTTGGAGCGAGATTTTGCCGGCATCGCCGGGCTTGGTTGGATCGGCAAAAATACCCATCTCATCTCTCCGAAGAAAGGTTCGTGGTTTTTTTTAGGAGAATTATTTCTCGACTTGCCGCTAGCGTACGATCGGCCGTTGCGTGATCGCTGCGGCAAGTGCGACTTGTGCCTCAAGGCATGCCCGACCGCAGCGTTCGTCGGTCCTTACTTGCTGGACGCGCGGCGCTGCATTTCATACTTGACCATTGAGCTCAAAGGTTGGATGCCTCGTCAATTGCGCCCGCTCGTGGGCAATCATGTTTTCGGCTGTGACATCTGCCAGGAGGTTTGTCCGTTCAACGTCAAAGCTCGGTCGACAGAGGAGCCGGCATTTCGGCCGAGGCCTGGTTTACATGCGCCGGAGTTGATTCCGATGTTGTCGCTGGATGAAGCTGGGTTTCGCCGGCGCTTTCGCGGCACTCCGGTGCTGCGCGCCAAGCGCCGCGGATTTCTGCGCAACGTCGCGGTCGCCCTTGGCAATATCAAGAGCCGTGAGGCGATTCCGGCATTGATGAATGCGCTCGACGACGGGGAGCCGTTGGTGCGCGGGCACGCCGCTTGGGCGCTCGGTCAAATCGGCTTCCCCGAGACCCTTGAAGGTTTACGGCGTCGACTACAAGTCGAAGACGACGCCGAAGTTCGGAGCGAAATTACCGACGCGATTCGAATAGTGACGGAGACAGAGGTGAGCGCGGCACGGCACTAGCTAGCGGGACGCGGCATTGATGGCATCCGTCAGAATTTTCGGTATCCGAGCGACTCGGCCGGAACGGTCGATGCAAGCATGCTTGGTCGATCCGGTTGCTAAAATCGCAAGATCCGCTTCGCGCGATACTTGATAATCAAACGAGAGTGACGCCCGACTCAGTTCCACAAGTGTGGTTTCGATACGCACGACGTCGTCGTAACGGGCGGATTGGGCATACCGGCAGTTCACTTCCGCCACCGGAAAGTGAAATCCTTGCTGTTCGATCGTTGAATAAGGCAACCCGATCTGGCGCAGCCATTCCGAGCGGCCCCTTTCAAACCAACGCAAATAATTGGCGTAATAGACAATGCCCATCTGATCGGTGTCGCCATAGATGACCCGGTAAGATGTGATGTTGGTCAATTTGAGCGCAGCGCCTTTCATCGATAGATATTTCTAAGGGGTTTTCGTCTCATTCTCAATGCGAGGAGTGCTACCGTTGCCTTGACAATGCAAATTGAAGTGTGTTTTAAGCTGAGGAAATTCAATTATTGATGCAAGCCGAGATCGATCTCGATCGACGCGAGCAAGAGTCGAGGAGGAAGCGAAATGAAGAGTTTAGTCAAATACGTGTCTTGGCCGACCGCTATTTCATTGGCGGCGGTCTTGGCATTTGCGTGCAGCTCGGTGGAAGAGAAGCCGGCGGCTCCAGCGGCGAAGCCTGCGCCTGCTCCGGCACCGGCTCCCGCGCCGGCAAAAACGGAGTCGACAAAAGCGACTAAGACCAAAGCCGTCGAGGTAGAGGGCGTGATCAGCGCCGTCGGACAACGGACGATCACGTTCCAAATGGAGCGCAAAGGCAAGGTTCGCGAAGAAGTCGTCGGCGTCGACGACAAGACAAAAATCGAGAAGGGTGGGGCAAACGTCAAGCTCGGAGACTTGCAGGAAACCGACAAGGCTATGATCAATTATGAGCCCGAGGCGTACACCCCGGCGATCGGAATTAAAGTCGTCGGCAAAGGCGAGATCCAAAAGGTTGGAGGTGACGACTAAGATCGGTAGCGGTCCGCACGGTCACCGCCGACTACGTCCAAATCAAAAGACTGATCGTCTCGTAGAATTTTAAAGGAGATCCGCTCCCCTGGACGCTTCTTCCACATTTCCTGGTAAAGCTCCTGGCGCGAACGGATCTCTCTTTTTTCAACGGTCAAGATAATGTCACCTTGCTTGAGTCCGAATTTCGCCGCCGGTCCGTTCGGTACGACGCCGCCGATAACCACGTGCCCTGCCATTCCCTCCGGATAAAATCCCAGCCACGGCCGCCGCGGGCGACTGCGTACTTGGCCGTGCTGTTTCAATTCCTGTGCGTAGGTTCGATAATAATCGATCGGAATGGCGAGCGAGAACTTGGCTACTTCGTTCAAGTTCAACGACACAACGCCGATTAGTTCACCGTGAAAGTTGGCGAGCGTGCCGCCGCCGAATCCAGGGTTAAACGCCGTGACGCGGATGGTTTTATCGATCATGTACTCCCACTGGCCGTCATAGGGTTCCATGGAAGACACATAACCGCCGCTGACGCGGCGCCCTACTTGGCCGCTGCTGGCTATCATGAGAACCGGTTGGCCGAGCGCGACCGAATCGGCTGGAGCAAGTTTTAGGTGGGGCAAGTCCCGCGCTGAGATTTTTACCAGGGATAGTCCGGTTTCTTGGTCCTGGCCGGCCACTTGTGCTGGGTATTGCTCGCCGTCCGGCAAGGTTGCGGTGATTGAGGAGGCGCCGACGGTAACGTAATGGACGGTTAATATATAACCGTCAGGATCAACAATCGTGCCGGAACCGACGCGCTCAGAACCGAGATTCGCGGCTGACGGATGGCTCTCAGGTATGGTGACGTGAAGATCCACCGTCGCGGGTAGTATCGAGTGAATCAAACCGATGTGACCGTTCAAAGTGGTGCTCCTTGAAGACGGGCAAAGTTCAATTCTACTGAGCTCATCCGTGTGTCGGTGGAATAAAGTCTTCCTTGCCAAGTGTCGCGGCTCTCGAGGGCCTGGAAGATGGCGTTGTGAACGCCGAGCTTATCGATCGACCAATCCGGCGCAACCGTAATCGCTCGATAGGTTTCACCCGTGAGTCGATGCACGACGATATCGGGATTCAAACGCTCGAGAAAGTCGACGACCAACGTGATGTACTCGTCCCGGCTAAAAAGCGGTACTTGCCCTGAATAGTAAAGCTTTTCCAGGAACGTGTTCTTGATGACGTGAAGATTGTGCAGTTTCACCCCATCGATGGCCAGTCGATTGAATAATGCCGGCGTTTGCAAAATGTCGCGACGGCTTTCACCGGGAAAGCCAAGAATGAGATGGGTGCAAACCTGTAAATCCCGGTCTTTGGCACGCTCGACGGCATCGATGTATTCGCGCAGGCCATGGCCGCGATTCACCCACGCAAGCGTCCGATCGTGCATGGACTCAAGACCCAGTTCGAGCCAAAGATACGTGTGCCTGGACAGGTCGCTGAGCAAATCAAGGATATCGTCGGGCAAACAATCCGGCCGCGTTGCGATGGCGAGTCCGACGACGCCGGGAAATTCGAGGGCTTCGCGATATAGTCTTTCCAGTTTCAGCGCCGACTCGTAAGTATTCGTGTAGCTCTGGAAGTAGGCAATGAATTTTTCTGCTTTGTGGCGTTTCTGGACCGCAATGGCGCCCTGTTCGAGTTGCGCTGTGACCGAGGTCCGGGGACGATAGTCCTGCGGTGTGTGGCTCGCGTTGTTGCAATAAATACATCCGCCGACGGCTACCGTGCCGTCGCGGTTGGGGCAGGTGAAATCTAAGCGCAGACCGATCTTGTAGACACGCGCGTGGAAAGCGTCGCGTAGTACGCGGTTAATTGAATTGAACCGTTTGCCGCGCCAATGATTTTGCAGGGAAGCCGAGAAATTCATGAGCTGAACACAAAGAGGGTTAACAAAAAGCCTACAATTACTCAAGGCATAAGCCGCTCTGTCTTGGAACATATTATGGCTCTCAAAAAAATCTTCGCAGACAGTCCCCGTGCTTCGGAAGTAACGAATAAATCGAAAAAATTCGCCATTTGGGGGCGATCTCCGGCTTGACATAGGGCGGAAATGTCTATATTCATTGAAAACTTGAACGGCCTACGCTGTCGCCGATGAAAATCTCCGTCGACGAGGTTCCTCAATCCCCGAAAGAGATACGGTTCTCCGAAAGCATTGAGGAGCTCAAAGAGACTTACCGCCAGAGCAATAACCGGGATTTTGGATTTCCACCCCGTTTAGACGTCGATTTACTTTATTACCGCTCTGGGCCAGAGATTTTTTTTAGCGGCAGGTTTTTTGGGTGGTTTATGGGTTGTTGTGGGCGCTGCTTGGAAGCGTACAACTTTACATTAGACAAAGAATTCGAATTTGTATTGACTCCCCGTTCGTCTCAATCTGATCGCCGGGCCGAGGAGTTACGCCGCGAGGATCTAGGGTTGAGTTATTACTCGACCGATGAGATCGATTTGGCGCCGCTGATTGCAGAACAGGTAATGTTGGCGTTGCCGACAAGGCCGCTCTGCTCGGACGATTGCCGCGGGCTGTGCGCCAGCTGCGGGGTAAACTGGAACCGAGAAACCTGTAGCTGTTCCAAGGCGACAGGCGATCCTCGGATGGCAATTTTCCGAACTCTCAAAGTCGGCCGTTAATTCACTTCTTTTCCTTAAAAATCCGTTGTGCTAAGAAGCGGAGAAAGACAGGACTAATCCATGCCCGTACCAAAGAGAAGGACTTCAAAAAGAGTAAAAAACCAGCGCCGTGCTCACGATGGATTGACTAAGCCGCAATGGAGCACTTGCGCAAACTGCGGCGAAACCGTTTTACCGCATCGCGCCTGCGTTCATTGCGGCTTTTATCGTGGCCGTGCGGTGATCCAAGTCCAAGAGAGTTAGTCAGCTTCAAATATATGCCAAAGATCGCCGTCGACGCGATGGGTGGAGACTATGCCCCCGCAGCAGTGGTTGAGGGCGCTTTGCTTGCAGCTCAAGACCTCGGTGTTGAAATCGTCCTAGTCGGCCACGCCGACGCCATCGAGCAAGAACTCTCGAAGCATCGAAACGCGCCAAGTTTAAAAATTGTCGCGGCTTCCCAAGTCGTGCCAATGCACGAATCGCCGAGTATCGCGCTGCGCAAAAAGGATTCATCCATCAAAGTGGGTTTTGAGATGATGAAGCGTGGTGAGGTGGAGGCCGTGGTCAGCGCGGGCAACTCGGGTGCGATGATGGCCGTTGGCATGTTCGTCATGGGCACCCTTTCGCAGGTAGATCGGCCAGCAATCCTCGTGGTGATACCCAGCGCGGGTAAAGGAACAGTCGTCGTCGATGCCGGCGCCAATGTCGACTGTAAACCGCGTCACTTAGTTCAGTTCGGATTCATGGGATCGATTTACGCCGAGCAGGTCTTAGGCGTTACCAGGCCGCGCGTCGCTGTCTTGAGCAACGGCGAGGAGGAAGGCAAGGGCAACGATTTGACCAGGGCGGCGAGCGAACAACTTGCGCAGACATCACTCAATTTCATTGGCTACGTCGAAGGCCGGGATATTTTTAACGGAAAAGTCGACGTCGTTGTCTGCGACGGATTCACTGGCAACATTGCACTCAAAACCATGGAAGGGTTGGCGAGCTTCGCTGGTGAAGTCTTAAAAGATGCGTTTCAAAAAAATCTCTCCAGCCGTTTGGGGTATGTGTTTAGCCGTAATGCGCTCGCTCAAGCGTACCGGCGCTTGGATTATGCCGAATACGGCGGCGCTCCTCTCATCGGGTTGGACGGGGTGGCGATTATCGCTCACGGCGGTTCCAATCCTTGGGCAATCAAAAACGCCATACGCGCGGCCCGCGACGCCATCGATCACGATATGAATCGCCACATTGCCGACGATCTGGACGCGGCGGATGGCTTGGCCGGAGACAAAGAAGGGTTGCCGCGAAAGCTATGGCACCGCTTCAAATCCAAAATCGAATCATTAGGTGAGAAAACCGAAGCGGAGGGTCCACGAAGGGAGCGCAGGGGAAGTGGAGAATAGCAAGCTTGCATTTGTTTTCCCTGGGCAAGGATCCCAATACGTTGGTATGGGCAAGGATTTCTACACCCAGTTTGCGGTAGCGAAAGGAATTTTCGCGGAGGCTGACAATGCCCTCGGTTACTCGTTGAGCGAACTCTGTTTCTACGGGCCTGAAACGGAGCTCAAACTTACCGAAAACACCCAACCCGCCATTCTGGCGGTGTCGATCGCCGCGTTGCGAGTACTCGAAACAGAAACGCCGTTACGCCCCGCGTTCGTCGCGGGTCATAGCCTTGGCGAATACAGCGCCTTGGTTGCCGTTGGAGCGCTGCGGTTTGACGACGCGCTAAAGATCGTGCGTGAGCGCGGGCGCCTAATGCAGCATGCCGTGCCTTCCGGTGAAGGAGCGATGGCAGTGCTCATGGGTTTAGAGATGGATGAGGTACGCTCCCTATGCGCCGAGGCAAGCCATGGGGAGGTGGTTTCTCCGGCCAATTTCAACGGCGCCGGACAAGTTGTGATCGCCGGCACAAAGAGTGCCGTCAGCCGTGCGATGGCACTGGCGAAGGAGCGCGGGGCAAAACGGGTTTTGGACTTGCCGGTGAGCGCGCCTTTTCATTGTCAACTGATGAAGCCGGCGGCGGAGGGACTCGGTAAAATATTGGGTGACATTGAAATCCATCCATTTACGGTCGGAGTGATTGCTAATGTCGACGCCGACATTAATCTCAACGCCCACCGCGTTAAATCACTCCTCACCGAACAGGCCGTACGACCGGTTCGTTGGGAAGAATCAGTCAAGAAACTAGCCGAGTTGGGCTGCACCCGTGCTCTGGAGATCGGCCCCGGTAAAATCCTGAAGGGACTGATCAAGCGCATCGCGCCGACAATCGAAGCCGGTAACTTCGAAGTTCCAGAGGATTTATCACGACTAGCGGCATAGGCCTCCTACTAGATGGGTCTCAACGGTCAAATTGCCTTGGTCACCGGTGCCAGCCGGGGAATCGGTCGTGCGATTGCCATCGCGCTTAGCCATGCCGGCGCCTACGTTATCCTGAATTACCGCGGTAACCACGCGGCTGCCGAGCAATCGCTGAGCGTCCTCGCCGCGCCAGGTGGCCAAGGGGAACTGTGCCCCTTCGATGTCGGCGACGAAAGCCAGGTCGAACAGGCGGTAGAAAAAATCGTTGACCGGCACAAGAAAATTGATATTCTCGTCAACAATGCCGGCATAGCCGTTGATAATCTCTTGATGCGCACCAAATCGGCGGATTGGGACCAGGTCATCGGGACTAATCTTAAGGGCACGATCCTTTGTACCAAAAGTGTATCTCACTATATGATCCGCCAGCGTTACGGCAGGATTATCAATCTCTCCTCTGTGGTGGGACAGATGGGCAATGCGGGGCAGTCGCTCTATGCCGCATCGAAAGCGGGAATCGTCGGTTTTAGCAAAGCGATCGCGCGAGAAGTGGCGTCAAGAGGAGTAACGGTGAACGCTGTTGCTCCCGGAATCATAGAAACCGATATGACCGGCAAGCTGGCGGATAAACTACGGCAAGAGTTTCTCAGTGCGATTCCGCTCGGCCGATTTGGCACTTGCGATGAGGTTGCCGAAATGGTTGTATTTCTCGCGGGACCGGGGGCTGGCTATATTACCGGGCAAGTGTTTAGTGTAAATGGCGGACTGTACATGTAATGACAATGTAGCAGGAGGTAAGCGAAGATGGCGGCATCTGTTCAGGGCAGAGTGAAAGAAATCGTGTGCGAGCAACTGGGGGTGAGCGCGGAAGAGGTGACCCCGGAAGCCTCCTTTATCGAAGATTTGGGAGCCGACTCATTAGACATCGTTGAGTTGGTGATGGCGCTTGAAGAAGAGTATGAGATGGAAATTTCCGATGAGGACGCGGAAAAGATCAAGACTGTCCAAGATGTCATCACGTACATCGAAGCCCATCGTTAGAAACCCCAAGTGGCCCGCATAGCATTACGGCGGGTTGATCGCTCAGTCAGTTACCCCGAAGAGGCAACGGAGATTGCAGGGGAGTGGGATTCAATGTCCCCGCTTCTGCGATTTTCTTTATTTCAAAGAAATTTCCAAAAGAGACCCAACACCCAACGGAAAATTTGGTTGAGGGAACCATGCTGCCTTCGATTGCAACCACGGCGGCCGGCAGCTCGAAAATGAATCTGGGGAAAAAATAGAAACGAAGGACTAAACGGTTAAAGGAAAGTTTATGTCATTTCTTGAGGAAGCGGACGGGGAGGTTTTTGCCGCGATTCAGAAAGAAACCGAGAGATTGGAAGGCAATCTGGAACTGATCGCGTCGGAAAACGTCGTCAGTGAAGCGGTCTTGGAAGCTCAAGGTTGCGTGATGACTAACAAGTACGCCGAAGGTTATCCCGGCAAACGTTATTATGGCGGCTGTGAGTTCGTTGACGAAGTCGAGTCCTTGGCGATTGCGCGGGCAAAGCAACTATTCAGCGCCGATCATGCTAACGTCCAACCGCATTCGGGTTCCCAGGCCAACATGACGGTCTATCTGTCGGTGCTTAAGCCGGGTGATACTTATCTTGGTATGAACCTTGCCCACGGCGGTCATTTGTCCATGGGCAGTCCGGTCAACTTCTCCGGCTTCATCTACAAAGTGATCCCTTACGGGGTCTCAGAAAAGACCGAAACCATCGACTACGATGAAGTCGAACGTTTGGCGAAAGAGCACCGTCCCAAGTTGATTGTCGCTGGCGCGAGCGCCTATCCGCGCATTATCGATTACCCCAGATTTCGCCAGATTGCAGACGATGTCGGCGCCCTACTGATGGTTGACATGGCACATATTGCCGGCTTAGTGGCCGCAGGACTTCATCCAAGCCCGGTTCCCTATGCGGACTTCGTGACCACCACAACGCATAAGACGCTACGCGGTCCGCGCGGCGGTCTGGTGCTCTGCAAGGCCGAGCATGCTAAAACAGTCGACAGCCGAGTCTTTCCCGGCATGCAAGGCGGGCCGCTAATGCATGTGATCGCCGCCAAAGCGGTGGCATTGAAGGAGGCATTGACTCCGGAGTTTAAAATCTATCAGCAGCAGATTGTTAAAAACGCTCAAGCGCTGGCAAAAACATTAATCAGTAAAAGCTTTCGCTTGACGACCGAAGGCACCGATAACCATTTAATGCTCGTCGACCTGCGCCAATCCGAATTGACCGGTAAGGTCGCGCAAGAAACGCTGGATAAAGCGCATATCACGGTCAATAGGAATGCCATTCCGTTCGATACTCGATCCCCTTTCGTGACCAGTGGCGTCCGTATCGGCACGCCAGCGGTAACAACCCGGGGCATGAAGGAAGACCAAATGAAAATCATCGCAGACTTTATCGCCCGTGCGCTTGGCTGCGTGAATGACGACACTGCGCTTCGAGGGATCGCCGTAGAGGTCGGCGAGCTGTGTAAAAAATTTCCGGTGTATCCGCACCGGCTGGGAAAGACTTAAGGGGGAGAGGATGAAAACGGAGTACAAGAGGATGGCGAATGACGGTCTTCGCTTGACGCCATGAAATGTCCGTTCTGCCACGAGGCTGAGAATCGAGTCATCGACTCGCGACTGAGCAAGGACAGCAACATGATCAGGCGCCGGCGGGAATGCGAACGATGCAATCGGCGCTTTACCACTTACGAGCGGGTTGAGGAGATGATGCCGCTGGTCGTTAAAAAGGACGGGCGACGCGAAAGCTATGATCGGCTGAAGATCATCAACGGTTTGAAACGGGCGTGCGAAAAGCGTCCGGTAAGCATCGACACAATTGAGATGATCGCCGATCGCATTGAGCGCATCATTCAAGAACGCGGCGAAAAAGAAATCGCGAGTTCGGTCATTGGCGAAGCGCTGATGCGCGAGCTGCATGACACCGATCCGGTTGCCTATGTGCGCTTCGCATCCGTCTATCGCTCGTTCAAAGACATCAGCGAGTTCATGGTTGAGCTAGAAGAGCTGCTCAAAGAGCGCAAGGGCATCCCTTTGGCCAAGGCGGCCGGGCCGCGACAGAGAAGGGAATAGAATCATTGTCGGTTACTCGGTGGAGCGCCAGGGACAAATCGTATCTCCGCATGGCGCGCCGGCTGGCGCGAAAAGCCGAAGGCAGAACCAGTCCCAATCCGATCGTCGGTGCGGTGATCGTCCGCGACGGCAAAATCGTCGGCAGCGGTTACCACCAGTTTGCCGGCGGCGATCACGCGGAAATCGCCGCGCTCAAACGCGCCGGCCCAAAGGCACGAGGCGCGACTCTTTACATTACCTTAGAGCCCTGCAGTCATCAGGCTCGCACCCCGCCGTGTACCCGCGCTCTGATCGGAGCCGGAATCAAAGAAGTGGTCGCCGCCACCCGCGATCCCAATCCTTTGGTTGCGGGGCGAGGTTTCCGGCAGCTCAGGCGTGCGGGAATGATCGTGCGCGTGGGATTGCTCGAAGCCGAATGCCGTGCGCTGATTGAGCCCTTCTCCAAATATATTACCCGGCGATTACCGTTCGTGACCTTGAAGCTCGCCGCGACATTGGATGGGAAGATTGCTGCGGTCAGCGGCGACGCACGTTGGATTAGCAACGCCGAGTCGCGCCGCTCGGTTCATCGACTGCGCAACCAAGTGGACGCCGTGCTTGTCGGGGTAGAAACGGTGCGCGCCGACGACCCGCGACTAACCTGCCGGATTCCACGCGGGCGGAACCCGTGGCGGGTTATTTTGGACAGCCGCCTGCGGATTCCCATCTCAGCGCAGGTGCTACGCCAGCGCGATCCGCAAAAAACCATCATTGCGACGAGCGCCGCCGCATCGGCAACCAAGGCGCGCGCAATCGAAGCGCTTGGCGCGAAAGTGTGGCGATTGCCCCTGCGCCAGGATAAGGTGTCCTGGCTGCCGCTGCTAAAAAAACTTGCGAGCTTTGGTATCGTGAGCGTCATGATCGAGGGAGGCGCCACTATCGCTTCATCAGCGCTCAAAGAAAAGATCGTCGATAAAGTCATCTTCTACTACGCCCCGAAAATTCTCGGCGGGGACGGACGAGTCATGCTCGATGGCCTGGGCATTCGACGAGTCAGACAATCGCTCCCTATTAAGCACTTACAGGTTAGGAAATCTGCCGGTGATCTCATTGTTTCCGGATACCTTTAGTGTGTGAAGCTTCGAAAAATTGAGAATTGAGCGCAACGCATGTTTACGGGACTGATCGAAGACGTCGGCAAGATTGACGCGCTGCGCTTCCATAACGGGTCGGCAGTGTTGACTGTGAAAACCAATTTACCGCTGCGCTCGCTGGCGCTCGGAGCCAGCGTGGCCGTGAATGGGGCGTGTTTGACCGTGGTTAAGAAAGACAAAAGGGCCTTTACTGTCGACGTGTCGCCAGAAACGCTCAATCGCACCAGCTTGGAAACTTTGGCTGTCGGCAGTTTAGTCAATCTCGAGCAGCCGATGCGGTTGCAAGATCGTCTTGGCGGACATTTGGTCACGGGTCACGTCGACGGGGTCGGGACCGTCATGGCCATCAGAAAGCAGGGCGAGTTTACGATTTTCACTTTCCGGGCTCCGGCTCGTCTCGCATCCTTTCTCGTATCGAAAGGATCGGTCGCCGTCGATGGCATCAGTCTAACGGTTAATGATTGTAGAAGAGACGGTTTTTCAACAGCAATCATCCCATTTACCTTACGGCACACTAATTTGCGCGCTCGCAGGGTTGGTGATAAAGTCAACCTTGAGACGGATCTGATCGGCAAATACGTCCATAGTTTCTTGGAAAAATTCGATAGATAGCCCGAAGGTTTTGCGTTCGGATGTTTGATTTCTCCAACCATGCCTATCTCAAACATCGAAGAAGGTCTTGACGAGATTCGCAAGGGTCGGATGGTGATCCTCGTTGACGAGGACGCTCCGGATAGCGATGGCTTTTTCTGTCTCGCGGCCGAAAAGATCACGGCTCAGAGCATCAATTTTATGCTGCAGCACGGTCGGGGCATTATTTATGTTACGCTGATCGATGAGCGAATCCGCGAACTCGGCATCCCAATGCTCGCCGAGGAGAACAGTCCTTTGGCAGGTCTTCTTTGCGGCGCCTCATTTTCTGTGAAATTGGAAGGCGTGCATGGCGTATCGGCGCAAGGACGAGCCCACACGATTCAGGCTGCCATCGCGGCTCAAACCAAGCACGAAGACCTAGTCATTCCCGGCCACGTGCAACCTCTACAGGCGCGCAGCGGAGGAGTCTTGGCGCGATCGGGGCGGACCGACGCATCGGTGGATCTGGCGCGCCTAGCGGGCTGCAATCCTGCCGGTGTTATTTGCCAAATCTTGCAAGATGATGGTTCGGTGGCGTTACTACCATCGCTTGAGCGTCTCGCTGAGGAGCAAGGGCTGAAAGTGCTGACCGTTGCGGGCCTGATCGCATACCGGTTGCGCAACGAGAGCTTGGTTAAGCAGGTAGCCGAGGAAGAGTTCCCGACCCTGCACGGCGGCAAATACAAAGCCATTGTCTACCGCAATGCAGTCGATGGCTCCGAGCATATGGCATTGGTGAAGGGTGACATCAGCACACCCGGCAGCGTCTTGGTGCGTTTGCATTCGGAATGCCTAACCGGCGATGTTTTCGGTTCGGAGCGTTGCGATTGTGGCGATCAGATCCGCCAGTCGCTGCGGTTGATCGATCAACAAGGCAGAGGCGTGCTTATCTATATGCATCAGGAAGGGCGTGGCATCGGCCTCACCAACAAGATCAAAGCCTATGCGCTGCAAGACCAGGGTCGAGATACGGTCGAGGCGAATATCGAGTTGGGATTCAAGGATGATCTGCGCGACTACGGCATCGGAGCGCAAATCCTGCGCGATCTCGGCGTGCAAAAAATATCGCTGCTGACGAACAATCCACGAAAGATTTCCGGTTTGGAAGTCTACGGGGTCAACGTCGTCGAGCGCGTGCCGCTCGAGGTGCCGCCGCGGGAAACCAATATTCACTATTTGCGCACAAAGCGGACCAAGCTGGGCCATTTGTTGTCGAACTTGGAAGCCAAGCCGGCGAAGCGCTAGAGTCGTCCCGTTCGTGCGATTTTCCATGGCAAGATCCATCGAAGGTAGAAGTAATGCACAAGGGCTCAAGATCGGCGTCGTGGTGAGCCGCTACAACCAATTCATCACGGAGAAGCTTCTCGATGGCGCTTTGGACGGATTTAAGAGTCATGGTGGAGAAGATGAAAACGTCACGATTATTCACGTGCCCGGCGCGTTTGAAATTCCGCTGATCGTGGAGAAAATGGCGGCCAGCGGCAAGTACGATGCCTTGGTTTGTTTGGGAGCCGTCATCAGGGGCGATACGCCCCATTTCGATTATGTCTGTGATGCGGTTACGCGTGGAATCGGCGATGCGGTGCGAACTTATAAGATACCGATCGGTTTCGGAGTGTTAACGACCAACAACGTTCAGCAGGCTATGGAACGAGCGGGATCGAAGGATGCCAATAAAGGCTACGAGGCCCTGCTGACGGCGGTCGAGATGGTTAACGTGATCCGGCAATTGAATTAGCCCCTGTGTTATTCACCCCAAGAATTTCAGAGCAACCGTTGCCAGAGAATCAACAAGCCTTTCCTTCCGGCAGCTCGGTCAAAGGAACGCGACGCAAGGGGCGTGAGCTTGCGCTCCAGGCCTTGTATCAGATCGAGATCACCGGAGATGCCTCGGCCGCCGCAGTCGATCTGTTTCTAGAGCATTTCGAAGGCAATGCAAGAGCCAAGGAGTTCGCGCGCCGGTTGGTCTCGGGCGTGGTGAGCCAGCGGCCGGCCATCGACCAGCGGGTCGCACAATGCACGGACAATTGGAAGCTCGCGCGGTTGGCGAAGGTTGACCTTGTGATCCTGCGCATGGCGACGTATGAGCTGGTCTTTTGTCCGGACATTCCCTCAAGTGTAAGTTTGGACGAGGCCATCGAAATCGGCAAGCGATTCAGCAGCGCAGAATCGGCGGCCTTTCTTAATGGAGTGCTGGATCAAGTGGCACAATCGAGCGCCGTAAAATCCGAGTAGCAAAACGCATGGAAGAACGATATCAACCCCACGCCATTGAGGAGAAATGGCAGCGCATCTGGGCTCAAAACCAAGCCTTCCGCGCGAATGAAGACGCCGCGAAGCCCAAGTATTACGTGCTCGAAATGTTTCCCTATCCATCCGGACGCATCCACATGGGCCATGTGCGGAACTATTCCATCGGTGACGTGGTGGCGCGTTACAAGCGCATGCGCGGCTTCAACGTGCTTCATCCCATGGGCTGGGACGCCTTCGGTTTGCCCGCGGAAAACGCCGCCATTGAAAGAGGGGTTCACCCCGAGATATGGACGCAAGAAAATATTCTTTACATGAAAAATCAGCTCCAGCGCATGGGGCTTTCGTATGATTGGGAGCGCGAAATCGCCACCTGCGAGCCCGAATATTACCGCTGGAATCAATGGATTTTTCTCCAGTTCTTCAAAAAAGGTTTGGCCTATAAGAGGAGCTCCTTCGTCAACTGGTGCCCTTCATGCGAAACGGTGTTGGCCAATGAACAGGTGATCGACGGCGCCTGCTGGCGCTGCGATTCCGCGGTCATCCAAAAAGAACTGGAGCAATGGTTCTTTCGTATCACAGATTACGCCGAACAGTTGCTCGGCGATTTAGAGAAACTCAGCGGCTGGCCTGACAAAGTGCTGACCATGCAGCGTAACTGGATCGGCAAATCCATCGGCGCCGAAATCGATTTTCCGCTGGTGGGCAGTGCAAACGCGCTGAGAATTTTTACGACGCGGCCGGATACGATTTTTGGCGCAACGTTCGTTTCCCTCGCGGTCGAGCATCCGCTGGCCCTCAAGCTTGCTCAAGGAACGCCGCAAGAGAAAGCGGTCGAGGCATTCATCGAGCGCTTTAAAAACGTGAGCCAGGCGAAGCGCGGGGCGGAGGAAGGCGAGAAAGAGGGCGTTTTTACCGGAGCCTACTGCCGAAATCTTTTCACTGGCGAAAACATACCGATTTATTTGGCCAACTTCGTGCTCATGGAGTATGGCACCGGCGCCGTCATGGCCGTGCCCGCTCATGATCAGAGGGATTTTGAATTTGCCAAAAAATATGGTCTGCCGATTCGTGTCGTCATTCAACCGAATGACCGTAAGCTCACCGCCGAAACGATGGCCGAGGCGTACGTCGACGATGGCGTCATGGTGGACAGCGGAGCTTTCAGCGGGACACCCAATGGCGCCGGCAAAGACAAGATTGCCAGTCACGCGGAAGAAAAAGGTCGGGGTAAAAAAGCCATTCGCTATCGGCTGCGCGACTGGGGCGTGTCGCGGCAGCGCTATTGGGGCACGCCGATTCCGATCATTTATTGCGACAAGTGTGGTACCGTACCGGTGCCCGAGGAACAACTGCCGGTCGTGCTTCCGAAGGATGTGCCATTCACCGGCAAAGGCGGTTCGCCGTTGCAAGAGAGCAAGCTCTTCTTCGAGGTTGCCTGTCCCAAGTGCCGCGGTCATGCGCGCCGCGAGACCGACACCATGGACACCTTCGTCGATTCGTCGTGGTACTTTCTCCGCTATGTTTCGGCGAGATTTGACAAAGCGCCCTTCGATCCCGAGAAGGGCCGCTATTGGATGGCTGTCGATCAATATATCGGCGGCGTCGAGCATGCCGTGCTGCACCTGCTCTATGCACGCTTCTTCACCAAAGCGTTGCGCGACCTAGGGCTGGCAAAAGTAGACGAGCCTTTCACCAATTTGCTCACCCAGGGGATGGTATCAAAGGAAACCTATCGCTGTAGCGAGCACGGTTGGCTTTTTCCGACCGAGCTTCTCGGGTCGGAAAAAGACGGTTGGCATTGTCCTCAATGCCGTCGACCGGTGATCAAAGGCCGCGTCGAAAAGATGTCCAAGTCGAAAAAGAATATCGTCGATCCCGAGGACTTGGTCAATCTATACGGCGCCGATACCGCGCGTTTGTTTACGCTCTTCGCCGCCCCGCCCGAGAAAGATCTCGAATGGAGCGATCAGGGCGTTGAGGGCGCTTATCGCTTTCTTACACGGCTGTGGCGGATCGTATTTCAAAATCGTGAACTGTGGGCCAATGCCGCAGCGAATGGCGAAGCGTTAGAGCTACCGGCGGAGTTGCGCGACTTGAGGCGCATGATCCATCGGACCGTCAAAAAGGTTTCCGACGATATCGAGAACCGGTTTCATTTCAACACGGCGGTCGCGGCGATCATGGAGCTTTTAAACGCCCTGAGCGCGGCGCTGCAGGGCGGCGCCCGATCAAGTGTGGGAGCGACCGTGATCAAGCAGGGTTTGGAAACCATGATTGTCCTACTCACACCCTTCGTTCCCCACGTGGCGAGCGAGCTGTGGGAACAGACAGGCCACCACGATCGCCTCGATGAGGTTCCCTGGCCGCGCTATTCCGAAGAGGCGATCGAGGAAGAGAAACTACTGATCGTCGTTCAAGTCAACGGTAAAGTGCGGGGTAAAATCACAGTTCCAGCCGATGCGACTCAAGAACATATCGAAACCGTCGCGTTGGCTGATCCCAGAGTCCAGGGCTTTCTCGACGGCAAAAAGGTGCAGCGGGTGGTTTACGTGCCACGCCGTTTAGTCAACATCGTTGTGGAGGGCTAAAATCGTGCGACATTTTCATTCATTTCGAAAGTTTTTTCTCGCGTTTATCCTCGGCGGTGCGACGTTTTCAGTATTTGGCGGTTGCGGCTACCAATTCGTTGGCGAGAGTTCGCTCATTCCCAAGGATGCGCGGACAATATATGTAGAACCCTTCGTTAATCGCAGTCGAGACGTCGGCATGGAAAAAGAATTGACCACGGCCTTGCGAGGGGAATTCTACCGCCGGGGCCAGCTGACGGTGGTGGAAGGTTCCGAGCAGGCGGATCTTATCCTCACTGGAGTTATCCGCTCGATCGAGCGCAATGTCGCATCGGTGAACCGAAGAGACGAGGTGTTGCAATACGAATCGGTGCTCGTTTTGGATGTTACTTTGCGTCGCCGAGAGCCCAATGAAATTCTGTGGCGTGGACAGGGTTTGCGCCTCACCGAAGTGTTCGGCGGATCGAGAGCCGCGGTGGTCACGACTTCGTCGGAATTTCGAACCGGGACATTGAATGCATCAGATGTTCGACGGATGACCGATATCCAACTGACGGAGGGTGAGCAAAAAGGGACTCGTGATCTATTAATGGAACGCGTCGCCAAAGAACTCCACCAGCGCGTGATGGAGATGTTTTAACGCGACCTGTTGCCACGGCGAGTTGGGCTCACCGGCGGCGAACGGTTATCCGATGCTCAATTCCTTGCAGCCGAGCGTGAAAGGCGAGATAGCCAGCGTGACGCGGTATTACTCTTGATAATTCCCTTGCTCACGGCCTTCCCGAGTGCCTTGTTGACAGCCTGAATTTGCAGCGTCGTATTATCTCCACTCTTAGACTCGATCGCTTGGCGCGCCTTTTTTATCAAAGATCTAATTCTGGATTTGATCTCACTGTTGCGCTCTCGCGCTGTCAGGCTTTGGCGATGTCTCTTTATGGCCGAAGTGTGGACTGTCACGAAGAAGGCCTCCAAGAATAAGTTCGTTATTTCTAACATCAGCTTTGAAGGGAGTCAACGTTGTCGGCAACGCGTTCGTACACGGCGCCTGCGTGCGGCGAAGAAGAGAGTTCGAATAAACTCGTTTATGGATTGGACCTCTGATAGGGAGAAACAATATGCCGTGCAGCCCGCATCGCCCAGTAGGGCCGCAAAGCGAATATTTAAAATCGCGCCCTTTTGCGCGATCAGCGAGAGCTCCGACAATTCTCCTTTTGAGTACTTGACAGCTTTGCCACATTTTTCAAAACCAACTGCAACTTACGGAAATTGCGATTGATTTATAGCGGTGAAATTGGGCAATTCGCTGGGCAGCGCTACTTTTAGCCTCGCGGCCGGCACTCCGTCGCGGTTATCAACAAGTTATTAACATTTGTTGTGCGTTTTCTGTTTGGTTTGCGATCAAGGCCCCCACTGGGGTGGGGAGACTTGCTGATTCGTGGTGCTATTCGCGAGTCGTCGCTTGCGTCACAACAGGCTCAGAAAAGTTGTCAGGCATTGTTTTGTACCGACACTTCGTCAAAAAATTTCGATGAAAATGTTTTCGTTTGTTCGCAAAGATTGCTTGAAAATTGTCCTGTCGCTCGTTGCAAGGTCGATTGAATCGACGATTTTCCGGCGTCGGAACAAAAGCCGCCGAACTATCCACCGATATCGAGCAAAAGCGCTGCGCGCCGGGGATCAAATTTGCTGGCATTTGCGCTTGAAACTCCCTCCGACTTGTGCGATACAAAATTCTTAACAGAGAAAGTTTTGTAAAAGTGTGACGGGAAAGGAGGTGAATCAGGATGGGAAAGAAACTAGTTTTATTGTCGGCAATTACCCTCTTCGCATTTACTCTAACATTTGGATGCGGCAAGAAAGAAGAACCAGCTCCGCCGCCACCACCGCCTGCGCCAGCACCTGCAGCGCCAGCGGAACCGGCTCCTCCTGCGGGTGACCAGAAGCCAGGTGAGCCTATGAAGGACGTGGCTCCTGCACCAGAAAAGAAAGAGGAGGCAAAGACCAAGTAAGGATCACTCGACCTTGCTACGGGTTTTAGCGAACGAAAAAGGGGAAGGGATCAGGACCTTCCCCTTTTTTGCAATTTCGGTCTGTGGTAGTGGATTGTGGCGAGCGATTCGAATATGACCCTCACGGAGCATCTGGAGGAGCTCCGTTGGTGCATACTAAAATCAGTATTGGCTATCGTTCTCGCCTCGGGCCTTTGCTATTTTTTTTCCGATGCGATTTTTGCCTTTATAGTTGCGCCGCTCCGGCAAAACTTGCAGCCGGGTCAAAATCTGATCGGCACCAGTGTTACCGAAGCTTTTTTTGTCGAGATCAAAGTCGCGCTTTTTGCGGGCGTGATTTTTTCTTGCCCGGTTATCTTTTACCAGATTTGGCGTTTCGTCGCGCCGGGGTTGTCTAGGGGTGAACGGAAATGGGTGATCCCTTTTGTCTTGTGCGCGACAGGGTTTTTTATCGGCGGGGCGTCGTTCTGCTATCGATTCGTGCTGCCGGTGGCGTTTAAATATTTTATCGAACAGTATGAAACGATGGGCGTGAGCCCGGCGATAAGAATCGGCGACTATTTCACTTTTTTCTTTCGTATGGTGCTGGCATTCGGTGTGACATTCGAGCTACCGGTCTTTACGTTTTTTCTGGTGCGGGTCGGCGTCTGGGACTACCGTTTTATGCTGCGGTCGTTCCGCTATGCGATTGTCGCTATCTTTATTATCGCGGCGATATTGACGCCGACTCCGGACGTAATTAATCAGAGTCTCTTGGCGATTCCGATGCTGCTGCTTTATATTCTCAGTATCGGTGTGGCTTATCTTTGGCGTCGACCAGAATGACAAAAACAAACTGAATTCGGGATGAGGAGGGGTAATGATCTCGTTTGTGATTGCAATTAGCTGTTTGTCATTGGCCTTTGCGGTCTATTTGGCCCGCCATGTGATTCAGCACGATGTTGGCACGGAAAAGATGCAGGAAATTTCCAACGCCATCAAAGAGGGCGCCGAGGCCTTTTTGTCGCGACAAAACCGGACAATTATCAGTCTGTCGGCCGTTCTCGCAGTGCTGATCTTTTTTCTTTACGCATTCGTTCGGTCGCCCAGTCCCGCTGATCCTGCTCCGCCGCTCGAGATGGCTTTTTGGACGACGTTCTCTTTCGTTCTCGGCGCAGCTTGCTCGGTCATCGCCGGTTATATCGGCATGTGGGTTTCCATTCGCGCCAATATTCGCACCGCGTCGGCGGTTCGGTCGAGTCTCAATCAGGGCTTGCAAATCGCCATGCGCGGTGGGGCCGTCTCGGGACTGTTCGTTGTCGCCATGAGTCTTTTAGGAGTCGGCGGACTGTACGCCCTATTGGAGGCTTTAGGGCACGATCCGCAAAAGATTCCCTTCACCATTGTCGGTTACGGATTTGGCGCGTCCTTCGTCGCGCTTTTTGCGCAGCTCGGCGGCGGTATTTACACGAAGGCTGCCGACGTTGGCGCGGATCTCGTCGGCAAAGTCGAAGCGGGAATTCCCGAAGACGATCCGCGCAACCCGGCGGTGATCGCGGATCTCGTCGGCGACAATGTCGGCGATTGTGCGGGCCGTGGTGCGGATCTGTTTGAGTCGACTGCCGCCGAGAATATCGGGGCGATGATTCTCGGCGTCGGTCTGTACCCGTTCTTCGGTCTCAAGGGAATCCTGTTCCCGCTGGTTGCACGCGCGTTCGGACTGGTTGCCTCCATCGTCGGTGTCATGGTGGTCAAATGTAAGGAAAACGAAGACCCGATGGCAGCGCTGAACCGGGGCTACTACGTCACTAGTTTGCTGGCCATGGTCGGATTTTTCTTTTCCGCCAAATGGCTGCTCGCCGTGGATCCCGTAGCCCATCCTGAAGCGACCTCGGCGTGGTTCTACTTTTTCCTGTGTGGCGTCATCGGTATTCTAATGGCGCAAGCCTTCGTGTACATCACACAATACTACACCGAATCCAAATACCGTCCGGTCAAAGCGATTGCCGAAGCGTCACAGACCGGTCCGGCGACCAATATCATTGCGGGTGTTGCCGTGGGCCTCGAATGTACGGCGATTCCAGTCATCGTAATTTCGATTGCCATCATCGCTTCCTATTATCTTGGTGGCATGAGCGGCGTGCCGCATGCCGGCCTGTTCGGCACGGCGGTCGCAACCATGGGCATGTTGGGAACCGCGGCTTATATCTTGGCAATGGACACCTTTGGTCCGATTACGGACAATGCCGGTGGGATCATCGAGATGAGCGGGCAACCGGAAGAGGTCCGGCAAAAAACTGACCGGCTCGACGCGGTCGGCAACACCACCAAGGCACTCACCAAAGGTTACGCCATCGGGTCGGCGGCGCTGGCTGCATTTTTGCTTTTTTCCGCCTACCTCGACGAGGTGCATCACTATGGTGTCAAGCTTGAGGCCGTCAACATCGCCAAGCCGGAGGTTTTTGTCGGTGGGCTTTTAGGGGCGACTCTGGTTTTTCTGTTTTCCGCTCTGGCGATCCGCGCGGTGGGCAAAGCCGCTTACTACGTTATCAATGAAGTCAGACGGCAGTTCAAAGAAAATCCCGGCATTCTTCAGGGAACCGCCAAGCCTGACTACGCTCGTTGCGTCGATATCGTTACCGTCGGCGCGCTCAAGGAGATGATTCTGCCTGGCTTGATCGCCGTCGGGACACCGATTGCGGTGGGTCTGATCTTCCGTCTTTTGGGGGTCGGCGCGGAGGCCGTAGCGGCTCTGCTCATGGTTGGCACCATCGCCGGCATTTTGATGGCGACCTTCCTTAATAATAGCGGCGGTGCTTGGGATAACGCCAAGAAATTCATCGAGACCGGCGCTTACGGGGGGAAAGGCTCAGAAACCCACAAAGCCGCAGTCGTTGGCGACACGGTCGGTGATCCTTTCAAAGACACCGCCGGTCCAAGCCTTCACGTGTTGATCAAGCTCCTAAGCACGATTACCTTGGTCTTAGCACCGTTATTTGTGTAAGCCGTCGCGAGCGATGGAATCGATTCCGAAGGCCTCCCGGAGTCGGGAAGCCTTCGCATTTTCGAGAGCTGACATTATAATAGCAACCTGATTCAGCACATTTTATCCACGCCAAGTTGGTGAGAACAAAAGCCAAGCGCGAGAAAGCTCGTGGCGCATCGCCTACATCTGTGCCTTGAGCATAGAGTTCCCCACTAGAGATAGGAGTGAAGCCTGATGCGCTACGAAAAGAGCCACTTCGAATTACTGCTAATCAGCTTCATTGCGCTTTTTTTAGAGCTTGTGATTATTCGCTGGCTCTCCACGGAAATTCGGATCTTTGCGTATTTTAAAAATCTGCCACTCATGGCGGCATTTCTAGGGTTCGGCATCGGTTGCTATTTCTACCGTTCCGCCGACGTGTTGTTTTATAAATGGTTTCCTAGACTCGTAGGCATCCTAGTCGCAATTATTGCCCTGGCGCCCGTGCTCGATCTGACGCGTGTAATTTTTGTCGATCCCCGGCAATACTTCCTGCTCGGCGCGGGCTTCGGCGATCACGCCGCAGTTTCCACGCCGTCTTTCTTCCAGGCAACGAAGGCCTATTTGGTTATCGTTTTTGTTTTCATCCTAGTCGTCGCGACCTTTACCGCTTTGACAACCAAAATGGGCGAGCTTCTAAATCGAGAAATGCCGCTGCGCGGGTACTCTATCAACGTGTTAGGCAGTCTCCTCGGAATTCTAGGGTTTTCTATTGTTTCGTATATCGAATCCGCGCCGCTTCTTTGGCTCCTGCTTGTCTATTTTTTGCTCCTTTATTTTTACTGGGGTCGTCCCGAGTTGAAGCTGACACTATCCTATTTTGTAGGTTCCGCTGCGATCGTGGCACGCGTAAGCTTCGTTTCGCCGGTGTTCTGGTCACCGTACTACCAGATCGCGGTGCTTCTAGTTGACCCGGCGGATCATTCCCAGATTGGCATCACAGTCAATTATGATGGTTTTCAGGAAATTCAGGATCTGTCTCCCGGGTATTTAAAAAACATTCCAGAGGCGATTCAACGTTCCCAGAGCCGCCACTACAACATTCCTTATCAGCTCAGCAAAAGGAAAATCGAATCGGTGTTGATATTGGGCGGTGGCAGCGGCAACGATGCGGCCGCAGCGCTTAGACACGACGTTAGCCACGTCGATGTCGTTGAAATCGATCCTGTCATCGCTCGGCTAGGGCGCCAGCTCCACCCCGAAAGCCCTTACGGTTCGGAAAAAGTCCAGTTGCATGTCGATGATGCACGGTCCTATCTGCAAAAGACGAAAAGAAAATATGACCTCGTGGTATTTGCGACGCTCGATAGTCACGCCGCATTCTCGTCGCTGTCATCGATTCGTATCGATAATTTTGTTTTTACCAAGGAGAGCGTCCAAAAGGTCAAGAGTTTACTGAATGTCGGCGGCGGCATCGCCATCAATTTTTTTGCAATCAAGCCCTGGCTCTCCCAAAGGCATTTTAATGTCCTAGAGGAAGTGATGGGAAACCCGCCTCTGGCCTTCGCCAGTCCGATAAACCAGGAGGTCATTCTTCTCGCCGGCGAATTGTTCGATGGCAAGCGTGAACTGGGGATTACGGACTACTTACCCGCCCAATTGCCCTTTACCAACGCTAAAGTGGAGGGAACCAGCGACGACTGGCCGTTTCTTTTCCTGGAACAGCGGGGGATTCCGTTCCACTATCTTTCGCCGCTGTTGATCATTTGCGTCCTCTCAATCATCCCGCTTCGCTACTGTCAATTGAGAGTGGCTAACATGAACTGGCATCTGTTTTTCATGGGCGCGAGTTTTCTCCTGATCGAGTCCAAGGCGGTCACCACTCTCGGTCTGTTGTTTGGTTCCACATGGCTGGTCAACTCGGTTGTCATCGGATCGATCCTAGTGATGATCTTGCTGGCGAACTTCTGTATCGCCTTGGGGTACAAGGGATCGTATGGCGTGCTGTATTTCGTGCTCGGCGGCCTGCTCGTCATCAATTTTCTTTTTCCTTTTGATCGGCTGAACGCTCTGGTGTGGGAACTCCGTCTGGCGCTTGCCGGCGTGATCATCGCATCGCCTCTGTTTATCGCAGCGCTGATATTCGCCAAAGCATTTAACACGGTTTCTTCGCCCAGTCTGGCGCTGGCGAGCAATTTGTTTGGCTCGCTAGTCGGAGGGGTTCTGGAATACATAGACATGTTGACCGGCCTGCGCTGGCTGAATCTTCTCGCGCTGGGGCTGTACCTGGTCTCCTATTTGTTTTTGCGAAAAGCTCAATCTCCCATGGGTGCTTCTCATGCGCGCCTAGCTTCTTGACCCCGGGTCCGCACTCTTGTATCTCACCCATCTCTATGGCTTGCTAAAAACTTAGTTCATTATAGGGGAGGCGTCGCATTTACACGACTGAACATCGATCGATTGCAGCTCCCGTCATCCGTGCCCGGGTGGTGGAATTGGTAGACACACGGGACTTAAAATCCCGAGGATTCGGAAGAGTCCGTGCCGGTTCGAGTCCGGCTCCGGGCACCAAAGAGCGGCATTGGGATGCAAATCAAAAAATCGGGGACGCGAAATGCTCTAGATGACCTTTCTACCGGCGTGTTGATCGCGTGATGTGCGCAATCATTATAAGGAGATAAAAGTGGCTTTTCAAAAAATTGGCATCATGAGTATCGGTGAAATGGGGTTTCATTGGGCAAAGCTGCTGAAAAGTCACGGCGTCGAAGTCTTGACCTACGACAAGGATCGCGGTGAAGTCAGCCGAAAGCGTGGCGAAAACGCCGGGGTTAAATCACTTCCGTCTATGGCCGCGCTTGTTCGCGAAGCCGAGTTGATCGTATCCATCGTCGTGCCGTTCGCGGCCAAGCGAGTGGCGACGAAGGTTGCCAAGGCGGCGATGAAGGCGGGGCGAAAAGATCTTCTGTATCTCGACGCTAACGCGATCTCGCCGATGACCGCGGATAATATCGCAAAGACTCTGATTCCGGCCGGCGTGAATTTCGTCGATGGTTGTATCATTGGTGGGGCATCGAAGATGGGCAAGGGAACCATCGTGTATGTTTCCGGACCTGACGCCGCGCGTCTGCGCCATTTGGAATCGTTCAATATTCCGCTAAAGATTTTGGGACCGAGCACTAACCAGGCTTCCGCTTTCAAGGTGGTTTACGCAGGATTGACCAAAGGGCTGCAAGGATTGTTTTGCGAGCTCTTGATGGGCGCGCGGCAGTTCGGTTTGCTCAACGAGATTCGCGCCCAGTACGAGAATAGTTTCCCCGGTTTACTCGACAAGGTGTCATCCAGCATTGTCGGCTTGCGTATCCACGCCGGCAGAAGAGCAGAAGAAATGGACGAGCTCAAAAGAACCTTCAATCACCACAATATGAAGTCGTACATGGCCCCGGCGGTGCAAAAAGTGCTCGAAGCCATCGCGACTTTAAACGTAGATCAGGCATCTGATAACGGCGCGCGAACCGGGGACCTGATCGAAACTTTGGAATTATTTTATAAAAAGGGCCTCTTGCGATCGGCGTCAACGGGCGCGGTGTCATCGCCCGAAGCTCTAGTCAACGCGGAGAATTCCTGATATTGAGTCGGAACACTATTTCTGGGGGAGGACGGACACAGTGGCGAAACCGCAAAGCAAAATAGAGAAAAAACAAGCGCAATACGGCTCCGACGTCGTCGTCGATTTGATGAAAGCATTCGATATCGAGTATGCAGCTTTTAATCCGGGCGCGACTTTTCGCGGCATTCACGATTCCATCGTCAACTACGGCGGCAATTACATGCCGGAAGTGATCTTCTGCCATCATGAAGAAATCTCCGTTGCTGTGGCTCACGGTTACGCCAAGGCGAAAAACAAACCGATGATCGCCATCGCCCACAACATGGTCGGTTTGCAACATGCCAGCATGGCGATCTTCAACGCCTATATCGACCGCGTGCCAATCATGGTGCTCGGTGGCACCGGGCCGATGAACTCCAAGCGGCGCCGGCCGCGCATCGACTGGATTCATACCGCGCTCGTCCAGGGCAACCAGGTGCGCGACTACGTCAAATGGGACGATCAGCCGTATTCATTGGCAGACGTGCCGGACTCCTTCATTCGTGGCTATCGGATCGCGACGACGGATCCAAAGGCACCGATCTATATCAATTACGATGCGGATATTCAGGAAGACGCCCTCGCGAGCGCGATGGAAGTGCCGGACGTCAGCCGTTACGCCGCGCCGGCGCCGACTCAGGCCAATCCGGATGCGCTCAAGCGAGCAGCTCAATTGCTGGTGAGCGCGCAAGCGCCGTTGATTATTGCGGACACCCTCGGCCGCAATCCCAAGAACGTACCTGCGCTGATTGAGTTGGCCGAGTTACTGGCGATTCCCGTAGTCGATAAGGGTGCGCGATTTAACTTCCCGAGCGTTCATTCCTTGGATGTGACCGATGGCGCGAGGGAATTACTACAGAGAGCCGATGTCATTTTGGCTCTCGATGTCGCGGACCTCTTCGGCTCGTTGACCACCGTGAGCAAGCAAACGCGTAACTGCGAGTACATCAGCTCCCCTTCCGTAAGGATCATCAGCATTTCGATGAACGACATGCTGGTGCATTCTTGGGCCAACGACTATCAAGCCCTACAAGCCATAGATGTGCCGATGACCGCAGATACGGCGGTCGCCGTGCCGGAACTGACCCGACTTTGTCGCGAACTCCTCGGCAATGATGCGAAGAAAAAAGCGGCTGTCGACGCGCGCCAAAAAGAGCTGGCGGAAAAACACCAGAACCGCCGCGCCAAATGGCGCGCCGATGCCCAAGCCAAGGGGTTGCAAAAAGACATTTCCACGGCATGGTTGGCGCTGGAATTGGGCGAGGCCATCAAGCAGGAAGACTGGGTGTTGGTGAACGGCAACTCCAACGGATGGGCGCGCCGGCTATGGGACTTCACCAAACCTAATCAATATCTCGGCGGCAGTGGCGGCGCAGGTCTGGGCTATGGACCTGGCGCGGCCATCGGCGCCGCCTTGGCGCTCAAAGGTTCCGGCAAGCTCCCGGTGGCCATCCAGTCGGACGGCGACATGCTGATGACTTCCAGCGCGTTGTGGACCGCGGCCAAACACCGTATTCCCTTGCTCATGGTCATGCACAACAACCAATCGTACTACAACTCCGAGGAACACGGGATCGAAGTCGCCAAGTTCCGCAATCGGCCGGTGGAGAATGCCGGTATCGGCACGCACGTAGACGACCCAGCCATCGACTTCGCGACGATGGCGCGGTCGTTTGGTGTCAGCGGGGAAGGGGCAGTACGCAACCCGGCCGACCTCAGGCCGGCGATTGAGCGGGGACTCAAATACGTCAAAGAGAAACAGTTGCCTTATCTAGTGGATGTGATCGCCGAGCCTCGCTAGGGTCCAGGAAAAATTGTCTACGGATCCATATCGCGATTTTCGTCAGGCCGTCGACCAACCGGAAGAAAAGATCGATCTCGGTCGCGCGGCCCTGACGATCGCGCTCACTGATTATCCGAATCTCGATGTCTTAGATTACCTCGCGCGCATCGATCGGCTCGCGGTGGAGGTGACCAGCCATTTGGATTCCGATGCGGATATTTACCGCTCCATGGCTGCGCTAAACTATGTCTTGTTCAAGCAACATGCTTTTCACGGCAATCGCGACGATTATTTCGACCCCAAGAATAGCTTCCTGAACGAAGTCATCGAGCGAAAAACCGGAATTCCCATCACTCTTTCAGTTCTCTACATGGAAGTCGGCCGGCGCGCCGGGCTTAGGCTCGACGGCGTCGGCTTCCCGGGTCACTTCCTGGTCAAAAGCGTCGGTAACGGCGAAGAAATCGCCATCGACCCGTTCAATGGCGGCGAAATCAAGTCGCGCGAGGACATCGACACAATGCTTTTCAAGCTGCACGGCGGAAAAGTAAAGTTTCACAGCGACTTCCTCGCGTCCTCGACCAAGAAGGATATCCTCAAGCGGATGCTTGCCAACCTCAAAGCGATCTACATCAACGGGAATGACTTAGTAAAAAGCTTGTCCGTGCTGGACCGTCTCTTGATACTCGATCCGGCTTCAGCAGAAGATGCTCGTGACCGCGGAGTGGTCTATCTAAGACTTGAGTGCTACGCGCAGGCCCGGGAAGACTTTGAGACCTATCTTCGCCTTCGGCCTAACGCTGAGGACGCCATGCTCGTGCGCGAGCAACTCGTGCGCCTGGCAAAAGAAGGGACGCGCATTCACTGACACGAATGGCGCCGCGCACGCGTAGGTATTGAGATTTACTGCTTGGAAAATTCCCGGAAATTAGCTGCGAAGGCTGTGGTCAGGGAAAAATCTTTCAACATTGCCTTAGTCAGTTTCCAAGGCCGAATTTGCCACAATCTCATCTGGCGCAGGTTGCTCAACGTCTGTGACCAGAAGCGTTGCAACTCTTGGCGAGAGTAAAAGACGCGGTGATTAATGGCGTCGAACTTGATTAGGCTTTTTAAGCGCGCCTGCGACGGCAGCGACGGCAGGTAACCGCGCAGATGTGAATACCCGTCCTGCCACTCCTGGATGCGATTGCCCACCCGTATGCTCGCCTGAATGTTGTGTATCTCATCCAGCCAGCCCCGCGCGGCCTCGCTCTGGCCGAGTCGCAGTTCTTGGATCCGATCCCGCAAGTTGTCCCATTGCTTCAAGAAGCGATTGAGATCGCCGCGATTGAATAGAACCCGTGACGGAAGATCTTCCAAAGGCTCGAGTAAAGCTCTGGCGCGTTCCGGTAAGGTTTCTTTGGCATTGTTGTAGATTTCTTGAATCTCGCCGATCCGCAAAGCTTGCCAGATATCGGCTTGCAGCTTCTGAATTTGTTCCAACCAACGCTCTTCGGTTTCGCTCCTCTTGCGGGTTTGCAGCCAGACTTCTTCCATTTCCTTGAGGAACTTTGCCCAGGTGACCAGCAGCACGGTGATTTGTTTGGCCCGCTTCCATAGATGCATGGGAAGCGAATCGATCGCATGACCCGGGCGACGGGTTTTGCGGTCCTTGAGCCGGAAAAAGCCCGCAATCATCGGGTGCTCTTTCTCGATGAGCGCGGCGTTCTTGTACCAGAAGAAGATCGACATCAGGTTCCAATAGTTCTTGGGTTTATCCGCCCAACGGGACAGGTTCCTGATCATGTTTTCCTTGCTATAGAATGTTTTCCAGGCGCTCTCATAGGCCTCGGTCCACTCCTCCGCGGTCATGCGCGGGTGCTCGATAGTAGCGTGGAACGAATCGCGCTTGTTGAAGTCGGGATCCATCCACTCGCCGCGTTTTTTCATCTCGCGGTGGTCGTGCGAGCCGGGCAGCGGCGTCAGCATGAAAAAGGATGCTTGATCGGGGCTAACTTCGTCCTTGAGGAAGCGAATGTCCTCGGCAACCTGTTCCTTCGAGTCCCAAGGCAAGCCGATGATGTAGCCCGTATGCACCAGAACGCCAGCGTCATGCCATTCCTTGATAATGCTGCGATACTCCTCGACTTTGTTTTGTTTCTTGCCTTCGGCTGCCAAATTCTGCGGGTTTACGCTCTCCATGCCGATGAACACCTGCGTGCAGCCGGCCTTGGCCGCCAACGTGACGAATTCCTTCGGTTTCT
>Ga0137403_10000852_pt1 | contig 39191 bp, 46 predicted proteins | sample CZOMad2_1_16fung_FD_122057 | JGI IMG/M metagenome (GOLD analysis project Ga0137403, IMG submission 122057) | Vadose zone soil fungal communities from Angelo Coast Range Reserve, California, USA - CZOMad2_1_16fungal (Hybrid Assembly) | ecosystem: Environmental > Terrestrial > Soil > Vadose zone...
AGAGAGAATCGTTTCTTGCCACCCTACCACAGTGGGGTCCTCCAAAGGCCTACTCGTAAGAATTATGTAATGCACCCGTGGATGGCTGTGCTGCAAGCCTGTCTATCGGCTGCCGTAGCTGATGAGCTGCTGGTGGTCAACCCCGCTGCAAGACCTGGCAAGTTGGGAGGTAGGGCAGCAAAGCCTATTATGGTCTTTACCGTTGATGAGTTGGCCCATCTTTTCCAAACGTGCCAGGCAATTCAACCGGAGAGCTACCCCTTGTTACTCTTATTGGCGAGGACGGGGCTCAGGATCGGGGAGGCATTGGCCCTACAAGCGGGGGATGTTGACCCGCCACAGCGTCAAGTAACTGTTAAGAGAACGTGGAGCCTAAGGGGGGCAACAGGAAATGACCGCTTTAACAGCCCCAAAAGTGGCAAAGAGCGGGTGGTTGACCTTACCCCGGCGGTAGTAGAGGCCATGTCGCCAAGACTGGGGGCACTGACCGCCCAGGGACCAACGGCCTCGTTATGGCCCAACATGGACCCGGTAGTCTTTCACTACAAGATATGGCGTCCAGTTATGGAGGCCAGCGGCCTTCCCTACCGTAAACCCCATAACCTGCGTCATACTTATGCCTCTCTCTTGTTGGCTAAGGGCATCAGCGTAGCCTATGTTCAAGCCCAACTAGGCCATCACAGCATCAAGGTCACGGTTGACACCTACGGCCACTTCATCCCTGGGGCAAGGGTCCGGTTTGTTGACCAGCTAGACGACATCACCCAGGCGTCACCTCCCCCAGTAGATGATGAAGCTAAGGCCCATAAACCTTACGGGGTATTGACAGTTGGAAATAGTGTAAGGGCTGCTGAAGAAAGGGATATTTCCCCAAAAACGAGATGTTCGGACACTGCAGTTTCATGTGGTTGACTGCTTCCTCGTAGCTCCCCCACACACTCCCCGATTGAAACAGCACATGCACATCGTTGCCCCAGGTCTGGCGCACGATATCGAACAAGCGCAGGCCGTTGCCGTAATTATAATATTTGCTAGCAATGTAGGACGGATCGATGCGCCGCTCGATCGTTTCGTGAATGAACTGCAGCCACTCGGCGTGGGTGTCGGGAAAGTCGATATCGAAAATGTAATGATCGAAGGCGATATGCTCGATCAGCTTCCGGGCCACATCAAAGGCCCCCAGATGGACGATCTCATACTGGCGACCGACGGATTCCACAATCTGCCGCGCCGCGCCAGGGAAATCTTCCACGAGTAAGATGCTCTCACACCGGTTCTCGCTGCTCAACACAACTCCCCTTTAGAAGGTCTAGGGCGTTTCAATGATATCCACCCATACACGATGACCCGCCTGGCATGCCGGGCTTTCTGGCGGTCGGCGAATCAGGCCATTGGCCAGCATTTGCGGAGGCAGGTCTGGAGCCTTTCGCACATCCAAGGGGACGGCGATCAATCCCTCCGGACGCGCCTCAACCCACACGGGCTGGAAGTGAGTTCGTCCTGCCGTCGATGGTAGAGACCCTACGAGCGTCGCCTCCAGGCACATGGGCTCAAGACGCCGCCGCCCTGCCAATTTCCAGATCGCCGGGCGCACGCATACTTCAAATGCCACGAACGAGGTCATGGGCGACCCAGGCAACCCACACAGCGGAGTCCTGCCAAACCGACCGAAAATCATCGATCTCGCATAATTGGCCGTGATGCCGCGAAAAATCATGTGCCCGCGCGCGCCGCTGAGGAGATCATCAACGAGATCAAAGTCGCCCCGCTGTGAGCCGCCCAGCGTTAGCAGCAGGTCGACATCTCCCGCCCGTCGCAGCGCGCCCTCGATCATGTCGAGCTGATCACCGGCGATCCCGAGGTTGAGCGCCAGCCCGCCATACTTGGTTACGGCTGCCGTGATGGCGTAGAGATTACTGACGTAAATTTGTCCCGGGGCCAGCGGCAGGTGAGGCGGGACGAGCTCGTCGCCGAGGGCGAGGATGCCCACACGCGGGCGCCGGTAGACGCTGACATGGGTTTTCCCGAGCGAGGCGGTGACGCCAATGCCCGACGCTGTCATCACCTCGCCCGCCCGCAGCAGTGTCGTGCCTTCGGGGATATCACGGCCGGGGGAGATGATGTGGTCGTTGGCGGGCACGGGGCGCAAGATACGGGCGGAGTCAGCGTCAAACTCGGTGTCCTCGCGTTTGACCACCGCGTCGGCGCCGTGGGGAATCGGCGCGCCGGTCATGATGCGCACGGCGGTTCCGGGGGAAAGCGTCCAGGATGCCTGATGCCCCGCTCCCAATGTGCCCAGGATGTTCAGCGTGATGGGGCGGTCGGAGGTGGCCTCCAACGTATCTGTCGACCGCAGAGCGAAGCCATCCATGGCAGACTGCGGGAACCGGGGGACAGGCGCGTCGGCGACTAGATCATCGGCCAGCACGCGGCCCAACGTCTCGGCAAATGGAATGATTTCCGTCGGCAGTGGCTGCAGCGCGTCGAGAATAATCTGGGTAGCTTCGTTGACGGTGAGCATAAATATAGACGATCCAACCGGCATTAGCCGGAACGACAGGCGTCATAGTGGCGCCGCGCTCATGTCGTGGAGTTTGTCTCCTCCGGTGTCAAGAAGCGACCGCCGGTGATCTCGCGATGTACAATATGCCCGCCGGGGGCGATGTCGATACGGACCTGGAGTCTCACGCGACATTGCGCTCCCACGACCTCGCGCTGCAGTCGCCAGGCCACACCCGACTCGTCGAAGATTTGCAGGCAATCGGTGGCTCGATTAATATGTAAATGAAAACGCTCGTCGCATTGTCCACAGGCAATATCCAGGAAGAAACGGTCCGCCACTCTCGGTGTTCGTGATGTGGGAGCATCGCCGAACAGGCGCCGAAGGAATCCACGCATGATGACCTCCAGAGAGCCTGCGACCTGGGCGAAAACATTGAGGAGGTATTCTGCGGGGCCATTGTACGTGGCGGTGTGCGATTGTCAAGCCCTATGCCTGCATGGATTGTCTCTGCGAAGTTTTGACGGGGCTCTTGAGCCAATTAGCCTTCGGCTGGCCGCGGTGGCGTGCGTGCTGCTCGGTCTCCCCTTTCGATTGGTGATCAGCTATAATGTAACGACGATTTTTCATCGCTTGTCGGTAGCGGATACGTCGCCAACCGCGCCGAACCACTGGAGGACAATGGCGCGGTCAGGGCTCATTGCCCGCTGGAATCCACGGTACAGAGGGGGTTGACGATGGCATTGCAGCGCAGGGCTTCAATCTCCAGGCGCGAGTTACTGAAGACTGTCGGTGTGGGGTCGCTGGCGTTGGCAGGATTCGCTCCACTGATCCACCCCTCGCGTGCCAGCGCCCAGGCGAAAACGTTGAAGATCCTACAGTGGAGCCACTTCGTTCCAAGGTATGACGAGTGGTTCGACAAGAAATTCACCAAGGAATGGGGGGAGAAACACAATATCCAGGTGGTCGTTGATCACATTTCGTCTGGCGAGATCCGTGCCCGTGCGGCGGCTGAGGTAGCAGCGCAAAAAGGTCACGACCTGTTTATGTTTCTCGACCCTCCAGCGGTATACGAAACGCAGGCGATCGAGCACAACGAGATCATCCAGGAGATCGAACGCAAGCACGGCAAAATGGTCGACCTGGCGCAAAAGAGCATCTATAACCCGAAGACGAAGAAATATTTTGGCGCCTCCGACTGTTGGGTTCCCGACCCGGGGAATTATCGTAAGGACCTCTGGGACGCGGTCGGCATGTTTCCTGATACGTGGGATGACGTGCGGGTCGGTGGGGCGAAGATCAAACAGCAAGTCGGCAACCCCGTGGGCATCGGCTTGTCGCAAGAGCTTGATACGAGCATGGCCATGCGCGCCATCATGTACTCTTTCGGGTCTCACGAGCAGAACGAAGAAGGGCAACTGACGATCAACTCGAAGGAGACGTTGGAGGCGGTCAAATTCGCGCGCGCGCTGTATCAGGAGGCGATGACGCCCGAGGTGTTTACTTGGGATGTGTCGTCGAACAACCGCTTTATGCTGGCGGGCAAGGGCTCCTTTGCCATGAACGCGATTTCCATCACGCGCAGCGCCGAAAAGGACGTGCCCGAGATGTCCAAAAAGATCCAGCTCTCCAAGACTCCGGCTGGACCAGTGCGCCGCATGGGCTTAGAGCACGTCATGAGTGTGTATGTGATCTGGAAGTTCGCGGAGAACAAAGAGGGCGCCAAACAATTTCTTCTCGACCTCATCGACAACTCCCGCACGGCTTTCCTGGAGAGCGAATTCTATAATTTCCCCACCTTTCCGAAAACGGTGCCCGACCTGCAGGAACTGATCGCCAAGGATGCGAAGGGCGACCCGCCGGACAAGTACAAGATCCTCGGCGACTTCATCAACAACGCCACAAATGTTGGCTATCCAGGCTATTCCACCGCTGCCATCGACGAGGTCTTCAGCACCTTCTTGATCCCGACCATGTTCGCCAAGGCCGCCCGGGATGACATGAGCCCCGAGGACGCCATCAAGGCCGCCGAGCGAGAGATGAAGCGCATCTTCGCCAAGTGGGATAAAGTGTAACCTTTAGGTCTGTTCTCCCTTTGGGAGAGGCGAGTGTGCGTGCGGCGGCCGGCCGACATGCCAACGAAACGTGACCATCAGGTTCCCTCTCCCTCTGGGAGAGGGGTAGGGTGAGGGCATGGCGTGAACAAGCAGCTACGGAAAGGCATGGCCAGTATTCTCGATCGAGCCGAATGGCTGGGGCCGATCATGCTGGCGCCAGCCATCCTCTACATCCTGGCGCTCATCGCCTTTCCATTCGGTTTAGCGCTGCTGTACAGTGTCAGCGATGTCACGACTGGTCGTCAAACCTTATCCTTTGTCGGATTGGAAAACTTCAAAGGCATTCTGGAGAATCCAGCTTTCCACAGAGCCCTCAAGAACACCTTTATCTTTACCTTCACTTCCCAGATCCTGGTTATAGTGCTCGCGCAAATCATGGCGCTTGCCCTGCAGCAACGCTTCGCGGGGAAACCGGTGGTGCGTTTCCTGCTGCTGCTGCCCTGGGTCGCGCCCATCGCGCTCGGCACGATCGGCTGGAAGTGGATGTATGACTCGCTCTACAGCGTCATTAACTGGACGCTGCAAGCCCTGCACATTCTTGGCCCGAATACCTGGCTCTACTGGTTGGGGGAACCTGACTTGGCGATGATCGCCGTCATTCTCGTACATGTCTGGCGCATGTTCCCCTTTGCCACAGTCATTCTCTTGGCGGGGTTGACCTCACTGCCGCAGGAGGTGCTGGAGGCAGCGTCGGTCGATGGCGCAGGGTTCTGGCGTCGCCTGTTCCAGATTGTCCTGCCGATGCTGCGCCCGATCATGACCGTCGCCGTGCTCTTCGGGATCGTATTTACCTTCGCCGATATGACGGTGATTTATGTGCTGACGCGCGGCGGCCCGTATGATTCCACCCACGTCCTGGGCAGCCTGGCGTTCTTCGTGGGGATTATCGGCGGGGATTTGGGGGAGGGGGCGGCGATCTCCATCTTCTTGTTCCCGCTGTTGCTGGCGGTGGCCATCGTGATGCTGCGCATCGCCCGCCGCACTGAAGTCGATTGAAATGCTGGCGCCGACACCGGCCAAACAACTCAAGCGCTTGGGTGTGCGAAGCACGCTTTTTGCTGTGGTGACATTCTTTACGGTCTTCGCCGCTTTCCCCTTTTACTGGATGCTCATCACCACGTTCAAACGCACAAGCGACCTGTACAATCTGCAGAATAACCCGTTTATTTTCAATGAACCTCCCACATGGGAGCACCTCCACCTGCTCTTTTTCGAAACGCTGTTTCCCCGCTGGCTCCTGAATACCTTTTTCGTCGGGGCCATTGTGGTCGGGATCACCCTCTTCGTGGCGGTGCCGGCGGCCTACAGCCTGGCGCGTCTGGTGGGGCGGTGGGGGGAGTCGCTGGGGATTGGGATTTTCTTGACCTATCTGGTGCCCCCGACGTTGCTGTTCATTCCGCTGTCGCGCGTCATCGCCACCTTGGGCTTGCAAGATTCGCTTTGGTCGCTCGTGGTGGTCTATCCCAGTTTCACGATCCCCTTTTGCACCTGGCTGCTGATGGGATTTTTCAAATCCATCCCGCGCGATATCGAAGAAGCGGCGCGCGTGGACGGTTGTAGCCGTCTGGGAGCTATCGTCCGAGTGGTGCTACCGCTGTCGCTGGCGGGCATTCTCACCGTCATCATCTTCACCTTCACGCTGGTGATGCAGGAATTTGTCTATGGCCTGACCTTCATCACCTCAGCCTCCCAGAAAACCATCAGCGTCGGGGTGCCGACCGACCTGGTGCGCGGCGACGTCTACTATTGGGGCCCGCTAATGGGCGGCTGCCTGATCGCCAGCGTGCCAGTGGCCATCCTCTACAACTTTTTCCTAGATCGCTTTATTGCGGGGTTTACGGTGGGGGCGATTAGGTAAGAGGGGGGTATAGAGAACCCTCTCCCAACGGGACTTGCAATCAGGGTTTGGCGATCAGGAGTGACGCTAGCTGCAAGAACAGACCAGTGCCTTCGCGCTGATCAATGCTTTCAAAGCCTGGGTCACGAGTTGAAATGAGCTATACATGTACTCAAGCTTGGGCGAGATGTCCTCTGGGCACTTTGAACAGGGCTATCCTATCCGCCACAGCACTCCCGTCGTGAGCACTTGATGTACAGAGAGAAGTGCACCCCATAGTCCCCGCAGCATAAGCATCAATCGCGCTGGAGCCATACGCCTGTCTATTCTGCGATAACATCGGATACGCCTCACTTGACGAATCCCGACGCCACCCCTCGGCGTAGTTTTTCTCGAAAATCGGAATTCTTTCCAGGAATCCGGAACGCACTGTCCAGGAGACCGGGTGGCAGCATTTAGAATTGCCTCGCCTATTCCCATGCTGTGCAGGCCGGCTGGCGAGCTGGGCCTTTTTATCAGGGGCTTGGCACAAGGGTTGCTCTGCATGACGACCAGCAGAGAGGTAATCACCATGACCTGCGCCTTCGGGGTACTTCAGGAGAGGGGAGGTACGTACATGAAGAAGAGCATAAGCGTCGGGAGCTTACTGTTTTACCTGCCGCTGTTGCTGTGTGGCCCCGTGTGGGCGACGATGGGGACCATGCACATCACAAGGGAAAATCCCAGCGGTAATATCATCGTTGAGGTTAACGGGAGGTCGTTAACTACTGACGAGATTATCATTGGGACTGATGAGGTTACCCTAAAACAAGATCACTTCGGCAATATTATTCTTGGGGCCGACGGGATTACGCTGAACTGTGCCAACAAAGAAGTCAACCAAGACGACGGTGCCGTTGACTATGGCATCGAAATCCGCGGCAGAACGGGCGTCACCGTGGAGAACTGCAACATTCTGGGTCCCGGCAAATATGGGATTTATATCCATCGGGCACCCGACACCCTCGCGGAAGGCATCACCATCGACAGCTGTCTTATCGAAGGCTGGGAAGTAGGGATCAAGCTAGGAGCAGATGACAAGGATCTTGGCTACGATCCTAACCAGGTTCATGGTGGCCATCATAGGATCTGGCATAACTACCTGCGAAAGAACTCCAAAGACGGTCTCGACTGTGATGGCTCTAGTGCGAATGACTACTGGGATAACGAGGCTTACCATAATGGCCAAAATGGCTTCGAGTTCGACAACTGCCACAATAGCAACGATTGGGGTGCCCCTTTCATCTTTGAGAACAACCGCGCGCACCACAACGGCAAGCATGGCTTCAGTTTCGACCACTCGAACAACCATCGGCTCCATGCCAATGCGAGCTATTGCAATGGCTGGGTCCAGGATCCACACGCTCCCGACTCCATGCTTAAATGTCGGGGCGACCAAGGCGTCAACCCGAAACCCGATAAGAGCGATTGCAAAGACCCTCAGACAATGAAGAAGATCCAGATCTTCGGTCACGGCCTACGAGTTGATTCCAGTGACTGCGACGGAGCAAATCCTTCGACAGGCATCCAGGCAGACTGGAACAACTGGGGCGACGATGGTCTTGGTTGCGGCAGCAATGCTGTTGCAACATATGGATATCAAGTTGTGGTTAAGGGGAAGCTATCGGATCCGAAGAAGGGTCTGGATTATGCCATCATTCACTGTGCCGTGAATGATCCGCTGTGTCAGGAGATGAACAGCGCCGGACAGAAACCAGTTGGAGATCAAGGCTCGACCTATGACAACATGAAGAAGATCTATGGCTACAACACCAACCACTGTAGCCCCTAGCTCCCCGGCATGTGCCGCACTAGCTGCGAGCAGACACTGCACCTGCTCCTCTCCTCCACTCAGTAGAGGAGTAAGGCCGCGAACCTGGAAGGGGTGATCTTGCGGTCACTGCAGATACGCCTGCTACGGTGACGTCAAGGGAATCGTACCTGAGGGCCGCAAGGAAACGATGAGTTCGGGAGGGAACCTTGAGTCTCCCCTGCATGGGTGGATGAGACGACTATGGAATTCACGCGCTGCATCACGGTATCTGGAATGTTAGCGACACTGCTCTTACTCATGTGGAATCCACATCGTCACTCCGCAGGGGCCCAAGAAAAGTCTCCGTCCACCCTCGAAGCCGGCAGTGCCACACTGTCCGGTCGGGAACGGCAGCTCGTGCGGCTCGAACAAGTCTTCTCGCAAGAGGGCATTGATCAAGACTGGGCCACGCACGCGGTGGCCGAAATCGAGAATGTCATAGCCAACGTCGGGACAGGATCCCAAGTCAGAGAGGTGAGGTGTGCGACCACCCTCTGCCGCCTCGTGGCCACACATGATACCCACATGGAGATGCGGATGTTCACTGCCCACCTGACCAAGCAAGAACCCTTCCGAAGCCAGCCCTGCAGCTTCTTCTACGATATCACTCACTATCGCACGATTGCCTTTGTCGGTCGTCCTGGAGCCAGGTGGCCAGAGATAGACGCCCTTAGTTCCCCTTGACTGGCCAGAGTTGCCGCCCTGCACTCATCTTGCTCTAGGGCGTTCTTTCTCTGGCACGTATACACGTGTTGGAGCCGTAGAGGAGAGAGGCTCGGCGCATCCAGGTCCTTCCGAGTAACAGAGGTCAGAGGTAGGTATGCCACTTGAGCCTTATCAATGGGGTACTCCTCATCAATATGCTGATATCATCAACTATGATTCAGGAGGGCAGACATTCCTGTGGCGCCGGTGTGAGCCTGGCCAATGGCCTCCACGGGAGCTGCTGTCCTATCACCGAGCGCGCAGCGGACAGCATCAATCCCCGCGTCAGCGCCACGGCTCAGGCTAGGTGTTCGCAGCAATAGGAGCCTGCATCATACACCGCCGTTGCGGTAGCGTGCCCGCGGCTGCCATCACCCGGAAGACCAAACGGGAGGCCTGATGAACCGATCTGGATGGATCATGTGGGTAGCTGTCGGTATGCTCGGCTTGTTGCCCCGGCTAGTGTTGCCGCAACCGCCGCTGGACGTCTGGGTCGCGCTGCCGGAGGCTGGCGATGGGACCCCCACCCGGGAAATCTCCGGAGCAGCCGCCGTCGATCAACCTGACCGGGTCGTGCTGGTTAGCGATGAGGATGTCAGGCACCTCTACGTGCATGACCTGCTGAACAGTACAGTCACACGCCTGCCCTTCACCACGGACGCCGCCAGTCAGATCGATGACCTCGAGGGGCTGACACGTCGGCCGTCGGATGGGATGTATTTCATGATGGCCTCGCTGTCGCGAAGGTCCCGGTGTCGGGAACCCTCAGAGGCGCGGCTACGCCTAGGACGGTTCAGGCTAGTGGCGGATGACGCCGGCGCTCTTCGGGTCGAGGCGTATGTCTCGCGTGGGAGCACCACCGATTCCTTGCGGGCGGCGCTCATCAGCCTCCTCCCCGACGGTGTACAGCGAGCCGCGCGGGTCAATAACCCTAAGGAGGGCGGGCTGGAGGTCGAAGCTGTGGCGTTTGTACCGGCAGCCGCCACTCCCCCAAGCGTTAATCGGGATGCCCTGCTCCTCGGGCTGCGTGGCCCATTGACCGGCACCCTCGATCCTGGCAACGAGCAGTGCCAGGACGGCCGGACACCGGGGCAGGGCTTAGCTTTCTATGTGTATCTCGTGAACCCCGATGCGTATCTCCAGGGGGCTGGCCCCGACCTGCGTGGCCCGTATACACTGGACTTGCACGACCGGGGGTTTCGTGATGCCACCCTGCTCACCATGCCGGGGCAGGGCCCGCGCCTGCTCATCATCGCCGGCCTGGTGGGAGAGGGGGCTCAGCCGGGCGCGTTTCTGTTCAATACCCGTGACCCGTCCAGCCGCCCGCTCCCGATCGCCTTGCCCCCCCACTCGGAAGGCCGGGCGATTGAAGGGGTGGCAGCCTTCGTTGTGAGGAACGTCGAGCGTCTCATGCTCTACGAGGATCGGGGAGAGCGCGAGCCCTCCATGGCGCTCATGGGCGTGCTTCCACACCCTTAGGGTGCTCGCTAGGAGAAGTTGACAGGTCCATGGGCATGACGCCGAACCGTTGACCAGGAGAAGGATACAGCTGTGCCAACCCATCTTGGGTATGTGCGTTCGAGCAGCCTTTCACGATCGCTCGGATGGTGAAAGGCTCCGGCTCCCCTGTAACCATGACTAATGTGCTCATGAGCCCGTACCTGAAGCCCTCTAGTTGGCCAGCGATCGGTCATGAGGGGCACCGCTCGACACCACGTCTGATCACTGTTGACACGCGAGAGCAGCTTTCCTATACTTGCTCGCAACTTCTGTAGCCTGGTTCTTGGCCCGCCTGGCCCCTGCGAGCGGTACTACCTGGAGAACGTCGCGATGCCGCACGCTCACTCTTCCCAGAGTCCCTCACGTCTAGCGCTGCATAACCTCCTTGTATACTCTTGGGCCTTCTGGGGTGTCGTTCTGATCTGGCTTATACCCCAGGTGACGTTGGCGGGATCAATTACCATCGGGTCCATTAGCCTGGAGCCAGCGGCAGAGGTCAAAAAGTTTTGGCCCTTGGCCCGCTATCTGGCTCAGCAGTTGCTGCCTGAGGGGGTTGACCAGGGCCATGTGGTCGTGGCAGACAGCATCCCCCAGATGGCTGCGTGGCTGCGCGAGGGCAAGGTTGATTTCTATGTCGACAGCACCTTTCCAGCCATGGCGGTCAGACGCCTGTCCGGGAGCCAGGTACTCCTGCGGCGGTGGAAGAAGGGGGTGAGCGACTATCATACGGTGTTCTTCACGCGGCAGGATCGCGGCCTCCGTCGCCTGGAGGATCTCAAGGGCCACATGGTGGCGTTTGAAAAACCGTTTTCCTCGTCAGGGTATTTCCTGCCCAAAATGGTGCTCGTGCAGGAGGGCTTGCAGGTGGTGCCGAAGGGAGACGCGATGGATCCGGTGGGCCCTGACGAAGTAGGCTATGTCTTTAGCGCCCATGATAGCAGTACCATGGTCTGGGTGTTGCGGGGTAAAGTGGCGGCCGGGGCGATGGATGATCAGCGGTTTCTGGCCGAGGCGAAGAGCAGCCTGCCCCACTTGCAGATCCTCTATGAGACCTTTACGCTGCCCCGTCAGCTCGTCAGCACGCGCGCCACGCTCGCGCCGTCGTTGGTCGCGCGCCTCCTGGCCATCTTAACGCAGATGGATCAGGAGGAGGAGGGGAGAAGAGCTCTAGACGCCTTCGAGCAGACCACCAAGTTCGATGCGCTCCCAGAGCCCACCATGGCCGTACTGGTGCAACTCATACCCTTTATCGAGGCGGAGTTAGGACTCCGAGCACCATGACCCTGCGCATCAAACTCCTGAGCTATACCTTTTGCGTCATCCTCATGGTCGGGGGGGCCATTTCGCTGTATGCCATCGCGCAAGGACGCCACTATGTGCTGACGACCTTTCAAGGCGAGTGTCACGATACGGCCGCGATGATGGCCGAGCTCGTGGCGAACGATGTCTATGTCCTCAATCTCCTGTCGCTGCGCAACCGGCTCGCCAATATGCGCATTAACCCCACTATCCGCTATACCTACATCATGGATGCGGACGGGGTGGTGCTGGCCGACGGCACCCAAGCCAATATCCTCCGCGATCAGCGGTTACCAGCGGCCTTGGGTGCGGACCTTCTGCAAAGAGAGGTCTGGCTTTCCAGAATTGATGCGGGGGGTCTCACGGTCGGTGGTCCTCTATGGCTATCGGATGGCCACCGGATCGGCTCGCTGGTGGTGGGGTTTTCGCTCGACCGCGTCAACCGCCTGGTGCACGAGGCGACGCACGCGAGCCTGTATCTGACCCTCACGTGCCTGGGGATCGGCGCGTGTCTCGCGTTCTGGGTGTCGACGCGGGTGAGCCGCCCGATTGCGGCCATGGTGCATGCCGCTCGTGCGATTGGCGCTGGCGATTTGACAACACGGGTACATCTCCAACGACGGGATGAGTTGGGCCGGTTGGCCGAGGCCATCAACGGCATGGCGGCCGGTCTAGAGCAAGGCCAGGCCATGCTCCATGGCAAAATCGCCGAGACCCAAGCCCTCTATGAGATCGGTCAGGAGATTACCGCCCAAGTCGTGCTTGGGCCCACCCTCCAGCTCATCGTCGAGCGGGCCTGCAGCCTGTTGCAGGCCGAGCGCTGCCTCCTGGCCCTGCGCCGAGGAGAAGGCCAGAGCTTTGCGTTCCAGGCGTCCAGCGGCACCCTGACAGAGGAGTTGGCGCGCCTGCATTTCCGCCCCGGAGAAGGACTCAGTGGGCATGTCGTCCTCACCGCCGCACCACAGGTGGTCGACGATTATCTGCAGGACTATCGGGAGAGCCCCTTCCTGGCCACGGCCGCCATGGCTGGCATCCGCTCCGCCGTGGCCGTCCCGTTGCGCGCGCGTGGGACCATCATCGGGGTACTGATGGTCACCAGTCGGGTGCCACACCAGTTCGGCTCGGACGATCAGCAGCGCTTAAGCGCACTGGCAGACCAGGCGGCTATCGCCATCGAAAACGCCCAGCTCTATGAAGCAGTGCGGCAGCACGCCGCCGTCTTGGCGGCGGAGGTCGAGACCAGGACCCGGGAGCTGCAGGCCTCGAATGCGCGGCTCAAGGAGCTGGATCGCCTGAAGTCCGAGTTCGTCTCGGATGTCTCCCATGAGCTCCGCACCCCGCTCACCTCGATCAAGGGGTACATCGATTACCTGCTCGAAGGCATTGTCGGCGAGCTGAGCCCCCCGCAACACGACTTTCTGACGCGCGTCCAGGGCAATATCGATCGCTTGGTGCGGCTGATCACGAACCTCCTGGACCTGGCCCGGATCGAGGCGGGCCAAGTGGACACCCACCTGGTGACGTTCGCCATGGCGGAGGTCGCCACCGAGGTGCTTGAGACGCTCCGGCCCTTGGCCGTGGACAAAGGGGTCGCTCTGGGCCTTGATATCCCCGAGAGGGGAGGGCTCGTCCGGGCTGATCGTGATCACCTCGCGCAGGTCCTCCTGAATCTCCTCCATAACGCGGTCAAATTCACCCCAATAGGAGGGAAGGTCCGTGTGCGGATCGAAGCACGGCCGCCTGGCGAGGTTCTGACCGTGGTCCAGGACACGGGCGAGGGGATCCCGGCGGAGGAGCTCGCGCGGATCTTTGACCAATTCTATCAGGTGAACCCCGCCTCGGCGCCCACGCGAGGCAGTGGGTTGGGATTGACCATTGCGAAAAAGCTGGTGGAACTCTACGGGGGGCATTTGTGGGTCACGAGTCAGCTGGGACAGGGCAGTACCTTCGGCTTCACGCTCCCAGCGGTCGGGATGGAGGCGAACGGATGAAACGGCTGTTGGTAGTCGATGATGACCCGGATATCCTCCGGCTCCTGAAGGCCATCTTAGAGGCCTATCAGTTCGCGGTCGAGCTGGCCTCGAACGGGCGGGAGGCGCTTGACCGGGTGCGGGCGATGGTGCCGGATGGCATCTTTTTAGACCTCCGCATGCCCGTCATGGACGGCTATGAAGCCTTCGACATCTTGCGACGGGAGCACCCGGGCGTCCCGATCATCATTATCACCGCCTCGAACACGGGCGACGTCAGCCGGCACATGCGCGCACGGGGGGCCCGGGGGTGCCTCGTGAAGCCCTTTGACCCGCAGGTGCTGCGCACCACGCTCCGCGAGGCGTTCGGCTGGACGCCCGGTGGGGCATGACCGCTGGCATCGGCGGGAGAGGAGCCCTCGGCATGGAGCAGCTCAGGCCGCACATTCTGGTGGTCGATGACGATCTGGACATCCTGACCCTGCTCCGCCATCGCCTGGAGCAGCTGGGCTATGCCGTGCGCACGGCTACTACCGGCCAAGAAGCTCTCGGCATGCTGGCCAGCGAACAGCCGGCTCTCGTGTTGTTGGACCTGCGACTTCCGCGGCTCAGCGGGCTCGATGTGCTGAAGCAGCTCAAGCAGACCGCTCCGGAGCTCACGGTCATCGTCATGACCGCCTACGGCACCGTCGAAAAAGCGGTGGAAGCGATGAAGGCCGGGGCCGCTGATTTTCTCACCAAGCCCTTCACGCCCGGCCATCTGGAGCTGGTCGTGCAGAAGGCCTTCGAGCGCCAGGCCCTGGAACGGACCCACCATCTGCTCCAGGTGGAGCTCGAGGACAAGGCACAGCCGCTCATCGGCGACAGCCCCGCCCTCCGCCCCGTCCTGGAGCAGGCTCGCCGCGCCGCATCGAGTGCGGCGACCGTGCTGCTGCTGGGCGAGAGCGGCACCGGGAAGGAGGTGCTCGCCCGGGCCATCCACGCCTGGAGCCCACGGCGGGCCCAGCCCTTCGTGGTGGTGAACTGCGCCGCCCTCTCCGAGGAGCTCATCGCCAGCGACCTCTTCGGCCATGAACGGGGGGCCTTCACCGGGGCCCACCAGCGCAAGCCGGGCAAGTTGGAGCTGGCCGCCGGCGGCACGGTGTTCCTGGACGAAATCGGCGAGCTGCCGCCGGCGCTGCAGGCCAAGCTGCTGCGGGTCCTCCAGGAGCACGCCTTCGAACGGGTCGGTGGGACCCGCACCCTGCAGGTCGACATCCGAGTCATCGCCGCCACGAACCGCGACTTGCCCGGCGCGGTCAAGGCCGGTGCCTTCCGGGAGGACCTCTTCTTCCGCCTCCACGTCATCCCCCTCACCCTGCCACCCCTGCGGGTGCGCCCGGAGGACCTCCTGCCGCTGGCGGAGTTCTTCGTGCAGCAACACAGCCGTGCGCTCAAGCGGCCGGGGATGCGCCTCACGCCAGAGGCCATCGAGTGCCTGCAGCACTATCACTGGCCCGGCAACGTGCGAGAGCTCGAGAACGTGCTCGAGCGCGCGGTGGTCCTCAGCCGCGGTGCGGTCATCCAACCCGAGGATCTGGCCCTCTCCCCGCCCGAGAGCTCCCCGCCGGTGAACAGTGCCGCGCGCTATCAGACCCGACTCGACGCCGTGGAGCGGGAAGTCCTGCAGGACGCCCTACAGGCGCACGGCGGGGACAAACGAGCCGCGGCGCGCGCCCTGGGCATGGCCCTCTCCACCTTCTACGCGAAGCTCAAGAAGTACCCCCTCTAACCGACCCACCCCTCGTCCCGTCCTCGGTTGTCCGCCTGAGGCCTCGCGGCGCTCGCCGCATTCTTGGAATCCGGAATCGCGTCTCGGAATTCGGAACGCACAGGCCTGGGGCGGCAGCAATTCTTCCCGGTGCCGACCTCGTCCATCGCCGTCCGGCTCACGGCTTGACGTCATGGGGACCCTGAAGGTCAGCGATGGCACGCTGGATGCTCTATCACCATCGCAGGCGTAGAGGGTGCCTTACCCATCACTGTACGGTTCACCTCTTGCTGTCCTCGGAGACGATGGCTGGGAGCGGCCAGGAAGGTGGACGATTCGCACGGGAAAGGAGGTGACGCGGCATGGAACAGAAAGGACGGCCGCCAGCCCCCTAAGTATGGGTAACGATCCCTCCCACACCTGAGGCACAGACGGAACCATCTAGTGCGCTTGTGTTAAGGCCAATGTGCAATGCTTGCAGTGGACACGCATGGGATAGGAGGATAAGCATATGGAAAAGTTAATACGATGTTTATTGTTGATTGGAATAGGCTTCCTGGTCATGGCCAGCACGTCCTGGAGCCAGGCGTCAGAGGCAGAGATGAGAGCCTTCCCCATGCCTCCAGCTCAGGGATACGCGCGGCAAAAGCATCTCGCCTTTCGTGGGGATTACGGAAATTACCTGTGGCCTTACCTATCGTACCCGAATCTCAATATAGACCCTCCTGCTGATTATGTCTATGTCCGCTACACGGGAATATCCGGCAAAAAGATCCATGTGGAGAGCGTATGGGGGATTACTGGGATTCCGCCCTCAAGCCAAGACGGTGATAACTGCGGACATGCCCATAATAGCTACGGTGTCTGGGTGAAATACGAGATCCCTTCTAAGACGGGATGGTTGTTCCTAGGCGGTGGAGGAATGAGCGGAGCACGGGACGCCTCCGGCTCATGCGTCTTCTCTACCAAAAACAACCTCACAACTATTGATCCCCGCTTCGGCTGGGGACATGAGTTCCTAATCTTCGACTTCACCGGCGGAACCATGTACACCGAATTGGTGGTGGGAGCCCTGTCCAACACTCATGGCTGGGGATCGTGTGGAGCCTTTGCCTGCCACGAACCCTCCTATGTCATGTTGTATACATGGCCGTAAACGTAAATCAGACCAAAGCTCGTCAGAGCTTCCTCTGGTTCTTGGCCACTTTTGATACTGATGGCGAAGTCCCTGCGGCACCTCTTGCACTCTGGCCGGCTCACGGGGCACGGGACCAGAACTCGGCGGCGCCCACCGCTGCGCCAGGCGCAGGGAGGGCGCCAATGATGTGTGTGTTCGATGGGGTAAGCGTCCGTAAGGCCTGACATGGCGGCTCCGCGATGTTCGGCTGTCGCCGCGACTGCCGCGAGAGCCGACAACCCCAATGATGAGTCGGCTCTGAAACCCCACACACGCCGCTAACTGGGAAATTGTCAACTGAATTGGGTGCCCCTTGCAAGTCGCCATGACACCGTACGGACCATGATAATCAGAAGGAGGTGCAGGATGCGACCACGCCGTTCATGCCAGGGATTTATCAGCGTTGCCTTCGGTCTTATCGCCGCCGCCATCGTCGGCTGTGCGGCGACAGGGCCCCACCCCAGCAATGGCGTCCAAGCGGATGCTGACAGGGCTACCGCCGCTGCTGTCCATGAGGAGCAGATGGCACAGGCCTTTGCGCAGCGGTTCGAGGCGAAGAACCCGCTGTGGCACGACCCGCTCTTGGAGATGTACCTTACCGAGGTCGCCCAGCGCATCGTCGCCGTCGCCACGCCACGGCCCTTTCACTATCGCGTCCGTATCGTGGCGGACCCGAGCGTCAACGCCTTCACGCCCGGAGGCGGCCTTATCTACGTCCACGCCGGCCTGCTCGCCCGCATGGAGAACGAGGCGCAGCTGGCAATGATCCTGGCCCACGAGATCGCGCACGTGACCGAGGGGCACGTGCTGAAAGGTACCCAGACCACCAAGGGCATTCAACTGTTCGCCCAACTAGTGGCGATCGGCGGCGCGGTGGCCGGCGTCCCGGTAGAGGCGCTGCAGGCGTTCTACGAGTATGGGGTGAACGCGGCGGTCAACGGCTACGGCCGCAGCCAGGAGAACGAGGCGGACGCCGTCGGCCTCGACTATCTCGTCAGAGCTGGCTACGACCCGCGCGAGGCTCCCCGGCCTTTCGCGCTCTTACTCAAAGACTACGGCGACCCACCACCCCTCCAGCACTTCTTCTACAATGACCACCCGACGAACGTCGCGCGGATTGAACGGACGTCTCAGCTCGTCCAGTCGCAGTACGCCGACCAACTCGCCAACCGCCCTTTGATCGTGAACACCGACGAATTTATGCGGAGCACACACGAGACGGTGATCGCCGTCGCCCGCTTGAACTACGAACAGAAACGGCTCAACTCAGCGGTGGCCATGTTCGAGAAAGCGCTGCGGGTCACCGCGGATGATCCGGCCCCCTCCTATTACCTGGCCAAGATCGTGCTGGAGACCGGCAGCGGCAGCGATACGGCCGACCGCGCCATCGCGCACTTACAGAACGCGATTCGGGCCGACGCCACCTATTCACCGGCTTACCGGGAACTGGGGCTGGCGCATTACCGCAAGGGGGACAGGCCGCAGGCGATCGCCGCGCTGGAGCGCTACCTCGCGCTCGAGCCCAGGGCCCAGGACGCCCCTCGGATCATAACGGCCATCCGGGAGCTCAAGCGCTATTAGTGGAGGATTGCCGCCCAGCCGTGCACGGTTCACCCCAGGAGGGAACCAGGCGATGTCGCACATCGTGAGTAGAGAGGTCAGGGACCAAGGTATGGGGGCACCCCGGTGGCGCTGCCGTCAGCGCCCAGGGTGCAAAGGAGGGGCGGCCGCCGGAAGGGCTGACCAGCCATGACTGGAGAGGAGGTGAGGCGATATGGAAGGGTTCTTGTTAGGGGCCACCTCGGTCGCGGTGCTGGTAGGGCTCGGGGCGCTGGTAGAAGCCAGCCAATGCTTCGACTTAAGGATAGCCCGTTTGCTGAAAGCGGTGCGGCGTCACCGATGGGGGCGGGTGTAGGGGGCTTGTACCCGGCCATGGGGTCCTCTGACACAGTGTTTCCGAGCGTCGTCTATACAGCTTCGCGCGTTTTATGGGGGAGGACATTGTCAACTTGTTGCCTGTCAACATGAGCATGAGGGAGAACAATGGATGAAGCTCAATCGTATTTGCGAGGGAGATCCGGAAGGAGGTGATGACACTTGATTATCGGGTGTCTCCGCATAACGGCGGGTGAGTGACGTCCACTTTCAAGAAGTCAACCAGCCAAGTACGCATGAGGAAAGGGAAGGACCATACAATGCGAACCTTCTTTGTAATCCTAGCACTCGCGACCGTGCTCGCCATTGGGGGCGAGACCGCAGCAGCAGTAGGAGATGGAATTCGCCGAAACGTAGCCACGATTTCCCAGGAGGAAAGGAACAGACTCCGAGATGCATTTATTCAATTACACCGTAGATTCTATCCTGACGGTGTTAGCTATTGGTTCAAACAAGATGAGATACACGATGCCACGCACGTTCATAGCTTTCCCCCGTGGCGCGGGATCGCCTTTTTGCCCTGGCATCGGGAGCTCGTCAACAGGCTTGAGGCGCTATTAAGAGAGATAGATCCCACGCTCTCGCTCCATTATTGGGATTGGACGACGGACCCGACCCATAGCCCCGATGGCAGGGGCGGATTCGTCAACCTGTTCTCACCGGATTTCATGGGGGCGGCGAATGGACCGGCAGGGGCGCCTTGGTTAAGCGCCGGCTTCTATAATCCCACGACTCCCTGGCATCGCGATGCCACCATGAATCCCGCTGATCCTCCTCGGGCACTTAGCCGGGCGGTACAACCTGGCCCCCCAAATCTCGGCACTTCAGATTCTGCAATAATACGTGCTGAGACCTATCCTGAAATGCGGCGCTTACTCGAGGGCGCCCATAATGCAGCCCATGGGTATATCGGCGGGACTCTAGGAGATCCGCACTTAGCCTTCAGAGATCCTTTTGTCTTTCTCTTGCACTCGAACACAGACCGACTCTTCGCTCTGTGGCAGCTTCAAGCAGGGAAAGCATGGCGGCTGGATCCAGAGCAAGTGTATGGCGCCGAGTCCAATACCGATGTCGATCCAAGCGCATCGATCTACGACCCTGGCATCTTGACCCTCATGGACCCTTGGGCGGGAAATCCCAACAATCACCGTGAGGTGCATAGCATTAGACCATGGGCTCCTCCCGAGAACGAGCAGGGCAGACCTGAGAACCTGAAGAATTCAAAGCATCCCTTGGTGGTTAATCCGCCTTTCTACGACACCAACGCGATCACGGGCTGGCCGACCATCACCAGCCCCACCCCAGGCTCGACCTTGTCCAACTCCTATGTCACCTTCCGGTGGACCGCTAACGGGGCCAACGTTAGACAATGGGCACTGCAGGTAGGCACCCAAGGCCAGGGCTCGACGGATATCCTTAACCGGAATGTAGGCACCAACCTCTTTTGGACTGTTAGTAGCCTGCCACAGGATCACCAGGTTTACGTTCGCCTCTGGTTCCTTCTCGGCAGCAGCGGTATTTGGCATTATGTCGACTTCCAGTATGCCGGCACGCATGCGCCGACCATCATCAGCCCCATCCCATACTCAACCCTTTCCGGCAGCACTGTCATCTTCCAGTGGAGGGACAACGGTGCCCCGGTAACCATGTGGTGGCTGAAAATCGGCACCGCGCCAGGTAAAAATAATATCTGCGAACAGGCTGATAGCGGTTGCCAGTATAGCTTCCCTAGCGCTACGGTCATGACGACCGTCACTACACTGCCCCGGATGGGCGAAACGCTCTACGCCCAACTCGGGTACAAGATCGGCCAAGACTGGCACTATAGCATATTCAATTACTACGCTATTGATTAGCGAAGGCTTCGTGTGGCGGAGAGGGCTTCCCCCGTGTTAGACGTCGTCACGTTGACGGTGCGCACGAGCACCCACGCCGCCATAACCCATCCCATGCCCCTCACATGTTGCAGGGCTATGCGGCAGCGGCCCAGACGGAAGCTTGAGCGAGCACGGCCGTGAGGACCCCCTCCACCGCCAAGGCGGTGGCTCGCGGGGAAGCGCCCGGGGCGCAGCGTCTCGCGCGCGCCGGGCGCTGGTTCACAGCAGGTACCGCGCCGCATCGGAGGTCCGTCATGACCCATTTTCGTCGCGTTACTCATGTCTTGGCAGGAATGGCCGTAGGTCTCGTCCTGTTCGGGCTCCCGCCTCCGGCCGACGGGCAGGCAACACCCCCTGATCTTGAGGCCCTCGTCGATCGGGTGGTGCAGCGGTTTCTCGCAGACCACGACATCCCCGGTGCAGCCGTCGGCATCGTGCGCGCCGGGCAACTGGTCTACGCCAAGGGGCACGGAGTGCGGAGCCTCGAACGCCACGAACCCGTCACGGTCGACACACTGTTCCAGATCGGCTCGGTGACCAAGGTGTTCACCACGACCCTGCTGCTGCAATTGCGGGACGAGGGCCGGATCGCCCTGGATGATCCAGTGGATAAGTACCTTCCTGAGGATGTCAAGGTGCCGGCGTGGCGCGACGGGGAGGCGCTCGTGAGGCCCACGCTGCGCCAGCTGGCGACCCACCGGGCTGGTCTGCCCAGGAATCCCCCGAACCGCCGCGACCGGCCGCACTCACCGACGGTAATGGAGCCTTACAGCGTCGCCGAGCTCTACCAGGGGCTGGCCCTGACGACGCTCCTATTCCGCCCAGGGACTGCGCGGCAGTATTCCAATTACGGGTTTGGGCTGCTGGGGCACGTGTTGGAGCGGGCGACCGGGCGACCGTATGAGGCGCTCCTGACCGAGCAACTCCTCACGCCGTTGGGGATGATGGACACGAAGGTCAGCTTGACGGCGGCGGATCTCGCCCAGTTTGCGGCACACTATTGGCCTCATGAACCACGGGTAGAGCGCCAGCGCTGGATCTTCGGCGAGGTCTGTGGCTTCGCGGGCTTGGCCTCGACCGTCCCCGATTTGGCCCTCTTCGTGTCGATGCACTTGGGGGCCACGGCCGAGCAGGCGGGGCCGGTGCGCGGTCCCTCGTTGGTCGAGATGCGCGAGCCGGTCGTCACGGGTGGACCGGACCCGCACCGCGGCGTCACGATGGACTGGTTCTTCGAAGACCATCCGCATGTTGGACGGATCCTGAGTCATGCCGGTGAGGTCGACGGGCACTCCGCCATGCTGTGGCTGGCGCCGCAGGTGGAGACGGCCATCATTGTGCTAGCCAACGTGGGCGGCGACACCGCCCCGCGGCTGAACCGGGAGATCCGCATGATGGTCGGGGACTTGCTGTAACACGGTAACTGATGATGCCACTCATGTGCGCCGATGAAGCGTGCCCAATGCACCGTGTGTCGCTGGCGGGCATTCTGACCGTCATCATCTTTACTTCACGCTGGTGATGCAGGAATTCGTTTCTGGCCTGACTTTCGTCACCTCGGCCTCCCAGAAAACCGTCAGCGTTGGGGTGCCGATCGATCTGGTCTGGGGCCACGTTTACTATTGGGGGTCACTGATGGCCGGCTGTTTGATCGCCAGCGATCACCACCTGAGTGCCCCTGGATACACCAGCTCCGGAGAGAATCCTTAGACAAACAGTTCATCGAGACGGCAGTGAAAACCCGGCAGGACATCCTCCCCGTCGAGTTCTTCGGTTCCAGTCAACAGTTGTACCGTACCGTTGGCGCGATATACCGAAACGGTCTTGGTCCTGGGATGAAAAACCCACACCAGCCGGGTGCCCGCGTGTAGGTATTCCTGCACCTTCGTCAGGACATCATCGAAGCGATCGCTTGGGGAAATGACTTCCACCGCGAGATCTGGCGCAAACGGCCAGTAGCTTTCGGGGATTCCCTGGTCGGTGACCCGCTCCCGGGCGATGAAAGAGACGTCAGGTGCACGGACGGTATCGGGATTCTGTGCAAGTCGGAAGCCTGTCTCAGCTGCGCACACCTCCCCTACATCCTGAGCCTCGACGAAAGTCCGCAGCCGATGATCCAGGCGACTGGCGATAATCCCATGTTGCCCTCCCGCCGCGGCCATGTTGACTAGTGCTCCCCCTACCAACTCGTACCGCTGGCCGTCGTCGGGGAGCCGGTAAAACTCCTCAGCGGTGAGGCGTGGCTCGTGAACGGGAGGTGCCATCGTCCTCATGCGCTCGTCCTTCCTGTGATCTCCCGTTATCTGGGGAATTCCGGCCGTACGATGATTGGCTCAATCTGCCCGAGACGAGGCCCCGCATGCAAGCCAATGAAGTGCACCCTGTGCCTTATGCCCGTCTCGCCGATCAAGTCAAACCCGTTCGAGATGGTTAAAGAAGAAGGCGATCTCGACGGTGGCGGTCGACGCGGCATCGGAGCCATGGATGACGTTGCGCTCGATGTTTTCTCCATACTCCCGTCGAATCGTCCCCGGCGCGGCCTGCTGTGGATCGGTCGCTCCCATCAGGTCGCGTAAGGTTTGGATGGCGTTGTCGCGTTCCAGGAGCATTGGCACCACCGGCCCAGATGACATATACGTCGTGAGGCTTTCATAGAACGGGCGCGCGGCATGGACGCGATAGAATTCTTGAGCCGACTGCACACTCAGGTATACCATCTTCAGGGCGCGCACGCGAAAGCCCTGCTCTTCGATGCGGACGAGAATTTTGCCGATCAGGCCTCGACTTACCGCATCGGGTTTGATAATCGCCAGGGTGTGTTGGATCACCGGTCTCCGCCTTTCGCTGCAAGCATCTGTATCGTCGTTGCCACCGTGTGCCCGATGTCCGCTGGACTACGGCAGACACGGATACCGGCTGCTTCCATGGCTGCCATCTTCCCGGCAGCCGTGCCCTGACCACCCGAGATAATCGCCCCCGCATGCCCCATACGCCGACCCGGAGGCGCAGTTTGGCCCGCGATGTATCCGACCACTGGTTTCTGGATGTGTGCCTTAATGTAGGCTGCCGCCCGCTCCTCGGCGTTGCCACCGATCTCGCCGATCATGGCGATGACGTGCGTGTCGGGGTCATCTTGAAACAGTTGCAAACAATCGATGAACTGCATGCCGATGATCGGATCGCCGCCGATCCCCACACAGGTGGATTGCCCGATCCCCAACTGCGTCAACTGCCACACGAGCTCATACGTGAGGGTGCCGCTGCGCGAAATCACCCCCACATGACCCGGCTTATGGATATGCCCGGGCATAATGCCGATCTTGCATGTTCCCGGCGAGATAACACCCGGGCAATTGGGGCCGATGAGCCGCGTCGCCTTGTTCTGTAAGTATTGTTTGACAATGAGCATGTCGGTGACGGGAATCCCCTCGGTGATACAGGCGATCAAGGAGAGGCCGGCGTCGATCGCTTCTAGAATGGCATCGGTGGCGAAACGGGCTGGCACGTAGATCACCGACGTATTGGCGTCGGTCGCCCGTACCGCGTGTTCGACCGTATTGAACACCGGCACGCCCAGATGTGTGTTGCCACCTTGCCCCGGCACCACCCCTGCTACCACCTGAGTACCATAGGCGATCGCCTGTTCGGTGTGAAACGTGCCCTCGCGGCCGGTGATGCCCTGCACGAGCAGTCGCGTCTGGGCATTGACGAGAATGCTCATGCTGCACGCCCTCCGCCATTGCGTAGCGCCGCCACCACCTTCTCGGCCGCATCCCGCATGCTATCAGCCACGATGAAGTTCAGCCCGGATTGCTGCAGCAACTCACGCCCCCGCTCGACGTTCGTGCCCTCCATGCGGACGACCACGGGGAGCTCCACCTGCACGTTTTTCACCGCTTGCACGACCCCCTGGGCAAAGACATCACAGCGCAAGATGCCGCCGAAGACGTTGATCAACACGGCCCGTACATGGAGGTCCATGAGCAGGATGCGGAAGGCGTTTTCAACCGTTTCGGCGCTGGCGCCACCGCCAACGTCCAGAAAATTCGCGGGTTCCGCGCCTGCCAGTTTGACGATATCCATGGTTGCCATCGCCAGGCCAGCACCGTTGACGATGCAGCTGACATTGCCATCGAGTTTGATGTAGTTGAGGCGATACTTGGAGGCCTCGACCTCATACGGGTTCTCCTCCCCGATATCCCGTAGCTTCTGCAACTCGGGATGTCGGAAGAGGCCGTTATCGTCGAGGTCGAGCTTGGCATCGAGCGCCAGCAGTTGGCCCTGGCGTGTGACGATCATGGGGTTGATCTCGGCCAGCGAACAATCCTTGTCCAGGAAGGCGCGATACAGGCCCTGCATCAGGGCAATGGCTTGCGGCAGTTGCTCTGGCGCGATATGCAGGGCATACGCCAAGCGTCTGGCTTGAAAGGGGCGCAGGCCGAGCAGGGGATCGATCCATTCCTTGAGGATTTTTTCGGGCGTGCTCGCCGCGACCTCTTCGATGGCCACACCACCCGCTTCGCTGGCGATCATTACAGCGCAATTCTTGTCGCGATCCACCGTCACACTTACATACAGCTCACGCGCGATATCCAGGGCTTCCTCAACCAGCACCTGGCGCACAAGGCGCCCCTCGGGGCCAGTCTGTGGCGTCACCAACGTCATGCCGAGAATCTGCGTCCCGACCTCTGCCGCCTGCGCGGGGGAATCAGCGAGCTTGACGCCGCCCCCCTTACCGCGGCCGCCAGCATGTATCTGCGCCTTGACGACCACACGGCCACCCACGCGTTGGGCGATCGCGGCCACCTCTGCCGGGGTGTGGGCAACCTCCCCTTTCGGCACCGGGATGCCGTATTCAGCCAAGATCGCCTTGGCCTGATACTCATGAATTTTCATGGAGGCCCCTAAAAAGACGGTTGTGAGTCATGAGTGATGAGGACTGAGCTTTGATTCATGATTCAATTCGTATGATTCGGTCCTGGCTTATCGATGGCGCGACGCCAGCATTACAGCTTTAACAATTGAATCGTATCAGCGACCTCCTTCGCCGAGGCTTGGAGAGCGGCGCGCTCGTCCGCCGTCAGCTCGATCTCGATAATCTGTTCGACGCCCCCCGCCCCAAGTTTGACGGGCACGCCGAAATAAATGTCTCGCAAGCCATACTCGCCTTCCAGATAGGCCGTGCACGGCAGCACACGTTTCTTATCCTTGACGATCGCTTCGACCATTTGCACCACCGCGGCGCCGGGAGCGTAGAAAGCGCTACCACTCTTGAGCAAATTCACGATCTCGCCGCCGCCATCCCGGGTCCGTTGGACAAGCCGGTCGATGGTCTCTTGCGGCAGCAAATGCGTGATCGGAATCCCCGCGACGGTCGAATAACGTGGTAGCGGCACCATGGTGTCGCCATGCCCCCCCAGGACGAAGGCCTGTGTATCCTCCACCGAGACATTCAGCTCCTGGGCAATGAAGGTGCGAAAGCGCGTCGAGTCTAACACGCCTGCCTGTCCCACCACCCGGTTCTTCGGGAAGCCGCTCACGTGCTTGGCCAGGTGAACCATGGCGTCGAGAGGGTTCGAGACCACAATTAAAAGGGCTTCTGGTGAGTATTTGACGACCTGCTCGGTGACGGCCCGAACGATATTGGCATTGGTGGTGATGAGGTCCGAGCGGCTCATGCCCGGTTTGCGTGCGATCCCCGCCGTGATCACTACAATATGGGAGTCGGCTGTCGCCTCGTAGTTGTTCGCGCCACTGACCTGGCTATCATACCCTTCGACCGGTCCAGCCTCCAGAAGGTCGAGTGCTTTCCCCTGCGGCAGGCCTTCGATGATGTCCACCATCACCACATCGCCAAGCTCTTTGTAGGCGATGAGCTGAGCCACTGTCGCCCCGACATTGCCTGCTCCGACCACGCTGATCTTCGTCCTCACAGCACGTTCCTCCTCCGATCACTGCCCCCGCCTCGCCTTCGCATCATATCCTTCAGCTGTCTGTAAGCATCAATGGGCGCGTGCTGATCCCAGACTCGGAGAGGAGCCCAGGATGGAACCGTCGAGGGCTGACAGCCTATACCAATGCCTGTGACTTGCCAATTATCACGGTCTGGGGCGCGGTGACACCCCCTGCAGATTCGCAGTCTTCAGAACGCTGCAGGCACCCTCCCAGCCTCCCGTTTGCCCTCGCATTGAGGGAAGCGTATATGAGGCGATTCTAGACACCCCCTCCTGGCTTGTCAAGTCATCTCGCGTATTGTCAAACGGTCGATTTCGACCTCAGCTGAGTATGGCATGTCGCACGTCGCAACCGCCACAGCCCTCCCTCTGTGGCCATTGACTGTCGGGGAGGCATGTAGGGGACCGATCGCTTATGCCCCTTAGCCGTGCGAGATGACCCCCTGGTGGGAGAGCGGGTAGCATTTGCCGCGATCCTCATTGGCCTGTTCAACTCGGTGCGAAGGTTGTCGTTTTCGAAGCAATGCTGGTTGAGAACCTGGTGGCAGAGACACAGGCTTGTATGTGATGGAGGGTCTGCCATATAATTCCATCAATATTGCGTATAAAATCGCGCACCTTTCGGATATCCTAACAAAATAGAGGAGTTGGAATCTGTACAAGAGGAGTAGATCCCGCTAACTTCGTAAAACAACACGAAGATTAGCAGGTCTATTACATGTTCGGCTCCACCAAGAGGTCGGTCTATCAGTGCGCCCGATGTCGAGCGCGCGCTGGCAGAGACGGGACTTCCCGATCCTCGAAGCGTGCTTCAGGCGTGCCTACGCGTCGACGATTGATGCCGTCGAGCCAAGGATCGGCGATTGGGTTCGCACCCACGCGATTCGCGTCGCCTCCACCGGGCCCGCTGCCCACGCCTGGGTGCATGATGAACTCGCCCGCTCCTCTGAGCCATCGCGAGCGACAGGGTTCTTCACCCTCGGAACTCAGCTCGGCGGCGTCACGCTCGTACGGGGTGGGTCGCGCCGCTTCACCGAATCCCATCTCGCCTCCGTCCGGAAGATCGTGCTGGATGCCGACACCATGTTCATTCCCGACCCGATTCTTCCGTGGGTCGAATCCGCGCGGCTTCGCAAACAGGGGACAGAGGTATGTTCTTGCCTTGGTGCGGGGAGCAGACTGGCGGAGATGCCGAAACAAGGGTGAGTGGTAGTGCAGAACTGGCCGCACCACGTCATCCAGCGGGGCCACAACAAGCGGGTTGTCTTTCGGTCCGACGCAGACGCGCGACGTCAACGCGCGGGATCGGGGAAGCGGGACGCTGTGGGAAGGGCGGTATGCGTCGAGTCCGATCGAGACGAAGGCCTATTGGCTGGCCTGTGGGCGCTACGTGGAGCTCAATCCGGTCCGGGCGCGGATGGTGAAGCGGCCGGAGCCGTATCGCTGGTCCAGTTCTCGAGCGCGGGCGGGGCTGAGCGCGTGGACCTGGCCGGATCGCGATCCGTTGTCCTGTTTCTTTCCGCACGCCTTTACGTCCTTGGCTCATATGACAAATCAAGCGGACTTTGTAACGGCTTGAGGTCGGATTTGATGGTATGGGTGTAGATCATCGTGGTTCGCACATCGCTGTGGCCAAGCATCTGCTGAATCTGGCGGCTGTCGTAGTTCGCCTGCAACAGATGCGTTGCGAACGTGTGCCGAAGTGTGTGCGGAGAAACCCGCTTGGGAATTCCCGCCTTGCAGGCCGCCGCCTTGATAGCCCGCTGGATATCGGTTTCATGCACATGGTAACGCCGCACTTCGCGCGTGGCCTCCACGAGCGTCAGACGTTGTGCGGGAAAGAACCACTGCCAGACGAGTTCCCGCGCCGCCGACTTCGCCTTCTTTTCGAACGACGCAGGAAGAAAAACTCCGTCATAGCCCTTCTTCATGTCCGCTTGATGGAGTTCCCTGACCTTTTCGAACTGCCGCATGATTTCACCATGGATCTTGTTCGGCAACGGCACGGTCCGCGATTTGCCGCCCTTGCCGAACTGGACAGAAAGCATCCCCGTGTCAAAATTGAAATTTTGGATCCGCAGATTGGCCGTCTCGGAAAGCCTCAAGCCACACCCGTACATGATCATCGCCAGTAATGCATAGGGCTCGTGCAACTCAGCCAAAAGCAATTCCACCTCCTGCCGCGAAAGCACGGTGGGGATATACTTGCTTCGCTTTGCCCGTGGCGTATCCGAAAGATCACCGAGTTCCTTTGTGAACACATGTCTAAACAGAAACAGCAGGGCGTTGAACGCCTGGTTTTGCGCCGCAGCTGAAACCTGTCTCCTGACTGCCAGATCGGCCAAAAACCGCTTGGCCTCCGCGCCCGTCAACTCCGCAGGATTGGTATTGACCATGAAACCCCGGAACTTCCTCATCCATCCCGCATATGCTTGGAGCGTCTTAGGCGAATAATGGCGAAGCATGATTTCGTCTTTCAACTTCGCTTCCACCTCTCGCCAGGCCGCGTTCGTCTGTTCGCTCGCGCCATTGGCCTGGACGAGGACATGCGCTTGTTCCTCCATCATTCGAGATGGCCCGATGACGCTCTCCTGCTTCCTTGCCGCGAGACTATCTTCTCCGTCTTCCGACGCGGTCGGCGCGACAGTGTCGTCGTCTCGCAACGATCGCAACTGCGGCGACAAGAACACGGAGTAATATTCAACCGCGCATTGTGCCTGGGCCCGCTGTTCGGCCGTTTGGCCTTTCGAAGCCAGTTTTCCTATAAACAACTGAATGCTCGTGGAATCGGCGGGACGGTGGCGGTACTTCTTGCAAAAATGAAGGTAGAACCGCACCCATTTTTGGTAGTTCCGCCATTGTTCACGTGGAACCCGCCTGGCCGCGAGGACCTCGGCGTATCTCGTATCAGTGTCCGGAAAAGCGCTCATGCGTTACGCCTCCGCCGTCATTATCCAGCTGCTGGATATTCTTGCATGACGCAAGTTATACAGCAATAATTGGGATGTCAATGATTCTTCTGGTTTTTTTCTTGATCTGTGTTGGCTATACGTTCGCATTTTTGCCCCTTCCCATAGGGATGGTTTTGCTGAAACCCTATTAAATCAATGTCTTGCCCATTGAGACGCGATCGTGAGAGCCTGATCGTGACTCGTTAAATTGACAGGGGTCATTCAAAAAATGCGAACGTAGAGTGTTTTTACCCATGTTATGATGTCGGAGCTCACGGTTCGCTCATTTTCAAACCAGTTTCAAACATTGCGTATAACTGCTTGATTTTACGAACCCCTGTTCAGCCTCACTACAACTCTACGCCACAGGGATGAGTCAACGGCACCGGCCAAGCAAAATTCCGGCGGACGGTCAAGCTTCAAAAGCACTGTATTTTCAAATCTTTGCCCAAATGTTGGAAACTGTCGAAAAAATGAGCAACCCGTGAGTCGGAGTGTTATACATCAATACCTCCGCCAATTACGAAAAACTGAAGGCGGGTTGAGAGACGTGCATACGGCCCAAGCAGGCGACCTTGTGGAGAATCTGGCCTAATAAAACCGGCTCCGGCTTTTCCGGAAGCATTTGTATCGTTTCCTCCACGGATTTGTAGCCTCGACAGTCAGCTTTCAAGTCCAGGATACTGTAGTCGGGGTCACGCGGACGTACGTCAGCCTGAAGACGGTACGACACAGTGACCATGAACAACGACAGGTTCGCCGCGTTGGTCACCCCCATTGGAGTGGTGTTCATGAAGTCTTCCAAGCCCCAGTACTGTTTGGCATCACGAACGTTGAACTCGATTTGGAACCGCAAGCTCTAGTCGTCTACGAGTGGCGCGTAGGCCAGTTCCAGGTCACTGCTGACGAGGAGGACATGTGCCCGAGCCTGGGTGTGCAGGTTGGTCTTGACGATGATGACGACGTTCAACGGTTGCGCGAACTCTTTGTGCCGCAGTTGCGCTTGGTACAGGCGGGTCTGGATGTGTCCTGCGACAGTGGTCTCTTTGAGATACTTCTCTGGCCTATTGTGGTCATCGAGCTTGCTGCCAAACTTGCGATGCGGACCGCGACCGCCTAAGGTCAAAAAATCAGAACTGGCCTGGATCTATGCCGAGAGCACGGGATCTTCTGGTGGTGGATGGTATCCATCCGCTACATCACGCTGCCGGATGTGCACAACCATCCCCTCGTGGCGGTCATCATTCATGTCGAGCATCACCACTGTCGCGCGCCCTGTGGGTGTGCGCCCGATGATCCGCAGACAGGCGGCATCCCAGACAAAGTGGTCCACCCACCTCTCGCGGCGCGGATTGAAGAGGGAGACGACCGTCTCCGTTTCTGGATCGCGACCTTCGACGCGATTGCCGCGCCGTTCATTGCAGTTGCGACAGGCTAAGGCTAAGTTGTCGGCGTTCTCCGAGCCCCCAACGGACTGGGGGACCACATGGTCGATGGTGAAGCGCACGAACTGCCAGCGTTCGTCGGCATGACAGTACTCGCAGTGGCGCTGCGCACGTTCGCGCACGACACGTCGTGTAGAGGGCGGAACCGCCATGCAGGCCTCAACGGTGTTGCGCGCCGCGGGCCAAGCGATTGAGCCAACTTAGCGCCGTGTCCAGGTCACAAATGGCCGCGTACTCCCGCTGCTCCTCTGGCGAAAGCGTACCGGTTTTCCGCTTGTCGAGCAACATTTCAAAGCGTTCCTGCAAGTGCTGGCTGGCGTGCAACACTAACGTGGTGTCTTCGATATCGACCGAAACTGCGCCGTCAGGCAGGGATCGCACCCATGCTTGCGCGTCCGGCGCGGTCAACTGATCCAGGGGAGAGAGTGAGTGCGACATTGTGTTCTCCTGTCTGGGACCCCGACTCATGCGGCGTCACGGTCGTAGTACTTGAGCAGCCCACCGAGCCGCTCCCAACACCGTATTGGGCCTTTACGCCGGAGGCTTGGGTTTGGCGCAGGCATCAGAACGATATTCCCTTTGCCCTGGTGTGGGCGTTCGGCGTGATAATGTGCCGTATATTCTTTCAGAGCGTGGCGTAGAGAGGGCTCCCCAACTAAAATCACCCGCGAGAGCGCTTCCTCCTTGACCGAGCGCACCCACCGCTCGGCGTAGGCGTTCAAATTCGGCGACCGCGGTGGGAGCGGCACACGCTTGACACCGGCATCATCAAGAATCCGTTGAAATGCTGGGCAGTACTTGCCGTCTCGGTCGTGGATGAGATATTGCCCAGACTCCAAGAAGCCCCAGTCCACCATCGTTACATTGCGGGCGACTTGGGCCATCCACCGGTGATCAGGGTGTGGCGTACATCCCGCGATATGGACTTCTCGGGTACCGAGCCGGATGAGGAAGAGGACGTAGTAGGTTACCAGCCCACCCCAGGTCCAGACCTCAGCGGTGAAGAAGTCTGTGGCCACCAGCACGGCCATATGCGTGCGAATAAACTCCTTCCAGGTGGTGGTCTTCTTCCGCTCGGGAGCTGGAGGGATGCCGTGGTGCTTCAGGATGTTCCCTATAGTCTGATCACTAATACGATAGCCCAGATGCGCCAAGGCCCCCGCGATACGATCATAGCCCCAGCTGCGATTTTCTTGCGCCATACGGACGACCAGGTCTTCCAGCTCCTTATCAACTCTGGGTCGTCCCAGCGCCTTGCGCTGCTGGGAGCCGTCGACCTTCTGGGCCACAAGTTTCCGGTGCCACGCCAGGATCGTCTCCGGTGTAACAATGGTGGCGACTTCCGCCAGCGCTTGTTTGCTCAGCTGCTTGCCAATCTCCGCTAGGGTTTTCCGCTCGCCATCAGTCAAGCACACGCGACCTTTGATCTGGTGACGGAGAACGCGGTTCTCCGTTACCAGATAGGTGTTACGCACGAGGAGTTCTTGGTCCACCGATCCCGTGATGTACGCCAGTAAGGATTTCCAGTCCATCGTCGTTGTGCCTCAGTCTTTTGGGGTTCTATTCGTGGTGAGTATGGGGCATAGCTCGGGGGAAATCAAGACGGTGAGTAGGTGATAGCAGGTCCGTAAACGCTGAGGGAAAGAGGCATTTGGATTTTTTGACCAAACGGGTTTACGGGAAATGGGCCGGATCACTGCCGCGAGCGGGGTGGTCAGGGGTTGCGAAGCTCCGTAAAGTACCGACGCAGCTTATGAATGGCCGAGATGAGGGCGTCACACGCGGCCTCGCTCTCGTCCCATGGTGGCCCTTGAAACTCTCCGGCCTCGACTTCATTGGCCGCCCGTAACAGCGCTAACAGTTCGTCCTGCGTGAGGTCTGGCTTCTGCACGGTCATCAGACATGCCTCCTCCAGCGGGGCAGTACGACGCCTCCCCGAACGGTGGGGCGGCGACCTGATCGGGGGCAAGCTGGTGCCTGCCCCCGATGTTCGTGATGCAGGCATTGGTCACGTGGATTATGGAATACACCTCTTTATGGCGCCATTTGATTCAGCACTGCCGCAGGCTGGGGTGCTTGGCAATCCTCATGAGGGCAGGCTTTCCATCGGGAAGGAGTGATGCCGGCTCATCAGATGAACCGTTGAGGTCTTAGTGAGGAAGCATGGCGCAATCGATGGACCTGAAATGTATTGTGATACCTTTCTGTGGAGCATGCGTCGGGAATCGGATGTTCCATTGTCCCAGGTTTTTCATAGCGGACACCAGGAGCTCATAGTTGAGAAGGTCATGGAGATATGGTTCGAGAGGGACTGTGCCCTGTTTCCATGCTGACCAGGCATGTTGCTGTTGATCGTACTCTCGGAATGGAGAACCTAAGATTGCACGGCCACGCCATTCAATCCCATAGAGCGCATCCACTGTATGAAGTTTGTCAGGGAGGAGCGTGACGGCAAGGCTCTGGATGTTCATGAACCTCGGCGTGCCTTTCTCAGCAATGGCGAACGTGATATCGGCATACCAACTGTCACCGCATTTGGTCAAGTACCGGTTGTAAAAGGTCGTGATTGCTTTCTCGGCTTCTGAATCGGGAGCGCAAGCGCCAAGCATGGCAGAGGTGACAAGGACCACGGAGATACCGGTGATGATACGGCTCGTCACCGTGTTCATGCATCTGTCTCCTTGTATCGTGGGTGCAATCTGCGGGGCAGCCGAGCCACCCCGCACTGAGGTTACTCTGCTGGCAGATAAAATCCACATTCACTGCAATACCACAACAGAGGGGTTGCGGGCAGCACTGCATCCCAATCCAGCTTCCATGCGGGAGCCCCATCGCTCCGATGCTCGTGCTGGCATGTGCTTACCGGACGATGCTGCGCCATCAGGTGGGCTTCGAGGACCTGGTGCGGCGTCTGCCCCTTCACGCGTTCCTGGGGCTCTCCGCACACCGGGCACGTCGTTGGTGTGGACGCGCTTGGGACCGCCCCGGTGTGAAAGCCGCGATGCGTCTGTGCTGATGAACGTCGTGCCATACGCGCTCCTCTCGGTTAATCCGCAGCCGCCTCAATCGGGATGGTTGCCGGTGCCTCGACTCTCGTTTGCCACAAGAGCTGACGTGCCCGCGAATAGGGGTTGTGCCGAATCACGTGCTCGATCTCCTTCGCACTGATCCGAAGCGACCATTGCGACACTTCCAGACTCCACCGGATTTAGTGGTAAAATTTCAACCTGTTGACATTGTTGATGTTATTTTATGGTTGGTCTTGCGACCGCGCGTCGTGTATCAACGGGAAATCAAGGGTTGAGCTGCCCTCACCATCTGAGGCCATCTGTCTACCACTAAATCCGATGGAATGTGCCATGTTCTACCCTCGGCCGTGCGCGTTGTCGCGGATGCGCAAGAAAAGGGCCTGGTTGGTCTGGACATTCGTGGGGCCTGGGCAACGATTCTTGTGCTGGGCGCCTCGCTGATCATGTTGTTCAAAAGCAACTGGCTTGCCAGCTTGTTGTATGCCGAGGCCGACAACAGCGGCGCGGAGCCACCCCCTGGGAGTCCTGAGAGACAACAATCGTCTGCTGCCGCCGAAGAACCGCCGCGTGTCTAACGAACGCATGCTCGCGCCCAGAAAAGCCCGAAGCGAGGCCATTGGAGAACGCCCATGAAACTCCTTGTTGTGACCCTGTGGGTGAGAGCCGCGAGGCTCAAGTTCCGAACGGGTATCGAACGTTTCCCCTGGATGAGCGCTCGTCTCCTCGTCGTGAAGACTAGCCAGCCAGGTCAGCACCGTTTCAGGTTGGGTATGACCCTATCCGACAGGGTGGCCCTCCAAGCGCAACGACCGTCATGCCAAGCTTAGCATGTCAAGCCTAGCATGATGGCGTTTGCGCCTGGAGGGCCATCGAGCATCACCTTCAGGCGATGAGGGAAATTGAGGCCGACCTCGCGCCGCTGGGCCGCTCAGCGGTCCTTCTCGACCACCTCGGAGGTCTGCGACGCCACTTGCGCGATATCGTCTGGGGAAACTCGCGGTCCCGGCGGATATGGAGTACACACGCTGGAAGGCGACCATATCCACACAGCCGTCGTTGCCGGTCTGCCAGGACAGGCGGTCGATGCTGCGTTGCGGCCCATCGATCACGGGCTCCAACCACACGTCGGTGCCCGGCGTGCCAGCTGAGGTTGATCATGAGCAAGACAGGGCCACCACTGGTGGTCAAGGACAGGGCCACATCGGGGACATCAAAAAAGTCCCCTGTGGTGCCGGTGGGTGACGGACAGACCCAGGTGGTCGTGCGATCGACTTGGGCCACATTCGTACCACTGCTCCTCGGTGCGGCGGCTGCACCGGGGATTCCCACGCACATGAGGCCGGTGATGGCCAGCAGCACAGCTCCTAGCGTCGATATCGTCTACGGCATCGTGTTTCTCCTTGCTGACGCGAACCAGTGGCGTGTGGCGCCCGGTAATGCCCGATCGGCCAGCGGAGCACCAGAAATCTTCCCACAACATGTGCAACGTTCGCAGCTGCCTCAGCATCATGGTCGAGTGGCCCGAGGCCCCCGAGGCCTGACGACGGCGGCATAGGTACTGAGGTGGATCGCCGCCCACACCCCCCTGCGCTGATGTCAATGGCACAGCGTTTGCTCTAAAAGAAGGGCGTGCTGTAGTGGCACCGTAGGATGGCTTGCACCCGCGTGACGGTGGCCTTGGTCTTCAGGCCCCACGCGCCCCGCTGGCACGTGCATGCGAGGCAGCTGTCTCACATCGGGAAGGTCTCCCAGGCGGTCTCAGATTGAGACCGCCTCGCCAGTGCCGAAAGACGCGTGGCACCGGTGGACGCTGAGCCGAGCGAGACCTGAGGTCCCGCTCGCCTAGAGGAGGACGGCCATGACGACGACCGCAATCAGTCTGTTTGACGGGTTTTCCGGGGTGCAGCGCATGATCCACATGTTGGTGGCGCAGGGCATCCGGAGCGAAGACATTACCATCATCGCGAATCGTGAGGAGACCTCTGTCAGTGAGGTGCTTGTCGCGGCGGCGTGGGGCGTGAACGTCGACGTGGGCCCGGCGAGTCGGGGTGAGCCGGCCGCGTTAATCGCGCTTGGGGTTCCAGCGGACGAGGCTCAACCGTATGCCATGGTCCTTGACGGCGGGGGCACCCTCCTGAGCGTCGTGGCAGCTGAGCACCAGGTGGACCAGGTATTGGAGCTCATGGGGCGGTCTACGACCGAGGACCTCGCGGCGCAGGCGGGGTCGTCGTCGCCGGTGACCCGGTGGAGGCCCAGCACACCACCGCGGACGTTCGTGACCCTGACACTCTGTAGCCGAGATGCGCGCCGATCAAGTTGACCCCAGGCCGCATCATCAAGGTGTCTGAACACTCTCACACAGCGAAGGAGGTTGCGATGTGGATACGTATGCTCGTCACACTCGTCATGGCCCTAGCGCTGGTGCACGTGGCGCCGGTCGCTGCCGGTCAAGCGATGGGGCATGCGAAGGCGATGCTCACGGGGGACGCTGAGGTACCCGGTCCAGGAGACCCCAACGGAAGTGGCACCGTGCAGGTGACCCTCAATCCCGACAAAGGCGAGGTCTGTTATGAGCTGAGCGTGGTGAATATGCGGGAGGCCACGGCGGCCTATATCCATCAAGGGGAAAAGGGCGGAGAGGGTCCCGTCGCCGTGCCCATCGAAGCGCCCAAGACGGGGGCCGCCAAGGGATGCACAAAGGCAGATGGCGTCTTGATTGAAGCCATCATGCAAGACCCGACCGACTACTACGTCAACGTCCATACGGCCGCTTTCCCGAAGGGTGCGGTCCGCGGGCAACTGTCCCGGTAGCCATGCACCGCATGTGGTGAATCGCTGGCGGGGCATGGGCGCGTTTCCCATGGGGCACAGGTCGGTCGGCATGAAAAAATGGACCTTTCGTGTGTATCGGCTTCTGGTTCGACTGTTCTCGGCGCCGTCGAGGGGGATCGGACGATTGTGGTCTGTGCCTCCGGCCTTCTGTGCACCGTCGCGCCTCGGCTCACGTCTGCGGTGTCATCCTCGGCACGGTTAGGCCTCAACCCAACAAGGACACTGGTGGCGAATTCATGAAACCCGCATCCTTGTGTCAAGATGGCCATGATAAATCGGGCCTTCTGAGCCATTCTGGACAATTCGCCACCAGTGTCAACAAGCGTGTTACCAGGGGCAAGAAGCACAGCTGACCCCGTTCGGATGCAAGAGAATGAGCAATTTTCTTTCATCCAGAGGGGGCCAGCCATGCGTATGGCCCCTGATCGCGCAATTGTTGGGTTGAGGTCTAAAACAGCCTCGTAAGAGAGCATCCATTAGGCTCATCCAAACCTGCTGTTTACAGCTCCTCTTGACCTATTGCCACTTTCCACTCAGAATAGCCGAGCGTGTTGTAAAGCGTCTGGTATAGCCAGATCATTCGATGTTCGACCGCCGTCTGCCATGCCTTCCGCCTTTCCGCAGGCCACTCGAACGGTGTATCACTCGCATCTATCCAAAACTGGCGGTCGATAGGATCAATACATGAGGCGATAAGAAACGTATCGTCCCCTTTCAGTTCGAGTGCGGCGCGGTGCTCGTCTGGCGTGGAGTCACTTGAATCCACGATGAGCCGAAGCTTACTATCGGGACAGTTTTTTCCGTCGGCGCGGTTCGCCCAGAGCGGCCAAATCCGGAAGTTTCCAAGGGAATTGAGATACAGCCCGCGTCGATTGTTAAAATCTCGCTGCCTGGCTTCGTCAAGGTCGGGAGTCGACGGAGTGGCCCCCTGCTTGATCAAGTGCGCGGTAGCCAAGATGTGATCCTCGTCGTAGGGCTTATCAGCACTGCCTTCACGCATCGGGTTATACCCCTTGAACCATTGAGGCAGATACTGACGCTGGAACCATAGGAGCAGGGCACGATGGCGCCAATAGGGGCCTTCTGCCCAAAATCGGCGGCGGAACTCACGGTGAGGGTTGCTCTCATCATTGCCGCCAAAAAGCTCGCTCCAATCACGCAACAGCCCGTCGACAGGCATTGCAAATGGCGCTGCGAGTTGCTCTGGCGTGGGCAGGGTGAGCGCTACTACTCGATCCCGACCGTTTCGGTCCTTACCCGGTTCGCACCAGCGCTGGTAAATCAGACGGTCTGGAAATACAGCGTATTCGCCTCGCAGGACCTCAACGGCATAGAGTGATGCGCTCGGAGCATCCAAGAGACCCAACAGAGAAAACACAAGATACCGCAAGAGCGGCAATCGACTTTTTTCGAGAGCGACGCTATCGTTCTTGCGGCGCTGGTTGAGCCAATACAGCACAGGATGCAGCATGAGCGGGTTGACCGACAAGAGAAGTTCGCGCGGCGACCCCCGATCATGGGGACCACAATCACGATCGGCATCACGGTACAACACAAGCCCGCAAAAGCGGGCAAGCGCCGCATGAAAGTGGGCTGGGGAATCTTCCCCATCCGCGACCGGCTGGAGCAGTTCCTTCATCGCGGCGAGGAATGAACCGTCCTGATTTGCCTCCGCTCCGGGTTCGCCTATCCAGCGGCGAAAATCCCGCACTGAGGGTCGCGCTACATCTTGACGCCGCTTCCCGTCGCTTCCCGGCACCTCGATGAGCGCAAGCCTTGCGGCAGCGAGCACAAGGCCGGATGGGGGAAGCAGGTAGCCAACCTGCTCGTCCTGAACGACTTTATCGACAAGAGGATAGGCGCCGTCCCATCGGGCCTTGAGAAGTGAAAAGGCCATCTCCTCTCCTTCGAGTGGTGTGCCACCAGCATTCGCACGCCGGAAGAGCACCTCGATGGCATCAGGCATCTTTTCGGCTTGTGCTTCCTTGATTGCAGTCTGGCGTTTGAGAAAATGATCTTCCTCGGGGTTGAGCCTGAGCAGCGTTGCGACTGTTTGCCGACGCTTGTTCCCACCATGCAACACGGCTTCAAGCGCGTCGAGCAGGGATTCGAGGTGTGTACACACGTCGTCATTCGTCTTCCCAATACCCTCTGATCGAGGATGGGCGAGCCGCTCCACGGCCTCCTACGGTGGCTTAACGAAAGGCCCGATATGTCCACCACACAGTGCAACTAAAGCATCGAACGGCACCGACAGACCGGCGCGTAACGGCCACGCCCTCTTGGCATCTGGGCGCCAGGTGCAAATGTGGTCAACAGGACGCAGGTCGAGCGTTACTTCGTAGTCATAATGTGTCTCATCACCCAAGAGAGCTTTTCGATGTTCATACTTACGGTTCGCTCAAATTTTGCGGGGGTTCAAGAATTGTGGTAGGGTCTCGGGCGCAAAGGAGGTGCACCATGG
>Ga0137403_10000853_pt1 | contig 39191 bp, 39 predicted proteins | sample CZOMad2_1_16fung_FD_122057 | JGI IMG/M metagenome (GOLD analysis project Ga0137403, IMG submission 122057) | Vadose zone soil fungal communities from Angelo Coast Range Reserve, California, USA - CZOMad2_1_16fungal (Hybrid Assembly) | ecosystem: Environmental > Terrestrial > Soil > Vadose zone...
AGGAGTGTCCGCCCCACATGGCTATACAATAGACTTTGGAGCCCGTTACTCACTTTCTTACCGGAGCCTGCCTCGCCCGTGCCGGTTTCAACCGGAAAACGGCGCTGGCTACAGCCACGATGACGCTGGCAGCGGAAGCGCCGGACATCGACATATTGGGGAACTTCAAAGACCCGGTATTTGGCTTCGCCCACCATCGCGGGTTCACACATTCGTTTCTCGGACTTCTGCTGGTGCAGGCGCTGGTTGTCGGACTGATCTATGTCATCTGGCGTCTGCGCGGGCGCAAGACTAAGGATCCCAATCTGCCGCCGCGCTGGGGTTTGTTGCTGCTGTTCGCATATCTCGCAGGCCTCACCCATATTCTGCTCGACTTCACCAACAACTACGGCGTCCGCCCGTTCTGGCCTTTCTGGGAGAAATGGTATTCGTGGGACATCGTATTCATCATTGAGCCGTTGCTCCTGATATTGCTGATCGGCGGCCTGGTGGTGCCCGGGCTCTTCTCGCTGATCAATGACGAGATCGGCGTGCGGCGCAAAGGGCCGGCGGGACGTCTCGCGGCGGTGGTGGTGCTGTTGGGTGTGATCACAGTGTGGGGTGTCCGGGACTATGAACACCGGCGAGCGGTCAATGCGCTCGATTCCCGTCTCTATGACGGGGATGATCCGGTGCGGGTTTCCGCCTATCCCAATTGGCTGAATCCGTTCCGATGGTATGGCGTGGTTGAGACCCGGGACTTCTTCGCCACCATGCAGGTAGATTCTTCCCTCCCTGACGTAGACCCTGAGGGTCGCATGGGAATTCGGCAGAAGCCGGAAGAAACGCCCGTGACCCTGGCGGCCAAGAGGAGCTACCTGGGGCGGGTCTATCTGGATTGGGCAAAGTATCCTGTGGTTGAGACGGAGCAGATCGACTCGGGTTACATCGTTCGCTTCCGGGACCTTCGCTATTACGACCCCAATCAGACGCGCCGGGACCTTCTGGGCGCGAGCGTGGAGCTTGATCGGTCTTTGCATGTTGTCCGGGAGGGCTTTGGATCGCGCGGGCGCAAGCCGTAGGCTGGGATCGTGTGGTCGCGGGCGACTCGCCCGCGTGCCGGCAGTGCAATTGAAAGCCGCGAGTCAGCCTACGTCCGGGAGTCAAAGTCAAAAGCCGCGGGCGAGGGCGCCCGCGCCACACAACCAACACTGGCTTGACGCGGGGCTCATGGCAGGCCACAATCGTGGATTGAATTCTAGAGGTGATCATGCTGGCTTACTTGTTTCTGGCGCTTGCCATTGCGGTCCGGTTCATACCCCATCCCTGGATGTTTACCCCGGTGGTAGGAGCGCTGCTTTTCTTCGGAGCGCGTGGCTCGCGCCGCTTTCTGTGGGTGCCGCTGGTGGCGATGATGGCTTCAGACGTCGTCCTTACGAAGTTGGTGTGGGCCTACCCGTTTGTCTGGGACCACTTCGTAACCTGGGCTTGGTATGCGGCGGTATTGTGGCTGGGAAGCCGGCTGCGTACGAATGCCAAACCCCTGCCGGTGATTGGCGCGGCCCTGGCCAGTTCGGTTTCCTTCTTCGTGATCAGCAATTTTGCGGTGTGGGCGGCGTATGACATGTATCCCAAGAACTTCGGCGGGCTGATGACGTCGTACACGCTGGCCCTGCCGTTCTTCCGCCATGCGGTGGAAGGGGATCTGCTGTTTACCTCGGCATTTTTTGCGACCCCGGTCGTGCTGGCGGCGTTGGCTGAGGCGTTCAGCAGCGACCACGCGGCTGCGGCTTAGGCGAAATGTAGGCGCGAGCGTTCCGCTCGCGCAGGGGGAGTCCCATTCAGCTAGGATTCTGTAGACTCTTTCTAAACCAGATCAACAGTTTCAGGGTCGGATTCGCTCCTGCACGAGCGGGTCGCTCGCGCCTACATTTTTCCTTTCTTCAGCCTGATCACTACCAGCCAGATTGCCAGTCCAACCGCCACCGCCGTCAGCACCCAAGGCCAATGCTCCTGAAAGACGCTTCCGAAGATGCGTACGAATTGGGGGCCGAATATCAGGGTGAGAATGGACAACACCAGGAAGCGCACGAAGCGGCCGGCAAAAATGGCCAGCAGGAAATGAGTGAACCTCATCTCCGAGACCGCCGCCGCCAGAGCGAACAGCTTGAACGGAGTGGGCGGGGGCAGCATCGCGGGAAACATCAGGCTCCAGAAGGGATGCTTCTCGAAAGCTTGGTGAAACTTGTCAAAGCGCTTGGGCGAGATGCGCTTCCGCAGCAGTTCTTCGCCACCCAGATATCCGATGCCGTAAATCACGATGCTGCCCAGCGCCGATCCGGTGGAAGCCATCAGCACGTACAGCAGAAACCGAGAGCGGTTCTGATACACGTAGGTCGCGACAATCGGATCCATGGGCAGCCCGAGGGCCGCGCCGTCGAGGGCGGCGATCACAAAAACGCCCCAGGCGCCCAGCGGCTTCAGCAGCGCCCAGAGAAACGCGGTGTAGCGCAGGAATATGTGCTTGATTGTGTTCAAGGCGTCAGCCTAGCAGTGTCCGCCCCACACATGCTTTACGCCTTGGGGAAATTCGGATCGGCCTTTACTTCGTTAATCTGTTTGGTATGGCGTTCGCTGTGCCCGGCGACAAACAGCACCCACTCATAGCCATCGAGCTTCTTTCCCATCGGACTGTCGATGGCGTGATCGCGCAGGTCATCGTGCGTCTTCAGGAAGACTTCGGTCTGGGCACGCGCGTCGGTGAAATGCTTGAGCGAGGCCTGGGGCGAGCCGAAGCGGTTGGTGGGCTTGAGCGGCTCCGGTGCCTGGGCCTTGCGGCTGCGATCTGGAACTTTCGTGACTACCATGTCGTCAATGGCTTTCACATCGTCGCCGGCGGGGCGTGCCGGGGCCTTCATCACCTGGCTGGTCACCATGCCCATCAGGTAGTCCTCGGCGGCCGCGATGTGCTCGACCACTTCGGCGATCGACCAGCGATCGGGCGCGGGCTTGAAGTTCCATTGCGCCTCGGAAAGACCTGCGGTCGCATCCAGCACCGCCTGCCTGGTGCTCTCCAGGTATTGCAGGGCACGGTCGCGGTCGGCTGCGGTGAGGGTTTGGGAGAAGGCTGAGGTTGCGGCGCATAGCAGAACGATTGCAATGGTCAGGATTCGCTTCATGAGTTCCTTATCCTCCGATTGTCCACGTCAGGGTGCACAAGTTCTATTCAACGCACGGGAAATTTTCTTTAAAGCCAGTCGGTGTGCAAGGCCCAGTCATAGTACAACGAATCGAAAGTGTAAGCGCGAGCGCCCACGCTCGCGCGAAGAACTTAACTGCAGATGGGGGGACATCCGTCTTCGTGCCGTCCAGACAGGCGACTCGACCGAGTTTCGCTTACAAATCCGTAGCCGAGCTTCGCTCCGCCGGACAGCCGAAGGCGGCTGTCCCCACGTGGTGCGTGATGACTCCCTGCCCGAGCGGATACTCGCGCCCACATTAAGCGGGATGTTTTGTGTTTCCGGCGAGCAATGCCAGCGCGTGCGGCAGCAGGTCGATTACAGCTTCGAGAGACTCGGCGGCGCCCTTAGGGCTTCCGGGAAGATTCAGAACTAGCGACTGTTCGCGTACTCCACAAATCGCCCGGCTTAGGGCTGCCATCGGGGTCTTTTTGGAACCCTCGAAACGCATTCGTTCCGCGATACCTTCGAGAACGCGGCTGCAGACCGCGCGGGTGGCTTCGGGAGTGACGTCGCGGGCGGCGATTCCTGTACCGCCGGTGGTTGCGATCAGGCGAGCCTGGGCGGCGAGGCGAACGATTGACTGTTCAATGGCCGGCCGATCGTCGGCCACGATTTCCGTTGCGACTACCGCGAAGTGTTTTCGCTTGAGAATTTCCACGACCGCTGGTCCGGAGAGATCGGCGCGCTCGCCGCGGGCCGAAGAGTCGCTGACGGTGAGGACGGCCGCGGTCAGAACCGAGGGCTCAGTCTTCGAGCAGGACATCTTCCTCTTCTTCCTCGGCGCCCCCGTCGTCACGCTTGGATTCGTCCAGCATGCGCAGCCCTTCCATCAGCAGGCCCTGGGTATTGAGGGTGGTGGTTTGCTTGCTGGTCTTGCCTTCGAAGTTGATCTGGAAACTCCCGCCGGTCCAGCTCAGTACCTTGAAGACCGCCTTGTCGCCGGTGAGTGAACCGTACGCGGCGTGGTTCACCTGGCCTTCGCTGAAATACATTTCACACTTGTCGCGGTCGTTGCTGAGAGTAAGGGCGCAGCTTTTGCGTCCCATTTCAAGCGATTGCACCAGGTCGATCACATTCATCTGCGACAGGTTGCCGCGCAACACGCCGTCGGAGGGCGCGGTCTTGGCCATTTTTTCCAGGGCAATCTTGTCGATCACGCGCTTGATGCGCTGGGTTGCGTCCCTCAGGAAAAACGGTTTTTCGACGAAATCATCGACCGGTTCCTGGCTGGAAAGTTTTTCGCTGATATCAGCTTTGCTGGCCAGCAGAATCACGGCAATGCCCGCGGTCTTGGGACGGCTCCTGAGACGCTCGACCAGCTGATGGCCGTCCATCCCCGGCATGCGGTAGTCACTGACTAACAGATCGGGCGGGTCGTCTACCGCTTTCAGCAGGGCGTCGGCCGTGTCACTGGAGGTGGTAACGCTGGCCAGCGGGGTCAGCGCGCCTTGCAGCAGTGCGAGGACCATGGGATTGTCGTCCACCAGCAGGACTTTGACGTTATTCGGCATGGCAGGCTAGATGTTCTTGCGCACGCGGATGTAGTGACCGCTCTTACCTCCGGATTTTTGCTCGAGCACGATCTCCCGGATTTCGATTCCCTTATCCAGCGCTTTACACATATCGTACACGGTCAGCGCGGCGACGCTGGCTGCGACCAGGGCTTCCATCTCGACGCCCGTAACCGCCGTGGTAGTAACTCTTGAGCTAATGGCGACGCCATTCTCGCACAGCCGCATGGTCACATCAACGTGCGAAAGCGGCAGGGGATGGCACATGGGGATTAGATCGGATGTGCGTTTGGCCGCCATGATGCCGGCCAGCCGGGCCACCTCGAACGGATCGCCCTTGGGGTTTTTGGGCAGACCTTTCAGGACAGCGGGTTTCAGGACGACGAAAGCGCTGGCGGCGGCCTCGCGTCTGCTGGGAGTCTTGGCGGAAACGTCCACCATCCCGGCACGGCCTGCGTGATCGTAGTGAGAGAGTTTGCGAGGCATCGCGAAAAGCTATCTTACGTCAATGTGGGCGCGAGCGCCCCGCTCGTGCGGGAAGTAGGAAAGCCGCGCGCTGGGAGTTTTTCGCGATTAGCATCAATGGAACACCCGACCCACGAGGGGGACGCTCGCGCCCACATTAACGCATCAGCACCGGGACCCACTCGCCGGCCTGAATCTGGTCGCGATCTGCGGGAATTACGATGTAGCAGTTGGCCCGGGTCATTGAGGCGATGTCGCCAGATCCTTGCCATGCCGCCAGTTCAACGTCAGTTTGCTCGAATTCTCCGGAGAGAATTGCCGGAAGGAATCGCTTCAAACCAGTTTTTATTTTTATGTCGGACTTCAGGCGTGCACTGAGAAATACCAGCTTGCGTGGCGCCATGCCGGATAGTGCTTCCAGGAGTGGGCGGGCGAAGAGTTCGAAAGTCACCATAGTCGAAACTGGATTCCCTGGGAGGCCGAAGAAATAAACATGGGCCGTGGGAGATGGCGGTGTTTCGCGGGCGGGGGCGCCCGCACCACACGGGACTCGGCCGAAGACTATCGGCTTTCCCGGTTGGATTAGGGCCCCGGTGAAGAAAAATTCTGCCTCTAGTTCTGCCAGGACTTGTTCGACCAGGTCGTACTTGCCCATCGACACTCCGCCGGCCAGTAGCAGCAAGTCAGCTTCGAGGCCGTCGGCGATGAGTTCACGCTGACGCCCGGGCTCGTCGGGCGCGATCGGCAACAGAACAGGCTCGCCGCCGGCGGCCTGCACTTGCGCGGCCAGCGAATACGAATTCGAGTTGCGGATCTGGGTAGCTGCCGGCGGAACATCGATGTCTACGATCTCGTCGCCAGTCGAAAGGATGGCGACTTTGGGTTTGCTGTAGACCAGAATGCGGCTTCTGCCTACCGACGCGGCGACCGCGATCGCAGCGAAATCGAGTTGCGTTCCCGGGAGCAGCAGCTTCTCGCCGCGTTTCGCCTCGGAGGCGACCGGGGCGATGTTGTCGCCGGCGGCCACCGGCTTCATGATCTGAACTCGGCGGGCGTCGCTTGATGTGTATTCCACCATCACGACGGCATCGGCGCCCGGCGGGGCGGGCGCACCCGTCATGATGGCCGCTGCCTGGCCCGGTTGCAGGGTGGGGATATCTTCAATGCGAGCGCCGGCTTTGATTTCTCCGATCACTTCGAGGGTGGCCGGGAGCGGGGAGAGATCGGCGGCCAGCACTGCGTAGCCGTCGCGCATGGCCCGCGGAAACGGCGGGAAGTTTCGGTCAGCGAATATGGGCTCGGCCAGAATTTGTCCGGAGGCCTCGAGCACTTCTACCAGTTCCCTGCCGCGAGGACGCAGCTGCGCGGCGTGAGCTTCGACCAGATGACGCGCTTCCTCGAAGCTAAGAATGAGTGACGGCTCGGGCAGGGCAGCCATGCAGGAGATGATACGACAGGCGAGGACAGTTGGAAGACGGGCGTAGCCGCCCGTCGTGTCCGGGCTATTCCCCTACGGTTGGGACGCCCATCCTCCACCACCAGTTTCCCGTATTGTCTCGGATGGTAACCCGGTCCCGGTTGGCATTGAGCATCGCTCTGGCTTCGAGGACAATCAACTGGAGGATTCCCGGGCTTGGGAGAGAACTGTGTTTCACCGACGCACATTTGGAGCCTGGCTGATGATAGCGGTCATGGCTACGGCAGCTCAGGCCAAAGACATGGCCCTAGTCTCCAACAAATCGAATGGCGTGACTGAAGTCAGCATGTCTGAGCTGGTGAAGATCTGCAAGGGTCAGACCAGCCGCTGGCCCAAGGGTAAACCGGTCACTTTGTTCAGCCTCAATCCCGCCTCGAACGAAATGAGGATGGTGCTGGAAAAAGTCTATGGCATGTCGAGCGACGAGGTCAGCGCCCTCATCGCCACGGCCAACCACGGCCGGGCAAATCATCCCGCCATCGTTGTCGTCCACTCCGACAAAGATCTGGTGGAGGCCGTGGAATCCACACCGGGCGCCGTCGGGTTGGTGGATGTGTATTCGATTACCGGAGGCATTACAGTATTGCGGGTCGAAAGCAAACTGCCGCTCGAAGCAGGATACCTGTTGCATGGAAACTAGTAGTCGGAACGCGAGTCGCGCCCCATGAGCAACCCTCTCACCGATCCTAAGTCTGACTCCAAACAACCGCGCCGCTTTCCTCGCCATGCGCTTGATGTTCGCGTCTCAGTACACGCCTTTCGCTCCGGAGAAAGCGTGTCTGTTTGGGGTCGATCGAGTGAGATTGGGGAAGACGGCGTTGGCGCGACCTTGACTGGCGAACTGGAGCCCGGGGAAGTCGTGTCCATGGAGCTGTCGTTGCCGATGACGCCGTTTCCCATCAAATTCCGGGCCCTGGTGCGATACCGCGACGGGCTTCGCCATGGCTTTGAGTTTCTGACCATGAGCCCGACCCAGCGCCAAGAGATCCGCCGGGTCTGCGATACGCTCTCCGCCGGCACTTGAGTACGACGGGTAACGAAAATAGTTATCGCGGCGGCGGGAACAAGTACCTTCGAATCAATAGACTTTGGTTTGTCGCGGCGGAGACGCCATGCAACTTTTCCGCGCCAGATGCGTCCTACTTGACAGAGAATAGAACCTGGGAATCCAGCACCGCCGGTTTGTGCGTAAACCTCTCAGGAGCTTCCCCACATGCTGATCAAGAAGGCAGCCGATATTCCATCCTCCGAGATCACACCGAGAAGCCTGTATTTGAACCGGCGAAAGTTTCTGGCGGGTGCGGCGCTGGCCGGCGCGGCCGCGGCAGCCGGAGTGGACTTGCGCGAAATAGCTTCGCCCTCGTCGGTGGCGCAAGCCAGTACCAAAATTGACGGCTTGCAGAAGAGCCCGTTCTCGACCAACGAAGCCATCACGCCTTACAAAGACGTTACCAACTACAACAATTATTACGAATTTTCGACCGACAAGTACGAGCCCGCCGGCCTGGCAAAAAACTTCAGGACCCGCCCCTGGACCGTCACCCTCGATGGCGCCGTGAAGAAAAAACAGGTGCTCGATGTGGACACGATTATCAAGATGGCCGCCCCGGAAGAGCGCATCTACCGCCATCGTTGCGTGGAAGGCTGGTCGATCGTCGTGCCGTGGGTAGGATTCTCGCTCAGCGAATTGATCAAACGCGCCGACCCTTTACCCAAAGCCAAGTTTGTGGAGTTCACCACACTGTTCGATTTGCAGCAGATGCCGGGCCAACGCGGCCGAGTGCTGGAGTGGCCCTACGTCGAAGGCTTGAGGATGGACGAAGCCATGCATCCGCTGGCGCTGTTGTGTTTCGGCATGTATGGCGAAGTGCTGCCCAACCAGGACGGCGCGCCGCTGCGCATGGTGATCCCGTGGAAGTATGGTTTCAAGAGCATCAAGGCAATTGTTCGCATTCGCTTTACCGGCGACCAGCCTGTCAACACCTGGAACATATCCGCGCCCATGGAATACGGGTTTTACTCCAATGTGAATCCGAATGTCGATCATCCCCGCTGGAGCCAGGCCACGGAACGGCGACTGGGAGAATTTCGCAAGCGTCCGACGTTGATGTTCAACGGCTACGATCAGGTGGCGCCGCTCTATTCCGGCATGGATTTGAAAAAGAACTTCTAAGTTTGAAGTGGGCGCGAGCGTCCCGCTCGTGCGGCAGCGCCGGGCCGCTCCAGCAGGAGCGGAGCGCTCGCGCCCACACTTAAAAGCTCATGGTGCGATGGTTTAAACCCGTGGTGTTTCTTGCCGGTCTCGGACCGCTGGCGCGGCTGGGATGGAAGGCTTACATGGGTCGTCTGGGCGCCAATCCCATCGAAGTCATCACGCATTCGACGGGTGACTGGATTTTAATTTTCCTGCTGGTGACACTGTCCGTCACGCCGGTGCGAAAGCTGACCGGGCAACTGTGGCTGATTCGTTATCGCCGCATGTTCGGGTTGTTTGCATGTTTCTACGCGGTGCTGCATTTCCTGACTTACATCTGGCTGGACAAGTTTTTTGATATGCGCGAGGTGTGGGCAGACGTGAGCAAGCGCCGTTTCATCACGATTGGGTTCACTGGATTCGTTCTGCTGATTCCGCTGGCGCTGACTTCCACCGCAGGCTGGATACGCCGCCTCGGAGGCCACCGTTGGCGGGCGTTGCACCGTCTCATCTACGTCAGTGCGATCGCCGGCGTGATTCATTACTGGTGGCTGGTGAAGGCTGATATCAGCAAGCCGGCTCAGTACGCGTTCGTGCTGTCTTTGTTGTTGGGTTACCGAGTGGTGGCGTGGCTGGTGCAAAAACGAAAGGCGGCTTCGGTGCTGGCGCGGCGGGCGGAAGTTGCGCAAGAGTAAACGGAGTTGCTTCAGATTCGCGGGACGGGCGGACCGACATCCCCAGCACACAAAGTGACTTGGCCCTGACAACTTTCTGAGTGTGGCTGGGTTAGAGGTTGAGGGTGCTTAAGTTGGACCATTTTCTTATGAGAATTCTATATCTGTGCCTGGGCCTGGTTTCGCTTCTTCTGCTTTGTGCCGGCTGTGGATCGAATAACGGGGGCGTCCCGGGATTCATTCCCAAGGGAAATTTTTCCAACGCCAGCCTCAACGGCCAGTATGTCTACCAAATCGAGGGGTTCAATTTCAGTAACCCTAATAACGTAGTTCCGTACCGTGAATCTGGCGTGTTTACCGCCAATGGCAACAAAGTCATTACCAGCGCGACCGACGATTTCTCCCAAGGTACTGGCGTGTTCAATACCGTCAGCACTGGCTCCTACTCCATCAACAGCGACGGTACCGGAAGTGTGAGCTTCAGCAATGCTCTGCTGGGGCCGATCACTCTGGAAGTAACGATGGTGAGTGCGTCCAAGGTCTATTTGGTGGAGGCAGATTCGGCGGTGAATGCGGGCGGGATCGCGGAGAAGCAGGACTTGACGGCGATTACCTCCACTCCCGCCGGAACGTTCGTTTTCCGGGAGCACGACGTAAATTTGAATACGGCGCAATCCTCGGCCAGTGTGGGCGCATTCATGGTTACCGGCGGTGTCGCCAGCAACGGGAACAGAGACGTTAATCTAGGCGGAACGCTCAGTTCCCTCACCTTTAACGGCACATTTAACACTCCCGACCCCGCCACCGGCCGAGGCAACGGAAGTTTCACCGACAGCGCCCTCGTCACTTCCAGCTTCCACTACTACATCGTGGACGCCAACAATATTCGGCTGCTTGCCGGCGATACGAATATCGTCGGGCAAGGCCGGGCGGAACTTCAGAATGGAACGCCCACGCTCTCTGGCAGCTACGCTTTCGGGAGCAAGGGTGATACCGGCGCCCTGGCCGGGGTCAATATGGCTGGCCGCTTCACCGCCAGTGGAGGGACCATCACGGCCGGCGCGCGCGACTTGGTGCAGGATGGCGGCCCCGCGACCAACGTCAGTTTTACCGGAACCTATACCCAGACCCCCAACGGACGGGCCGTGCTAAACCTCACCACTGCCGCGAACAGCAGCTACGTGGTTTGGATGGTCAGTCCGTCACGCGGTCTTTTCCTGGTCAACGATCCCAACACCGTTCAGGACGGAAGCCTCGATCTGCAATTGGTCTCTTCGTTTTCGAATTCCACGATGAACGGACAGTTTGGATTCATCATGGATGGATTCGACGTCCAGAGCACGCCGAAAGACCGGGTGGGTACGTTGCAGTGGGACGGAGGCGGCAAGCTGACCTTGAATGAATTCACGAACACTGACGGGGTCCCCAGCACCGCTACGTTGTCGGGAAACTACGCTGTTTCGGCGAATGGGCGGACGGGTGCCTCGATCAGTAATCTTTCCAGCAATCTGATTTTTTACCTGATCTCGGGTAACGACGCCTACGTGGTGCAGACCGACTCGAACGTAGAGCTCAACGGAACCATCAGCAAGCAGCAATAAATGTGGGGCGAACACTCTTGTCCGTCGCCTTTGATCTGGACTTTAGGTATTCCGGCAAGAAGTTCGAGTAGTTGAAGACGAACTGCAGTGCCAAGATCAAATTGAAAAGCGGCGGACAAGAGTGTCCGCCCCAGACACAATCTTCAGCCTCGTTCGAAGGCGTGCTTCTGCTCCAGTTGGGCGAGGGCGGTGCGCATGTCTGCCTCAAATTTCTCTGCCTGCGCCATCAGCGATGCATTGGCCGAAGCCCACTCGCCTTCAAGCGTTAACAATTCCTGGTCACGCAGTTTCTGCGCCACCTCGATCAGGTGCGCAGGCGTGGTTTCGAGGAATAGGGCTTCGGTGGGATCGCCGATCCAGACCGGCCCCCGGGCGACCTTGGTCTGCCAATAGACTTTGCGGGCCACCAGCTGGGCGACATTCTCGTCCGTGGCCTTGCCAAACACCCACTTGCTGCGTTTGAAGTCGTAGTAGCGGCTGGAGAATTGTACCGGCACTCGCTTCCCCGACTTCAGGAATTCAATTTGCCGCCGATCGACTTCCTTGCGCAGGGCATTGATCACAGGGGCCTCAATATCTTTCGGCTCCAGCGACGGCATTACCTCGTACACCGTCGCCGACAGGTTGACCGACACGGGCGCGTGCAGCCCTTCGGAATTTTCGAGAGCGATGTCGGCGTGCAGCACCCAGAAATCCGCTCCCGATGTGGACTTGTGAAAGGGCCAGTCCAGATGGAAGGAGAGAGGCAGGCCGCTGAGACATATATAGACCTTCTTTTCCGGCGCTTGGTCAGCTTGTACGGGGTTGTTCATAATGAGATTTGCTTCGGAGTTGCTATTTTAACCGTCTGTGCTCCACTTTGGCCTCGAAGCAGGCAAGAAATCCGGAGCGGCACCACCAGAAGGTTAGTGGCTGCGCCTATTTCTACCACGATAACTTCGTTGGTTCTTGCCGATTGTGAGGCAGGCTCAGGCGAGCCTTGCTCGGTCTGGACGGTCGAAGACCCGTCATTTACATGGTCAATGATGAGGGCCAGCTTGGAGTTCCACTTTACGAGTGGTGCTGGTTGAAATAGAACGCATCACCAGCCTTGAGTCGGTGTGTTTTCCCACCTATTTACTAGTAGGATTCGTATCGAGACTGATGGCTTGAATGAGTCTCAAAGTGAAAAGGCGGCCGGTTGGCCGCCTTTAGCTCAGATTTGGGATACTTTCGAGGATCGCGGATCGCGGGCGAGTCGCCCGCAGCCACACCAGACCCACCCAATAGACCAAAGAACAACACTAACAAGCTATCGTCCTGAGGCTGCTCCTGCCGCCATGGGTTGAAGCGAGGCAATCTTTTCCAGCAGGGCGTTCATGCTTCTGCCGGTTTCCAGGGTAGCGTCGACAGCGGGATGTCCTTCGCCATCGGTGTGCGTGACCAGGAGGCGCGTCTCTGGCTGCGCCTTTTTGACCATGTATGCCAGGTGATGCCGGTCGTTTTTGGTCAACGTGGGGCCGAGGATCACCAGGTCGAACTTCTCCTGACGCAGGATGTCCTGCACCGGCTTGCGGCCCTCTGCCTGGGTCACACTGTAACCCGCTTTTTCAATCGTAACCGATTGTGAGGCAAGGACTTCTGAATCGCCCTCGGCGTACAGAATCCTTAGCTTGGATGAAGACTTCGAGGTATTTGCCATAGTGGAGTAGGGCCGGCCTTTCTGTTCCCGGCTGACCTGCCACGTTAGCAATCCCGCAGTGTCCTGAGAACGTCACTGAAGACCAATATGAACCACTCTGAAGACCACGCCCGATCGGGGACGGCATGGCCTTGGAGTAACAGGCTTTGCGACCCAAAACGCACTCGCTCCCAGCGGATGGCTATTCAGGACTTCAGTTGAGGAAAATCCGATGTCAGTTCAGACCTTCAACCAGATATAGGTCGGCCAGGGTTCGGTGGAATCCATAGACGAAGGTCTTGCCATCCGGAGTGACCAGAATGGGACCGATGGTGGCGACGCCGGCGGGGTCTCCCGGCACAAGTTGCTTCCACAGGGTTCGTTTCCCTGTGGCCAGGTCGAGGCGGTAGACTTTGGCCGGAACCTCTCCCGACTGATACACAAAAAGACTTTTGTTGTCTTGACTCCAGCTGGATGCCAAATCACCTGTCTGAAGTCCCAGAATCACTCGCGGCTCGCCATGGCCGGAGGTGGGATAGAGGTACCCTTTCAAATCAGGTCCGATCGCTGCCACGGTCTGGCCGTCCACTGAAATCGTGAACGCGGTTCCGTTCACCCCTTCAGGAGTGATGGCCAGTGCCTTGCCACCCTCGACATCTTGCACATACAACCGCACTCCGTGGCCTGGTTCATTCCCCGAAAAGACAAACTGCTTTCCATCGGGTAACCAGCGCGCAGCGTTGTGGTTTATGTTGTCGTTGGTCAGGGGCCGGGATTCTCCAGCTTTCGTGGGGAGCAGACGAAATTGCGCCGGCGTGCCGGGATTCTGAGCGATCGCCCACTTCTGGTCCGGCGACAGCGCTTCGGCCGTTCCCTCCCCCAGCCGCACCGCCGCGGAACCATCGGTGTTGCGGATGTAGAGGGTATAGGTCAGCTCCTGCATCTTGCCATAACGGGCGCCACCACCCACACCTTCCTCGTCAAAGAGAACCGTCTTCCCATCGACCGACAGGTCCCCAGGGTAGGAATAGTCCAGCCACGACAGATCATGTTCCTTATCGGTGTCGGCCGAGATGCCCATCAGCTCCCGCCGCCAACTGGCTCGGCCCATCAACATGCGACCATCGCGGAAAATGTCGAAAAGCATAAGCGTCCCTGGCATCCGTGCCACCAGGCGCTTTTCTCCCTTTAGGTTCACCGCCGACAAATCGCGGTCCAGGCCGGTTTCCGTGGCGGTGAAGAAGACCTCTTGCCCGTCCGCGGACCAGGCCAGGCCTTGAACGCTATACCAATCGCCGGAAAGTTTTTTCCTGTTGCCAGAGAGGTCTACGACCGCGACCGAGCCGCTATCGTCCCCCTGTAGGGAGTGGTCGAGATAAGCCACCATGTCGCCCTTGGGAGAAATACGGGGATGGCTGATCCAGCCTCCGGTCTCGTAGAGCACTTTGCCGATGGGATATTCCAGGCGATTCCTGCCGCCCACGTCGCGCACCACCGCCAGGCCGCTGCCGTCAGGCGCCCAGTCTGCCCACTGCACGTTTTCGAGCAACTCTCGTGGCGCCCCGCCTGCGAGAGGCGCACTGGCCAGCGTGCCCACATTTACCCAGGTACCGGTGCGGTGGCTGTTTAGGGCGACGGCCATCTCTCCCGTGGGCGAAACTGCCAGCAACTGGGTATGCTCGAGTCCAAGAGAGCGCGACTCGGCCGCGCCGGGACGCGCGCTGAAAATTTCGACCGGATTGCCTTGCCACGCTGCGCTGTAGAGGATGGTCTGCCCATCCGAAGCAAATCGCGCCGAGCGAATGTCTCCGCGCCGGAAGGTGATCTCGTGATACCGCGGGTTGGGTATTGTAAGCCGCCAAAATGGCTTCCCGGCGAGCAGTCCTGCCCCAGCTCCTACGAGCAGAGCGAGGCCAACCAGGGCTGCGGTGAGTTTGTTCCCACGCTTTGGCGGCGCCGGGACGTCTTTACTACCTGCCACAACAGACGGTTGCGAGGCAGTGCTGACTCCGGCGCGGGAAGAATCGGTGTCGCGCTTCAGGCGCTTGAGATCGGCGCGCAACTCCGCTGCAGTCTGGCAGCGCAACTCGCGGTCTTTCTCTAAAGTCTTGTTGAGGATCGGCTCCAGCTGTGCCGGCAATCCCGGATTTAGCTGAACCGGCGATGCGGGCACCTTGTTCAGAATCGCTTCAAAGATGACGGCGGAAGTGGTCCCCGAAAAAGGCTGTCGGCCCGTCGCCATTTCGTACAGGACGACACCGAAAGAGAACAGGTCGGTACGCTGATCCAGCGGCTCTCCCCGCGCCTGTTCGGGCGACATGTAGGCGACGGTCCCCATCGCAGTTCCGGGGCTTGTGAGCTGATAGTCCGCGGCTACCGCCGTGACTGCAGTGGCTTCATCGGGTTTATGTTTTTGCGGCGTCAGCTTGGCCAGGCCGAAATCGAGGATCTTGGCTTGCCCGCGCAGCGTGATGAAGATATTTGCCGGCTTGATATCGCGATGCACGATCCCGCTCGAATGGGCTGCGTCCAGCGCATCCGAAATCTGGATGGCGATATCAAGCAGTTGATCCACCTTGAAAGGACGGCCCGCGATGCGGTGCTTGAGCGTCTCGCCTTCCAGCAGCTCCATGGCGATGAAAGGAACATCTTCGAAAGTATCAATCTCGTAAATGGTGCAGATATGCGGATGGTTCAGAGCCGAAGCGGCGCGCGCCTCGCGTTGAAAGCGCTCAATCGCCTGGGGGTCGCGGGAGAAACCTTCAGGCAGGAACTTCAGCGCCACGAAACGGCCGAGCTTGGTGTCCTGCGCCTTGTAAACCACGCCCATGCCGCCGCCGCCAAGTTCTTCGACGACGCGGTAGTGAGAGATGGTTCGACCGATCAAGTTAGACGCGCTCCCCGAGCGTTGATATTAGTTTCACCGCATGGCGAAGTCAAAGTTGAGGCGACTCCTGGCGTGGGTCAGTCTGAAAGAAGCGCCAAACGGGTATAGCCTGCACGGGTGGAGCAGGTCTTTAGGCCTGCCTATGGCGGCTATGACCACCGGGCTTTGGCCCTCGAGACACCTCGGCGGCTGAAGCCGCATCTGAATAGGACCTCAATGCAGCACTAAAGCGCTGCTCCACCAAAATCCAAGATATCCAAAATTGCAGAATCACCCACTGCCCGGGTTCTTCTATTGTCGCAAACCCATCCAGCGCTCCGAGAGCACGATGGAATTTCCCGGATTGTGCGGATCGTAGCGCACTGAGGTGGGGAGTCCGAGACGGCAGGAGTGAAGATTGATGAGCTGGCGCAGATAGGTGACATCCTGCGAGGCTTCGTAGGACACTCCGGCGACGTCATACTGGTAGATCAAAAACGTGGATGGCCGCTCCCCGGTGCCGAGCATTTCCTGAACGTCAATCACGGTGCCGTCGGTGATGCGGCCGATGCGATCAAGCCAGGCCCGGCGCTCCCGCTCCAGGTCTTCAGCGCTCTTCGGCTTGCGGCGTAGCAGGAAGTAGGCGACCGTCAGAACGGCGCCCGCGACCAGAATCAAAGCATAAAGACGAAGTGAGATCATGATTTGCGCGATGGGATATAGCCGTGGTGTGCGGCGGACCCACCAACAGAATAAGGCCTGAGGGAGAATCGGGGAAGTTTCAATGTGGGCGCGAGCGTCCCCCTCACGCGGCAGCGCCACGGACGCTGTGGCTGGTGGTAGTCCCTGCACGAGCGAGGGCGGTCGCCCCTACATTTTCAGACTACGGGATTGCTCAATGTCCCAATTCCTTCCACGATCACTTCCATGATTTCGCCGGCTGCAACCGGACCGACACCCTGAGGCGTCCCAGTCGGAATCAGATCTCCCGGCATCAGCGTCATCACCTGTGAGATATAGCGGATGATGGCATCGAGCGGGAAGATGAAATCCCGCGTGTTGCCTTGTTGCCGGACCGAGCCGTTGACTCGGGTTTCCACCCCAATTCCCGCCCAGGGATCGATTTCATTTGTGACGATCGGGCCGACGGGGCAAAACGTGTCGAAGCCTTTAGCGCGCGTAAATTGGCCGTCTCTCTTTTGCAGGTCGCGCGCCGTTACGTCGTTCACGCAGGCGTAACCCAGAATGTAGGGACGAACATCTTCGTCGGCGGCCAGCTGGTAGCATTTTTTGGCGATCACCACTCCGAGCTCGCCTTCGTAGTCGATGCGTTCGGCGATCCTGGGCCGGCGCACTGGGGCCCCGGGCGCCAGCAATGACGAGGGCGGCTTGAAGAAGATCAGCGGCTCGGCCGGAACTTCGTTGCCTAGCTCGGCGGCATGCTCGCGATAGTTGCGTCCGACGCAGACAATCTTCGACGGGTTGACCGGGGGTAGTAGCGCGGCCTCGGCCAGCGCAAGATGGTCCATCCTTCTTGTGGGGGCGTCTTCCAGATCCCCACTCGCATCCTGCGGAGGGCCGAGAAAAAGGCGGGTGACATGTTCCACGCCGGCCACGGATTCGACAAGACCGTAGTGGGACTGGTTGTTCAGTTGGAAGCGGCAATATTTCATAGGACCTTTAACTAGTGTAGGCGCGAGCGTCCCGCTCGTGCTGCAGCATCACGGACGACTCCGCACGAGCCTGGACGCTCGCGCCTACATTGACACCTTACGGCACTCGCTCACTCGTTTCTTCTGATTTCGCGCTTTCGTTGTTACGCTCGTCCACCGCAGATACTGAGTAAAAATACTTCTTTCCGGATTGCACCTTCGAGTCACGGAAGGCTGGGGCCTTCACCGGTTCGGAGTTGAGCTTTACCGACGCCTCATTTTCCTCGTGACGGAAGACGTTGTAGCCGGCGAGGTCGGCTTCGGTGTCGGGAGACCATACCAGGTCGACGAATGGCACCTGGCCGATGCCTGAGAACACCGCCTGCAGACCGGTGGGCACAGCCGGAGGGAAGACATCGTGGGCGAAAACCGGCACGCCTGGCGTGTCATCGCCTTCAACCTCAACCTCAGACTTGCCCGGCGCGGAGACGACGGTCACGACCGTAGCGCGGTAGTCATAATGCTTCTCCCACTCGAAAGTCTGGTCCAGAAATCCAGGGGCCTCGGTGCCTGGCTGAGTATGCGCGCAGGCTGACAAGTTCGCATCGCTGACTTTGGTGTCCGTCTGCTTTCCCGGCTCGCGGCGATAGATGCGCAGTCTGTGCTGAAGAGCATCCGATGCTGCCGTGGCCGGAGAACAGTCCCAAGAAAGCAGCACACCATCTTTTCTTACTTCGGCACGGAAATGATCCGGCGGCGGCAGCGTCGAAGCGGACGGGACTTGCACCTGGTTGGAGAATCCGGCGCTGCGTCCACTTTCGTTCAGGACCGACACTGCGTACGTGATTTCCGCAGTGGGATCTTGCTCTTGCAGTTCTGGCGAAACGACATCAGTGTAGTTGGCCTGAACTTTCTGGGGCGGTGCGCCGTTGCGGTTTGAGCGGGAAGCGGGCAACGAAAATTGGCTGGCCGGAATCTCCGCAGTCGGATTCTTGCAATCTGCCACGGGCACTTTCAGACTCCGGCAGACGCGGGTCACACCGGGATGGCGCATGATCTGGCGGTCGGTAGTCTTGGCCGGCACGGTCCAGGCCAGATAAACCTTGTCCCCCTTGCGCGCCGCGCGCAGGTCCGTAACCGGCCTGGCCAGCTCCAGAGCGGGCGGGATGGGAGCCCCCGTCGCGCCGCAGGAAACCAGCACCGCGCTGCCCAGCACGCAGATCAGAATGTTCCAATCGGATCGCTTCATCGACCTACATCACCAAGTCCTTGACGGCTTCGCGGAAGATGCGGGAGTGCTGATCAACATCGTCGGGATCGGTCTGGGGCGACATCAGTGCCATGTTATGGAACGGGGTCAGAAGAATTCCGCGGTTCATGGCGTACAGGTGCATGAAACGCTCCAGTTCGAAATCCATTGCGTCGTGGGCCTGGGCGCCATTCTTGGGAGGCGTCGCGGAAAACTGATATTCGGCGCGGCAGCCCAAGCGGGTGACGTGCCAGGGCACACCGAAATCAGTAATCGTTTTTTGCACACCTGTTGTCCAGCGTTCGGCCGGAGGAATCATGCGCGCGAACGCATCCTTGGTGAGCACTTTGGTCAACGTGGCCCGCATGGCGGCCAGCGAAAGCGCGTTGCCCGCCAAGGTTCCACCAATGCCGCCGGTATCGCAATCTTCGAGGTTCTGGTCTTTGGCGATGGAGCTGGCTACCGATTCGGTAAATCCGTAGGCTGCGCCGGGCACTCCGCCGGCGATAGCTTTGCCAAAAATAAAGAAGTCAGGATGGAGACTTTCGGCGCGAGTGTAGCCGCCCGGCCCGGCACAGATGGTGTGGGTCTCGTCGACAATGAGCAGGGTCCCGAATTTATCGGTGAGCTGCCGCAACGCCTGATGGTAGCCAGGTTCGGGATGCACGATGCCAACGTTGGTCATGACCGGCTCGGCCAGCACGCAGGCCACGTCGCCAGGGGCCAGCGCCCGCTCCAGCGCCGCGACATCGTTGAACTCGACCACCTTAGTCGTGACCGCTGGATCAACGGGCGGCCCGATGTTGCCGCGACGAGCCTGCACAACACCGTCTTTCAGAGTGATGAAACTTTCGTCCACGGTGCCGTGATAGCACCAGTTAAAGACTAGAATCTTGTGGCGCTTGCTAATCTGGCGCGCCAGCCGAATCGCGAAACGGTTAGCGTCAGTAGCGGTGAGTGCGAACTGCCAGAAGGGCAGGCCGAAGCGTTGCTGCAGTTCTTCGGCGACAAAAATCGAATCTTCCGTGGGAAGCATCGTCGTAATGCCGCGCCTCATTTGTTCTTCCACCGCCTTTACCGTCGCGAAGGGAGAATGGCCGGTCATGGCGCCGGTGTCGCCCAAGCAGAAGTCGATGTAACGGTGCCCGTCCACATCATAGAAGTGCGCGCCTTGGGCCTCGCGAACGAACGGCGGGAAAGCGCCGGCCCATTTGACCATCCAGTTCATGGGCACGCCGCCCAGCAATGACTTGCCGGCACGCTCGAACAGGGCTTTGGATTTGGGACGCTCGTTCACAAAGCGCTGCTGCTCGCGCTGCATGAGGGACTTGAGACGCTGTCGGTCAATGGCTCTCATGTTTTGATTATGTGGAGGACGGGCGTCGCGCCCGTCGAGAATGAAAGTTGAAGTCTAAGCAGCCGGGCAGTGTAATGCAAGCCGGCCCGGGATAGAACGGGCCGCCTGCGAAGCAGCCTCATTCCGATCCGATTTGGCTCGTTTAACAATACGATTGCATGCCGCTGGCTGTGGAGGAAACCTTGGCGGAAAAACGACTGGCCGGCACGCCCGTCTCCATATTGTTTTGGCTTACAGGATGTAGCGCGACAGGTCTTGATCTTTCACAATGTCGGCCAGCATCTTGCGCACGTAGTCGGCGTCCACCTTGATGTGTTCGCCTTTTTTGTCGGGCGCGTCGAAACTGATTTCGTCGAGGACGCGCTCCATGATGGTGTGCAGGCGGCGGGCGCCGATATTTTCCGTGCCTTCGTTTACGCGGAAGGCGTAGCGTGCGATCTCTTCCTGGGCTTCGCGAGTGAATTCCAGTTTCACACCTTCGGTTTCGAGCAGGGCGACGTATTGCTTCACCAGGGAAGACTTGGGTTCGGTCAGGATGCGGATGAAGTCTTCCATGGTTAGCGATTGCAGTTCGACCCGGATGGGGAAGCGTCCCTGTAGTTCGGGGATCAGGTCGCTGGGTTTAGAAACGTGGAACGCTCCGGCTGCAATGAAAAGAATGTGGTCAGTGCGCACCATGCCGTAACGCGTGTTGACAGTCGTGCCTTCGACGATGGGCAGAATGTCGCGCTGCACGCCCTCGCGGGAAACGTCTGGACCGTGGCCGCTCTCGCGTCCGGCGATCTTGTCGATTTCGTCGAGGAAGATGATGCCGGAGTCTTCCACGCGGTCTATCGCCAGGCGGGTGACCTGGTCCATGTCGATCAGGCGCTGCTCTTCTTCCTGGATCAAATACTCGAAGGCTTCGTTCACCTTCATCTTCCGTTTCTTGGTGCGCTGTCCGAAGAGGTTGGGCAACATGTCTTTGAGGTTCACGTCCATCTCTTCGACGCCCTGATTGGAAATGATCTCGAAAGACGGGAAATTGCGTTCGCGTACGTCAATCTCGACGCTGCGGTCATCCAACTTGCCTTCGCGCAGCTGCTGGCGAAGTTTCTCGCGAGTGCGGCTCTGCGACTCGCTGCCGGAAGAAGCTGCCGTCGTCCCTTCGAGCACCATGCCGCCGGTTGATCCCTCCGCGGGCCGTGGCGCGGCAGGTGGAAGCAGGATATCCAGCAGGCGTTCTTCAGCGTTGAGTTCGGCTTTGTCGGAGACGTCTTCGAGCTTTTCTTCGCGCACCATCTCGATGGCGATTTCCACCAGGTCGCGAATCATGGACTCGACATCGCGTCCGACGTAACCGACTTCGGTAAACTTCGAAGCTTCTACTTTGAGGAACGGCGAGTTGGCGAGCTTGGCCAGACGGCGGGCGATTTCGGTTTTGCCCACGCCGGTCGGTCCAATCATGATGATGTTCTTGGGAATGACTTCTTCCGCCAGGTCGGGCGTAAGCTTCTGGCGGCGCATGCGATTGCGCAGGGCGATGGCGACGGCGCGCTTGGCGTCCTTCTGGCCTACGACATGCTTGTCCAGTTCAGCGACGATTTCACGTGGAGTGAGTTCGTCGAGTGCGATCTGTTCTTCTTCAGCGGCAGCGGGTAAGTAGATAGCCATAAGTCAGTCGTTGGCCTTTGGTCGTTGGTCCCTGGCCGTTTGCTGTCCCCATTGATCGTCGAGTTCGAGCTTCTTGGCCAACGACCAAAGGCCAACGGCCAACGATCTAGAGCTCCTCAATCGTTACCTTGTCATTAGTATAGATGCACATTTTGCCCGCAATCTTCATTGCTTCTTCTGCGATCTGGCGAGCTGACAGCTGGGTGTGTTCGGCCAGCGCCTGTGCGGCTGCCTGGGCATACGGGCCGCCGCTGCCGATGGCGGCGATACCGCCGTCGGGCTCGATCACGTCACCCTGGCCGCTGAGCAGGAACGTCTGCTCCTTGTCGGAAACCAGCAACAGGGCTTCGAGATGGCGCAGAAATTTGTCGGTGCGCCAGTCTTTGGCCAGCTCGACCGCGCCGCGTCCCAGGTTCCCGTGGTACTGCTCCAGCTTTGATTCGAAGCGGCTGAAGAGGGAGAATGCGTCGGCCGTAGAGCCGGCGAATCCCGCCAGAATTTTGTCCTGATACAGGCGGCGAATCTTCTTGGCGGAGTGTTTGATGACGCCTTCGCCGAGCGTGACTTGGCCGTCCCCGGCCATGACGACGGTGCCGTTGCGGCGGACGCTAAGAACTGTGGTGGATCGAATCAGACGCTTCGTAGGCATGAGAGCAAACCTTGATTATAACAGCGCGGACCACGTGGGGACAGCCGCCCTTGGCTGTCCGGTCGAGCCCAGCTGGACTGCGCTTTGCCGGACCTTCCTCGCCAGCTCCGCTCCGCCGGACAGCCGAGGGCGGTAAAGCTTCGTCGGTACACAGGTGGTGGTGATGCCCGATCACGTGCATCTGGTGCCGGCTCCGAGATATGACGCCAACCGTCCCGTAAACATTCGACGGCCCTTTGTCGGGAAGAGAGCATTGAGGACAAGGTTGACTACATTTCGGGGAATCCGGTCGGAGCAGGGCTAGTTGAAGACCCGCTTGAATATCGCTGGTTTTGGAGGGATACGGGAGATGCGGCTGCTTGAGCTCTTCGCGGAAAAGCGACAGGCGCGATGCCCGTCCTCCATTTCGGACTGCCGGTTTCCTAAGGCGTCACTACTGCCAGCGGCTGGGTTCTTGATAAGATTGCGGCCAGCGCATCCGGCGTCCCGGGGGGCACGCTGGGTTGGAGAAAACCTCACTGCGCTAACATTCGCCGCGTTCCTGCCAGGAAGTAAAGAACGTGATTCGGGCCCAATATTCTTTACCCCCTGCGGCACCGAGGGAAAACTATGGGCAGATGGCTGACATGGGTATCGCACACGCGCCTTACTGGCTGGGCGTGTTCCCAGTGCGGCTGGACTTTCCCCGTACCGTCAATGCTGACCGACAAGGAAGCCAAGAGCGCCTACGACCGGCTGGCTGCGAGCAAGTTTCAGGAGCATGATTGCGCAGTACATGGCGAACCGGCCGTGCTGGCTGACTCCGAGAGTTTCGCGGCACGAGCAAGAAAGCTGGTGACCCGGGGCTTCAAGCCGAAGGACGCCGCCCAGATTACTTTGCAGGAAATTACCTTCGAGAACCGCAACGATCCTAGCGCCGCCAAAAAGGCCCAGATGGACGCCGAAGACTTCCTTCGCCGCGTGAAAGACGGGCTGATCTGACTCCAGCGCTCTGGTCCTGATAACGGATTTCGACTATTGGCACTCCTGATGTCTCCGGTATAACCTCGCACTCGTCGCCGGCATTTGACGGTGCAATATTTCTGCAGGGCAAGTGATTGTTATGACGTGGATCCGCACCATTCCAGTCTCTGAAGGCGACGAGAAGTTGCGCCAGGCCATGGAGGGCCAGAAGTCTCTTTATCCTGTAGAGTACGCGACCCCGGTCCATCCCACTGAAGGTGGAGGGGCAAAGATCACCGAATCCCACAGCCTCATTCCCGACGCCCTGTATCACGCCTTCGCCACCTTCGGCGTGCTCATGTCTCCCGACCTGCCGCTCTCCCGGCGGCAACACGAGATGATCACCACCGTGGTTTCGGTCACTAACCGGTGCGTTTATTGAATCGACTCACACGCAGAGTTTCTGCGTCGGGTGACGTTGGATAAGGAACTGGTCGATGCGCTGGAGAAGGACTACACCACCGCTCCTGTCACTGCGCAGGAACGGGTAATGCTCGACTACGTAGTGAAAATCACCAAAGATGCAACGAAAGTGTGGAAAGACGATCACGAACGTCTGCGCGCGACCGGCTTCGACGATAAAGCAATCCTGCAGATTACTCTGATCGCCGCCTGGTTCAACTACATCAACCGCGTGGCGGACGCGCTGGGAGTGGGACGAGAGTAAAGATTGGGGTGTGGCACGGACTGTGTGGGGGCGGTCTCAGACCCGCCCGGTCGAACGAAGCTCGACAGTTTCTTTGCATGGATTCTGTCTCAAACGCTCTAGCCGAGCTGCGCTCGGCCCTGCACAGTTCTTGCCTGCCCCGATCTATTGTTTCTTTAGCGCTTGCGGCTGCGGTGGGAAACTATTGCTTCCCGTCGCCAGCAACAAATCGGCAGCGATCTCGCGCTCGACGATCCACTCCCACACACGGCGGCCATTTGGATCGAGCGAGCATCGGGCCTCGGTGTAGTCGGCCAGCCGATTGAGCACGGTGGTCACCGAGGCCATGGGGTCCTTGTGGCGCTCGAGCAGTTCAGGAAATCTCTGCTGCAGCGCCTGGCAGACCAGCCGGGCGCCGAGTGGCTTTTTGGCGTCCATCAAGATCACCCGACAAGCCCGCGTGAAACCCGGCTGCCGGCTGGCCGTCTTGCGATCGAGGAAGGTGAGCAGTTGATCGCTGAGCACGCAGTCGCCAAAGATGTTCGCCAATCCGGCCAGGGTCTGTTTGATCGTCCCAATTCGCTTCATGAGTTCCGCGCGCTGCCCGAGGAGTTCGTGCAGCTCTTTTTCCGCGGAGCGGATAACCTCCTGAACGTGCAGGTCAGCCGCTTGCGATTGTCCGTTGCTTCCGTTCATTGTGGTATTCATCAACCCCTCACTTTGTGATCGAGATGGTTAGGTGCCTAACGCGGATTGCCCGCCTCGGCGGTTTGGACGTGTCCCGAGCTCCTTCGGACAGCAACAGTGACTGACTTTGAGCGCAAGACTTGCTGCCCAATTTCGTTCCCTTCTTGCCAGACCTGGGTGAGTACGATCTGGCCGCCCTCTTTGTTGAACCGCAGTTTGGGTTGGCCCGGTGTGGCCGGCGCCTGCACGGATTGGGTCAATACATTGATCAGGGTGTGGCCTTCGGAGTCGCGCAGTTCCAGCAGCACCGGCCCGATCAGCGCCACCGAATAGTGCCCGGCGGGAAAAATTTCGCTACCTACGACGAAATCGAATGGAATGTTTGCCTTGATGATCCGCTCGGTGCGTTGCGCATGGACCGTGGAGCCCAGCATCAGGACACCCAGAAGAAGTGAAGTGAATACGCGTCCAACCCGGCTTGTCATAACAACCTCCCCTTGTCTTGTCTATCGAGCTCGATCTGACTGCGGCATTCTGCAGTTGCCGGACCTCGGCACGAAGTCTGCATCGCACGTTCGATCCTCGCTATCCGCTTCTTGCCGTCAAATCCGATTTCCTGCGTGCTAGCGGTTGGACGAGATTTTCTATCTATGAGATTGATTGTTTGTTTTCATTCAATCAATGAACTACACTCATGGGAATATGAGTCCGAAGCTGGAACTTCGACACCTCAAGTTGCTGGTGACTGTGGCTGAAGAGGGCAGTGTGACCGAAGCAGGAAAGCGCCTGCACCTCACCCAATCTGCGCTGAGTCATCAGTTGCGCGATGCGGAAGAAAAGCTGGGGACCGCGTTGTTTCTGCGCCTGGGAAGAAAAATGGTGCTGACACCAGCTGGGGAGCGGCTGATCGTATGCGCCCGCCGGGTACTCGACGAGCTGAGCAATACGGAAGTGCAGATCGAAGGACTGAACGGCGGCGCGCGCGGTGAGATCCGGCTGAGCACGGAATGCTACACCTGCTATCACTGGCTGCCCCCGGTGCTGAATAAGTTTCACGCGAAGTTTTCTAAAGTGGAGGTAAACATCGTCGCCAGCGCGACTTCGAACCCGTCGGCAGCGTTACTGGAAGGCAAGCTGGACATTGCGATCGTCAGTTCTCCCCCGAAGAACAAGAGCCTTCAAGTGACACCTATGTTCGAAGACGAGCTGGTCCTGGTGATGTCCCCGAAGCACCGGCTGGCCGGAGCCAGTCAGGTGCGGCCCAAAGACCTGGAGACGGAGACTGTTCTGATCTATCCTCCGCGAGAGGAGAGCACTCTTATTAACCAACTCCTGAAGCCGGCAGGAGTGGAGACGCAGCGGGTCATTGAAGTTCCACTTACGGAAGCGATTGTCGAGCTGGCTGGAGCGGGCACGGGCATTGGTTTTCTGGCGCGCTGGGCGGTGGCGCCAGCTGTCGAAGCGGGGAAAGTCGCCATTCGGCCCATGGGCGGTCGCGGCTTTCGGCGGCAATGGTATGCGGTCACGCTGCGCAATCAGCCCACGCCGCCCTTTCTGGCAGAATTTCTGAACCTGTTGTCGAACTTCTGTCCCAAGAACGCGCGGCGCATGTCGACGTAGTCAGCTGTCATCGTGAAGCGGAGACTCTCCTTCGAGCAGGGAAGCAGCCACTTCGCTCAGGACGACAATTACCTCTCCTGAAGCGATACCATCCTAGGCATGGAGCGCCGCTCCGTTGTCGAATACCTTGAAGACTTTCTGCGCCGGGGGCGCGAGTGCGCCTACGTGCAGCGGCGCGGGTACCGCACCGAACGCTGGAGCTATCGCCAGGTAGCCGAGGCTGCTTTCCGTTTTGCTCGCGAACTGGAAAAGCGCGGAATTGGCAAAGGCGAGCGCGTCCTGGTGTGGGGGCCGAACTCGGCGGAGTGGGTGGCTGTGTTCTTCGGTTGCGCGTTGCGTGGCGCGATCGTTGTTCCTCTCGACGAAGCAGGCACGGCAGAGTTCACCCAGCGTGTCTATCAGCAAGTAGATGGAAAGCTGCTGGTGTGCTGGCGTGAACATGCCCTACCGGTTATCCCAGTCGTGCCGCTGGAGGATTTACAGGAGATATTGCAGATCCACGCAGCGGCACCTTACGAGGCGGCGGCGATCGGCCCCGCGGATATCCTGGAAATTGTTTTTACTTCCGGAACCACCGCCGAACCGAAAGGCGTAGTGATCACGCACGGCAACGTGCTCGGCAATATCTCGCCGCTCGAGAGGGAAATCCAAAGATATTTGAAGTATGAACGCCTGGTCCATCCCGTTCGTTTCCTGAGCCTGCTGCCCTTGAGCCACGTGTTCGGACAATTCCTGGGAATATTTCTGCCTCAACTCATGGGCGGTACGGTGATCTTCCAGGATGTGCTCAAGCCGGGCGAAGTCATCCGCACTATCTGGCGCGAGCGAGTCTCTGTGCTCGTAGCGGTTCCGCGCATGCTCCAATCGCTGAAGGAGAAGATCGAGCGCGATCTTGAAGATGAGGGCAGGCTCGACGAGTTCCGGTGCCGGTTTCAAGCGGCGGAGGGGAAGCACTTCCTCCACCGCTGGTGGATCTTTCGCCGCTTGCATCGCCAGTTTGGATGGAAGTTCTGGGCCTTCATTTCCGGAGGAGCAGCGCTCGATCGCGTGACCGAAGAGTTCTGGGGACGACTGGGGTACGCTGCCATCCAGGGCTACGGGCTGACGGAAACGACGTCTATCGTCAGTGTGAACCATCCTTTTCGTCTGGGCAAAGGATCGATCGGAAAAATTCTGACGGGGCGCGAAGTCAAATTAGCGCCGGACGGCGAGATTTTGGTCCGAGGCAGTGGGGTAGCAGCGGGCTATTGGACTGGACACGAACTACAGCCGATGACGACGGACCAGCGCTGGTACCTGACCGGAGATATCGGCGCGCTCGACCGCGAAGGCAATTTGTATTTCAAAGGACGCAAGAAAGATGTGATCGTCACCCCTGCCGGCATGAATGTTTATCCCGAGGACCTCGAGGCCGCACTGCGCCGCCAACCTGAAGTCAAGGACTGCGTGGTGATCGCACTTCCGCGAGAGGGGAATGCCGAACCCTGCGCGGTGATGATCCTGCGCGATCGCCACGTCGATCCCGAGCCGCCAGTGAGACGCGCCAACGAAACTCTGGCTGAGTACCAGCACATGCGGACCTGGTTCGTGTGGCCTGACGATGACTTCCCGCGCACCTCCACCCACAAGCCTCGAACCAACGCAGTCCTGCAAGTTGTTCAGGCGCAATTGGGAGCAACGCCTGGCGGGCAAACCGGATTGAGTTCATTGGCCGAATTGATTGCGCGCGTTAAAGGAAAACCCGATGGAGAGGTGGGTCAGAAGTCTGATCTTGAAACCGATTTGAATTTGAGTTCGCTTGATCGCGTGGAATTACTAGGTGCGCTCGAAGACCGCTACCAGGTGGATTTGAGCGAGACCCGGTTCGCCGCGGTGAAGACGGTCGGCGACCTGGAGCGCATGCTGCAAGGCAAGGTTCCATCGCGTGCGCCCTATCACTATCCGGCATGGGTACAGCGCTGGCCCACGACTTGGGTGCGGCGGATCATTCATTGTCTCCTGTTGCGTCCCGCGGTGTTTTTGCTGGGATGGCCGCGCATCACTGGGCGAGAAAATCTGCGTGGGCTTCGCGGTCCGGTGCTGGTGGTGTGTAACCACATTGACGACGTAGATGTCGGTTTCGTCCAGACCGCACTTCCGCGCCGCTTCCGGCGACGGCTGGCGACGGCCGCGGGAGGGGAGGCTCTGGAGGCGCTCCGCACCCCGCCGCCCGACCGAAGTTTGTTAGGCCGAGCCTATAACCGCGTGCAATGGATTTTGGGAGTGTCCCTGCTCAACCTTTTTCCCTTGCCGCGTGAAGCTGGTTTCCGGGAGAGCTTTGCCTTTGCCGGAGAATCCGTGGACCGCGGCTACAGCATTCTGGTCTTTCCCGAAGGCCGCCAGACGACTGACGGCAAGATAGGCAGATTTCGCGCCGGCGTGGGACTGTTGGCGAGGAACCTGGCGATCCCGATCGTTCCCATGCGAATTGATGGACTCTTTGAATTGAAGAAGGCAAAGAAGAGGTTTGCGTTGCCGGGAAAGATAAACGTGAAGATCGGGACGCCGGTCCGGTTCCCTCGCGAAAGCGCGCCAGAGCAGATTGCCGCCAAGCTGCAGAGAACTGTGGAAGATTTGTAGGGCCAGAAACGGTCCAGAGACGCCAGCGAGTCCTGTTTATTGATCTTGTTACCTTGTAGGACAAACCCTCGGAACGGCCTCCGCATCGAAGCTTGGGCGTGTACTATTTTCAAGGGTACCGAGCTGCGCTCGGCCTGGCCGGGTCAGAGACCTGTCTCCCCATGATCAGAAATCTACCGGAGGTTGCAAGCCATGCATTTTGATGCAAAGCAGTTATCCCGAGTCGCCACGGCGTTCGTTCTAGCCTCGGTTTTGGCGCTTCCCCAGAGTCTTGTGGCAGAGGGTGCCGCGCACATAGTGAGCCCCTCCGACTTGCAGCAAGCGGCGGTGCGGGCCTCAACGGTGCGGCAGCAAAACGCGGAGCGAGTACGGCAATTCTTCTCCTCGGAGAAGGCCCAGAAAGCCTTGCACTCGGCCCACATGAACCCGGAGCAGGTAAAGAACGCAGTTGCCACGCTGGACGATGCTGAATTGGCGCAGCTTGCTTCGCGGACACAGAAAACGCAAGCGGATTTCGCCGCAGGTACGCTCAGTGATCGCGACCTGATTATCATTCTTGTGGCCATCGCCGCGCTCATCCTGATCATTGTTGCGGTCCGATAGCTTCAACATGTTTGGTCGCATCTTCAGAGTCGCCGTCCTGCTGGTCGGGGTCTGCGGAGTGCTGTTGGCCGCCGACCTTCCCGGCGTCTGGCTCGATGTTCCTTTCGTGAAGCAGGAGAAAGACGGCTGCGGCGCCGCCAGCATTGCCATGGTGATGCAATATTGGCAAGCCCAGCAGGGTCAACCGGCGAACGACGCTTCGGACGCGTCCCAAATCCAGCGCACGCTGTACTCGGCCAAAGCCCACGGCATCTATGCCTCGGACATGGAGCGGTACCTTCAGGAGAAAGGGTTCCGCACGTTTACAATTCGCGGAGAGTGGGAAGACCTCACACAACATCTGGAAAAGGGACGGCCACTGATCGTAGCTGTGAAGCCCGTATCCGGCGGCGCTTTGCACTATGTGGTCGTGACTGGCGTCGGACCGGAGATGGTCATGGTCAACGATCCGGCTCAACGCAAGTTGCTCCAGCAGGACCAGTCCAGCTTCGAACGGGAATGGAGCGCGGCCGGAAAATGGACCCTGTTGGCGCTTCCTCAAACCCAATCTCGCTGATCTCAATTGTTGTCTTCATATTTTTTTTCAACCTTGCCATCCTGGCCGGCGCCCAAACATCGGATGGCGCATCAGTCAACCGCGCCCGGCAGCTTTCTGCCGAACGGCGCTGGCAGGAAATCGTCGGCCTCGCCGAATCTGTACCACACCCTTCGCCTGAACTCGATTTCTACTACGGTACCGCATTGGCCCAATTGGGACGTTGGGACGATGCGCAAAAAGCATTTGCCGCCGGAGCCCGCCTTCAGCCTGGCGACAAACGGTTTCCGCTGGAGCTAGCCGGAGTGGCATTCAAGCAGAAGCGATATCCGGCCGCGGTGCGCCAGCTGCGGCGGGCGCTGCATCTCGATCCAGCCGATTCTTACGGCAATGACTTCCTCGGCACTGTCTATTTTCTCGAGGGAAATACTGAAGCAGCGCTCAAGTATTGGAACCGCGTAGGCAAGCCGCAAATTGTAGAAGTAAGAAGCCAGCCCACGCCGCAAGTGAATGCGGCGTTGCTCGATCGCGCCATGGCGTTCGCGCCGGCCACCGTCCTGCGTCTGCCTGATCTGCTGACCACTGAAGTTCGAATACGCGGTTTGGAAATTTTCCCGCGCTACCAATTCGATCTGCAGGCCCGCAATGATGGCAAGTTTGACATTCTTTTCCGCAACCGCGAGCGCGACGGATGGGGCCAGGGCAAGCTGGAGAAACTATTTCTGCTGCTTCGGGCCCTGCCCTTTCAAAGCATTACTCCTGAGTTCTACAACCTGCGCGACGAAGCAATCAACCTCACCTCCATGTATCGCTGGGATGCGCAGAAAAGACGAATCTTGGCGCAGCTGTCAGCTCCGTTCAAAGCCAATCCCAAATTCCGCTACACCCTCATGGCCGACCTGCGCGGCGAGAACTGGGACATCAGAAGACCGTTTCAAGGTCCGGCCCCGCCGCTAGGAAGCTTCAACTTGCGGAGAGAGGCGGTGGCGGCGGACTTCGCTGCCATGGAAAGCGGGCGCTGGCGATGGTCGGCCGGGGCAGAAGTTTCGCATCGCGACTTCCGCAGCGTGGTTCCGGGAACGGCGCTGACTCCGGACTTGCTAGCCAAGGGCTACCAGCTCAAGCAACTTATGCAGGTGGATGCCGAACTCTGGCGTCAGCCGGAGCGCAGGTTGACGCTCGAAGCCGGAGCGTCATCGCAGGCTGGGCGCATTTGGTCGCAGCCCTCCCATGCTTTTGAGAAGCTGCAAGGTTCATTACGCTTTCATTGGTTTCCGCAATCCCAGGGCGACGACTACGAAATGCAGCATCGGATCAGGGCAGGCAAAACGTTTGGAGGTGTTCCGTTCGACGAGCTCTTCATCCTGGGCCTGGAGCGCGACAACGATCTGGAGATGCGCGGCCATATCGGGACTCGGGACGGCAGGAAGGGCAGCGCTCCCCTGGGGCGAAATTATTTTCTGTCGAACTGGGAGGCGGACAAGAACGTTTATCGGAACGGAATCTTTACGGTAAAGCTTGGGCCGTTTCTCGATACCGGCAAAATTACCGACGCCTCGACGGGGCTGGGCTCGCAGAAATGGCTCTGGGACCTGGGGGCGCAGGCTAAGGTGCACGTCTTCGGAGTTGGGTTTGCGTTCTCGTACGGCAAGGATCTGCGTTTGGGGAACAATGCTTTTTATGTCTCGGTGCGGTAAAGGCCTTCTCCTGAACGGCCTACGGCCGTGAAGGATCTTGCGCGCAGTGGCACAGTCCCGCCCCACGTCCCCTAGCCGCTTCGCGCAAGATGCTTCGCAAGCTCAGCATGGCGCGTGACATTGGCGCAGAGTTCTTCAATTTGAGAGTGCCAAAGAAATTTGGAAAGGAAAGTGGCGTTATAATAAGGCGCCATGAAAACTACAAGATTATTTTCCGTCGTCATCGCATTGCTCCTCGCTCTCTCGATCACGACCGTAGCGAAGACCACCGTCGAACTCAAGGATGCTCAGGGCAAGAGTGTAGGAACAGCCCTGCTATGGAGTAAATCCGGCAAGGGAGCGTCGGCGGGAGTGTTCATCAAGGCGAGCCTCCATGACCTTCCGCCCGGAGTGCACGCTTTCCACTTCCATCAGAAAGCGCAGTGCGATGCGCCGGACTTCAAGTCGGCCGGCCCGCACTTTAATCCAGATGGAAAGAAGCATGGCCTGGAGAATCCCGAAGGCCACCATGCCGGCGATATGAACAACTTCACTGTAAACGCCAAAGGCCGGACCAAACTAAAAGTGGTCAACAAGGACGTGACGCTCGGCGACGACAGCCATTCCCTTTTCAGCAACGGCGGCACAGCACTGATGATTCACGCCAAGCCGGATGATATGAAGACCGACCCGGCCGGAAACGCTGGGGACCGCATAGCCTGCGGCGTGATCGCGAAATAGGCGGGATAGCACAGTTTGAACAGGTTATGCACAATGGCCGGGCCTGAATATACGGTAAAGACCCTATAGACCGTGTAGTTTCGGCAGCCGGGGGCTCCCCAAGGTCCGAAGTCCCAGGCCAGCTTCAGTCGTAGTTTCCTTCCAGCACCCACTGCCCGCTGAGCAAGTCCCGGACCAGGCGATAGAGTGTGATCCCGGTCGTTTCCTGCAAAGCAATATCCCACTCGTCGCGGGCCCAGCCTTCCTGCTCCCACCAGTCTCCGGAGGTACGCCAGGGACCGGCCGCCCACAGGATTTCCCCACAAATTTCCTTGCGTTTGGGACATTCGATGCGCGCCGGTCTGCCTTCCTGCAGGGTTACCGTGGCCCGCAAGGGTGGGCGGAAGATACGCATAGCGGTGACCACGGCTGCGTTCTGTTTTTGAGATTCCCCGGGCTTGTCATTCCGGGATGCCTTCGTCTTGCGGGTAGCCTGTTCCTCCATGTGAGGATCAAAGCGACGCATCCGGAATGCTTCTGGGCGATGAGTGTCCAGCAATTGCAATGATCCCACTTTATTCTCGCCCACAATCCCCGCGATCCTCGCCAATGTGAGTTCGAGTTTTTCCGGCTCCGGGGAGGGAGGCAGGAACAATCCGCTCTGCGTGGCACGCGGGCGCACGGGTTCCGCCGACAATTTGACCTTTACGATGGGAGCGCCGGGTGGGTGCGCGTGCAAATCAAGTTGCAGCAGCTTGAGGAAAACTTTGGCGTCCAGCAGGGGGACGGGCAGGCGCAGGGTGCGGTGGAAACTCTGTCGAGCTTGCGCTCGACTGGAGTACTCAATAAGACGGACGGGGGCGCCCGTCCCCACGTAGTCCGGGGTGCTGCATTCCAGGGTCAGATCCAGGTTCAGCTCTTGAGTGGACAGGGCGCGCGCCCCCAGGCGGGCACATAACTGGTCCAGCAACCGGGCGAGCAAGAACGCTAGGGGCTCCAGCAGCACTAGTGGATATTCCAGCTCGATCGCCTCTTCGAAGATCAGCGGTGGTTCGACCGGAACCAGCGATCGGGAACTGCAGCCGCGTGCCAACTGTTGCAGGCGAATGCCCTCCTGCCCCAGACGCTCGCTCAGAGCGATTTCCGGCAACACAGCCAGGGCGTGAAAATTTCGAATGCCCCAGCGCTCCAGCACTTCCAGGGTCTGGAGATCGCGACCTCCGGTAAACAGCACCTCAAGGAGAAGATTGCCCAACTGCTCGGCTTCCCTTCCTTCGGGAATCACGATCACTCCGGAAAATCCGCGAGCGGCGAGCGCGGCCGTATCCGGATTGGAAGCCACGGCCACGTTGGCTTCCAGGCCAAGATCGGAAGCGCGGCGCGCCATGTCCCGCGCAATTTTTGGCAGCGGACCGAAAAGCGGCTCCATGCCGGCCAGGTCCAGCAGGACGGTGTCACAGCCCGCGTCTTCTACCCGAGGCGAGAATGACTGGGCACAATCGAGCAATGCGGCGTGTGCGGCGGCCTCCTGTAATAAGGAGCGCGGACGCAACACCAGATCAGAGCAGGCTTCCACCTGCAGTTTCGTCATGCCCGTCGAAACGCCGGCGCGGTGGGCCCTTTCGTTCAAAGCAAAAATCGTTTGCAGCGGCGCTTTGCCTTCGAGTACGGCCAGAGCCTGTACCCGCAAGTCAGGTTCGACACGAAGCAAGGCCTCTACTGGAAAGTCAGGCACGAAGATGCAAGCAAAGGCAGTCATCAGTCGTCGTCGTCAGTCGTCAGCGAAAAGCTGTCAGCTCTCAGGCTGGTAGCACCGGCGTCCCGCCGGCTGTCGCGAGGGCGGCTCGCCCTGGCAGGGAGATCTACGCAATTCGCACCGCTTTTGTGGCGAACGCCGTAGTGACGGATTGTGCCGGTTTTCGCTGCATGCGCGAACGTAGCAACTCTCCTTCAATCTGCAGTCCATCCAGAAGTTGCGCATGCGCCGGCCCAAGTTTTTCTTCAGCTGAGAGCTGAGAGCTGAGAGCCGACGACTTTCTCCCCGCCTGCTGCAGCCTGATCAGCAAAGAAGCACAAGTCCTAGCGCAGGGCTCCTGGGCCACAACCAATAGCACCGTAGCGGTGGGCTCCACGGCGCGCTGAAAGCGAAACCAGGAAGCCAGCGGAATACGCCGTGCCGCCGAGTCCGGCACATCGCCAAGATCAATCGCCACCAGGCCAAACCCCCCGCTTTGCAAGAGCAGATCAGTGACGCGCAAAGCCTGCTCAAGCCGGACTTCGGGCGTCGGACCCCAGACGTCAGCCGTCGGGCGTCGGACCTCAGACTTCTGACTTTCGGCATCGAATTTTGGTGATGGGATCTTGGGTCTGAAGTCTGATGTCCGAGGTCTGACGCCCGACGTCCGGGTACACCGTATCCACAGCAATCTTTCCAGTTCGACTCCGGTTGCCACTGCCGAGACAGCATCGAGCGCGTCCGTGGCGTCTACTAGGGCGCAGACTTCCTGACGCCGGGTAGCTGCGGCCAGCGCGGCCAGCAACACGCTGGTGCGTCCGGAAGAAGCTGGTCCACAAATTTCGCTCAAACATCCCCGCGGCAACCCGCCGGCAAGTTCATCAATCTCGCGAATTCCGCTGGAGACCATTTCCGGCGTTGGCCGCATCTCCAACCGCGATGCCGCAGTCACGCCCGCCAACTTGGGCAATGCCGCCAGACGTTTCAAAACCAGCGCCGGTTCCTTCTTCGGAGCAAATACAACCGCCCCGCACCAGGGGGCGGAAGAAGCCAATGCAGACATTCGAGGACCTCTAATTTTCAGGGAACGCCGAGGCGGCTGGCCGAGGCTGCGAATTGCACATTCGCTTTTTATTCGCTGTTAGATATTTAGCTCCCGGAGGGAAAAATTGTCAAGAGGAAGGTGTTACTGGCGCGAATAAAATTTTTCTAGCCAGGAACGAACCTCGATCACGTTCCCTGAGGGTTGAAGCGTCGGATCTGTGATGTCGCGGAGTGCGGTAGTGGTTCGCCAATGGCGAACTCCCCGAGAGGCGGAGTTTTTAGAGTGCATGGAATGCCTTTCGTGATTTGTCCGTTTTCCGTACAACGTTGGTTGGGTGACTTTGGTTCTCCACAGTGGCCCGTTTGAGCCATTCCCATGACTTAACCACGTCGTTAGGATGCTCTTGAGCAAACTTCGGGGGAGGGTTGTTCAACGAGCGTCCCACGGACTTAATAGTCTGGGACGCTTCCGTTTTTAGTTGATCGTCCTCTCCGCGCAGGCTCAGAGTCCTCACAGGCAGGCCATATGAACCCCTTACTTTGGATCTTCGGATTGGTGTTTCGGTGCCGTCACAGTCAGATGAGCCGCGTGTTTACGATCAAGGGCCGGACGTACCGCATCTGTTTCAAATGTGGCAGGGAATTTGATCTTGTTGAGTCTTGATGCCCCGAACACTTCTACTCTTCCTTCGTTCGTCAAAATGCAAAGGTCTGTACACAGTGACCACGGTTCTACTTCCCTAGGAAAACCGAGCCTGACTTTGGTAATTGGCGGCCTATCACGGCTATCGGTACAGTCACAATGGCGGGAGGACGCGCGTCATGAAAAGGATTGCTCTTCTGGTGTTGGCCGCAACTGCAATCGCTGTGGCTCAGGGACAGGATAAGCCTCGCGTATTCGTCAATGGTAAGGGCACGGAGAACGTGTCCACGAATGCGAGTGCGGGCGGCAATCGGTGGTTTCGCAGCGGACGGGCAGACAGCACCATCGGGGCTCACGACGAGGGCATGGAAGTGACTAAGAACTTGCAAAAGGGATGCCCCGGAATCATCGTCACCATCAACCAAGCTACTGCGGACTACATCGTCATGCTCGACCGCGAGTCGAAACAGAATCGTGGTCTGCTTCGCACCAATAGTCAGATTCAAGTCGCGAACCGCGTTGGCGATGTGCTCGGGTCAAGTGCTACTCGGACGGTTGGCAATGCTTCGAAAGATGCGTGCCAGCTGATAATGGCCGATTGGAGCGAACACGGACGCATTGCTGCACCCGTCCAATCTGTGCTTCCAGCTGTCAGCCAGCCAAGCCCTCTTCCTGTTCAATACGTACCTCAGGCGGTGAGCCAGTCGGGTGTGCCAGCAAGGACGACTCCGGCTCCTACTCTAGGTGCATCTCAGGAGAGTCCACAGGAAGCGCAAGCTAGGGCAGATCGCAATACCGTGGTGGACTCTGCCGGATCAAACGTTCCGGTTCAAGGCGAAAGTCTGGGCGATGCAGCAAAACGCAACAAGCAGCACCAAGCCTGTCTGGCGTTGGCGGCAGACAATCCGAGCATTACCTGCAAGTAGCAAATAGAACGTACCGGTGGGCTGTAAATCGGCCGCTCCTGTCCAATTAATCGAGACCCAGAACCGTGCGGTCGTGAAGAGTCAACTCGCGCTCGAATAACTGCCTAAAGAGCGGATCACCAGCTTTTGCCCGCCGATATCCTTCGTGCCACGCCTTGCACAGGAGCTCGACTTCCTCGTCGCCATAGTCGAAGGCCGGATAGCCTGCGCGGGTTTTAGCTTCATCACACATGGCCATCATCACGAAGCACTTCGTGAAGCCGGATGTGATCGGATCGGCCTCGGTGTCAGAAGAAGGCTGCTCGGCCGGTGGTTCGATCTCTGTCAGCACGAGGCGGGCGTCCTCGCGGCGAGGATCGTGGCTCCGGTTGGCAATGCTCTCAGTTGGGAGCAGGCAGCGTTCTCTGGCTTCCTGCGAAAGATCCGCGTTTGGCGCGGTACTCTTGAGATTGGCAAGATCCAGGTTCAAGGTTTCTCTGTTTTCCAGATACTGCTGGTCTGGCACTACCTTCGTGTGGCTGTGGTTGTGATCAAGGTTGTCATGGTTCCATCTTCATTATGTCTGGCAGCGATTAGCTTGTAGGACGAGGGTGTGATTTGTACGAAAGAGTCCCTCCACCGGGTTACTTTGCCATGCTCTATTTCTTCGTAGTCGTTAACAAACGAGTCGCCATCCCAGTGAGCAGTACCCCGTACTTTGCACGAACTGCCAGTGTCTTTGAAGCAAGTGAAGAAGTAGTAGGTACCGGCTTGCTTGTCCCACCAGATTGTGAGCATGTAACTCAACGGCCCCGATGACCCATCCGAGTTGCCCTCACCAACGAGCGTCGTGCCCCCGACGGCTAATCGCCAGCGCGAAACTCCCCGACGTTCCCCTCCATTCGGGAAGACTTCGCTGGCCACCATCGACTCCGTATTGTTCCAATCGCCCACGAGCGCACGGACAAGCCTCGCCATCTCGGCGCTGCAAGGTTCGGTTTGGGCAGACATCATGGCGGTCAAGAAGAGAAGAGCGACGGATAATACGAGTCTGGTCATAAGCCCTCGATTTGCGTACCGGAGTTTCAAGCGCTTTGGACGACACGCCGCGATCAATCGTTAGCACTATATTTAGCCAATTGACAGGTCACCTTGTCCTAAACTGATTCGACGATATGGTGAAGATCGGTGCTGTTGCGTCCGGCTCGGCGAAGCACTCGCTATCGAATGGTCCCAGATTGATTTCGACACCGGACTCATCCGGCTCCAAGGGCTTGGTGTGACTTTCATTGGGCGCACGGTAGGCGTTGGAGCCCCTGAGGGGAAAAAAAGAGGCGCCATCCCTCTCAACTGCTATCGTGTCAGAGGGTTGCGGCCAATAGCTTGCGCGTGCTGAAAGAGCTAACATACTGAAGGCACAGCACTTAGACATTCGCAGCCAAGTAGTTGGTAGGCCACAACATAGGGCTGGCAGACCGCTGATATGCCCCGGTTGTGCCCCACTTACGTGCGTTTGCGGGCCCAGTTAGCATGCGGAAAGGGGCAGTTATGGAGCCACTTGTCCGCGCCACACGCCCCAGACAAAGGCTGCGCAACCGGCTGCCAAGGTTCAGGCCGGGCTGACGAACCCGCGCGGGCTGGCGCGTCCGGTTGGTTCCTTTGGTTAGTTGCTATGTGTGGTGGGTTCTTAGGCTGGTCGGTTTGGTGTGGTCGTTGTTGTTATCCGCCGGGCTGGGGCTACATACTTGGAGAATGTCTGAAAGTCTTTTTCAATAAGTTGTGCTTCGCCGCGAGCGCTCCGATGCTGTATGCCAGACCAGCATAAAAAGGCGCGACCACAATCATCTGTTGTGCAACGCGAACAGGGTCAACGCCACCAAAGCCAGGGGCAAAGACCGGCATGGACCGTTCGATGACGAAGAAATACGAAAACCGGGACCACGGGTTGGAGAACAGGACCGATGCAGATGCGTCAGTAAACGTCAGCAACTTATACAGGAGAATAACAGTGGGGAAAACCCAAGCCCATATTGCAAGCCTAGGGAAGTACAGAGACAGCACATAACCAAGCGCGAAAGCTGGGACAATGCTTGCCAGCTCAAAGTGCCGAAGGTAGTCGTTACCGGTGGGGCTGCCGTTGGCGATTCCGGCAATGGGCAGTATCCAAACGAACCAGCGGCTAAGCAGCCATGGACCGAAATGAACGCCGCACACCGCAGCAACCGTCGTGTGGAATGCAAACGGGCCGAGCGGAGCTTCAACTGGCCAATCGAGACCAGCGCGATGGGCAATGTGCTCTACGTCTTCGTCCTGAACCCCTTTCTTTTGGTCCTGACCCGCCACTCGTACCGTAATCTGCGCGATCGACATCGAAAGCACATCGCATAACAGAACGGTGCCGTCCCGAAGCTCGACAGTATCCTTCGAGAGTCCGCCCAGTTCAAACGTGATACTGCCTCCGGGGAGCTCATCAGGGGCTACTTCGAGTGGCGTGCTGCCGGTAGCGTAGCCCTCTTTGCCGAATTGC